>Ga0302140_10011588_pt1 | contig 10841 bp, 10 predicted proteins | sample I_Bog_E1_1_FD_202095 | JGI IMG/M metagenome (GOLD analysis project Ga0302140, IMG submission 202095) | Peat permafrost microbial communities from Stordalen Mire near Abisko, Sweden - I_Bog_E1_1 | ecosystem: Environmental > Terrestrial > Soil > Wetlands > Peat | place: Sweden: Abisko, Stordalen...
GATGGCGAATATGAGACGGCGACTTCTCGAGAATCAATCCCTCCCTGAAGACAAGAAATACGAAACCACTTTTTCGTTATTCAGTTATGGAAGTAGTCAAATCTTGCTTGAAGTCAGCCAAAGGAAACGGGGAGAGAGTAATCCCGAAACACAGAGCAAGTCTGTCGTAAAACCGCGTCATAGTGGAGTCATGTTGCTGTCTCCTGGTAAGTTTATTATTACGAATTGTCTTTTCTTCTGTTGGGTTGTTAAAGAGTATTAGAGTTGTGCGTTCTAGAAAACCCTCTGTTCTCTATTTTAGAGCCGGTCAAATCTAGTTCAGTCGAGGGTGAACTGGTAAGTCCTGAGGAGAACACAGGTTCTGAAAAATCTCTGAACTTAGCCAAGAGATGGTTGACCGAATGCAGAAATCATTCACTGTGCCAGAACAGTGACGAACACGGGGACAAAATCTTGGCAGTACCGACTCGGTTGTTGCATGTTGGAACATCAAAGTATCCCAATTTAAGGCTTTGCAACGTCCCTCCTGGAACCAACTACGCATCGTTGAGTCACTGCTGGGGCAAGCATGTGCCTATCAAACTCCTCTCCTCAAATTTGACGGCGTTTTTGAAGAACATTGAAATCTCTAAGTTACCGAGAACATTTCGAGAGGCAATCGAGGTTGTCCGCCATCTGGATATTGAGTACATCTGGATAGACTCCTTATGCATTATTCAAGATTCGAAGGAGGACTGGGCTAGCGAAGCAGCTCTAATGCACCAAGTCTACTCTAACGCCATTGTCAACATTGCAGCAGATGATGCAAGAGACGGAACTGAAGGGTTGTTTAGAGATCGGGACCCGAGGCTTTGCGAACTCGTCGAGGTTGATGTTTCCTGGACGAAGCACCACCGGGGAATCTATAAGGCGGTTGATAATGCACTGTGGCAGAGCAACATGGAGAAGAGTATGTTGAACAGTCGAGCGTGGATCTTGCAAGAGCAGAGGCTTTCTCCTCGTATTCTTCATTTTGGGAAGACGCAATTACTCTGGGAGTGCCAGACTGGAAAGGCTTGTGAGACATTACCTGCCGGCTTATACGAAGCACATTCAGAATATGGACCTAAAGCATCCATCAATCAGTCCCAAGCTGAAGGGCCCTTCATTTTGGAACAGGGAGGAGACCTAGGTGACGAGAGAGTTGCAGTTGAGTACTCGCAGCAGTGGGAGGCGCACCAACACTGGAAAGATATTGTGGACGATTGCACAAACCGGAACTTGACATTTGGAACCGATAAACTTGTTGAAATCTCTGCTTTGGCAAGAAGATTCGGGAATGCAAATTTCCAAACCGAATATTTGGCTGGCGTTTGGAGGCAGGATCTAGCTGCTCAACTTCTTTGGAGCCCGGCGAGACTCCAGCTCAAATCCAGACCAACGACGAGACAAACGGAATACAGAGCTTCCACGTGGTCATGGGCGTCGATCGATGGTCGTATTCTCGCTGGTACTCCGACTCTCAATCCGAAATCAAATAATACACTGATTGAAATCTACGAGGCTAAGATGACTCTTGCTTCGAGCGATCTCTTTGGAGCGGTCAAAGGCGGATGTCTTGTCATCTCTGGTCGCATTGCACGGGTTCTACTGTTTACAGCAGGTGCAGCCGTAATTGAATTTGAGGGAACGGCAAGTTATAACTTGCAAGTTTGCGCAGGATCTTCCCCGTTGATTCCCAAAGCAACAGTTATTGGAAGGCTTCATGCGGCGCTCAAAGATTGTACATACGAGGACGGGAAAAAGGCTTTAGACGCATATGATGACATTTATTTCGTTCCTGTGAGCGATGAAGGTGAAGGTGGAAAGCGTGGTAAATCTGGGAGCGCTGGAATGTTACTTCAACGCGAGGGAGCTGCTACAAGCTGTTTCCGGCGTTTCCGGATGTATCAGTGTCATTTGGAAGATATGGCTATTTTTGAACAAGGGTATGATTATTTTGATTCGAGCCTTGAAGGTACCGGATGAGAATCTCATGTGGACGAAGTCTCTCATCAAAGGAGGTACAAAATAACAATTCTGTAATAGCAAGTAAACCATAGGATAATTCAAATCAAGTGTCTTACAGCTCAACGTTGCCCCGAATGAAATGAAGCGGGGCAACGGAGACATAAATAGTTATTAGAATTTTTCACAATAATTCCAGTCCACTGAGAAATATCCCGAGAGGTCCCACCCAAACTAGTAAAGCAGTAGGAACTAGATGCTTCTTCCAAGCTCCCTCGGCCCCTCCTTTCCAAGCCGCAACCGTATCCATCAACCCCACCAAATTGCCCAATGTCATCGTCACGCCCAACGACTTATACTCCTTTAAATAAAGAAGTGACAGAATCAGTGATCCAAGAAAGACTTCGCGCCCAGAACAAGCAGTGATCCATGCTTTTGCTACCTCTTGATCTTCCTTTGGAGCGATCTCCTTGGATTTCTGCTTGTTCTTTTGAGAGGAAGGTGTGACTTTGAGTGGTATGCCGAATTGATCTGCCATTGTGGAGGGGGAGTAGATGCCTGTCAAGCCGGTGGCGAAGATGACGAGCCCGCCCACTGTGGCTGTCGTGCGGAAAGTTGGGAGGAGGAGGCCGGCGTTCGAGGAGACAAACTTTTGGATTTGGGTGACGAATGAGGCCATACTTGAATGATAACGACGGTATAGGATGATTTGATTTACCCGCTTAATGTGATCAGTTCCAAATAATTTTGATATGTCTGCAAGCGGTTTGCTTAAGCTTGGATGATGCAGAGATGTCAGAGATGATATCTTTGCTGACGTGAGATGGAGCGTTTCAGCATTAAATTTAGCGTCACATGTGATATTCACATGACCTTTAATACAACTTTATGTATAATGTCGCAAACAAGTAGCTACACTGGTAATGTGCGCCAATAATTTTGGCACTGTAACTTCTTCAATCGTGTCTTTGCTAGCAACAGAGTACATGTCATATTTGATTTCTCGAACGAATTAGGCTGAAGTGGCAGGTGGTTCTTCTGGTAAGACTCATATTATAACCATACAGTTCTTGCATAAGGCATAAGAAGGCATGAATTATCTACATAGCAATCTTTTTCAGGGATCAATTCTCCAAACAATATTCCACCGTGCTCATATCTCTTACAACCACGTTTTATGTAGAGATGCACAGATTATAATTTCACGAGCTGCTCTTCAATCTTTCCCCATTTACCCCTATTCATATACCCCGATAACCAGTAATTCCCATCAAAGTCCTTTCCGATAATGGAGAGCCCATTGGGTAGAATCAGGCCAAACTGGTTATTCTGTATATACGAAGGCCTTCCAGGCTTCCTCTTATGGTCTCTACCAGGAGTCACAACTGCCGCTGAGAAATCTGTCCCAACGAGACCCGCCTTGGTCCAATCCGAGAATGTGATCATATGCATGCCATGATTTCCAAAGAACGGTGGCAGCTTGCCCGATGATTCGCGCCACATGGCTGCAAAAGCCTCAACCTGCGCACGAGTTCCGAGCTCTTGGATAGCATGTCGGATGGCAAGAGCAACGTGGCCGAGCGGCATGTCAAGAATCTCATGACCAGGTAAGAGCACATTAAGGAACCCGATGGCGTTCGACAAATACGGATCTTTGCTTGGTAACATGTTGTCCGCAAGTGGTTTGCGTAAAGAATACGCGTTGTTGAGCACAACAGTCCTTTTCGGAGATACGTTTGAGATGATCAAGCGTGTCCACCAGGCGCAAAGAACGTCTCCTTAGCTGAGAAAAGGGTGGATCCCTGCGTTCGGCTCGATATCTGCGAGCGCTTCTTCACGGAGCTTTGTCACGAACGAGCCGGGGACACAAACCATTCGATTCTCTTGACTTCGGACAAAGTCCAAAATGTTACTGACGCCGTATTGTGCCAGCCCGAACAATGATAGACGCTCGCCCGCGAGCTTGTGTGGCTCTGTGGGATTCTTGCCCAAATCAGCTAGTGGGTCAACATTAGTACCCTGAGGAGAAACAATCTCGTCAGATTGCCCCTGAAGCATTAAGGTCCAGGCATCGAGAAGAGCCCGTTTTCCCATTGCATCCATGAGGGTGTGGGGCCAGTATAGACAGACTAGCGTCTTGTCTTTGAACGACACAATGTGAAGGCCAAGCTGAGGTAGATCTGTATTGAGGTAGTCGTCTAGCATTATTGGTCCGTCTTGTCGTTGGAACAAGCTGCGGAACTCGTCAGGATCGCATACCGTGGCCGGCTGTGGTGATGGCTTAGGAAGACGTGCTGCGAGAGGATGATCCATGGCGTTCACATTATGTACAACATGAGAACAGGACAGAGCTGGGCGATCCATGTTGAATTCAGCTGGAATATGGTACTCAAGCTCTCCTTTGACCTGTTCATGTTTCAATACCAGAAAAGTGTTGAACAGAAGTGGGGGTTTCGCTGCTTAAGAACTGCCTTAACATTACATCGCAGTCGAGCACCAAGTTTCCGCCAGCCCTCTCTCTGTGCCAGGAGCTCAAGACTATGTCGAAGCTTTTGAGGATCTAGAACATCGTCGAAAACGAACATAGAATATAAGATGAAAGATCGCCAAAGTGGTGTATCGTCAAAGAAGTGGACTGGAATGATGGCGTCTGTAGGCACTCTGACAGAGGCGGCGGGCCCAAACATATTGAATAAGTTGAACTTTGCTTCAATAGCGTTGAGATTTAGGAATACGGATAGGCTATGTGTGAAGCAGACTAGAAGAAGGCGATGAGAGCATGTTTGAAAGCCGAAGAAATTGAGTGAACTTCGGTGGCGGGGCCGAGACCCCCCGCAGTCACTGCGTTGCAATGTAACCTCATCCTCTCAGAGACCCTGATCGGTTGGGTCAGAAATTCGCGACTATTGGTGAAGATGTGAACGATCTCCGCTGCATTATCATTAGCCTAATTTGCTCATAGGTAGGAGCGCGTGCGTTCCACACTGCGTATTTTTTGAAACCATGTCCTTTCTGATCCTCAGTTTTATAAATCGGGGTACTACAGTAGTACCCCTCTTTTGAAACTTGCAACATTTGCCAATTGATACTCCGGGAGTCGAAATCGACGATTGTCATTGCGATTGTCTTCACAGAGCTAAGTTGCACTTGCTTCGTCGCTTGCTGTAGTTATCCCTTGCTGCAAGAGACAAAAGTCCCAAAAATCAAGCCGTGAATTTTTTCAAGCATATGAATCCCAAAGGGACCCAAAGTTGTCGCTGTCGTATGAACTAAACATTACACACTCTGTACTGTTGTCGCAACGCTTACGCTGACATTTGCGTAATCCCAAGCAGTATAGTAGAATTTCAAAGCTGTAGCCCCGACAATCCACATAAAATCAGGGCCGCCAAAGGATCCGATTCCACCGCCATTAACTACTGTCTGACATAAGTCACTCTGTCCTGAATATGGTCCCATGATTGCTTCATCTGCTGGCAGCGGTCCAACACTTAGCTGCGATGAAGGGACTTTCATCAAAACGCCACCGAAGTCGAATGTGATTTCAGCTGCGATGTCCTTTATTTCGTGACATGGCACTGCATATATGCCGGCTGTGTTAACAAGCTGTATCTTCGGCGAGACAAACTGGTAGAAAGCGGTGGCAGCTTCATTCGTTGGCGCGACGATATTTGAAGTGCCTGTATCCAGAATTGCCGACTGGCCCAGAAAATGCCCTCTATGACCGTTCGGAATGATGTCCGTGAGGTTTGCCACGTAAGCGTCCATAACGTGCGAAAAATAGTTATCTATCGTAGTGAGAGGACGTAGTGGCCCGGTCGTCTTGCTCAGATCGACGCCGCCTAAGGTTAACTCGGCATGTCCAACGTTGATCGGAGAGATATAAAATCCGTAGGTTCCTTCCGCCACCTCACCGTTATCTATCAAACGTTGAAAATACGGCGTGGAATAGTTTGTGGCGAAACTCGACGGAATAGACATCCCAAAAACACCATCAAATGGATCCTGTGCCCACTCAACGCTCTGATTATTGGCAAAGAGGACGAATTGATTTTGAACTGGAAGACCTCCAACATTAACTACGTCCGTTCCTTCAAATCCACTAACGGACCAGGTTGTTGTTGGATCCACTCCGCTACCTGTTAAAAATGATTCTGAAAATGCTGTAGTAAGGTTTTGAAACGTGGTAGATTTAGAGGGGTCGAATCGCCGATGAGTTGTGCAGCCCGGGAGGGTGCAAAGGCTGGTTGGGATCAAAAGAGACGTGGATCCAGTGTCGAATATAACAGTGCTAGAGATGATAATTAGATGATGGATTCAACGATATGAGATCCTTCTCAATGTACAATTTCTGTTCAGGAGTTCCGATTGTAATATCGCCATACCACTATCTTCATCATTAGCCTGAACAAGGTTTGTGCTGGTCAATATTACCTGGAGGTCGGTTCCATTAAACCAATCGGTTAACGCAATATTGGAGGTTGAGCCTTTGAAAGATCTCCGCGTGTTCCTTGGCGAAGAACGTGATTTGAGTGAAACCTTTGCAGTTTTTCTAGAAGGAAGAGCGGTACTCGTGGCGGTATTAATGAGAGCAGCCACAAAAGTGAGCGCAATGATAATGAAAGACCTCATATTTAATGATTAATGAAGAAGCTAGGGTAGGACGGGTTAACAATAGGTCAAGCCGAGACTAGACTTCAAGGTATGACCACCATTTTCGGGAACTAGAAGTAAGGGCTTTATAGATATGACGGTTCAATGCTCGTTGGTCACTAACATTCCTAGATAGGAAGGTCATAGACTCGCGTGGTCCTAGAGAGGCAGGTGGCAGTGCATTTGTCATCTGCTTACATGCAAACTTTTGCGTCATTTAATCTTACAGGCGTATTTCACTAGCCCCGTATGGGTTTAATCAAGTTCGGAATGCTTGCTGCCTACCATTCGTGTACCGGTGCGGCGAAGCCTTCACATCTGCCGCAGCTCTGCAGGCTCTCGCTTAATCACGCAGCTTACTCTAAATACCCCCAAATGAAGGATACTATAATCTAGAGAGTGAGGTTGATTAAACAAGGTGACATTTAAGGCTGCAAATGGACATGGGCTTCAATACATGTCAGTACTACAATTGAGCATGGGCTAGATGTTTGGAAGACCTCACTATCAGCGGGCACTCTGAACTAGTCGCAAGGATGAATCACTTTGTCAAACCAGTCATGGAAGCCATCGCCCTCTAAATTTTGCGCCGAATAGCCCAATCCATCATCTCAGATACTTGCCTGCCACTATGACGCTCCATTAAGCAAGCATCGCATCACAAGCTTCTTGTGGCAAAGTCCAGATGTACTTGATCAATCCGTTACGCAAACAAGTTGGTGCGTAGATGCTAAATGCTAGATTTCTTGTAAGTACAGACAAGGTTTGTTCTAGATCTTTTTGAGTTAATGGGATTTTCGACCTGGATACAGAGCAAGATCTTGGGCAGAGAGTTGTACCTCGTCTGCTTTCGAAGCCGAACTTTGGAGGGAGAGAGCAAGAGGATGTTGTGTTGTTTATTGGGACTATGGACTAAATGAGTCATGAGCTTCCAACATAGTGTTTTGGCTGGAAAGTCAGGGCCTTCGTATTGAGCGGGACGCCGAGCCTGAGAGCCAAATGCAAGATCTGAGGAAGAGGTACCACCAATCTTGCGAAGAGCAGGAGCTCCATCAAAAATAATTGGTAAGTGATAACCAAAATCAGATACGATGCTAGAACGGGTTTTATTCGATTTACTTCGGGATGGCAAGTCTATTGAGAGGAAGGAACCTTCGAGGATCTGTGCGCGGAGTGCTTTTCGCTAGCTACCATATATTATCAATAGCGCTTCCGATAACAGGGTTCAACACAGGTATGATGAGAACCATGATACACTCTATCATCGCCAATCTATCATCCCCAATTCACACTTCACGCGAAGTAGTTCCCGATTTCTAGTCCGCCAACCTCGGCTTCAGCCGCCCTTCTTTTGAGTTTAGGAATTTGTTTCTGAAACACCAAGATGGTTCAATCAGCATTTGAGTTCCGAATTATTGGGGTTTGGTGGTCATTCGTGCATACCTTTTTTCCATCCATGAGTATAAAAGGTAAGCAACAATAAAAGGCGGTGCAACATATAGTATCTGACCTCGGACACGACGTGCTGTGTTGAACACAGCATTATGCATCGCACCCGCCAACGGACGCTGGCGATTAGCGCATAGTGTATAGACTGCTATATACTTTTGCTTTGGGAGGCCTAAGACAGGAGATACATAGTGAGCAACACTGACGAATACAGCAGGGCATGAATTCTTACGGTTGTGACCCCAACACAACACTGGATTTCTAGGACAGAGATTTGTTAGCAAAGACAGCCGTCAAATCGATAAAGAGAATATGCGAACATACATGCCCTTCGTTCGATTGGGTTCGGGACTGTAGTCTATGCCAGGCATTTCGATGCAATTTCTGCTTTGATCTCTACAAAAAAATTCAAGGAAGGAAGCAACGATGTACAAAAAACATCGAGTCTTTATAGGTGATTTCACACAGAAGACAAGCCACTGCTTCCGCGCCCTGGCCGTGCGATATTCCGTGGGTCAGATTGTTATAGTCGAGGGTGCATTCTGATTGGCTTCCCCGGATTTTAGTCAGCTAGCGAGCCCCTTTCCTGGAGGCATCTGGGTCGTTTAGGTCGTCGAACGTGACAGAGAATCAGCTGCTGAGGTTTGCCAAGCCATTGCGATTTAATTCTATCTGTTTTGCTATCGTTAGCTTAACACCATGGTTCACGCAATGATGCCCGGGGTGGGAGAGCTGGAGAGAATGTCATGGTTGCATCAAGTCAATAAAACTTCCTACAAGCTCTTCCACGACTTACGTATGTGTCTACCTCAATAACTACGTAAGTTATCGTGTGCGACCTTACGTCCGCCTTAGCTGTCTCTCTTTGCAGTTCGCATGTACGTAAGACTGACACACTGATCAACTGCAATGCCCTCCACCATTAATTGGTTCCTCCGGATCTTAGTCATCCCGGCCCCTGCACTGGTGGCGCACCTCGTTTCTTTCTCACGTACTTCGTCAAACTTCACACCAACATTCAGTATCATGTCTAACTCTCATCTAGACTGGATAGAAAACCACAATGCGACTTCGCGGGGGCCTCATTAAATCCCGAGGAGCATGTAAAACCTGCAGGTATGTCCTGGATTATCCCGGATGGGTTCACTGGTTGAGGAGTTGAGAAGCTCCTTGATTTCCCCCTTCACTTGACTGTACTGTTGTGGGGCACAGCAACTAATTTCTGCTCTGGCGAATAGAATAAGACATCTGAAGTGTGATGAAACAAGGCCTGCATGTTCTCGTTGTCAAAAAGACGGCCACCGTTGTGACGGATACCACACTTCCCCGAGATCTGGTCTGAGCAATACCCATTCTTCACCAACCCCAGGACCTAGAGTCTCAAGTGCCCTCCCTATGCTTCCGGCTTTTGATGACCCCCTCCAACGAGAACTATTCGCTTCTTTCGTGTCATGTACAACAGATGCCTCTACCTTTTTCTTCGGCGCCAACTTCTGGGCTCGACGTGTTCTGCAGCTGAGTCTGTCTGAGCCTTCTATTATGTATGCTCTCTGTTCCTTAAGTGCATTGCACCGAATATCGACGAAATTACCTAAGGAGTCGCCATCAAGTGACCTGGAGCTAAAACGTTATGCCCTGCAGCAATACAACCAGGCGGTCCGGTGTACGCAGACTCTCCTGGAAGAAAGTTCGGACGGGTCAGAAGAGAAGCTGGTTAAAGGTCTTGTCACCTGCGCTTTATTTGTTTGCTATGAGAACTTCATGGGTAACTACGAAATATCCCACATGCATCTCCAGAATGGATTGCAAATCATCACGAAGGAGTCTCGCAAACAGCTTCACCGCAATATTCCGAAAGACATCGTCCAAGTCTTCAAACGCCTCGACCTTCAAGCAATTACCTTCGGAGATGCTAGAATCCCCTACCCAGATGAGTTATGCAAAGAACACATAGATATCCTTACCACTCAAACGACAGGGTTTGGTTCTATCGAGGACTCGCTAGACGTCATCCTTCACCTTTGCAGGTGGATGTTCCGCCGTGAGGCATACTCAAACTTATGTCCAGTATCACCGGACGAGCTCAAATCTGCCAAGTTAGCCTTGGAAAGTTGGAATATCGAAGTCGAGCATTGCTTCCTGATTCCCAGTGTGGGGGCAAAAGACAAAATGTCGAACCCAATCGCCCTGCTCAAGATGTATCAAATTATCATGACTATAATTATAGTCACCGGAGTAAGCGGTCAAGAGACACTACACGACAACTATATCGACAAGTATGAAGAGGTTCTCGCTCTGGCAGAAGGCCTGCTTCTCGGTGGCCAGGCCACGCTGTCGTCCGCTTCCACGAACCGATTTTTCTCCTTCGACATCGGCATGATATTTCCGCTTTTCTGGGTAGCAATCAAGCTGAGAAGACCACAGTCTCGCAGACGCGCTGTCGGATTACTCGGTTCAATGTATCATCAGGAAGGGTCGTGGAAGAGCACCAGCGCAGCGAAAGTCGCGCAATTTGTCATTGATCTCGAGGAAGAAGGCATGTTGCAGGATGACTACCATATACCAGAATTATCTCGTGTACATTTGGTAAACACAATGGCGGATGTCGAGAGAGGGGAGATCTGCGTGAGTTGCGTAATGCGCTCAGCCATTGATGATTATTCTTGGTACACCAGAGAAGGGCGGATTTCTGATGGGACGAGATTTCTCTATGGTTGAGATATAGACTCATTCAACTTGAAAAGTCAGAGAAG
>Ga0302140_10011589_pt1 | contig 10838 bp, 7 predicted proteins | sample I_Bog_E1_1_FD_202095 | JGI IMG/M metagenome (GOLD analysis project Ga0302140, IMG submission 202095) | Peat permafrost microbial communities from Stordalen Mire near Abisko, Sweden - I_Bog_E1_1 | ecosystem: Environmental > Terrestrial > Soil > Wetlands > Peat | place: Sweden: Abisko, Stordalen...
TGGCGATTCGAGCCTGCGGAACCTCCCAACGCAGATGACGTGAGGCTTGCACTAGCTAAGCTTGTTGCCTGTTGGCCGCAAGCCGCCGGAATACTGGCTGAATTTACCCATCCATCCCGGATTACTGGGAAGAAATCGCGCAGGTTGGTAGTCTTGTTGTCTCGGCCGGCTCCGCCGCCGCCTTGGGGGGACTGGAACAGGTTGGCTACCGACGAATCACGAAGAGAATTCACGCAATTCCGCCGCGCAGTGAACGCGATCACTTCACCAGTCGAGTTCGACCATATCGATTTTGAAGAACAGCGTTGAAAGTGACCTCGCCGAATCTCAATAAAAGCTTGCAGCGCTATGTAAGCACTCGATTAAGCTACTGTTGACTTCACAGGTACAAATGGAGTTCATTGCGAATAGTGTGGTGCCTCACTCCGAGAGGCTTCCTCCAATATTTCGTCAACAGTCGCCTCGCCCAAGACTACGCGCGCCATTCTCGAATGCACCCTTGGATTGAAAATAGGTTCCCGCAATAGATCTCGCTTGATTTCCGCATAGTCCGCCCGGCTACGCGGAATGACCGCATCAAATGCCTCTTCAAAACCTGCCCAGCCAGAGGCGAGAAATGCTTTCGAGATCGCGGAGTAGTTCTCCGTACCGACCGTTTTCGGTCCAGGTATTGGCTCCATACCTTGGACGAGTTGCACTAACTGGAGCGTTAGCGGATCAGTGGGCGGAAACTTGATTGCATGAAGGAACCAGGGCAGAGTCGCCGCGTGCTTCTTCTTGTCAGCGAGTGCTTGGTCGATATACTCAAGTTCCTTGTGGGCTGATTCGCTCTCCGGATCGAGTTCGAGAGAGGCATTGTAAACATTCCTTGCTTCCGAGAGTTGCCCCAGGTCAATCAGGGCAGAGCCCTGTCCGCGAAGGGCTCTAGCTTTGACTGCCGGCTGTGCCCACTGACGAACAGAGGCGGCTGTCCGGTACGCTTCCAATGCCTCCTGGTGGCGCCCGATGCGATTGAAAAAATAACCGCGTTCGATCCAAAGAACCGGATGGTCCGGCTCCAACTCCAGGCCCCTCTCAATGCAGACAGCGGCATTGTCGAATCGGTCTTCCGAGATGTTCACGTCGGCAAGTTGCCACCAAAGCTTGGAGAAGGAAACTGTTGTCCAGAAGATTGACTTATCATTATCGGATCGGTGGCTACCAACATAGGCAAAAAACTCATTCTGGTCCCAGAAGGCTCCGCGGATTTCTTTATCGTCCTCTTCGAGCGGCTTCCAGTGTGGCGGCATTGATGAGAGCGCCTGCTCGATCAGTTCGCGAGCATCTGTCATTCTGTTCTGGCTTAAGGCAGCAGCTATTGACTCGTGTACGCAATCCGAGGCAGACATTGTGGTCCTCTGTCGTGAAATGTAAATCATGAGAACAGGTTTAGGCGCGTGTATTCACAATATCCACCATCGAGATCAGAGAGCCCGATTCTAATCACAGTCACTTCGCGGCAAAGGGAATTACAAAAGAGCTCCATTCCCAAGTCCCCGTCAGTACTTGACGCTTCCATCCGATTCTCAGCGACTCGATGTCGATGCGTTCCACGCATCAACCTTGACGAAGAAGGTCTTGGACTTCTGAGGGAAAAGCGGCCATTATCTCCACATCGGAGGTTGCCATGGCGTACCGTCTTCCTCCCCGCGTTCTGCTCACCAGGCCGATCAAGCTCGGTTCGAAGTGGTTGATTTCGAGACGCTTCTTGATTCAATCGAAGCTGCCGGGTGTCCCAGGTCCCGATTTCTGAGGCCTCGGATAGCGCACTGACGCAAAATCTGCGACGCGCTGCCGACAACAGATTATTCCCATGAAGTCTGCAAGTGTGATGTAAATCACGCGCCCTAGAAACATTTGCAATGCGCGTTTACAAGTACCTTGTCCTTGGCGTCGTTTTAGGGCCTTAGGGGGTGGCCCGGTTCCGACGGGTTGAAGCCGAAGATCGCGGTATGATTGTGTTTTCAGCCCCCTTTTATGCTTGGGGACCAATGTTGCAGTAGACCCATGCCCGTTGGAGCACCAAATGCCGCAGACCGAACAGGATCACGCCGGACAAATCCCCCTTCCACAACAAATCTTGAAGGCGCTCCAAGGTCGCCCAATGAAGGGCGTCGAATTGGCACGTGTGCTCGGCGTTGACCGCACAAAAGTCAACCAGCTTCTTTATGGCGAACTTCACACCAAGGTTCAGCAAGATAGGACTTATCGATGGAGTCTACGGAATACGCAGGCTACCGCTCCAACGCCGGCTGTAGCCGCACCTCGGCAGATTACCGAGATTGGTCGCCTATGCAAGTATTACTTGGAATGTGTGGGGCCTGATGCGGACGAAGGAGTGAGCACCTTTGCCGCTAGTCGTTATGGTGAACCAGATTACGCCGAGATTCCAGCCTTGCCTATGCTCAGCCCGGAAGCAGAATGGACCAATGCGCCGGGCGCCCAAAGAGTTCTGGGAGCAATCCGAAATGACAGATCAAATCTAATCGCATGGCTTGGTTATCCTGTACGCCTTCGCGAGCACCAGACCGCAAACTGGCGAGGCTTCTTTGTGGAACCCGTCATGCTCTGGCCTGTAGAATTTCCTGAAAATGGACGAGGTAATGCTGAGATTGCCGATGACCTGCCAACACCGAATTCAAAATTTTTGAAAAGATTTGGAATGGGAGATCCTGCCGCATCGGTCGAAGAAGCCGCGCGACTCGAGGAAGAATTAGGGTTCAACGGGCAACCGGAAGAAAGACCGGAAATGGATGAAATGATCCGCCGACTGGTGAGTATCCGTCCGGACTGGGACTGGCAAGAGCCAATGAATCCCGAGGCGTGTTCAACCGGCTTGCCGCTTTCAGAAATCAACCGAGCCGGAATATTTAACCGAGCAATTATTGTACCGGGCAAGCGCTCTCCCTTTACACGCGGTTTGGAATCTGAACTTAAAAAGTTGGGCGAAGTAAGGGCGAATGAACTTGGTGGAACAATTCTGGGCCAATGGCTTGAGAATCCAACAACGCCAAACAATCAGACCGATACTCAACCGATTCTTGAGGTCGTGCCGATGAATGCAGAGCAGCGGGCAGCGGTGAAAGCTGCCTTGAGCTCACCGCACACCGTTGTGACAGGGCCACCAGGTACAGGGAAATCGCAGGTAGTAACCAACATTCTAGTGAATGCCTCATGGCGTGGAATGAAGGTGCTCTTTGCCAGCAAGAACAACAAAGCCGTGGACGTTGTCGAGGGACGCGTCAATGGGTTGGCTAATCGTCCGACTCTGATGCGTCTGGGCTCAAGGGAGCACCAGGCCGACCTTGCTGAGTTCCTCAGCTCGATGCTTTCTGGAACAGTAACGCAGGATGACCAGGTGAACTATGAAGAGGCGCTTGAACGCCAGAAGAAGTTGTCGTCGATGCGCCAGAAACTGGAGGAACAACAGGAGAAAACACTTCAACTCCGGAACACTGTTGACCGACTTGAATCCGAAGCAGAGCCTCTCCGCGACGTATTCAGCGAGTCGAATTTCAGAAGGCTCAACGGGGCCGCAACGCAGGAAGCTGAATCGGAACTGAATCGGTTTGCATCGGTAGTAGGCACCCTCGACCCAGCTAAGCAAAGCCTCTTTGGAAAGCTCATGTTCGGCTTTTCACGCAAGAGCAGGATTCGGAAAGCGCTGGAGGCAAAGCATTCCATGGATGCGCACCTCGCACCGCTAGAATACGAGCCAGTCGAAATCGGAGCCGCACCAAACATCGATGAGCTCAATAGGTGGTGCTCTGGATTAAGGGGAAGAGTAGACGCCGCTAAGGTCGTTTGCAAATTCCAGCAGACCTTGGAAGAACTACGCGCTGCGCCATCGCTGGAGGAAATAGCCGGCAAGGATAAGAAACTGACAGAACAGATCTGCGAGAACTCGCAGCGACTCTGGCAGGCCTGGGTACAACTGACGCCGAAGCGAATTAGTGCGGAGGATAGACGGAACCTGTCTGCGTATGTTGCGCTTCTGCATACCCAAGCAACGGATGATGAAAGCGCACCAAATCAGGCGCTACGGAATCAGTTGCGGGCAAAACAGCGACAGGTGAGCCACCTATTTTCCTGCTGGGCGGTGACGTCTCTAGCAGCACGCGGGCGTGTGCCATTCACACCAGGGCACTTCGATCTGGTTGTGATTGATGAGGCCAGCCAGTGCGATATTGCGTCCGCGCTTCCGCTACTGTTCCGCGCCAAAAGGTCTGTGATTATCGGCGATCCTCAACAATTACGGCATATCAGCGCACTCACGAAGAGCAAGGAGATCGAACTGGCAGACAAATACGGTCTGCTTGAATCACGGCAATCTTGGATGTATCGGGCAAATTCCCTCTATGATTTGTCCACTGGCATCGCGAACGGCCAGGATATCGTCAATTTGCTGGATCATCATCGCAGTCACGCCCACATCATCCAGTTCTCGAACAATGAGTTCTACAATCGGAGCCTCCGCATCGCGACCCGCTATCCAAACTTGAAAAGGCCCCGCGGGCACAGACTGGGCATTCTGTGGCACGAGGTGACCGGGAACACTGTTCGGCCAAACAGATCAAGTGCGCAAAATGATGAGGAGGCCCGTGCAGTAGTGGCTGTACTCCGGGATCTCATAGTTGAGAGGCATTTTGACGGAACGGTCGGAGTTGTAACACCGTTCAAAGCGCAACGGGCATTGATCCACTCAAGGATTAACGAGTGCGCGGAGCTTGTCGCAGCGAGTTCAAGCAACGAATTGCTAGTCGATACAATACACAGATTTCAAGGTGATGAGCGAGATGTAATGCTCTTCTCACCAGTAATCTCCACAGGCGCTGCACGCGAGACGGTAGGCTTTCTCAGATCAAATGGCAATCTGTTTAACGTCGCGATCACACGCGCTCGCGGTGTGTTGCACGTGGTCGGAGACCGCAATGCTGCGCTCGCGTCCGAGGTCCCATACTACAGGAGATTCGCTGAGTACTCTTTGCAGTTGGAGCACGAGGATCGGGAAGAGCCGCGGATCGTGGACAATCTCGGGTCAGAGTATCCATGGGTAGCACATCCTGAGCGCGTTTCGGATTGGGAGAGTAAGGTTCTTTACCCCGCCATGTACAAAGGGGGGATACGGGCAATACCACAATACAAAGTCGAGCAATACGATCTTGACTTTGCCGTGATCCATGGGGACCGCCGTCTGAACATTGAGGTAGACGGCGAGCGCTACCATCGGAACTGGACGGGCGAACTCTGTCTGCGCGACAGACTGAGGAATCAACGCTTGATCGAACTCGGATGGGAAGTCAAGCGATTCTGGGTATACGAGATTCGAGATCGCCTGCCTGAATGTTTGCAATTCGTGAAATCCTGGATCGAACAAGGAGCGAATGAAGCAATTCATACCGGGAAGGCTGCGCACCTAACATAAGGGGATATCCGGCAGGTATTTGGGCTCCCTTATGTCTGGCGTTAACTAATCTTTCCGCTGGGCACTTTTAATTGTCGCCCGTCACGCTTATGCCGAATAGTCCCGCAAGTCGGTATCGCGACTGGAATCTCGTGACATATGTTTCGTTTGGATGGCAGTTGCCTACGGCGTTTACGAGGAGTGATATCTTTCTGACTGGGCTTCCGTGTCTTCCCGGTTCCCAACTGCGAGGAACCGAGGTTGGAGGTAGAACTCACTTGCTTACATCCGCCATTGAACAGAAACTAGAGCAGCTCTACGCCGCACTTGCTGAGATGCAAGTCACGGAAAAGCTGGCGTCGATGAAGCCCACGACCGTGGTCTCTGGAAATCGGTTTGCTACCACTTTCGATTTCACGAAGATTGAGAAGCCTGCGACGGCAGCGAATAGGGTATCCACGCTGGTCAACAACATTGCATGTCTAAAGGATCACCTGAATCATTGGTGCAGAAACAACGGAAAGCTCGAGACAGGCGACCAGTTAATAGACAGCAACCGAGATGTTGCGATCATCCACGACCTCTGGAACTTGGATAAGCACGCAGAACTCAACCGGCGTTCCAGATCGGGGCTTTCGCCTCGGTTCCTCCAGCCTGCGCACACGACCCTAGAGTTCAAAATTGCCACCACTGAGGAGACACCGCTTCTTGTGATGCCAGTCTTCGGCGGAGGTCAGTTTCAAGCTCACGAAACTGCCAATGTGCGAATCACTGCGACCGTTGTAGACAAGGACGGCAACACGCTTGGTGATCTTGAGCATATCAGCCTCAGAGCGGTGGCCGCGTGGGAAGCAGAGTTTGTCAAGGCGGGTCTAAAGATCGTGCCGCCGCCAGAACGTCAGAAGGAATACGCTCGATTGTCTGGTCAGCTTCAGGCGATTGGATTACACCACAGGACGGAACTGCCTAGCGGTGCCACCTCCCTACTGATGAAGGTGACCGACGGCAGCGTTCTAGTCGAAGTGTACGACTCGATGGGACAGAAGATCGGCGACATTCCAGATGGCAGAACTTCAACAGCCCTGCGTGACGCCTTGCAGCAGACCTTCCAGTTTGCGATTTCGCCCGACCACGATGGCGTAATCGCCATCATTTGAGAGTCGAGAAAGGCTACCCACATTTCTGGGCAAGCTGAGGAGTTTTTGAGCAGCTTCGAAATCCTAGAGCGTGTGGGATCAGCGCCACTCAACTTGGGAAGATATGTGCCGATTGCAGACAAAGACAATAGCGTTTGCTGCGTTTCGTTCTGGCGATCAGGAATAATGGAGTTTTCGAGCAATTTTACAAGCCGACTCAACAAGCGTTCATTTTAGTGTTCACGCCGTGCACAGTGGGCGACGAGGCATAAACGTCCCTGAAGCACCATGAGACGACACTCTGGTTGTAGCGGGCGAGCGCCGCAAAGTCGTTTAGGGAGTGGGTAACGCGCACGGTCTTCCGACTGTTCCGATATGCCTCGAAAAGCTTCTCGAGCACGTGATGAGGCACTGAAAGCGGAGGTTCGATTTTCTCAATCGGTGCAAAAGCGTAAGAGATGAACGCTCTTGAAGACAAATTGAAGTTGAAGGACGTGTAAGGTTCCGGTAATGGGCTTGCAAAGCCTCGATCAGAAAGAAGGCACACCTTATCGGCATCTTCGCTCGTGTACCGGTGAACACAAGCCATCGGAAATCCGGACGGCATTTCATAAAGGCCTTTGACCGTATGCTCCATGAAATTGGGTTGATCAGGTGTCAGCCGCGTCAGCATTAGGAACAACGCTCTGAGCCATCCTCGATATTCGTCTGGGGTAATGCCGAGTTTCCCGCACAGATAAGCCTCTTGCGGCTTGCTCCCGTCGAGCACCAACTTGAATTGCGCCAGGATATCCGGATCGGTTGGTTCGTAACGCAACAGAGGTCCGACAGTATTCAGGACCTTCTTGATCGAGAAAGGATTGCGGAGGAAATTCATGAATTTAGCGACGAAGATCGTCAAAATTTCGTCCTTAATGTCGGACGAACCGCCCCTGTCGAGCTTGCTCAACAGAGAGAGCGTGCTTTTCTGAATTGTGGCTTCGTATCCGCCAAAGATGTCCTCGAAGTTTTGGCGCGTCCTGTTGGAGAGGACGTCGAAACTAAAAACATCGCGCAACGAAAGACTCTGCGAAATTAAACGTCCGTTCGGCGATTCCAGAGAAAGGGCGAAGTTCTTCCGATCAACGAGCGAAAAAGAATAAATTCGTTGATTTTCGCTTTTCGCGCCCGGATTGATTGCGTTCAGCCGTTGTTCAGTCTGCGAAACGTAGTGCTGGTTTGCGGTCGGATTTGCAAGTTGCGTCGGCATATTCTCGATCACGATTCTAGTGATTTACTCACACCTTGTCTTCCTCAATGCCGCTGGATCGTCGGCGAGCCGCGCTCCATGCGATGCTGCTGAGGGCCTGTGGTGAGTTTCCGTATTGCGAGAAGCAACGGGCTATTGCATATCTGCAGCGGCGAGGTTGATGCTATTAGCGACTGAATACATAGGGGCGCTCGACGTTTTCCCGGAAGTGGCTCTGTGAACTATAGTTATTGTCAGAATTATGACTGGAAAAGAGACGATTGCCGGATACATCGCGCAAGCTGCGAAGCTGCTTCGCGCGGAATTTGAGCACATCCGGACGACCAATCCGCATGCTGGCGAGGGTGGAAAAGAGGTCGAGAACATCGTAAAGGAATTCCTGAACCACCATATGCCCCAGCGGTTCCGGGCGACCGGCGGCTTCGTGATCGACAAGTTCAGCGAAATGAGCGGTCATGAGGACGTCCTGATCTACGACGCTCTTTCGAGTCCGGTTTATCGGTACACAGAAGAGAATCAGATCATTTCAGCGGATGCGATTGCATCGGTCGTGGAAGTCAAGTCTGTACTCAACAAGAAAGAGCTGGAGAACGGCTTCGAGAAGATCTCGCAGGTCAAGAAGCTCCACAAGAGCCCGATCTCACAGATGGATCAAAAGGCGACGGAAAGCAACCTTACCACGCACGGAACGCTGGGAGTCGTTTTTGGGTTCAGCACGGACCTGAATTTCGCGACGCTGGCTGGGCACTGCGCCGAGTTGAACGAGCAGTACGACACCTATCTCAGACCGGACATTATCGTCGTGCTCGATGTGGGCGTAATTAACTACACAGCGAACATCGTCGGGAGCAAGCAGATCATCGATTTCGCTACCACATCAGAAGAAGACGTTCCGATCCCTCCCTTCTTCGTACATTTAGCGGCACGCGAGGACGGCTCTTACGCTCTGAACAGGTTTTTCGTTCACCTGATGTCACATTTGGCGTTCTATCCGCGGCGCCCCAGCATTCCACCCTACTCGGTGATGCTCGAAGGTGCAGCTCAGGTGGCCGTCATGAGCGCACCTACCAGTACAACACTGAGGCCCGTCTTGTCCCCTTCGCACCGTCGCCGCAGCCACCCACGGAGACGCTTCGCGAGATCAAGCTCAGCAAGAACAAGGAGCATTTGGGAACCCTCACCTTCATCCCGTGGCAGGATGGCGGCGTGATTCGCATGAAAGGGAAAATTCCTTTCGAGGCGATTTTGGTTATAGTGAGTCGGCAAAAGCCCATGATCCTTCCTTCGGAGGGATATCAATATTCGATGGTGTTGAAGGTCACTCGCCGAGACTTCGAAAACTGGGTGGATGTGATCGAGAAGCAGAGCGATATGAAGGCGGAACTGGTTGTGCCTCCGCTGTTTGAAGTGAAGCCGCTATTCAACGAAGGAACGGGCGAACCGTTCATGGCTAGGCTCTTCCTTGCGCCTCTAGACATGCAGCAAGGAATTATGGGGCCAGACACGAAGAAACCTTTCGACGAACATTGGAGCGGCTGTATTTATCCGGCGCTTGAGATGCGCAAGGCGATGCTGGCGATCATGGATCTGGTCGACAAACACAAAAAGGCTCTCGAAAAGAAAAGTATCGTCCGGAAGAAAGGAAACCAGATCCATCTCACGGAAAAGATCGACAATCCCTTGCGAAGCCAAGTAGCTCAGCTGCTCGAGATGGCGTCCCACGTCCTCGATCACATTCCGGGGGTGATGAAGTTTCTGGGAGTAGAAATGTCGTTTTACGCGGAAAAGGAAAGCCGCTTTCTGAAAGGGTTGGAAAAGGCGCAGAGGGAGCGTCCGGAACTAGGGGATTACCTACTGCGTTGGCGGCCGAAAGTCATGGCCATCGATGAGCAATTCCGGCAGATGAGATACAGCGCTTGGCATCTTCCGAATATCGAGTACACCCAAGACGGCAATGGGTTCGTAATGAAGGAGTTGAAAATCGACAACCTGCCGGTGGCCGAATATGCGGAGAGAGTCTTCAGCGACATTACCATAGGGCTTGAAGAACTCATCATGTACGCCCTTCAGGGGCAGACCAAGGGCAGCTTGATGATTGACGAGATCCCACGAGCCTCGCGCGATCCGCGGAATCCTCAGCGCTTCAAAAGAAACATAAAGGGCATGGGCGCTCCGTGGGAACTGAAATGGTCCGGCAAAGGCTTCTACGAAAGCTGAGGGGGCTGGATGAAGCAGAGATTCGCGCCGAGATTGAGCGAGCCATCAACCTGAAGCTCGCCTCCTTTGTGATGTCGTACCTCTGTGATGTCGTACCTCTGCCTTCACCGACGCTTTGTTGTTTGGTAATGAGAATTCGGCCAGTGTTCGCGGATTTGATGCGGAGTTGGGTTCTCAACCGTCGATAACTGTGCGCCCATCCAAGCATTGCCGTTCTTGCGAGTTCCGGGGCTGCCGGCCGGTTGTGCGGTCGTTAGCGTACGATTCTTGACGTTTGGTGTAACGCCCGGTACAACGCCGGGATGACGCTCCCGGCGGGCGGTTGAGGGCTATTGATTGCTGTCCGCTTCTGCTGCGTCGTCGAGATCCCCTAATTGCATGTTTTCCTCGACCCGGCATAGAGTCTGCAGGCCGCAGTGCTCGCAGGTGATTGGGTAATCGCGCGGGTTGACAGTTGCGCGTCCGCTAAGGAAGTCGCGGGCCAGTTGTTCAATTGCCGCGCGCCATTCATCCAGCTGTTGGTCGGTGAGAGGGTCTTTCACAAGTGAGTTGGCACGTGAAAGGTTAGGGAGCAAGGTTACCGCCTGCCGCACCCGGCCGCGGAATTGCGTCTCTCCAGTTCGCACCGTCGCGATCACCAGGCCGCCGGGCTCTGCCGATGGCACCTGGTTCACTGCGAAGGTCGAGTAAAGCGGCAGTTGCACGTCCTCAGGACGGGGAAGCTCCCAAGCGTCGGTTGCGCTGCCCGTCTTGTAGTCGATGATCAGAGATGAGCCATCGTCGAGGGTGTCGA
>Ga0302140_10011590_pt1 | contig 10838 bp, 10 predicted proteins | sample I_Bog_E1_1_FD_202095 | JGI IMG/M metagenome (GOLD analysis project Ga0302140, IMG submission 202095) | Peat permafrost microbial communities from Stordalen Mire near Abisko, Sweden - I_Bog_E1_1 | ecosystem: Environmental > Terrestrial > Soil > Wetlands > Peat | place: Sweden: Abisko, Stordalen...
ATTCGGGGACACCAGTATGAGGCGAGAGGGGTGGCCAAGCAGCCACGTGAATCTCTTCTCCCTGGGACAAGGTGTGATACTTTAGCAACGGCTGAATATGTTCCCAGCAAGACAATGCGCCAATCTTCCCAATCTTTGTCGAAACCACGTTGAGTAGGCTGGAACCCGATCCATCTCCGAAAATCGTTCTTTCCATGTGGGTCGGCTTAATCTTTCTCCGGTGCATTTGGATCTGCCCATCCGAGCCAATCGTACACTGCGCAATATAGAGCGAGTTGCCGTCGTTCTCAGAGAAGCCGAGGCTAACGATGATTTTGTTCTGAGCTGCACACTCGCGGATTGTCTCCATCTCAACTGAATCAACGACCAGAGAGTTCTTAATGTATTTCACTCCGAGATCGAAGTCAACGAGACGTGTCCTAATAATTGTTAATTTGGCTCCGGAGAAGTCACACATATTTGAAGCGTACCATATCCAGCATGGATAACCAGGGATCCAGCACTCGGGGAAGACAATCAGCTCAGCGCCATTTGCAGCTGCTTCGGTGATCAAATCGCATGTCTTCTTCAGAGCGCCCGCAAGGTCGAACCATCCAGGCTCAGCCTGGGTAACAGCAACTCGAATAGTGCCAGTCATAATGAAGGGCAATAGTTTCTTTTCGAATGTTCGACAATGCGAAAAGCAAATATATAAGAAAAGGAGCTCGTAGGTAGAGGTTAAGTTAGAGATATGACACGGAAGGATTCCGCGGATCTCCTTCGTAGCCCCTGCACTAAGTTTACCGCGTTCGCGTTCGCTTTCTCCGGACAGGTCATTCACTAATCTAATTACCAACGACTAAGACATTGATGTTTGGTGTGCAACTAACACCCGTACCGGAGGCTGCAATACCTTTTCTCCTACCTAAGAATATTGTTTGAAATTATACTTTTGTCAGGCTTGCATATCTATGCTCAGCTTAGATGTGCGTTTATGCGGTGAGCGACCCCCTGGTGCCCCGTAGGCAAGGACAACACAGTGCATGAACCGCACTCCTACCCCGCACATCCCACGCTCTCCAGCCAATCTATGAACTGCTTCCCTAAATTGCTGCACCGATAAGAATTTTTCAGTGAGTGCCAATCTACGCTCCCTTCTTCCCAACTATAGACAAAATGGTCTCTCAACACTTCGTCAAGGATAGCTGGCCCTTACTTGCGACACTTGTCGCTGTCTTATACCTAGTTTACGGCATTACATGGCGACTTTTCTGGAGCCCCCTCGCGAAGTTTCCCGGGCCAAAGCTCGCTGCAGTGACCTTGTGGTATGAGTTCTACTACGATGTCCTCAGAACCGGTCGATATATGTGGGAGATTGAGAAGATGCATGAGAAATACGGTCAGTTACATTATCGCTCACTTCAGGTATAAGAGGGCTAACGAAACTCCTAGGGCCTATCGTCAGGATCAACCCATATGAGTTGCATATCAATGACCCAGATTATTACGATGAGGTCTACGCCGGAGGTGGAAGAAAGCGCACCAAATATGGCAGCTTTGTCCGCTTGTACGGCGCCGACAAGGGAACTCTCTCAACTCTTGACCACGATCTACACCGCATCCGTCGCAGTGCACTCAACCCCTTCTTCTCTAAAGCAAATGTACGGAAGCTTGAGCCAATAATACAAAGAAGAGCCCAGAAAGTACTTTTCAGAATGGGAAATCTTGAAAATACTGGCCAGCCACTCAATATTTTCTACCTTTTCAGTGCTTTCACAAGCGATGTTATTGTGGAATATGCATTCGGAGAATCTCACAACTACCTTGAGAAGGAGGACCTTAATGAGGATTTCTATCATATGATGGACTCAATGCACCACATGGGCGCTGCAGCAAAGCAATTTAGCTGGTTAATACCTCTACTGCTCTCGATCCCTCAGTGGATTACAACAAGAGTAGACAAAGGCATGGCCGCATTTGCAGCAATGCAAAATGTAAGTGTATCTGCAATCGCACGTGCTACTTGGTGGTACTAAAGGAATTATCACAGCGCTGTAGAGAGAAAGTCCGTGACATTATGGATCACATGGATGATCACGAAGACAAGCAGATCCCGACTATCTTCCACGACATTCTCGTCAGCAAACTATCACCAGCAGAGAAGAGGCTCGATCGCATCTATCAAGAAGGCCAGACGTTTGTCGCCGCAGGGACAGAGACTACAGCCTGGACCCTAAGCGTCATCATGTTTTACCTTCTCAAGGAACCCAAGATACTGCAGCGCTTGACGAACGAACTTCGGAAAGCCAACGCAACGACTAGCACAGAGCTTGAGCAATTGCCTTATTTTAATGCAGTGGTTCAGGAGGGGCTGAGGCTATCCTATGGTGTCTCGCATAGGCTACCACGTATTGCGCCAGATGAAACTTTGAGCTTCGTTGATGGCGGAAAAACTTGGCTTATACCACCCGGAGTACGTTATCTAAGTTCTCTCTAAGCTGCTCTGCTAATATATTTTCGTGACAGACCCCGGTGTCCATGTCCGCAGGTCTTCTGCATCAAAACCCCTCAATCTTCCCCTCTCCTCAAGAATTCCGACCAGAACGCTGGCTCAACAATCCCTCGCTATTTCGCTACATCTTCTCGTTCTCGAAAGGTTCACGTCAATGTGTAGGTATCAACCTGGCTTACAGCGAGCTGTATGTTTGCTTGAATACAGTACTTTCAAGGTATGGAAGCGATGGACCTGCTAAGATAGTTTTGTTTGAGACGGACGAGAGTGATGTTGAGTTGCAGCATGATTTGTTCGTCCCGTATTCGAAGCTGGATAGTAAAGGTATTCGAGTTCTGTTTGAGCGTTAATGAAAGCTGGACTTAGCATGGTAGTCTGAAGCTGCCACTGGATTTGGCTCGAATAAGCGTTGAGAGACCTACCTCGATGGATCTGGAAGAGCTAGCACGAGTCATTCCCTAGACGGCGTCTTTCTTTCCAAGGAGACCATGGGGGAGATTGACTTTCAATATACTGCGGAAGCATTCCGCAGATCCCCTTTCTTAGTCCTGCACTACTCGCGTTGGCTCCCTTCGGAGTCCGTTTAGTGATCAGCCGCAATTCAGCAATCTTATTCGCCCAGAACACTGGCTGTCAATCATCTAAGACAAGATGCTGTACTGCCTATCATGTCCCCGAGCAACCTGGTGTAGATTGTAAGCAGGTTTTGTCCCATCAATCGAATAGATCTAGGGAAAAAATTAGATGATAATAGAACTTGAGCAGAGTGTATGGAATTAGCAGCAAGGTTCTATCGCAAATATACGGTAAGAAGCTTGAAGAAGCTTCTTATTGAAACTATAACCCTATTAAGCTTTCAATTTCTCTTTTCCTATCTTATTTCCAAGGGATTAATAAAGCAAAGAACTCGGAACAGACATTTAAACAAATAATCACTTGGTAGTATCTTGGTTCTTAGCAGAGCGGCTCATAAGGCATGAAGACAAACGAAATTCCCCAGGACAGCCCATTATCAACGAAATAACAACCCGATAACGCCTCAGTCACTTGCCAAACTCTCAACATCAGGACTCCGCCTCCTCCTTACAAAGAGACGTCGCAACGGTTCCGGGAACGCCGCTCCAAACCTGGACACGTGCCTTTCCGACCCAGAAGTAGAACTAGATTCTCTGTCAGCCGGTCTTCTTTCATCCGAAGTTATCTCCGTCTCGTCTCGATCTCGAGCCCTATTCCATCGTTGGAAAATTCTTTCAATAGGTTCGATTACTCGGGTAGCGCGGGATCGTGAATAATTAGCGGATTCTTCCTCAGTAATGTCATCGCCGTCTGAACCTCTCCTGCGTATCCTCCTCCTAGAAGCAAAGGGAACGTGCTGTATAATCTTCCCTACTACAGTGGTTCTGTCTCTGAAATAAGTCGTGGTTGACGGGATTGACTCATCCTCATCATAACCAATGTAGCGCTTCCTCCAAAACCACGACGGAACAAGTTTCAAGGGCGAAATGACGGAGAAGAAGTGATGCAAGGGATAGTCCATATCAAATCCCTCGTCGTTGAGGTAGAAGTCGTCATCATCTTTAGTGTCGAGATATATCCGCCGCTTCCAAAGCCGGCGAAGTATAGGGATGCGGGTATGGAACTTCCATCTCCCAAAGATTGGGGCATATGTATCCCCGTCAGAGAAGCCGTCATCAGTGTCCTCGGCACTAATACCAACTTTTCCGCTGTCGTCGTCGTCATCGTCGTCTTTGAGGGTCTCTTCGTCACTGTCATCGTCCTCTTCGATGTCCTCAATAGTATCGGTACTTTTATTCTCCCCGAGGATGGAGTTGAAAGTTGCTTTGGTGAAGCTCGTGATTTGATTGACGCGAAAAGCAATGAGTACCAGTGGGACGAATACCAAGGTCGAGATCCCGACTATCGAATGGAATTAGAACTGTATCTTCAGCAGTCGGCACACTACTTACACAGTAATAGGGAGACTTTGTGCAAGGGCCAGGAAACGTTCCCAGTCTTAGGGTCTTTGGGGTAAGTATTGACTGATAGTGCGAAAAAACTTGACATGAACGATAATGGAAGCTTGTTGAAATATTAGAAGCTGGTAGTCTACAGAATAATGGGTTTATCGACTTACGAAGACGATGGTAACAAGTGTGAAGACTAGCATGATCTAGAGAAATCTATATTAGCTATAATAAAACTGTGATGAGAATTGTTTTGGTGCTTACATTGCCTTGCCGCTGGCTCTGCTGCGATCCCTCTCTGGAAAATTGAGCCTCCCGTGCAATAGCTTGCCGCTGTTTGAGATCAAGTAGATTGTTGATCTATGAAGGGTCAGTAAGAACGTGTCTGGGCTCAAGGTATTCTCGAGTACCGAAGTATGCACTCGCTCTGCATAACGTTTCATATCATTCACAACCTGGATGTTGCCCAAGACGATAGCAAGATTGTCATTCACGAGTTTGTCTTCTGTGAGAAGAGGAGTGTCCTTCTCCGTATTTTTGAAGTCGTTATCGAGGTAGTGTACCTGCTTCTTCTCTTTTTTCTTTTCTTGCACAGGTGTCTCTTCTTTCTCGTTGTCGTGGTGCACTAGTATACTCTTCTGAATTGGCTTGGCGAGCGAATCCGGTTGTTCCACGGATTTGTCTGCAGCCACGTCAACTTCTGAAACTTGATTTTGCTTCAAGTGCTCAGGCGATGAGGCGTCATCTCCGCTACTTCCCCTAGCCGAGAATAATCCCAGCAGAGCCCTAAGCACAGCTTCTTGAGACGCAAGGACTGCAGCCACAATATTTAGTTCTTCTTCGATATCCTTTATCTTAACCAACAAGTGTGTTTCGGTATTTAGCTGAAACAACTGCTTAATCAGTATGGTTTTCTCAGCCTCATTTATGCCTGTCTTGTTGAGCTGCTTCGTAAGCTTTTTGAACTTTTTGAATTGTTCCCTTTCTTCCGCCAACTGGCAAATAATTAGCCTATATGCTTTTCCTGTATAAATCTACTTCACTTACAATATCGTTAATAGACCCCTGAAAAGCTTCTTGAAACTTGATGTAATTAAGCCCGTCTCGTCGAAGAAAGTCAACAGAGAGTTTGATAATCAAGTGGACGAGATGGTCGATCGAACTGATAGGATTCCGGTCTTTATTCTTGATTTCTTCATCAAGCTTGTGTTTGAGGCCATAGGTTTGCTTGTGGTCCCAGGCATTGGGAAAGCTTGTGATCAAAGTCCCTGGCAATATTGTAAGCCAAAGCTAAAAAAAGTTTTTATAGAAAGCAGACATGGATTGACTCACCATCTGGCAACACCCAAAGCCAAAGCTGGTCTACCATAAGGACTGGTGCATCCCCAGCCTTCTGCGTCTTGCGTCCCCACTGGTAGATGACCTGGTTTCTGTCTCTTTCCTCAATGAGGTTTGAATCTAACATGTAATAGGAGAACTGATCTAGGGTTCGGCGGCAATGAAGAGGCTCAGTGTCTTTAGCATTCAGGTAGGCTGGAAGGAGGAGTAAATCATATTTCTCCTCTTTTGTTTTTCCTTCTTTGATATACGTCTGAATAGCCTTCGATACTTTCTTCCGCACTCGGCCCGGCTCGTATGCTAGGATCGGCATCTATTTATTAGAACACTCGATCAGTTATATTCAAAGGCTTGACATATCGATTTGTACACTTACAAAAAGAGCAATTGCATCCGTGGGAGTGGTTCCTGAATGCGACACTTCTTGAAGTTTGTCTGGTTTGCCATTTGCGTCTGCTGGTGGTATCTCGGTATCGGTGAAGTTCATAGAACTGCTGGTGGTAGGTTCGGGATCAGTTGTGTCTCCGAGGATTTGGTTTCGAGCAGAAACCAGAGGAACTTTGCCACCATCATCCCGACCAATCTCCCAAAAATCCGGTTCACAAATCTACAAAAAATTAGACTTTTCTCAAGGTCCAGAAATAAAGCGCTTACTTGCTTGACTTTTGTTGCCTGTGGAATCATGTGGCAAATTTCTGGTTTGGAGCCTTGGGGATCAAATTTGTCAGAAAATGGATGGTTGATTGAGAATCGACTGGGTATAGTAAACGCATAGCATACCTTCATGTTGGTCGACAAATGATCTATCTCTGATTTTCAGTGTGATGAATAGGTCCTGTAGTTAGTTAATAACAGAGAGAAAGATAACACTGAACAGAAAGCGACTAACATGTACCCATTGCTCCTGTAACACTGATTAGAAGAAGTCAAGAGATGGAGTGAAGTTAGAACCTACGTTGTTTGCGGGAACATGCATCCAACGGCACGTCAAGGCCTCGCCTTCTTTGGGGGTTGGTCTAGACCGATCGAGAATCTTTTTCGGGCCTTGGGTATAGATCATCTCTAGGACGGCCGGCTTTTCAGGGTTGCGCATTTCTACAGTCTTCTGATCCTTGGTAGTTGTGTAGAACTCCACAAGATCTCCTCGAAGTGCCTCGCAGGCCTTGTATTGCGGTGTGCCTTTGTCTGGCACCTTCAGCAGTTCCAACGACTCTATTTCATCTGATGTTGACGGGCCCAAGAACAAGTCACGATTGTTTTTGATTTCTTCAATCCAAGGCAGGTCCTCTCCATAAGCCCATGCAGTTTTCCGCTCATCATCCACTTGAGAGATATCTTCAGAGTAGTACATCAATAATATGATGACATTCTTGAATTTTTGTTGATCATCCCCAGTGGGTTTAACCCTAGCTGCTTTTCGTATAACTGCGTGGAGCGGCGTTTGGCCCTCGACGTCTTTGTGCAGGACATTAGCCGTACCCTTTTTATAGAGTATTGTGACGGCTTCTTTATTTAGAGAAGAAGCAGCACAGTGAAGTGCCGATCGCCCTCGCTCATCTTCAACATCCGCCTGCACGCTAGGCACTGTTGGCAAGGTCCAGATACTTGTCAGGAAATTTTCCAGCTGCTCTATTGCGCTTGCATGAAATAGCACAAGGCGGTGCATTTGGCTCACAAGCTTGAGGTAGACTGGGTCTTTCTGATTCGAAAACCTGGATAGCCCTCTCTTGTTTGAATCTGAAGCCATAGCCATGCAGAATATTTTGTGCGGAGCTAGGGCTGACAGTGGTCGCCTCAGTTGCATCTGGTCTTTGTCAGCTTCGAGTTCTTCTAAGTGTGACAGCATTTGCACGTACTTTGGATGAATCTTTCGCGATTGATGGACCGGTATACAACCAAACTATCGGAAGCTTTTGATCCTGAATAACCTCCCTTTTTTTATCAAAGGTATTCCAGAGAATCCCACTATCAAATTTGGTGCCGCTCTCTTTGAGTCTTCTCATGATGTTTTCCTGCCGCGCATTGCAACCTGAAGGGAAAGAAAAGTTTTCGGTTTTGCCGTCTTGCTGAGTTGCTGGAAAAGGGGTGTCTAAGAAGACAAATCCTGCATTCATGCTCAGAATTTGATCTGCCTCTGCGTCCTTCTTATCATTTACTTCGGCACCTGCTAAGACAAGAAGTTTCTGAAGCACTAGGCCGCCGAAGCCAGATCCAACGAAGATTATTGGCACTGTTTTTTTGGTAGGTATTTTCCTCCTCTCATCCTTCAAGTTTTTCAAGAGCTTCTCGGCAACCTTCTCAATGTACTCGTCTGCTGCCGTAGAAGGCACGCCCGGATATGTATAGGATAGAATTCGTGCTCCCGGAAAAGCGCCAGGAATCATATTAGGATCTCGGAACAAATGAACTTGTCTCTTTCTCTCCGATCCGTCGACTTCGGTAGGTGGGCGACTATGGCGTTTGCGACTTTCAGGAGTTTGATCCCTACGAATTTCTTTGCTTGCGCCGCCGTCGCTAACACCTGGTTCGTGTAGTGTATGCTTTGGCGGTGCAGCTTTCGAAGCTTGAGGAGGTGGTAGCGGAGGATCAGAGATACCTTTGCCCTTTGTCTTCCCGCTACTTTTGGTCCTTTTTATTTCAGACTTAGCGATTTTATCTTCCCCGGAAGAAGTTGCTTTGGTCTTCGATTCGTTTGTTGAGGGCCCTGCTCCCCCTGTCTTTCCAATGCGAGGCGCATCTTGTTGAGATAGTACGTTTGACTGTCTTGATGTACTCGTTTCTCCAACTCGAGGCTCGCCCTGTTGAGGTGGTCCATTTGACGGCCTTGATGTACTCGCCTCTCCAATCCGAGGCTCATCTTGTTGAGGTGGTCCATTTGACGATCCCGCTTGTGATAGCAATGTTCCAGGCGCAGCTGGGTCTTTTCCCTCGGTGACGGCCGAAGAATCTGCACCACCAAGCTCCCATCCGTCGACCTTTTTCAATATGCCTTCCCGTGTGATTTTTCCATCTTTGAAATCTGGAATGGGGTCATCTTTCGTTGAACCTCCCCCTTTCTTGGTTCCCTCAGTTGTTGAAGCTTGTGCTTTAGGCTGCTGTCGATTTCGCTCGATGCTACCACGTTTAGAGCCTAGGTCGTTGTCTTTTGAAGTTTTGGTCCTTTGCGTGGTAATGGAAATCCAAGCTGTGTCCAAGGTTTCATCAAGATCGTGAATGGCCACGATGTCGATGTTCGGGCCGTTCGGCACAGCTGGGTAATCAGCAAACTTGCAAGTCTCCCAAGGATCCTAAAAATCGATTAGATCAATGCCACTATGCCACTATACAATTGCACTCACACTCGCAGGGACTTTGTCCGCTATCTTTGGCTCAGTTCTACTAGGAGCCTTCTGACCTGCCCCTGGCACATTCGGGTCATCCTTTTTCTGATCCTTCTGATCCTTCTGGTCCTTCTGATCCTTCTTCAGTATATTCTTGTTCTGATCGTCACTTTTCTTGCCAGTGAATGGGACCGGAATATCTGCAAAGCTGGGGATGTTCTTGAGTAGATCTCCCTGAAAAACCTTCTCAAACCTTTGGTCAAATCTCTGGCGAATGGAGAATTTTGATGGAGATGTCGTGGGAGGGTTTAAGTTTTCACCTAATTCTCCTTCTTTCGGTGAGGCAGGAGGCAGTGGCGGAGACTCAACCGGACTGGATGGAGTTTTCGCTTCCTCGGCTCGTCCTACGGGAGCTTCTTCTCGGGCATTTTCCCCTTTCTCATCAGGGGGCAACTTATCCGGTGAACCTTCGTCGTCAGGTTGTGATTTTGCTTCTTTTGTTCCTGGCACCCCTGGAGCCTCCTGTGCCTCATTGATGCCGGGTATGGAAGCTAAATCTTGCAGCTTAGGAGGAGCAACTCCGTGGGTCTCATCTGACGCAACTTGATCGTCGGGAAGCGATTTTTCTGGTGTGATTTCTGGCACGTTCGACGTCGCCTGTAGGTGGCTTGTGAGTGCCTCGTCATCTTGATCTTGCTCCATAGATTGAACATTTTCGTGGACCTGAGCCTTCTTCTCACTAGATGATAAGTGGTCTGAATGCATTCCAGGTAGACCCGTTGTTTGGGTGGTTGCTGAGGCGTCCGGGGCTGGCTGTGGATCGCTTTGGGGTGGCGCATCATCATCTTGCTCTACAGATTGAATAGTTTCATGGATCTGGTCCTTTTTCTCACCGGATGGTACGTTTTCTGAATAAGATCCAGGTAAGCCCGTTGTCCGGATGATTTCTGGTACTTCCAAGGTCACGTGTGGGTTATCTGGAAGAGGCTGAGCAGGCTCTGCTTCTCCATCGGCTGGTCGGCCGTTGTCGTCCATTGCTCTTTCGTGAAGTAGGCCTGTGATTTTGTCCCTTACTGGACAAGCGGGCTGAAGAGTACGTGCAAATGCGCGCTTGGCATGTAGGTATTGAGACCACAGTTACTGTAAGGCGAAACTAGTTTCACCTCGTCGGAGAAGGCTCTCATATAAGACATACTTAACGTCTGCTTGGCGCCTATGAGACGGAAGTCCTTGTTACTTGCAAGAGCCAATAAAAGAGCCATCTTCAAAGCTACTGGGTCCATCATTTTGTGTAACACGGGGCCAGACACGAAAGTATCTATTGTTCAGGGCGAAGGAATTGCTGAACTGCCATCTCTCAGGATCTTGCAGCGAATGAAGTCGAAAGAAAACGCCCTGCGAGCTCTATCAGCATCTGTGTGCTGGCATTACTTCCATATGGGGAAAATAAAAATACACAACAAGGGGGGTTTCTGCAGATTATTGGACAATAGAAAGCGTGGCGTCTGGAGCTGAAAGATGCGACTTCATGAAGTAGCTTTTGACTCTGTCGAGGCTCGCTGTCCGCGTGCCGAGACGTCAAATTTATGGGTGACACAAAGTGCGAGGGGATCGGAAAATAGGGCGTGATCGACGTTTGTGGAACGCCATTGCCGTATTCAGGTTGGGAGGTGAAAGATGATGACCCAGAATAGCTTTTTGAAGCGAAAAAAAAAAAGAATTACT
>Ga0302140_10011595_pt1 | contig 10836 bp, 9 predicted proteins | sample I_Bog_E1_1_FD_202095 | JGI IMG/M metagenome (GOLD analysis project Ga0302140, IMG submission 202095) | Peat permafrost microbial communities from Stordalen Mire near Abisko, Sweden - I_Bog_E1_1 | ecosystem: Environmental > Terrestrial > Soil > Wetlands > Peat | place: Sweden: Abisko, Stordalen...
GGAAATATCAAGGTGCACACTGCCCATGTTGTCCGAACCAGAATCAAGGTCTTGAGGATCGAAATTCTACGCCGTGATGCATGTATTCTCTGATACCACCAGCATCTATACTCGTACAAAAACTCTCTCTAAATTCTATCTCTTTCACTCACCCCGCCTCGCAGCCCTCAGTCTAAATTCCTCAGCGCAAGCCCCTCATCCTTCGGTCTATCATACCCCTTAAATAAACGCCAAAACACCAAGCCAGTACCCAAGCACATAATAGCAAAGCCCATATACATCCACACGAGATACGGATCCTTCGCCCAGGGCGCAACCAGCATGCCGAGCATAGAGCCGCCGGCGGAGGTGAGGAGGAACAACGACATGATGAAGGACTTCATGCTAGGCGGTGCTTGAGTGTATGCGTATTCGAGGCCTGCTGTCTATAGTAGAAAGGTCTTGTTAGTTGATTCGTTCAGGATTTTGAGTGTGGGAAAGGGAAAGAGAGCGTACTGAGGCGAAGATCTCGGAGAATCCGATGAGCAGATAGGCGGGGACTTGGATTAGGACGTGCACTTTGTTTGGGATGGAGCCGTCGTTCGATGCGCTACAGTGCAGGGGCGAATCGTAACATGGTGGCTGGGCGACTGATGTTAGTATCACAGACGGCCGAGGATTTTGTTTTTAGGTTGCTTACGCTGGTGTAGATTAGATGCTGCACGCCGGCTGCATAGAGCATCGCGGCTCCGGCGAAGATAAAACCTACTGCTATCCGTGCGATCGGACGAAATGGGATGCCGTGGCGTTGCAGGATGGGATACAAACCAACGTTTAGTATTGGGATGAAAATGATGATCGTCAATGCATCTATGTTTCCTAGCACGTCGTTTGGAATACCGTGGAGTTCTGATGAGAAAGTCAGCTCCGATCGAGGTTTCTAGACTAACATCATTACCCATCGTGCCAGCTTGCGAGACGAAATTATTTAGCATTTGGGAAAATGCTCTAGATAGTCGTGTCAGCTAGTCCCCATATAATGCTCCCGGGTTTCCCTCTGTGAAATTGAATGAAACGAGTTGTTTGGAGAGGCTTGCTTACACCCAGTAGATAGGAAAGAACAAGAACACTCGACAAGATGCAAGAGCGATCTTGATCTCGTCGACAAATTCATCACTCCAAGGAACAGTGAACCGATGCTCAGTTCGCTGGAAGCTGGACTTCGCCGCATCCAATCGATAGCCATTCCGTACTCCAATCCAAATAATTCGGAAAGCATGAAGCACCACTGATCCACGGGGCGGTCTATCAATGTATGACTTTCTCTCAGACATGAGAACAGTGAACCCGATGCCGAAGATGCATACGGGGAGCAGATATGCCGCCCAGAAGCCGACTCGTGACTCTAGGAAGGTTGTCAATCCGCTTGACAACGATCCGATATTGATACACAAGTAAAAGTAGGTGTATATGCGCTCAATCGTTATTGTTGGATCGATGATCACACGCTCGCCCGAGGGAAGAATCCGAATGGTTTGTTTAGTTCCTGTGTATTGCTCTGCAATGAGTGGGGAGACATTTGATTTGATACCACCAGTGCCACTGTGAAAGGGTTAGCAGAGGATCAAAGATAAACAATCTAACACGCACAGTCCAATCAATATCATAGCCGTCAACAAGCCTCCGAATGCATAGCCACTTTCAATGGCAAATGGCAGCGATGTGACGAAGAGAATCAGGAGGCCAAGCAGATAGACCAAAGAGAAGTAAATAATGGTCTTGACCTTCCCAAGATACGAGTCTGCCACAATGGCACCTTTCCATCTGTCAGTACTTTTCTTCTAAAGAACTCGGGAAGAAAGGGATGAGCACGAACCAAAAACGGGAGTCACATAGCAGAAGAATGCAAAGAAGTTGGTGAACCTCGTAGCCGCCGCCTGTCCTAGCCCAAGAGCACCTGGTAAGCCTGATGGGCTTTGGTAGGCATTCTGGATATAGTTCTGGAACGGGCCGGATACGCCATAATATGCAGCTCTCTCAGCAAGCTCAATCAATGCCACGATCCTGTTCTCACTTGTAAGTATGGCTCCGCGCTTATCGAAGATAATAGGATGGGGTTCACTATACCAAACTGCCCAAGGCAACTGATCTGCAATTCGCCGAAGTGTTCTGCACTCTTCCTCAGTGGGAGGATCATCCTCAAATTCATCACCAAATTCACCACCGTCGGCATGTTCCACATCTCCGTACCCGTGGGGTTCTGTGGGCTGTGAAGATTGCCTGCACCGTGTCAATTGAAATGGTTGAGGCCTGGGCAGCTGAGAATACGCACTCTGCCCCGTTCGTCAAGGACTCATCCTCTGGTACATGGCTATATCCAATAGGCTTCGCGGCTGGATTCGCCAACGCTCGTTTGGCCCATCCCGTGAGAGCGGAAGGCTGAGAGGCCATAATTGCAAATCTGAATATCACCAGACCAGGATACTACATTGCTAGGCATGATACCATGGTCACAAATGGTGATGGCAAGCACTCTTAGACGGTCGATGAGAATGGAGGCGTTGATGTTACCGAAGGGAGTTAGAAGACACGTTCCAGCAAGGCTGTAAGACAAAAGCCGAGGTTTATCCGTCATTGGGTCGCTTATTTATGTGGTGTCTCCTGTTTAAGGGGTACGGCTACGGCCAAGCGAGCAACCCCTTCGACACCCATGAACACTTGCCTCCCGATCTATACGACTACTGAGATCAAGGATGAGATTGCTGCTGGCTCATATAACAAAAGAAAGCCGGATGAGCAATCTTGACAAGGAATGTTGTTCTAAAACGGAGTAATAAAATTCAGGACATCAGCGTGGGATAGCATAGGAAGCACACAAATCATAGGGAGCAAATGAACAGATAATTGTAGATGAAATTTTGTTGAACAGTCTAGAGCACAAAATAATGAATCCTAATTTGCTCTGTAGATAAGAAAACGCCAAGTAAATAAATGCCAAATTAGCTCAACGACTAATTCCTTCCTCGATAGCCTTGATCTGCAAAGCAACAAACCTCGAGTAAGTCCTGCACAATGCAAGACTTCCACCCATAAACCAGAATCCTGGCATACCACTAGGTCTCCACATCTACTCACAAGTCAGCAAAAATGGGAAGAAGTTAAACTGGTAAGAACTTACGGCATTGACTTCTCCTTCCTCATCCAAGTCCCATACATCCTTCAATCTATCCGCAACAACATCACCAAACACTTTCCTGGCACTCGTCCTCATATTATCATACCCCGTAGCCAGAATGACTACATCGGCCTCAAGTCTCGTCCCATCTGCCAGGACCAACGCATCCTCTTCAAAATGCGAAATCCCGTCAGGGCTCTGCTTGACGGCAATCTTGCCATCAACAATCAGCTGGCTGCACCCGACATCAATGTAATAGCCGCCTCCCCTGGTGATATACTTTCGATAAATACCACTCTTGTCGTCGCCAAAGTCTAACTTGAAGCCAGCTTTGGTCAAGCCATCAATCGTCTCTTTCTCCCTCTCAGCGATTCGGCTCGTGAGATCGACATTCAGCGCAAACTGTGCCGGAATCGGCAATGATTGCCCACAGATATCTGCGTCCTCTGTCGGCGGCCCAGTTTCGTCGTACATGCCTTCGTGCAGCATGAACAATCCCTTGGACGCCGAGATGACATATGTCCCTCGGCGCTGCAACATCGTGACCGTCGCGCCGTTTTCGTAGTAATTCTGAGCGATGTCATGGCCCGAGTTGCCAGTTCCGACAACAACTACTTTCTTGCCAGCCGCATCGCCAGTGAGAGATGCGTCACGATGCAGGCTTGCGTGGTAGACGTTTCCTTGGAAGGCTTGCTGTCCGGGGAAGGAAGGCACTCTTGCTTCGCCGGCGTGCCCTGTTGCGAAGACTACGTGATGGGGATGAAGGGTTCGTGTCTTGCCATCTCGGATGATCTCGACGGTCCACTTGTGTGAGGCGTCGTCGTAGACTGCTGACCCGACGGAGCTTTTCGTCCATACGTTGAGCTCCATGAGACTTGCGTATGACTCGAACCAGTCGCCGAGCTTGTCTTTTGCGGTGAAGAGCGGCCAGTTGGAGGGGAAGGGCATGAATGCCATGTGCGTGTATTGTACGGGGTCGTGAGTGACCAGAGTCTAGGGATATGTCAGTGATGTCAACAAAATGATATCCAGGGAAACTCACTCGATATCTGTTACGCCAGTTATCCCCAACCCTGTCATTTCTGTCGATAAGAAGACATGAGACGCCCATATTCTGCAGACGAGCTCCAACATTCAAGCCAGATTGTCCTGCATGCTTGTTAACTCTCTGCCTTTCCTCGGAACTTGCAACTAACCAGCACCAACAATCAGCACAGCAGGCTTCTCATCCAAGAACTCGACCTGTCGCTGTCGTCTTTCGAGCCAATTCCCCTTTATGGAGCCACCCACTAGCGAATTATTCCCACCATGCGGTCTCCTCTCCCCAATCCTCTCCTCAAAGCCCTTCAGCTCTTGCAGCGCGGTATAAATCATATACCCCTTCCAAGCGCCATCAGCACCCTGCACAAGCCTCAACATGCCCTTCCCTCTTCCAACTTTCGTCTCAAACGAAAACATAGACTCCACCCACTCGAGCCCCTCGATCGGGGACTGCGCATTCGGCGCAAACTTCCCGCTATCCTGCAACCTGAAGTTGTACGGTGCCGTGTGAGAGAGGTTCTCAGAAAAATAAGTGGAGAGTTTGTCGAGTCCGTGGATGGTGCGCAAGTCCCACGAGAAGGCCAGCATGTCCCGCCACCAGCTATCTTGGTGCATGAGATTTGGGAGAGAGGCGATGTCGTTGCTTTTCAGCGCGCTCTCGAGGCGGGTGAGCCATTGTTGCGCAATTGCTACAGGAGACAAGGGTTGTGCTTGCTTGGTGGTGGCGGGGATGGAGAAGGATCTTGGCTCACTGGGGAGTCTGATTGTATGGCGTTCTGCAAACATTTTGAGATGGTTTGCGAAGATAATGTTCTGTTAGGGAGAAGAGTTGAAGTGTTTTGTGATTTCTTGAGTTCTTTTATATAGGAGGACTGCTGGAAATAATGGGGCTTCACCCCAAAGGCGTCTCCATGTACTCCGCGCCTTTCGCCGTCTGTTTGAACGCCATCTTTCCATGATTCGAGTTGTTGTCACGTCGGGCGAAGTCTGATTGCATGTGCAGAGGCTTCGGGCTGGACATGGCCCGTTTGGCGGGGTGGCGGGGTTGGAAAGTTGGGGGATCGGCGGGGTGCAGGCATGGTGGGGCAGTGTGGATAACAGCTGCGACTTGGCAGACTCGTCGTGTACTGGCTCTCGGGAGTCGGATCTCGGAACTGAGGACCAATCTCGTGTGGCAGGTTTGTCGATACCAGGGGGTATGTTTTGATAAGGAGATGTTGTTCTCAATATTGGCGAAGCGTAAGTCTTGTACTACTTTGACTTGAGTCTTGTATGCACGTTAAAAGGAGAGCTGAATAAGTAGCGTAGAGAGGTAAGATTACAAGTAATTAAAAGAAATCGTTAGTATGTTAGGAAAAAACATTGCCATATTGTAGATGTCTCGTATATAAAGAAGAATCAAGCAAAGAAAGCACTTGTAGCATATTGTAACAACATAGAAGTCACCTATGAAAAGGTTAGTCTAAGCGGAGGCGTTTTTGGGCATTATGACAAAATCTACATAATTGACGCGGGAAAGTGTTTAGCATCCGTAGTTCTAGTAAGTACCTTTTCCGATATCAAATCCTCCTTCTAGTATCTTGGGCGTTAATAGAATCATCTGCTTCACTTGATCGTGTTGTCAAGCATGACTCACGAGTCACGTTACTCGCAGCGTTCTTAAAAGCTCAACGATATTGCACACGACTGTCTAAAAGTACAGTATAGTACACCGAAAATGGCGACCTAGCGGAGCAGCAAATGTAGAACCGGCTGCATGTGAAAAGCAATGCAAAAGTCAACGAGTGGGAAAACCCCCAAGTGCGAGCAACAAATCGCAGCAGCGGAGAGAGTAAGTCTAATATTCATACATTATCCCACACGAGAAACAGAACAGCAATGACAATAACTCCAGCAAGCTGAGCCCGACGGCTTGGGTCTTGCTATAGAAGTCCCAATTATGATCTTGCCTTTTTGTCACTGGCCCTTCTGCGGCCACCACTACCGCCTGCTCCACCACCACCCCCTTTGCGATCATTTCTTCGAGGGTCCTTTCGAGCTTCTTGGGTGCCACGGCTTGGCTTCTTGCCCTTCTTGCTGCTGCTACTTTGACCTCGGTTTGCTTCGCGTTCTTCGCCAAGATCTCTAGGTTGATTCGCTGGTACAGCGGGGTTGACATACTGTTGCGGAGGTTCTTCTTGATGACCCGCACCATCAACAGCGCCAGGTTCTTCGAAGAATAGTGCTGGAGGGTTGTTCGGCACCTGTCCGTATCCTGCATACTGACCCTTAGCTTGAGGGTGTGGCGCAGGCGCCATATAACCTGGAGGAGATGGTGCTCCATATTGACCACTAGAAGCCATGTGGTAAGGCTGCTGTCCATTCCCGGCAGTGCTTGTGCCAGCCATCTGGTAGGATGGCGAAGGATGGCTAGGTCCTGCATGTTGACTACCCGAAGCATTGTGGTGAGGATGCTGAGCAGGTGGGTGGCTGCCGCTGAGAAACTGGCCGTGTGCACCGAAATGGAGCATATTTCGTACCGCATGTGGTACTTCCCTACCAGGACCATCAGGTAGCCGGCAGAACTCATGGTAACTTTTACCATAGTATAAAGCGCCATTATTTGGAGAACGCGAGCATGGTCCAGGAATAAGTGCCGATGGTGTATCTGAAATCGTTACGTTGTTGCACATCTTCCAATCCGGGCAACGCTCAATGATTCTACAACTTCCTGGATAGGAGTCCATATGTTTGCCATCTACTTTTAGACAACCATCAAACGTAGGAACCTCTCCTTTACAAATCTTGTGCTGCAATCAAATGCGTTGAGTTCAAGCGATGTTTGAATCTCGTTCTGGAGAGGGAAGTGTAAGCCTGTTTTGTTGTGAAAGGACCTCAGTGTCGGACCATGGAAAATTGTGTAGGCGGTAGAGGAAAATTTCACAGAGTACAAATGATGGCAGCTTTTATGTTCAAGGTTTCCTTCCATTCAGAATGTTCGTGTTATTCTAAACGTACCTCTTGTTGCATTGTGATTCTTCCAGATATTGTGAATCAGCCTCAGTTGAATCTTCCGACACACTGAATCATCGTGCTACCCTCCCTCTCCAGCGACGAAGTTCTTCTTGGTCATATTTTCCCCCTTGCCCTACTTGGTAATATCTTCAATATGTGTTATCTGAGTCTTCTGAGCTTCAACCTTCTTATCAGCCGCCGTCACACGTCTGATCTCGGCATCAATAGCTTCTTGTGGACGGGCAGTCGACTTCGAAGCCTTGTCGCCGATCGGGATAATCGTAGTATGACCGGAGTCCACATCAAAGTATTCATCAAGGTCTTCGAGAGTACGATTGGCTGTTTCTGGATACAGGAAGTAGACGACGGGTACGAATAGAAGATTGAAGGCGGCGAAGACTACAGTAATTAGCTTCCTCGAACTAAATATAGAGAGGGGGGATTGCTGGACTTACTGATGTAGAAGCGGTACCCGATATTACGGATGCCGGTTGGGGTAAATTGGGTGCATACGAAACCGAAGAGCTATTTGTCGTGTTAGTAAATCGACTTGATAGAGATTGAGAAAGGTGTACCCAATTTGTAGCGGTGGCTGCTGCTGAACCCTTCGTTCTCATGGCTAATGAGTTGATTTCTGCTTGATACACCCACGGAACCATTCCCCATGTGCATCCGAAAGCAGCATAATAGAAGAAGAGGAAAGTTATTGCAACGGCTCCCCACTAAATCGTGTGAGCCCAGTTATTTGGACACGTGGATAGGGGCAATACCTGAAATGGGGCTTGTGTCTGTAAGGCGATGGCTATGGCAACCATCACATACGCAAGGCACTGCAGCCCGAGTCCACTCAGCATCAATGATCGTCGGCCAAAGCGCTCGATCATCCAGAAGCACAGTCCAGAAGAAATCATATAAGAAGTCGCATTACATCCGGTCAACACTCTTGCCATGAAGTCTGTAAGACCAATGTTCTCAGTCAAAATGATGGGGAAGTAATAATTGAGAGCGTTGATGCCGCCAAATTGTTGCATGAACTGCCCTCCACAGCCAAGGAGAAGCCGCTTCAAATGGCTGCTTCGATCTCGACTGAGAACAACCTCCTTGAATGAGATGCGAGACTGCTTCTCGATGTAGTATGCTTCCTCGATGGAAAAAAGTTCGTTGAGAACTATGGGATCGTCTTCTGCTAGATCTTTGCCAAGATAGCGTCGAAGTGCTTCATGCGCCTCTTCTCGGCGATCTTGCATGACTAGCCATCGAGGAGATTCCGGAAGGAGAGGTAACATGCAACAAAGTACTATACATGGTACTAACTGCATTCCCCATATGTTAGCAAAAACTTTCTCCACAAATTCAAGGGGTTTTCGCTACCTGAAGAGCAAGAGGCACTCTCCACTGTGCAGAGTTGTCGATGTATGAGAATGCTAAGGTGAGCCAACTTGCTATGCAGTAGAATACGACGTTATGGAGAACGACAATGACTGAAAGCTTTCCACGTCTTGGCCCTCGGCACGATTCTGCTTGGTACATTCCGCAGGTCGAGCTGGTGAAGCCTTGAAGTATGTTAGCAAGGCAAGAGTTAAAGTCTACTTTGTTTGATTACTTACCATTGCCAATACCATTGATCACACGGCCAATGATGAGTTGTGGAAATGTAGTAGCAGAAAATTGGAGAATAGCACCAATAGTTGAGAGGGCAGCTCCAGTCCGAAGAGTGTTCTTGCGACCAAGCTTGTCCCCAAAGAGAGCAGCACACAAGCAACCTGCGAGATTGCCAAGCTATATTCTTGTCAATAATTGGAAACCCCGTGGAGCTAAGCTAGAACTTACAGAAAAACAGCTTGCTGTGATTCCCTGGATATCCGACTTCTTGGTTTGAGGAAAGAGCTCAATGAAATGAGGGCTGATCAAGATACCACTGATGACTCCTTGGTCATAGCCATACCAAGCTTGTGCCGCTGAATTGGCGGTTGTGAGTGCTATCTCTAGAGCCGGACCAGTAAGTCGGGTTTTGATCGCCATGTTGAAGTAAAGTTTGGTGAAGAGAGGAGTCAACTAAATCGCAGATCGAGAAGAGAACTGAGAAGGGAGTGATCCATAATTTATAGGACGTCTTGATAGATTCCTAGTGCCACTGTGGGGTATGGGGTCAAGTCTTGGGACACCTGGGGTACATGGGACCGAGAGCCGACCCTGCAGCTTCTTGCTCATGGAGCACCAGGAGCACGACTCATGTCAGTCCAAGCCCCTATTTTTCTCGCTTAGCCGGCCAATTCTGCTTAGCGACAGACAATACTGTCCAAATTCAAGCATCAAATCCAAGGGCTGGAAAGTGGGATAAGACTTTGTGTTGTGATTGTGGCTGCAGAACGCATTAGAACTCGACGTCGGAGACTTGAGATTGGATCTTTGAAGTTGGGGAAGGTAAGCCGGGCTGACATGGCCCGCAGCTTTCTCTTAGTGCTTTCCTGTTCCTTGTTTATTTCCGGCTTGGTATCGTGTTCAACGAATGATGCGCAGGCCAGGTTTTCCGAGAAACGGCACAACATGGCCCGTCACTCGCCGCGCGGGATGATGTACCAAGCGCCACCGTCTCGGGGGCAGTCCCAGCCCTTTGGTGTGACATGGCCCGTCTCGGGGAGGATATGGATCGCCTGTGCTTCCCATCTCTCGGCCTCTGAAAGACGAATCTACTAGCAGACCTCGCATACTTTGTGGTGGAGAATATTTACTGGGGAAGACTCTTGACACTACAGTTCTCCCCGCCGACCCCGCACTACCTGCTGCGAAGGTCCCATCATCAGCCGTTCCTTGAAACCACTCTCGCTGCGGGGCCACTGTCCTGCCGATCCTTTGACGTTTCTTCCACCCGGCGTCCAGTAATTTCCGCTCTATTCTTCATCCACGACAGTAAACACTTGGGCAAGAGGAACTACATGGCCCGATGAGATGGAACACAGTAAAGTGGTGTAAGTGCAAGGTTTCAACAGCTTCCCCGAAACGACGACATGGCGCGGACAATTCCCATATTCGAGCGGAGCTCTCCTCGCAAGACTGGCTTGCAGTCAATACAACACACTTCGTCAAGTGTCCGAGATGGAAGCCTCAGTTAACAGGTTTGTGTAGTTGCGCATCGTGCCGCCAACGCAAAATCAAGTGCGATCGCCAACTCCCTGATTGTGGATTTTGCAAGCAAGTCGGGGTGAGGTGCTCTTATCTCCAGCCGCAGAAGAAAAGGGGGCTTCGTGCCGGTTATGTTTCGACTCTTGAAAGCCGATTAGGCATGGCTCACACGATCCGGGAGACATGCATAGGGCTGACTTCGTACGCAGAGAAGTTAGAGCAAGAGGTGCAGACCTTGAAGACGCAGCAGCAGTCAGGTTAGCACGTCTCAGCAGATACATTTCTTCACCACTGATTTTTCATGCAGCTGTAAACTATGGGGACGTTGCAGAGCACTTGACGCCACAATCCCATCATGATGGGAGCTTTTACATGTCCTCGCCAGCTGCGTCCCGGAGTGAAAGTTGCGGCACGGAATCGGACTTCAGTAATCTACCTCTTGCAACCTTGAATGATCTGTGCAGTGTTTGGTTCTAGCGCTATCATCCTTGGTTCCCAATCCTTCACAAACTCTCCGTACTCGA
>Ga0302140_10011600_pt1 | contig 10835 bp, 10 predicted proteins | sample I_Bog_E1_1_FD_202095 | JGI IMG/M metagenome (GOLD analysis project Ga0302140, IMG submission 202095) | Peat permafrost microbial communities from Stordalen Mire near Abisko, Sweden - I_Bog_E1_1 | ecosystem: Environmental > Terrestrial > Soil > Wetlands > Peat | place: Sweden: Abisko, Stordalen...
ATCCGTTTGCACCCGCACACGCCCCGCGGTCAGTCTTTAGCGTTCAGCCACTTGCCGGCCGGGGACGGAGCAACACCGGCAGTCCATATTACGACCTTGCTCAAGATTCGCTCTCCAGCGACTGTCACCCCGTCGGCGTCGATGCTGGCGACGCCCACCCCAAACCGAACCTCGACTCCGAGTCGCCCCAGCCTCTTCATCGCCGCGTCCGAAAGCCCCTCCGTGAACGTTCCGAGGATCCGCTTACCTCGATCAATCACCATAACCCGCGCCGACGTAGGATCGATTCTTCGAAACTCCCTTCGGAGCGTGGTTCGCACGAAGACCAACAAATCGCGATGCTTCGACGGGCCTTCTTCTGCCTCGGCTGCTCAAACGCCTGGAGGATCTTGTTGCGGATGGCGACGGCATCGGCAAGACTCTTCAGTCCGGGGCGAATGGCGCAAATTCGTCGTGGCCGAAGTAGTTGGGTGTTACGCCGGTGGCCAAAATCAGCTCAACTCGCCAAGGATCACCGTAGTGTTGGACTGCTTGCTGAGAACGCCTCGAATCGGCGAGCCGATTTGGCCAGGAGTGAGGACCGAAGTCGCAACCTGATAGAGGAAGCGGCCGGAAAAGATGATGGTTGGAACAGTCGATGAGAATGATCCGCGCCGATGTCTTGCGAAGTGCCTTTGCAGCCGTAAGGCCGCCGAAACCGCCTCCAACGATGACAACCCTAAAAAAGACTCTCGGACATAAGTCGCACCTAACGATCGAGAGCCACTGTTGTTCCCTGTTGGCCGTCCCGAAAGCAAACCGTCTGAGTGCGTCAAACAAACTGATCTTGGATGTGCTCTTCGCTTGTGAGCCAGAGGGCATGCTGCGCATCGAGAAGCAGTCGAAAGGAAAGTCAACCATTCTAAAACTGAGTGGCCGCATGCAAGCGCATGGACATTCGGAATTGCGTGCCGAAATTGAGAAGTGCAACCCCCCGCCGAGCCTGGACTTAGAGGAGGTCAGCCTCTTGGATCGCGACAGCGTTCGCTTCTTGATACGCTGTGAATCGGAAGGTATTCAGTTAGTTAACTGTCCGTTGTACGTCCGGGAGTGGATAACGAGGGAACAGGGCAAATGACCCGGAACCGGTATTTGTCGATGCGTAGGCTCTTGATCTTGTATTCCAAAGTCGTCCGCGGAACTCCCAGCCTCCTGGCAGCTCCATCCGGACCCGAAATACGGCCGCGGGTTTCTGCAAGCGCCGCTTCGATAAGCCCTCGTTCCTGGTTAATCAAAGACGGCTGCAAACCGACCGGAGGCGCTGCTTCCGGCTGCAGCCACGCCTGCTCAACCAAGAACGTGTCTGCGTCGCAGAGGATCATGGCTCGTTCGATGACGTTTTGAAGCTCCCGGATATTGCCAGGCCAGTGATAGCCCTCAAGAAGCTCCGCTGTCCGCTTTTCTACCCTTCGAATCTTCTTGCCGAGTTTAGCGCCGTAGCGTTCGATGAAATACTTGGCCAGCAAAAGAATATCTTCCGGGCGCTCGCGAAGCGGGGGGACATGGATTGGAAAGACGTTCAAGCGGTAGAACAAATCCAGACGAAAACTCCCGGAACGAACTGCCGATGGCAGATCGCAGTTTGTGGCTGCAATTACACGGACGTCGACTGGAATGCTTTGAGTGCCACCCACGCGCTCGAACTCGCGTTCCTGAAGCACGCGTAAAAGGGCGACCTGGGTTTCGCCCGGCATCTCACCGATCTCATCCAGAAACATCGTCCCGTGGTTCGCAACTTCGAAGCGCCCGGCACGCCGCTGATTGGCGCCGGTGAAGGCGCCTTTCTCGTAGCCGAAGAGTTCGGCCGCAATCAGCGACGGGGGAGTGACAGCGCAATTCAGTCTCGTGAAAACCGACCGGGATCTACGTGACCTCTTGTGAATCGCGCGAGCGATCAACTCTTTTCCTGTGCCACTCTCACCGGTGATCAGAACAGTAGCATCGCTCGGAGCAACTCTTATCACCTGCGCGGTCACGCCGCAGATCGCGTCGGAAGACCCGACGATCTCCTCGAACATGGACGTCGACAGAACCTCGTCGCGAAGGTCGAGTGTTTCCTCGTCCGGCTCTCCGTTGATTCCCGTGCTCGCCCGGCTCGCGGCATCATCTGTGGAATGGCTGGTCACGCGATTCGGCGTGGCGCGAAAATGGAGGCGAGGGTTCGAATCATACATCTTCGATGTCCTCCCTACCTTCCTGGCGGTTGCTCGACGGGCGCCCATACGTTTCCGCCCTCTCTCTTGTCACCCATTCACGGATATACGGCGGGCAATTCCTGAGTTCCGTTCCGTTCGCTTCGCTGAAGGCCAGGAGCTTCACGGCTTCTCTGTCGACAAGCAGAACGTTCTTGAGGTCGATGGCGAAACTACCCGATTCTTGTTCCTCTACGCCTCGAAGCATGTCGACATGTTCCCCCATAATCCGGCCGCTTACGAGCAACACCACGCGGTTGTCATCGCTAACGACTCGGTCGATTCTGCAGCTCATCCTGGACGTCCGTTTACTTCTTCTTCTCCTTCTGGCGTCGAGATTGTTCAGTCTGCGATTACGCATAAGTAGCTTGCAAAACTACCACCAATGCCAAGTCGATGAAGGGAAAGGAAAGGGGAGGACTTCGCCACCGCGAATTCCGTGACTTCCGTGAATTCCGTGACGAACAACCGGAGTTTCGGTGGGTGCCTAGGGGGACAACCTCTCGCCGAATTTGAACTGTTGCTTATTGATTTTCAAGGCCTTGATCCTATCTTCAAGAGTAGAGGGCGGCATCCCGAGCTTTGCCGCCGCCCCCGATGGTCCGGAAATCCGGCCTCTAGTCTCAGCCAGCGTCGCCTCGATAATCTCGCGCTCGCTTCGCGGCTCAACATTCGAAGCCGGCGATGCTTCAACCCGAGATGCGTGCGGAGAAGTCCTTCCCGAAAGCCACAGCTCATCAACTGAAAATACATCAGCCGAGCTCAGGATGATGGACCTTTCAATTACATTCTGCAACTCACGAATGTTGCCAGGCCAGTCGTAGGATTGCAACAGATCCAACGTCTTCTGCTCGATCGATCGGATATTTCTGCCCGCCCGATTGGCGTAGCGTTGGACGAAATACTCGACCAGCATCAGAATGTCGTCTTTCCGTTCTCGCAAGGGCGGTACGTCGATGGGAAACACATTTAATCGATAAAGGAGATCCTGGCGAAAGGTCCCCTTCGCTAAGGCGGCGTTCAAGTCGCGATTCGTGGCAGCGATTACGCGAACGTCGACATGGATCGGCTGCCGTCCTCCCACTCGCTCGAATTCCCGTTCCTGTAGCACTCTCAATAACACGGCTTGGGTGTCGGGCAAAAGTTCGCCCACTTCGTCCAGGAAAATCGTTCCGCCGTCGGCCATTTCGAATCGCCCAAGCCGACGCTGCGTGGCTCCCGTGAAGGCTCCCTTTTCATGGCCAAACAATTCCGAGAGGACCAACGTAGGCGGAAGCGCCGCACAATTCACACTAATGAAGGGGCCACCAGATCTTTGGGATCGTTTGTGAAGGGCACGGGCGATGAGTTCTTTGCCTGTGCCGGTTTCTCCAGTGATTAGAACGGTGGAATCGGTCGGACCGGCTTTCGCAATCCGCGAAAGGACGGCCTTCAGAGGCCCTGATGTACCCACAATTTCTTCGAACATCGAAGCCTTGTCGATCTCCTCGCGGAGGGCGACGTTTTCGTGCCGCAGTCTCTCTTCAGCCTGCTTGCGGTCATTGATGTCCGTCCCGGCAACAAACCAACGCGTTACGTGTCCCTGTTCGTCGTACAACGGGTTGTTGCGAACCAGAAACCAGCGATACGTTCCGTCGTACCTCCGTAACCTCGCTTCGTACTGGTCTGGGGGACCACCTTGCGGCCCCCACGCGAGGCGTTCAAGATCGTCCGGATGAACACGCGTCTGAGTCCCGCGACTCCGCCACTCCTCGAGGCTAATGCCGAAATAATCCAGCAGGGCTCGACTGGCAAAGATGCGATTGTGCCAGGAGCCTATCACGGCGACGTGCTGCGGCGTGAGATCCAGAATCTGCCGAAGCTCGATTTCCTGCCCTCGGATTTTTCCCTCGGCGCGCTTTTTTTCGCTCAAGTCGAGGACAAACGCTACGCCCTCGCTTCTGCCTTCAAACAGCGCGGCTCCGAACAACACGGGCACGGGGCTGCCATCTTTCCGGAGAAACTCCTTCTCGTATGGCTGTATAGTCCCGGTTGCCAGTGCTTCTGTCAGGGCACGTTCGTCGCGCTCGCGCCCTTCAGCCGGTGACAGATCCGTCCAGCGCAATCGACCCGCAACGAGATCCTCACGGCCGTATTGCAACATTCGGAGAAACGCCTGGTTGGCTTCGATGATCTGACCCTCGACGTTGGCGATGAAGATTCCCAGAATGCCGGCGTCGACGACACGCCGGATCTTATCCTCGGCTGCCTTGCGTTCGGTGATGTCGGTCACCGCCCCGATAAACTCGCGTTCCCCAAGTGCGTTCTGTACCGCGTGCCCTATCGCGTGGACGTGCTTGACTCGCCCGTCAGACAGCAGCAAGCGATACTCATGTTCGAAGTCCGTGCCGGTCTGGGATGCGCGATCGAGAACCTGTTGTACAAGCGCCCTATCCTGGGGATGTATGCGCCGCATCGCTGAATCCCCTGTTGGCTTTACTGTGCTGTCGTACTCGAAGATGCGATAGGTCTCGTCGGACCAGACAACCTCTCCGTCCTCAGGTCGCCACCCGAAACTGCCTGTGTGGCTGAGCCTTTGGGCTTCTGCCAGATAAGCTTCACTTCGCCGGATTGTTTCTTCTGCGACTCGACGTTCCGTGATATCCATGATCGCGCCAACAACTTCTACGTTGCCGGCATCGTCCCATAATGAGTGTGAAAGATTATGAATATGTTTTATCGAACCATCCGGCATCAACAACCGATGCTCAAAGTCAAAGTTACTCCCGCCCTGCGCTGCGCGCTCAAGAACGCTTGTGAGAAGGTCTACATCGTCAGGATGGACTCGCTTCAGAATCAAATCGGGTGTGGGTTCCGTCCCGGGAGCGTACCCGTAAATCCGAGCCGATTCCTCGGACCAAAATATCCGTTTGGTATTTGCTTCCAATCCGACGCTACCGGTGCGGCTGAGTCTCTGGGCATTTGTTAAGTGCGCTTTGCTCCGGCGAAGTTCAACTTCGGTGCGCTTGCGCGCGGTGACATCCATTACGGCGCCAATGACCTCAACACCCCCGATGCGATGCCTCTCGGCCCTTCCAACAATATGCAAATATTTGATGCTTCCGTCCGGCAGTAATAGACGACACTCGAGGTCAATTCCTTCTCCATTGGCCGCGGCCGCCATAGCCATTTTCACTGAAGGCCTATCCTGCGGATGAACGCGCTCCAAAATCATCGATAAAGACATTTGCGAAGAATTTGCGAGTTCGAAAATTCGAAAAGTCTCATCGGACCAGAAGTGCTCGTCCGTCAAAACGTTCCACCCAAAGCTACCTGTGTGACTGAGTCTCTGGGCTTCTGCCAGATAGGCCTCGCGCCGCCGGAGTTCCTGAGTCACGAGTTCGTGCTCCGTAACGTCTATGGCGCTGCCAACGTACTTTGTCAGGCTTTGGTTTTCGATGACAGGAACACCGACGCAGCGAAGGTACCGGACCTCCCCATTGGGTCGGACAAAGCGTTTGGTGGCGTCGAAGGTCGAAGCTTGCGCCCAGAGCCCCTGGATGAGGTTCGCCATGGACTCCCGATCCTGTGGATGGGCGCAATCCAAGTATTCCAGAATAGTCGGCGGTTTGCGGCCCGGATCGAGGCCGTGCATCCGAAATAATTCAGGAGACCAATAGTCGAATCCCGCAAGATCGAGGGCCCAGCTACCCATATGGGCAAGCCGCTGCCCTTCGGCGAGATAAAACTCGCTTGTTTGCAGTTCCTGGGTGCTTTGGCGGAGCCGCACTTCCGCTCGCTTGCGATCCTCAATATCGATGCTCGATCCATACCACTTAACAATTTGGCCGCGTCCGTCGCGAGCTGCTACTTTGTGGTGCAGCATCCAGCGATGCTCGCCGTCCGCTCGCAGAACGCGAGCTTCATGCAGGAAGGGTTCGCCGCTGGTAAGCGAAGCGCGCCACCGTTCCACGATTCCTTCGACGTCCTCGGGATGGATGAACGCTGTCCACTTCCAGCCCTGCAAATCCTCGAGCGCGCGCCCTACGTACCTGAGCCATGTCTGATTGAAGAAATCCAGGTGCCCGTCTGGCCTACCCGTGTGAATCAGGCTGGGGGCCGAATGAACCAGGAGTTGAAGATCCGAGGTCTCATCCCGTCGAGCGGCGCCATCTCCGTTGGGGGCCATGGATCGCATTATATTCCTTATAATGCTCTCTAATCCCTCTTCATGGCTAACTTAACGAATCTGGCCGAGTGTACCCCACCATGGCTTTAGGTTTTGGAGTTCAGGCCGCTTCGCGTCTGGAGATCTGGCGTGCCTTCAGATGCGGAGCCAGCTTTTTTTTAGCGTTGAAAACGCGCCACTGGACCGTGCCGATGGGGATCCTTTTGGCAGCGGCGATCTCGTGATATTCCCACTCCTCGACAAAACGCAGGGTCAAAGCCTCCCGCTCGCGCGACTCCAGGAAAGCCATCCAATCGTAAAACTCGAACGCCGGGGTGCCCGCTGGTTGGTTGCTGGCGCCCACCAGGCAGCCCGCGATGTTCGACAGGTCGACCGTTTCCACTTCACGCGTCTGCTTCCCGTATTGCCTGCAAAGCGCATTGCGCGCAATCTTGAATAGCCACCCGCGAAAGAGTGATCGATCGCGAATCTGCGCAGCCTTTCGATAAACCGTCAGCATTACCTCCTGAGTGAGGTCTTCGCTCAGGGCGAGCGGGCAACCGCGTGAGCGGAAGAAAGCGACCAGTTGGGGCGTGAAGACGCCGAACAGGTCGGCGAACTTTTCCTCGTTAGGCGATTCCAAGAATCTTTCAATCACTCCACTTTCATGGGGAGTGCGGTCATTTGCCATTGGCGGATTCGTCATGTTTTAACGCAGCTCCTCATTGCGTCCACCTAGGAGAGGCAGTTGCCTTTCCAAGGGAGTTAGCTGCCAATCCATTGTTCTTAGAGCAACTTGGCCGTATGGGAAAAGGCTTCGCGAAACGACAATCCTTGGCAATTGACGGATTTCCGTCAACACCTCATGGGGATTCACATCGAAGAGAAGGAAAGGGAATAGTGAAAGAGCGCAAACCGCCAGTTTCGTGGCACATCCTGCTGGCGACTGTGCTCACCTGCCAATCGTGCCCATTGTCCTGTGGTTTTGGCCTTGCTGTCAGCTTTGGCCTTGGCCTGCTTGTCCTTGGCCTTTCGCTCGCTCTTGCTTTGGGCCTTTTGCTTCTTTGACTGCTGCGCCAGTTGCGCTTGTTCCTTTGTTTCCGGGAACCGCTCGCGCACTTCGATCTTGGTGGAGTCGCGGCAGATGTGACCGACGACTCGGTTCTTCTGTGTGTCGCGGATCAGGGCCTCACGCACGAAATTGGGGGAACTCCATATCCGCGAACTCTTGGAACGCGCGGGAGAAACTGGGCTCATGCGGGACGAGTTTAGCAGAACCGTCCCAACCGCAGATACGCCTCAAGACGGCGTCGTTTTGCAGGCGCTCGATCAGGTCGCGAGTGGTGGGGAAATTGTAAACGGCTTTAGCTACGAAAGCGCGGGCGATGGCGAGGCGATCCTTAGCCGGACGGCCATTCCATCCTTGCGCGGCAGGCACGAAACGGTGCAGCGGCAGCATGGCGAGAGTCGCTATCAATTGCCGGGCCGTTTCGCCAATTTCCCCGATTTCCAATTCGATCGCGGGGAATAGACCGGCCTGCAATAAATGAGCAAATTGGTCCACTTGGCCGCGAAGGGTGGTGAGCACGGTAAAACATAGAACCAACAATATGTTGTATAGTTCTCGTTCTCACCACACTTTCGCAAGAGCCTCAAGCTTCTTACGAAGTGCGTCAGGCACCTCGGCCGGGGTAACCACTCGCAGCACATCGAAGCCCGCTGCCCGGCCACTCTCAGCTCCGGCATCGGAATCCTCAACCACCAGCGGTCGCTTCGCTGCCAGCAGTTCCGCTGCTTTCAAATATGGATCGGGAGCCGGTTTAATCCGAACCACATCCCCGAAGCAGACGGTGGCGCTGAAGTATTCAAACAATCCAGCCTTCCGCAGCACCGGCTCTACTTCCGCGCGTCCGCTCGACGTAACCAGTGCGAGCTTATACCCGCGCAGAGACTCGAACAATTCTCGCGCGCCTTCGAAGAACGGCATCCGCTCCTCCATCAACTGGCGAAAACGGTCGCGTTTCCGGGGATAGGTAGCGTAGAGCGTATCGACGTCAATTGGCGGATTCACCTGCCTGGACATGCGCTCCAGCATCTGGCGGTCGGAGACGCCGATGCATTCGGCTGCCCAGGATTCCCACTGTAAGGACAATCCGAAATCGCTCAGAATTTCGCTCCAGCATTGGAAGTGAACCGGCTCGCTATCTACTAGCACTCCGTCGAAGTCGAAGAGAATCGCATCGTAGGTATGCAACGTTTATAATTACAACATGTTGAAGCCCACCGCGAAGATCTGGCACAACGGCAAATTCATTCCGTGGAACGACGCCACCATCCACGTTCTCTCCCATGTGACCAGTTACGGCAGCTCGGTATTTGAAGGGGTACGCTGCTACGAAACCAAGTCCGGGCCGGCCATTTTCAGGGCTCGCGAGCATACGCGCCGGCTGCTGGATTCGGCCAAGATCTACCGCATGGACGTGCCGCATACCATCGACGAACTTGTCGACGCGATGGCTGAATTAGTGCGGGTCAACGACATGGCGTCCTGTTACTTCCGCCCGCTGGTAATCCGCGGTTACGGCGACATCGGCGTGCTGCCGTTCAGCTGTCCCGTGGAGACTTACATTGCCTGTTGGGAATGGGGCAAGTATTTGGGTGAGGAAGCGCTGGCGCAAGGCGTGGATGTCTGCGTTTCCAGTTGGACCAGAATCGCACCGAACACCCTTCCCGCCTTGGCCAAAGCCGGCGCCAACTACATGAACTCGCAGTTGATCCGCATGGAAGCGCACATCAACGGCTACGCTGAAGGAATTGCGCTCGACGGCGCCGGTTATGTTAGCGAGGGATCGGGCGAAAATATCTTCGTAGTCCGCGACGGCAGAATTCTCACGCCGCCCTTAGGCGCGTCGGTGTTACCCGGCATCACGCGCGACGCCATGATCAAGCTGGCGGATTCCTTGCACATTCCCATCGTGGAGTCCCTGATCCCGCGCGAGTTGTTGTACATCGCCGACGAACTGTTCTTCTCCGGTACCGCGGCTGAAGTGACGCCGATTCGATCGGTGGACCGTATCACCATCGGTTCTGGGTCGCGCGGTCCCATTACCGAGAAGATCCAGCGCGCCTTCTTCGATCTGGTGAAGGGCGAGGCACCCGACAGCTTCGGTTGGCTTACGCCCATCCGCCAGCCCGTCGGAGCGTAGAGCCTTCTTGCCGCCAGGCATTGGCGCCACTTTGCGATAGCACCCACGCCGCCGTTTGGCAGCTTCCAAGCAGGCCCCGCGTTACAATGGCTGTAATGCTTGCCGCGCCCCTGGCGCTCTCAAAACTGAACGAATTAGAGTCGGCGCTTTCGATCTCGATCCGCGGCAAAGCTGAAGTTGTGCGTCTCTCACTGGTGTGCCTTTTGGCTCGCGGCCACCTGTTGATCGAAGACGTTCCCGGCGTGGGAAAAACTACCCTGGCCCACGCTTTGGCCCGCTCCGTACAATGTAATTTCCACCGGCTGCAGTTCACCAGCGACATGCTGCCCAGCGACGTACTGGGTGTCACCATCTACAACGCCCATACGCAAAGTTTCGAGTTCAAGACCGGCCCTGTTTTCACCAATTTTCTGCTGGCCGACGAGATCAACCGCGCCACCCCAAAAACGCAGTCGGCGCTACTCGAAGCCATGAACGAGGGGCAAGTGACCATCGAGAGTCATTCCTATCCTTTGACGCAGCCGTTCATGGTCGTCGCCACGCAGAATCCGGTGGAGCACCATGGCACCTATCCGCTTCCCGAGTCGCAACTCGATCGCTTCCTGATGCGTATGCGCATCGGTTATCCGGATCGACACGCGGAACGCGAGATCCTGCGTAACTCCGACGGTAATCCCGGCGACTCTCTTCATGCGGTTCTCTCGACCGAGGAATTACTCGACCTGCAGAGTATGGTCCATCGTGTCAGCGTGGACGATGCTCTAGTCGACTACATGTTGTCGATCGTTGAAAAGACGCGAGCTCACGAGAGTCTTTCGCTGGGAGTCAGTCCCCGCGGCGCACAAGCGCTCTACCGCGCCACGCAAGCGTTGGCCCTGCTCGAAGGCCGCGAATACGTAATTCCGGACGATGTGAAGCGGCTCGTGATTCCTGTCTGCGCGCACCGGATCGCCGTGAATCCGCGCTCTTCTCTCTCGCAGCGGAGCGCCGAAGTCACCGAGCGAATTCTTCAGGATATCCTGACTCTAGTTCAGGTTCCTCTGTAAAGTCTAACGAATGAAAACAGCAATTATCGGCCTGCCGATGGTAGGCAAAACCTCGTTGTTCACGATCTTGACCGGGGTGCATGAATCGACTCGCGTCGGCACCATGGAAGCCCGCGTCGGAGTGACGAAGGTTCCGGACGCCCGTTTGGAAGCTCTGGCCAAGATCTTCGATCCGCCGAAGATCACCTATGCCACAGTGGACTAT
>Ga0302140_10011603_pt1 | contig 10833 bp, 12 predicted proteins | sample I_Bog_E1_1_FD_202095 | JGI IMG/M metagenome (GOLD analysis project Ga0302140, IMG submission 202095) | Peat permafrost microbial communities from Stordalen Mire near Abisko, Sweden - I_Bog_E1_1 | ecosystem: Environmental > Terrestrial > Soil > Wetlands > Peat | place: Sweden: Abisko, Stordalen...
AAAGCAACAAACGCTTCCCACATTTACACAGCCACGACGGCGGCAAGGAGACAACTCCTTCGCCAAAACCTAAACCAGAATCTCTAGTTATGAATGGTTGAGAGAATGGGGGCAGGTCAATTCCGGCATTATGAAGTGGGCCAAAGCAAGTTGCCAAAAGCAGACGGCTAAAAGCGATTTTGCATCTAGGGTAATCTCATGATGAAGAGACTTGAATATGCGCGTCTGGGACCGTGTGGTTTGCTAAATCCGAAGATCGTAAGGGCGAACCGAGGTGCGCCCAAAATTGGGGATTTCTGGAACAGAGTTAGGCTGAGGACCTATAGGATTTGGTAGAGCTTGGCCTCCTGTTGCCGGGCCCGCGACGCACTCCATCCTTGATGCCACCGACTTCTTCCCATGCATCATCGAATGCCAGACGCCGAAGTTTACTGGCGAATTAGGCCTCGGCGAAGAGCGATACACAACCAAAATCTATCACTCCGCTGGCATTGCCGGGCTATTGTCGTTGGCTTCTATCAATTGCCTAAAAGCTCGTCTTCCGCTCCGGATACCAAGTGAGCTGAATCGTCGTATTCGTTACATTCTGTTTGCCTGTCAGATACACGGGAATCAGGTAGTGCTCGTCCGTAAAGCTTCCCTTCAACTCCAGATCGGGCGTCAACCGCTTCACCAACTGCGCCGAAAAGTCATTGATCGTGGTCCCGCCGCTAATGAAGTCCTTGGCCGCCTTTTGACCTCGCCAGCTGGCCTGTACCCACTCGCGGGGACTCAGATGCCACGTGGCCCAAACCTGCCCGCCCTTGGCTTCCCGCCCCATCCAGTCGCCAAAAATCTGTCCATTGTTCGTATAACCCTGCGGAACTTCCATCTCCCAATATGTAAACTGTCCCCCCACAGCACGCGAGGTAGACTGATCGGTGGACACACCCTCGACGCGCAAATCCAGCTTTGGAAGCCCCGGCATATGAGATAGATACAGGCCCGGACGAATAGCCGCGCGCCGCGGCGCTGAGGCCGGCGATACATCGTCATGCGCTTCCGAATCGATGTAAAACGTCAGCCATTTCCGCAAGTACGGCAAACGATAACTGGCATCAAAGGCCCCAAAGCGGGCACCTGGGTCATTCCGCGAGGTTTTCTCCGCATTTGTTACATTTTGGAAGCTGAAAAAGCTCTTCAAAAACGAGTGCAGCGTAATCGGAACATGCCCTTCTCCGCCCCAGATCGCGGTCCGCTCAAAGCCAATTTCGACGTTCCGTGTTGGCTTGAAGCTTATTTTCTCTAGATGGACCCATGGATCGCGAAAATCCGTGTGTCCCTTCAGTGATCCCACCAGAAACTGGTAGCGAAACGCTCCCGTGATTCTGGACAGTCCAGGCACTCGGAGTGGCTCCACTCGGTTGATTTGGAAGGAATAGATATTCTCGGCATTGTTGGAATAGGCAAACGCAGCGCCCTGCGCCGGGCCCATCCATTCGTCCATCTTGCCAAACGAAATCTCATGGCCTATCACGTGTGCCGAAACGTAGCCCTCCATTACTCGGCCGTGTGTCGCCGTGGCAATCTCCGCTCCAGGAATTGTCGCCTGAATTGGATTCTGCACGTATGAAACCTGGTCTCCGCTCGACAAATTGTCAAATAGAGATTGCGAATAGCCTGTCCCGGAAGGCGCATATTGGAATTCACCACGCAGATACAACGTGAATGGTCCGCTGGTCGCATAGCCACTCGCACCGGAATAGCTGTTAAACCCGAGCTCCACAGGCCTGCCGTAATCGTTCACCACCGTCTGCCCCAGGTGGAAACCGTCCTTCAGTGGAGTCCCGCTGACTCCCCGTGCGACTTGGTAGGTCGACTCATAACGCAGTTGCCCCTTGTGGACCAAGCACGGTCCCTCCGCATCGGAAACCACTTCCTGCTCCAGCTTGTCATACAGGGACTGGGCCTCATCGGTTGTCGGCCCGTTGGGAGCATCTTCCAACTGCGCGGCAGTCAACTCCAGCATGTGAACTACGCTCAGTCGCGTCCACGGACGGAGCCCCAGATACGCAGTATCCAGATATCCCAGTGAATACAACCGCGACATCGCAGGGTAAACCCAATTATCCATGGGGATAAACGGCGACCCGAGGGAAGCCAACCGGCACGGAGATTCCACCGGGGTCTGCGCCGGAGCGTCCCTACCCGATAAGAACTCGAGCACCATCAGGCACGCCACCGCCAAAAGAGTTGCCGAAAAGATCGATCGATGCCCATGACCAGATGTGCAGCTGCCAGAAGTGTTCATGCCCTAACTCTACCCATTTCCCGATAGCATGGTCAATGAAATCAGCTTGGCCCCAGTTTGGCCGCAGCCATGCTCGGGGCTAGGACCCTGCACGAATAGCGCCTCCCCCGCCAGCGTCGGATCCTACCCGCGGAGGTCATGGGCAACCGCTTCATGCATGACGCGAAAGGCCGCCTGCGCATCCCTGGAATCCACCATGAACAGTGCCAGGGGCCTCGACTTCAAGTTCCGGAACCATCACCACGGTCTTCAAGACATCGGCAGACACTTCCGCAGAAAAGTGCCCGGCAATGGCCCTGCCGCAGCCGTCCTGATTGAGCTCCGAACCTCCATCGAATGCTCGTCCTCTCCCATCTGCAAAGACCACGGCCACGCCTGGTTCATGCAGATCCTCGAGCCATCCATCCGCAAGTACGGTCCCAGCCTGAAACCGGGCACAAGCCCGCTCCCGCCCCCCCCGAAGTTCCTGTCGTCCCGCTGGCAGAATCTGGACTCGCTCATCAAATAAATCAGGGTCCACAAACAGCCCAGCCATTTCCTCGCGGTTCCATCAACGCAGCGGCGCAGCCCCCTCGTGCGAGTCTTTCCTCGTCCAGCCAGCCGAGATGGAAGTATGGCCTGATTGCGCCACTCGAGCGCAGCATTCTGGCTCCCACCCCGTAAACCTTGTTTCTTGGATAGATTGGCGTCCCAGCCTCAGTCGAATTATCCGCGTTGATCTGCACATCCTCAGTGGTCACACCTGTCGTCCAGCAGACGCGACTCCGATCCCGCTGGTTCAGTTCAATCGTGTTGAAAGATTCCCCTGCTTCAGGTAAGCATGAGCAGCCATTTCGTCCAATTCCCCCGGCCTGCCGTTCCGGCCGACCCGCGACTCCCAAACCAGATTTTGATCCGATTCGGACCCATTTCCGCTTCAGATTTCCCAATCGCAGCCATCAGCCCTCAAAATTCGGTTCACATCCAACTCACGCTGCCAGAATCAGCGATGAATGGGCTGTCACCTTGGCCACTGTCACCGCTTGCGCCTTACTCACCGCGCCCTTGTTCCGCAACTGCTCTACTCGCAGTCGGCCCTCGCCAGCGGTCACCTGAGTCAGAGCTGGCTCAAATTCAGCATTGCTCGCCGAGCCCTCGCTCCAACTCCCCTGAAGCCAGCAGCACCAAATCGTTCGTCGTCGGATATCCATCTGCTGAGGTTCTGTTAAACTTCAGGTTCGCCGCCCGGGTGAGCATCCCTTGCAGTGCCACTGACTCCGCCACAGCGCCCGTGGGTAAACATGGGGCTCTGCGAAGGAGGCTCTCTACTCCTCCTCACAACTACCCGATCTCGCAGCTTCAAGCCTCCTCTTACTCCAGCACCCTTGCTTGGCTTTACAGAAATCTTGACAGGTATACAATAGACAAGTCCATTCAAATTAGGCAGGGTTAATCCTCGGGGGAGGACGATAACCAGTTGTCAGGAGAAATGAAATGCGCATCAAGATCTTCGCAATCGCTCTGGTCTGCTTCGCAAGCTCCCTTCAGGCTCAAGTTCCACCGTCAGCCATGCGTCGCGGGGGATTGCCTTTGGAGGTTGGGGCTGGCTACTCGAGCTTCGATGTTGACTGGGGCCATGGAAGGATGGGTGGAGGAACCCTATGGGCAAACTACCGATTAAACATGCTTCCGGGAGGTTTCAATGGACTGGGGGTTGAGATCGAGGGCCGCGACATCAGTCTGGGTGGCAACTCTACGCAGTCGCCAAACTTTCGTCAGGATACCGCCGGTGGTGGCCTTACCTACAGTTGGCGCCGCTACAAGAATTTCTTCCCCTACGGGAAATTCTTAGTCCAGCTTGGCAGTTTCGATTTTAATCTGGGAAGCCCCTACTACACTCACGACACGAGAACGGTTTATACCCCCGGCCTGGGCATCGAGTATCGCGCGCATGGTCACATATGGGTCAGAGCAGACTATGAATACCAGACATGGCCGTTACTCTTCAGGAAGAACAATTCATTAAATCCTCAAGGGTTTACCGGGGGGGTAGCATATCATTTCTAGAGCCTGTTATTGACTTTAACCCCTTGTTTCCTGTTGTATTGGCCTGCCCGCTCTTATAGACCAGATTGAGTGTTGGTGTAGCGAGGCGAACCGGACGTTGGTTTCCTCCCAGCCTAGGGTGTGGAAAAATTGGAAGCGGTCTTTGCTTTCCACTTTTCCACACCCCGTTTGCGTTTGCGCCAGTCAGGCCATATGCGCGGGGGATTGAATCCTAGCGACGAGTTGCGGCAGGACGGTGTTGTAGTAGACGCACCAGCATTCGCACAGCACACTTCAACGCCGTCAGGGAGTATAAGAAATCTCCGCCCAGGAACTCCTCAAGCAGCTTCGATCTGACGCTCTCGCGGTAGTTTTCTCCCATGGCCCTCTGTATCAATGCAGCGGTCGCCGCACAGCCAGCCCCCGCCCATCGTCCCTATTCTGAAGTGATCGCCATCCCTCGCGGAAGGAGCTTCACCGGCGGGTACCTGCGCTCCTCGACTAGGCGGGTGGAGCTCAGGATGCCGGTGCTGTTGGCCTTCTGCCGTGGCGCGAGGGGCCCTACTCCTCGCACCTGGCTGCCTGGAGTTGGCAACGGAAGCAGGGCGGCATCGATGCTCTCGCGCCCAATTGGGCAACCCGATTCCCAACATACAGGTGGACGAGGAGAACTGATGAGCGCCGCCTTTGAGCTGGGTGACATCGTCGGCAAAGCGGTTGCATGTCGCGTTCTTGGTGTGCCCCGCCCAACTCTCTATCGGAGCATGCTGCCAGCCGTTCCACGCCGCGTTCACTCCAGGTCAGAGTGGGCTCTGGGTGCTGCGGAACGGAAGATGGTGCTCGACCATCTTCACTCGCAGCACTCCTCCTACCAGGCCGGGGCGGAGGTCATTGCAAAGTTGCTGGACGAGGACATCCATCTCTGCTCGATTCGCATCATGCATCGCATCGTGTCCAAGAATGGAGAGTTGAAGGAGCGCCGCAACCAGCTTCGGCACCCGCAGTACAAGAAGCCGGAACTGCTGGCCACGAAGCCCAATCAAGTTTGGAGCTTGGACATAGCGAAGCTTTTGGGGTCTGCCAAGTGAACCAACTTTCACCTCGATCTCGTCCTGGAAGTCTTCAGCCGTTACGTGGTGGGTTGGATGGTGGTTCCCCGCAAAACCGCCGAACTGGCCATGCTGCTGATAGCTGACCCAAGCGTCGAACAAGGCAGCATGACTGGCGATCTGACCATCCACGCTGATCGCGAGACCTCGATGACCTCCAAGTCGGTGACGCTGTAGATGGCCGCTCTGGGTGGAACCAGAACCCATAGCCACCCAGATGTATCGGACGACAACCCGCACTCGGAGAGCCAGTTCGATACCCTCAAGTACCGACTTGAATTTCCTGATCGCTTCGGCTGTGTCGAGGATGCGCGTGCTTTGGGCAGAAATTCTTTTGCTGGCACAACCACGAGCTTCACCACGGCAGAATAGCACTGCTGACACCGGAGATGCTGCACTCGGGCATGTGACCTGCCCCCTGAAATCTCTACCATTTGAAGCTGGAGTTCTCTCGTAATCTAGGCGAGGGAGCAGGTATTGCGTAAGCGTCATCTGAAGGCCGTATAGCCTCGATATGACATTTCTGGTAATGAGATCTCAAGTGTCCACGTATTTTTAGGTGGACACTTGAGATGAGCCGAGATCAGTCTGAGGTGCGGCGAAGTTCCAAGGCAGCATTTCGTGGATGCGCGTAATGGGTAGGTCCGCGATCTTCTCGAGCACATGTTGCAGGTAGCTCTCCGGATCGATGTCATTCAGCTTTGCGGTGCCGATCAGCGAGTAGATAGCAGCCGCAGCTTGTCCTCCGGCATCCGATCCACAGAAGAGATAATTTTTTCGTCCAAGCGCAACACCGCGCAGCGCCCTTTCGGCCGCAGAGTTGTCGATCTCGATCATGCCATCGTCCAAGTAGCGCGTGAGCGCACGCCATCGTGCCAGCGCATAGCGAATCGCCAGATCCGTATCCGACTTGGGCGAAAGCCGTGCAAGCATCTTGTTCAACCAGTTCTGCAAATCGTCGATCAGCGACCGCGCGCGAGCTTTGCGCACTTCGCATCGAACAAGTGCGGGCTTGCCGCGCACCTCGCGTTCGATGTCGTAGAGTGCGCCGATGCGTTCGACGGCTTCGGAGGCAATCGCTGAGTTGGTCGCTACTTGAATGTCGTAGAACTTGCGCCTGACGTGAGCCCAACACGCAGCCTCGTGGATTTTTCCGCCTTCGTAGAGATGATGAAATCCTGCGTATCCATCGGCCTGCAAGATGCCGCTGAAATCGCGCAGATGCTGGTGTGGATGTTCTCCCTTGCGGTCAGGCGAATAAGAAAACCACACAGCCGGAGGCGTATCAAGACCGGCAGGCCGATCATCACGCACATAGGTCCACAGCCGCGCGGTCTTGGTCTTGCCCATGCCGGGTGAAAGCACTGGAATCGGTGTATCGTCCGCATGAATCTTGGCTGCGGCCAATACATGCTTGCGCGTTGCTTCCACCAGAGGAGCCAGCAGATGACTGGCAGCCCCAACCCAATCAGCCAGTGTGGAACGATCAATCTCTATGCCTTCGCGAGCAAAGATCTCCGACTGGCGGTACAAGGGCAGATGATCAGCAAATTTCGAAAACAGCACGTGCGCCAGTAACGCTGGTCCTGCAATACCGCGCTCAATCGGTCTGGATGGTGCCGGAGCCTGCACGATGACATCGCACCTGGTGCAGGCCATCTTCACGCGCACATGGCGAATCACCTTGTACGTTGCAGGCACACGCTCAAGGATCTCGGAAACATCTTCGCCGAGCTTGTGCAATGCTCCGTCGCACGCGGGGCATGCATCTTCAGTGGGTAAATGCGTGTGGACTTCGCGCGGTAGGTGCTCTGGAAGCGGTCGCCGCGTTGACTTGGCCCTTGGTGTAGTGGGCGATGCAGGACGTGCGGCTATGCACTCAGACTCATGCGACTCAAGTTCTTCGAGCTTCAGCTCCAGTTGCTCGATCTCGTGCGTGACCTTCTCGCTCTTCTTGCCGAAGATCATCCGCTGCAGCTTGGCGATGACCAACTTGAGATGTTCGATCTCGCTGTCACGGCTGATGCGTGCCTGTTGCTCAGTGGCAAGCTGTAGTTGTTGCTGTGCAATGATGGCTTCGAGCGTCTCTCGGTTGAGAGACTTCAAATCGGCAACAGTCATGAGCGCGTCTGCCATCGCAAAAAGTATGCCATAGACGTGCAATGCAGATCGACATAAAAATGTGCTCTATCCTGCCATCGGTGGTTCCCATGTGCGCCGTGGCTGGCGCCAATCAATGCCTTCAAGCAACATCGACAACTGAGCGCGTGTTAACGACACTGTTCCTTCTGTTGCTTGTGGCCAGATAAATCGGCCGCGTACAAGTCGCTTCTGAAACAGACACAAACCATCGCCGTCGAACCAGAGCAGCTTGATCAGGTCACCTCGCTTGCCGCGAAAAACAAAGACGTGGCCGGAATACGGCGCTTGTTCCAGAACGGTCTCAACCATCGTGCTGAGGCCACGAAAGCCTCGCCGCATATCAGTAATACCTGCGGCGATCCAGATGCGCGTACTGCGAGGCAGATCAATCACGCGCGTAGCATCTCCACGACCGCGCGGAGCAGATGCAGATCAGTATCGCGCCCAATGTGCACGGAAACTCCACCAGAAAACTCGATGCGGATCGCACCGCAATCGTTCGACTGAGGAGTCACTGCAGAAATAGAACTGGCGACTTCTGGTTCAGCTACAACAACAGGCAACAGCTTCGCTGAAGGCTTCGAACGGCCACCAAGAATCCCCTTGCGATACTCGTAGCGCCACTGAAACACCTGGTTCGAGTTCACGCCGTGCTCTCGTGCTACGCGGGCAATCGATGTACCCGGTGCAAAGGTTGCTTCAACAACGCGTCTCTTCTCCTCCGCACTGCGATGGATACGCTTCGGCGCTTCCGGATTAGCCATGCTCTCGACGACTTCGTTCACTCTGCCATCGTCAGGCCTGAAATGGACTATGTCCAGACGGTCGTCAGATGACGCTTACGGAGTTGCGAAGCGAACTGTTGAAGCTGGCGAGGCAGAAGCCGCGCTATGGCTACCGGCGGCTGCATGTGCTGCTGGAACGTCGAGGGCACGAGGTGAACGTGAAGCGCGTATACCGGTTGTATCTGGAGGAGGGCTTGAGCGTGCGCAGGAAGAAGCGCAAGCGTCTGGTGCGGGACCGAGCGGTCGAGCCGCGGCTGACCGGGCCGAACCAGGAGTGGGCGATGGACTTCGTCACCGACGGTCTGGCGACGGGCCGGATGGTACGCATCCTGACCGTGGTGGATGCGTACACGCGCGAGTGTCTGGCCCTGGAAGCGGACTTCAGCCTGGGCTCGGGCCGCGTGACGCGAGTGCTGGAGCGCGCGATCGCCGAGCGCGGCAGGCCGGAACAGGTGCGCTCGGACAACGGGCCGGAGTTCACCTCGCGGCGCATGATCGGCTGGGCCGAAGAATGGAAGGTCGGCCTGGTCAACATCCAGCCGGGCCGGCCGATGCAGAACGGACACGTCGAGAGCTTCAACGGCAGGCTGCGCGACGAGTGCCTCAACACAAGCTGGTTCCGCACTCTGAACGACGTGCGGGAGACGCTGGCGAACTGGCGGCGAGAGTACAACTGCGAACGCCCGCACAGCTCGCTGGACTACAGAACGCCGGAGGAGTTCCGGCTGAAGGCAGGCTATGCAGATGTGGAAAGCAAAGAACGCTTCCCACATCCGCACAGCCTCGACTACTACGGCTGCGAGATAATCTCAAAGCAAAACCAAAACGAGAAAACTCCAGTTATCGGTGGTTGAGAGAATGGGGGCAGGTCACTACCCCGAACACTTCACCCACGCTCGTCCCAAGCATCCGCCAATCCAACTGCGGTCTGGATCAACCCGCCGACAGCGATACCGACACCGGCGACAGAAGGAGTTCGACAGTCAACCTTCACGGCACCCGTCGCAAACTCGTTGACAAGCTCCGCGGCGACTTGGTTCATGCGCGGATTTGCGCGCGTTTGAGCCAACCATTGGCGGCGTCCCGAGCCGCGATCACCGGTCCGTTATCCGAGCGGATAAATTCCGGCGCTCCACTGTGCACCATCAGGTCAGCCTAGGATTATTCAGCAAGCACTCACGCGCAGCCTCGTCGATCAGGATCAGGGCTGCACACTCCTGAGCTCACGGGTCTTCGTGCTCACGAAGTCGAAAGACTTAGAATCTTACGATTCTCTGTAGCCGAACGAAATCGACGGATGCGATGTGGAGTCCCCTCTGCCTTTTGCATGGCCACATCGTCAGACTCAGAGGGGAGAAAACGACAGAGGGGAAAACTAAACACTTAGCCTTTTGGTGTGATGGTGTACTGGGCTGAGCCCACGGCGCTATTCGAGTAGCCGGCCGCCAGCGCGATGGCCTTGATCGTCTCCGATGAGGAAACGCTGATTGGTGCAGTGTACCTGCTCGATGAAGACGTTGGCGTGGCTCCGTTGGTGGTGTAGTAGATAGTCGTGTGCGCCGTAGTATCCGCGATCGTCACGGACTGGGTTGAAGTATACGTGCCAGCCGCGAGCGTAAATGTTGGAGTGGCTGCTGTAGGTGCGATGATGTACTGGGCTGAGCCCACGGCGCTATTCGAGTAGCCGGCCGCCAGCGCGATGGCCTTGATCGTCTCTGATGAGGAAACGCTGATTGGTGCAGTGTACCTGCTCGATGAAGACGTTGGCGTGGCTCCGTTGGTGGTGTAGTAGATAGTCGTGTGCGCCGTAGCATCCGCGATCATCACAAACTGTTGCGATGCATACGTGCCAGCTGCGAGCGTAAACGTTGGCGTTGCAGCTGGAGGTGTGATGATGTACTGGGCTGAGCCCACGGCGCTATTCGAGTAGCCGGCCGCCAGCGCGATGGCCTGGATCGTTTCCGATGAGGAAACGCTGATTGGTGCAGTGTACCTAATCGAAGAAGACGTTGGCGTGGCTCCGTTGGTGGTGTAGTAGATAGTCGTGTGCGCCGTAGCATCCGCGATCATCACAAACTGTTGCGATGCATACGTGCCAGCTGCGAGCGTAAACGTTGGCGTTGCAGCTGGAGGTGTGATGATGTACTGGGCTGAGCCCACGGCGCTATTCGAGTAGCCGGCGGCCAGCGCGATGGCCTGGATCGTCTCACTTGAACTCACCGAAATTGGGCCAGCGTATTGGGCCGAGGCGGTCGTTGGCGCTGTTCCGTTGGTGGTGTAGTAGATCGTCGAGCTGGCCGTAGCATCTGCGATCGTCACGGACTGCGTCGAAGTATACGTGCCAGCTGCGAGCGCAAACGTTGGCGTTGCAGCTGGAGGTGTGATGATGTACTGGGCTGAGCCCACGGCGCTATTCGAGTAGCCGGCGGCCAGCGCGATGGCCTGGATCGTCTCACTTGAACTCACCGAAATTGGGCCAGCG
>Ga0302140_10011604_pt1 | contig 10832 bp, 7 predicted proteins | sample I_Bog_E1_1_FD_202095 | JGI IMG/M metagenome (GOLD analysis project Ga0302140, IMG submission 202095) | Peat permafrost microbial communities from Stordalen Mire near Abisko, Sweden - I_Bog_E1_1 | ecosystem: Environmental > Terrestrial > Soil > Wetlands > Peat | place: Sweden: Abisko, Stordalen...
GGAAAGACGGTAAGCGTTCTCCGGCCCGTTATGCGCCAGAGCCTGGGATGGATGGCCCACGTGAGCCACGACCCGGAGAACAAGGGCCGGGAGAAAATGGCCGGGTTCATCCTCGACCCGAAAGGTTCACTGGCCTTCGAGACCAAGGCTGTTCTGTCCAGCGCCGGAATCGATCCCGTCCTTGACCCTCTCCAGGTCACCTCAGAGGGGCCGGCCAACGTGACGGGCCTCTACTACCTGATGCATGAGCAGAAGGCAGCCCGGGCCAAGGACGGGCATTTCATTTTCGATCCGGAGATCATCAAGCAGTACCGCGGACGATTGGACGACTACCTGGAGTTGGGCTTCGACGAACAGAAGGTGGACCGGGTCTGGTCGAAGTTCCAGGAATTCCAGGATGCCGCCAGTATGGTATCCCACGGGAAGCACAAGTCTGAGGAAGGTGATGGACCCCTGCGGAGGAACCAGTTCACCATGCTGCAGCCGAAGATCGGCGACCTGAATGGATTGCTCACCGGGGGCGGGGACCCCAAGGGGTATCCGACCCGGCGTGAACTCGCGGAGTTGGGAGTCTTCATCGAGCCCATCAACTGGAAGCGGAACCTCGACAAGATCACCTCCGCGATGGTGGATCCTCTGGGCAGTTCCCTGGACGATCTTCTGAGATGGATCTGGGTGGGCCGGAAGGACGAGTCTCCCGCCCGCGGGATCCTCGGGACCATCCACGCAGTGTCCGTTCATCCCATGATCCCCGGTTCGGCCTTTGCCATGCAGAACACGCTGGAGGCGTACGCGATCAGCCGGAACCAGATCAGACGGTATGCCCCGGCCAAACAGCGGCCCACCGGCGGGATCGACGAGTACCGGGACGCCTGGGCCGCGCGCGAGGTGCGGTTATGGGAATTCAAGGACAAGCAGGTGAAGATGGCTAAGCAGGCGGAAGCCTACGCGAAGATGTATGCCCTCATGCAGCGGTTCCTGGGGAACGATGCCCAGCGCAAGAACCAGGAAAAGGCGGAGGCCTACGGCACCCAGCTGAGCCGCGACCTCAATCTGCTCAGCCGGCCCCTGAATGGATTGCTTGGTGAAGCCTCGGTCGCCTGGGAATGGGCCCGGCCGCTCGTGACCCCCAGTTCTGACCTGCAGGCCACCATCGAGAGGATTCGGGGGAGCCTGGAACCCTGGATGGTCGAGAAATTCCGGGAAGGCAACTTCCAAGCGCTGACGGTGCCCCTGAGCGAGAAGCCTAAGCCCGAGCAGGTGGACGATGCGACGAGGAAGGCCCAAGGGGGGCGCTACGTGACCCCGGACCCGGTCGTCGTCCTGGCGACCAAGGCTGGTGAACTCCGAAAATCCGAGCAGGTGCTGGTGTGGATGATGGTCGAGGAAGCTGGGCCCGCCCTGAAAGCGGCAGCTGCCGAAACCGAGGACCTCAAGCAGGTCTGGGCGAAGATCCTGGAGGACAAGTTCAGCCGGGCAGCCACCACCCCGGGCGATTCCCGGGCCGTGGACTTCCTCCATGGTGCCCTTGAAGCCGTCCGGGTGAGCCACGGTGGGCCCGAGGACCTGGCCGGCGACCTGATGGCCACGGTTCTGGGCATGCCCACCATCCCAACGGCTGAAGGCCGCCTCCTGATGAAGAATCTCCTGAAGGCCTTCGGCGATAAGGGGGAGGAGTTTGGGATCCAGGCGGCCCATGGTGGGACCAATCCGAAGGGGGCGGATCTCTGGAACTTCATTCACCAATCCTCGGATGCTGTGGCCGATTCATGGCTCAAGAAGCCCCTGGGGGGAATCCTTGGGGTTGGGCGGTCCTATCTCCAGTCCCTGGGTTTCGATGAGGTTCAGCGCGATCACCTCATCAGCGACCTGAGCGGTGCCCTGAAGGCGATCGCTGACAACTGGATCCATGCCCACCTCGCATGCTTCGAAGAGGTGCTGGAAAAGGAAGCCTGGAGGGAGCGGCTGGCCAAGATCGGCAAGGAGGGGATGGGGGTATTCCAGGAAGCGGACAAGTATTCCCGGATGGGTGCCATGGTCGGCTATGTGGATAACCCACTCGCGACCAACCCGCGGGACCGCAAGCCCCAGGATCCCAACGTGGATTGGGGAAGCCTGATCTGGTCCTGGGAGATCGGTGGAAGGAGCGCCCGGGAGGCGCCGTTCTGGCGCGGGACCATGACCGGGGCGGACATGACGCCGCTCCATGCCGCCCAGTGGGATCCGGTCTGGAGCGCCATCATCTGGCGGCTCCTCGGGTATTCCCTCAACGCCGCGCCGACTGGCCTCCTGCCTTTGGCCGAACTGGCCCGGCGGGGCACCGAGCTCGGTGTCTATCACCAGGCTGCCCTGGAGGCCTTCAAGGCTGCTGTGGCGCCGAACATCGCCTGGAGGACTGAAGGCCCCTTCTGCTACAACCCCTTGTACGCTCCGGACCTGGCGCCGATCGTCGTAGCCGGCACCTTCAACCAGACGGTGTTCGCCGCGACCAGCGACGGCAAGGATTCCTCGGATGCCTTCTGGGAGAACGCGAGCTTCACGGTCGTTTTCAACCTGCTTCAGATCCTGCTGCTGGTGGATGGGTATGCCAGCTTCCCGAAGATCGATGCCCTGGTGACCAAGGAGGATACGCTCCGGGAATACCTGGAAATTCTGCGGGCCCGGGTGGCCAAGCGGGATGGATCGCCCGAGGAGATCGAGATCATGGTCAACATCATCCGCTGGGCGGATGGCGAGTGGCTCACGGAGGCCTCGGCGAAGAGCGAAACCAAGGACAACATCATCCGGTCGCTTTCGGTCGTGACGCAGCCTTTCAAGGAACCTCGCTTCGCGATCTGCTTCGCGCCGGCGGCGAAGGAGGATTGTTCCTTCCCTTCCTGGACCTGGGTGATGCGGGAAGGGAAGGTGGTCGTGGCCAATCTGCCCTGGGAGAAATATGAGAAGGTGGCGAAGGTGGTGCTGCCCCTGGCCAACAAGACGTTCCAGAAGGCGGTACAGATGCGGGACGGCATCGGCCCGGTGAATGAAGCGATCGTGAAAAACAACCGCGGGGAGATCGAAACCACCTGGCGCTATCTGGATGAGCTTCGGGAGGGTATCGCAGAGAGCGCGGCGGAGCGCCTGGTCCTGGGGATCTACCTGGGTCGGTTCCAGAATTCGCCGGAGATGAAGCGGATCGCCGGCGGGGATCACATCCTCAACCTCTGGCGCCGGACCATCGTTGAACAGAGCGGTCTCCAGAATCCGGTGAAGTGCCTGGGTGATGTCTTCCTTCGGCAGTCCAAGCTGGGGATGACCTCGGCCGAGGTGCTCTTGGGGTTCGTGGCCGGCGCCGTGGGGAAGGCCAGTCCCTATGCCGGGCAATACCTTCTGGTTCCGCGGACTGTCCAATCGGGGATTGAAGCGGGCCTGTTCGTGCGCCTCCTCGCAAAGGCGAAACTTGACGTGCCCAGTCTTAGCCAGAGGGCCCAGGATGGGAACCGCACCGCTGAGGCCCTCCTGGGGCTTTTCCAGCACCTAGAGGCCAAGGGGGCGGTCGGTGTTGCCTCGGCCCTCGGGTTCCAGGACCTCTATGAACTGCGCCAGGCGGCCCGGATGATCCCCGGGATCCTGGTGGACGAAATGTCGGAGGTCTTGAACCGGGGCACCATCATCCGGATCACCAGCCGACTGGACCAGCTGACCCATGATGAGCGCATGGGATCCGGCAGCGACAACTTCGACGCCGGCGCAGGCGATGCCCTCCGGCCCCGGATTCGGCTGCAGAAAGGTTACCGGGCGATGCGGGCCCTCGAGGCGCAGATAGCCCAGATGCCGAACACGGTTCGCCCGGTCCTTTACCTGGTGGATGAAGCTCATTTTTTCGTCGTGGGGAAAGAGGATGCGCAGTACGTGTCCGTGGCCCGTTCGGCGAACGCCCTGAACTTCTACTCGACCCAGTCCCCGAACTCCCTCATCGCCAAGATGGGGGAAGAGGTGACGAAGCAGTTCCTGGATTCGCTGCCGAACCGGGTGATTCTAAGGATGCCGGACAGCAAGACGGCTGAGGCCTGCGCGGAATACATGGGCGGGAAGACCTTCCGGCAGGTTTACGAGAAATCCATCTCCCAGTCGTTTGATGATGTGAGGATGGACCGGACCACCGGCGGCGGTCGGGGCAAGAGCGAAGGCGGCTCCGTGTCCGTCAACGTCAAGGAAGAGGAGAGGTGGGTGGTCGAGCTGCAGCAGATCGTCAATCTGCAGGCCATGGAGTGCTTCGCCATGGTCTGGGACGGGAAGAAGAACGACCAGGTCCGGCGCGTGTACACGAAGCCCGACTACCTCTTCTCCTCCCCGGAGGTCCGGAACTACCATCGGGCCGGCAGCAAGCGCTACGCAGATTTGCCGAAGACCTACCAGGATGGCGAGGACCTCTACGCCTTGACCGTCCCCCGCCTGCTCGAACTTGGGGTGATCGATGCCAGCCGATGAGGAAGTAATCCGAGCATCAAACACTGAGGGTGCTCCTCCGGAACTGAACCAGATCAAGAAGAACACCAGTGCGGTGATCGAGGACCATCGCCAGTTCAAGGAGACCCAGGCCCGCCTGGCCGATTCCGTAAAGCCGCCCAGCTTCGAGCACTGCCTCGAGGTGTCCTACTCCATGACCCCCCAACCTATTCCTGAGGAGGAGGTTCAGCGGGCAACGGAACAAGCGGTGGAGAGTTTTGTCCAGGAGAGGGACTCGGCCGGGGGCAGGGTGCTGGATCCGGATGCGGTGCCCCTGGAAGAGTCGTCAGAAGGTGAGATGGAACCGGTGGAGTATGAGCAGGAGCCGTCCGAGGACGTCGAGCCGGGGGATGCTCCGCCTCAGGCCTCCAGGCCTGTTGCCCACGTCGCAACCCTCCCCGGGCCAGACTTCTATGCGCTGGCCCAGGAGCTGGAGGAACGGCTCGCCAGGCGCTTGGAAGGTCGTCTCGGCGAGATGGGAGGAGCGATCGCTGGCCTTGGATTCCGAATCGATCGGATTGTCCTGAGGGCGGAAAAGCCGGGATTGGCCGAGCAATCGCCACGCGAAATGCCCCTCGCAACTCCAGTGCCGGTCCCAGCTGCGCCGGCGAAGCGGCAGAGCCTGGTGGAGCCAGCTGGGGATCCACCCCATAGTGAGGTCAAGACCCTCCAGGAGCGGAGGAAGGCGCGCCAGGCCCCCTCCGGAGGCACCCAGGGGCTTTCGGGGCAGGAGGATGGGGAAGTGCCCTCGGCTGGAACAGAGATGGCAAGCGGGCCGGCCTGGCGCCCATCGGCGCGGCTGGTGCGGCTAAGGATCTCCAGGAAGGCTTTGAAGCAGGCCGCGAGTTTGCTGCTCATACTCGGTGGTGTCGCGGCCTCAGGAACGATGGTGTTCTCGTTCCTCTCCGGGCGACCCAGGGCGTATTTTGGACACGAGTTGACGGAAAAGCAGGTCCAGGGGTTTGGGGCCTATGTTCGGACCGAGGAGGCTTTGCTGTCCCAGGAGTCCCGGCGCTGCGATCGGCTTGAGGAACTTGTCAAAGTGCTCCGAACCCAAAATCAATCGGTCCTGGGGGAAAAGCCCCCCGTGCCAACAATGATGAGACAGAAGTTTATGGAGTCTCTCCGCTACAGTGGGCATAGAAGGAAGCTGAATGAAGAAGGTCGTTCTAGGCAATGGAGAGGTAAACCTCACCCGCCCCAGGCGGAGGCTGTTCACCGCCGAATACAAGATGAAGATCCTGGCCGAGGCTGAGGCCTGCAAAGGCACCAGTCAGGTGGGCGCCATGCTGCGAAGAGAAGGCCTCTACCACTCCGCCCTCAGCGAGTGGCGCAAAGCCCAGGCCCAGGGCGGGCTGAATGCCCTCGCCCCCGTAAAGTCAGGCCCCAAGGCCAAGGAGCGGCACCCGCTGGAAGCGGAAAACGCCCAGCTCCGGAAGGAGAAAAAGGCCCTTGAGCGAAAGCTCAAGCGGGCGGAGTGGATTCTGGAGATCTCAAAAAAAGGTGCGGAACTGATGGAGAAGATGGCGCTGGGCCCTCAGTTCGAGAACGACGACAGCGAATAACGATTGCCCAGGAATTGGCGCCGGACATAGGCCCCCTGGCCGCATGCGAGGCCATGGGGGTATCGCGGGCGACCTTCTATCGCGAACAGAAGCCCAAAGGGCCTTCTGCGCCCCGCCCCACGCCCAAGCGCGCCCTTTCCGAAAGGGAAAGGCAAGCGGTGCTGGCCATGTGCCACACGGAGGAATTTGTAAATCGGCCGCCAGCCACGATCCACGCCACCCTGGCCGACCGTGGGATCTACCTCTGTTCGACCCGCACCATGTACCGCATCCTCGACGCGGCCCAGGAGGTCAAGGAACGCCGCAAGCAGGCCACCCATCCCGTGTACGTGAAGCCGGAGTTGTGCGCCCAGGCGCCCAACCAGGTCTGGAGCTGGGACATCACCGACCTGAAAGGCCCGGTGCGGGGGTCCAAATTCAAGCTCTACGTGACCATCGACCTGTTCAGCCGCCTGGTGGTGGGCTGGACCCTCCAGCACAAGGAAGACGAGCTTCTGGCCAGGGAATTTCACCGCGAGAACTTCATTCAGCACGGCATTCAGCCTGGTGAGCTGACCCTCCATTCCGATCGGGGGGCAGCCATGGTCTCCAACACCGTGCACAGGCTCCTCCTCGACCTGCAAGTCACCCGGAGCCACAGCCGCCCTCACGTTTCCGACGACAACCCGTACTCAGAATCCCAGTTCAAGACCCTGAAATACTCCCCCATGTTCCCAGAGCGATTCGGTTCCATCGAAGATGGCCGGAGCTTCTGCCGGCGCTACTTCCACTGGTACAACTTCACGCACCGTCACAGCGGCATCGGCATGATGACCCCAGCCAGCGTCCACGAGGGGCGCGCGGGGGCCATCTACGAGGCGAGGCAGGGCGTACTCGACCAGGCGTTCCAGGCCCACCCTGAGCGTTTCCCCAAAGGGCGGCCAAAGCCACCGGCGCTGCCGGGGCCAGCCTGGATCAACCGGCCTGAAATTCTAGAAAAGGAAAAGAGCGCATGATGATCAACCCCCGCTGCGGTGAGGTGTGGGAAACCCGCAGGGTTTTCCAAGGGGCTGTGGGCAAACGCAAAGCGTTTTCCATGGCCCCGGCGGCTCTCCGCAGCCGTTGGGACGGAGCCTGAACTCAGGCCGCCTTTTGTCTCAAAGTCGTTGACACGTTCCGAAGCACCTTGAGAACGAACGACGTATCTCTGAGGTCGACGAGAGCATCACGAAATTCCAAAGAGCTCGAAAGGCCCTGCAGGCCCTGTACGAAATCTCTGGGGTGACGCCGGCGCAGTAGATCTTGACCGGCAAATAGAAGGAGGAGTTGGGACCGGCTATGTCCCGACTCCTCCATGTTGGGATAAGCCTGACTATGTAGTTGAAATCGTACAAGCGCGTTTGGGTTGCAGGGCAATAATATATTCAAATTATAATTTTTGACGTCTTTCAATTTCGTGATTGGTCTCTTCGGAGCCTCTCTTTCGATAGCCTGGTCCTGTGGGGTGGTAAATTGACTGGCGATTTTTCTCCAGCAGCCTCAATTTCTTTCAAGAGGTTTGAATTTGGGAGGCACTCTGCACAACAGGGATAGGTCAATTGAACGAGGAAGCCCCTTTCGGGAGAAGTTTTAGGACAAACTAGGAAAGTTCAACAGCCATGGAGACTCGTCATGTATCAGTTATTCAAAGAGTTGAGGGGTGACAAGCTAAATATAATGGGGTCAATTATTTCGAAGCGCTGCTTGGTGATTTGCGAAGTGCTTGAAGGGCTCGATCCTCTGCCGATTACGGCGATTCAAGCAAAATTGGTTGCCAAGGGAGAGACGTGGGCCGTCTCAAAGCCAGGCTATCTTGCCGTTTGGACCCTTTGCGATCAGATGCGAGCAGCTGGAGTTCTCGTTGGAGACCGAAAGGTTGGAATGAGCCTGGCGCCCATGGATGTGGCCGTGGATCACTTCACGGTCGCATTGACTGAATTGATTGAAAGCACGATTCCAAATTTTGGGGACCTAGGTATTTTGAGGAGTGAATTATTAAACATGGTCCTTGGGCATGCCGTTAAGACAAGGGCGAGGATCTTTCTTGGTCGTCAGAATGATGAAGCGATCAAGGCAGGCTAAGGGTGAGACTCGATTGCGGGATATAGCAAATTGCATAAAAATCGGAATTCAGATATACCAGATATGATGAGAGGAACCTAATGACCAACAAGGAACCAGAGCTACACGGGAACACAGGGCGCCATGGCGCAATGAGTGTCGTGCTCGAAGTTCTGAAACTGAAGCCGTTAGGGCTGACGTCCACACAAATCGCTGAGTTCGCGATTCAGAGCAACCTAACCGAAGGTGATAGTGGCCCGGAAACCAGTGGTACAGCCACTTACCATCGAATAAAGCGTGCGTGCGACGGGCTAGAAAAGATGGGATTCATTGTCGCAGTTCGACAGACTCGAGAAGGGATCATTTGGAAGGTCGTTCCCGGGAAAATCGAAGAGGAGATGGTCAAAGAGGCTCACAAAGCCTTGGAGGAATTCAAGGTTAAGATGCTGAAAAGGATCCCGCTTAGCGATGGGGCGCGCCTTCTGGCGGCCTTTGAAGGTGTCATTCAGGAAGAGTCCATGAGGATGGCCTTGCCTCCAAGACCTGTGGTTGGCAAAAAGGCTATGGAAATCAAGAAGACGAAGCCAGGCACCGCCACAAAATAACTTTGTGGCTCCTGAAACGGTTCTTCGACGAAGGGGAGTTCCTTGCCTTTTTGGCCGTTTCAAAGGCCTCAGGTTGCTGATGGCTGGGCCTTTGCTTTAAGGCGGTCTCGGTAGACCCAGATGAGAGCAAAGGTGGCGCTGAGGATCGCGATGCCTGGGACCCCAGCTGCTGGACCGAACGCTCCACCGGTGAGAAGCACAGAGCCTTTGAAGACCGGGCTGAAGAACCCGGTCGTGGGGTGGCCTGCCAAATTGAAGCCGAGGAGCGAACCGAGGATCAGGTTCCACGTGTAATGAAGGCCGATGGCAGTGCCAATGGTGCTTGTTTCTATCACGGTCAGGCTCACTGCGAGGGAGGCAAGGGCCAGGCTGATCGCCGGGAGCGCAACGGCCGAAATCGCGCCGTGGATGCCGTGCATGGAGGCAAAGAAGATCGTGGAGAAGGTGACGACAGCCAGGGGCCCTATCGACATCTGCAGCCGGAAGAAGAGGTAGCCCCGGAAGGCGACTTCTTCGAAGGTGGCCACAGAGAGGAAAGCGAAGACCATCACGAGCGCGGGTTTGGGAGACCCAAAGCTCCAGCGGCAGCCGCAGGCGGCCAGGATTGCTGCCAGTGACAAGGATGCGGCGGTGCCGATGAGGCACCCGATCGAGAAATGCATGGCGAAGCGCTTGGAGGCGCAGATCCCGATCGAGCACCAGGGCTGGCGTTCTGCCAAAAGGAAAGCCGAAGACCCGAGAGTGATGATGACGAGGCGTGGGAAGGAGGGGATGGACCAATCCGACCAGAAGAAATGGTGGGTCAGAATTGGAGTGAAGATGGCTATGAAAAGGATCGCCTTCAGTCCGGCCAGCAGGCGTGGAGGGATTTGCATTTAGTTCACCAGGTGTACCTCAGTCCGAATTGGCAGGAGCGGGGTATTGAGTCGTCGGAACGGAAGGTCTCGATCTGCACCGGAGCGTTGTCCGGGGCATCAGCAATTGCTCGAGATCGGTTGTAGGCCTCATGATGGTTGAAAAAATTGAAGATGTCGATCGAAGGGGTGAGCTTGGAGTGTCCTGAGAAGAACCAGTCCCGGGAAAGGTGCAGGTCGAAATTGAGGATCGCGGCCGTGCGGAACTCGTTGCGAGAGGTCCCCATGACTCGGTCGTTGTCGTCCATCCCGTCGTTGTTGAGGTCCGAGGTCTTGATGACGGAGTAAGGGGTGCCCGTCATGTAGCGGGCGATGATGCCGGTCTGGACTTGGGTCCACTTCTCGTCGAGGTAACTTGTCGTGACGATGACAACGTGGCGGCGATCGCGGTCAGAGTACGCCCAGTCGTCTTGCGGGCGCTGGGTGTTTTGCTCGTGAAATCCGAGTAGGGTGCGCTCGTTTGAATCGCTATCGCGGTCCTTGGACCAGCACCATGAAAATTCAAAGGTCCACGGTGAACCAGGCTCGGCATATTTCCCCGAGGTGGTCAGCGACTGGTACCGGCTTTCAAGGTCTGAAACGAAGACATACATTGGCCCCCAGGTCGGGTTGGGTCTGGTGGCCGGAAAGACCTGGCGGCCATCGGAGTCCGTGGTGGGGGTTCCCAGGTTCTGGTCCTGAATGCGCTCAAGGTGGGTCGTGTGCGCGTAGATGCCGGACAGACCGAGGACCCATGGGCCAAAGGTGTGTTCGACCCCAAGGTTGAAGAGGGAGGTCCGCGGGTTCTTGAAGTCCGGGGCGAAGGTGTAAAGGGTGGGTGGCAGGACGATGCCAACCGGCGTTGTGAGGTTGGCCGGGTTGCTCGGGTTAAAAGAAGGGCCCCAGGGCAGGGGGCCGCCGGGGCCGCCAGGGATCATGTGCAGGGCGAGCTGCGGGCGGTTGCCCACGATTGCTTCGTAGTCGTAGACGGAGGGGGTCCGGCTCACGTACATGCCCCAGCTGCCGCGAACGACGGTCGAAGGTTCGGGAGTCCAAACGAACAATGTCCGGGGGCTGACGGCGCGGTCGGTCGGGATGTGGCCATTCAAGGAGTTGGACCCGGGGGCTCCGTAGGTCGCCGGGCCGGCGGAAACATCCGGGATTGGATCCCCTGGGTGCCGCTGCTCATCCCAGCGCAAGCC
>Ga0302140_10011605_pt1 | contig 10831 bp, 6 predicted proteins | sample I_Bog_E1_1_FD_202095 | JGI IMG/M metagenome (GOLD analysis project Ga0302140, IMG submission 202095) | Peat permafrost microbial communities from Stordalen Mire near Abisko, Sweden - I_Bog_E1_1 | ecosystem: Environmental > Terrestrial > Soil > Wetlands > Peat | place: Sweden: Abisko, Stordalen...
CCTCGCCAAAAGCAGGTCGCGACGACCTACAGGTCGTTATGAAATCGAAACTCAAACCGACGAAATTGTTTCAGAGGGCAGGGAGCCGCACGTCAGAGCGTCACACGCAGAACGACTCCGGTTGTGACGAAAACAATCAGCCCATAATCTGCCCCGGTGCTGCGGAGATAGCTCGCGACCTGAGCCCGATAGTGATCGACAACGTCCTGCTCCGGCGCCACGTCGCTTTTCCAGTCGACGACAACCCTGGACATGCCGTCCCCGATGTGACCGATGGCGTCGGCGATTCCAGACGTAGCCATTTCGACGCCATCCGCAACCTCCGAGGCGTAGACCGGCAGTTCGGGAATGAGTGTCGGTCGAAGCGCGGCGATCTCGGGGAGGGCCAGCGTACGCGATACGCAACCCACCAGTTCCCTCGCTGAAAGGCCATTGGCGGCGTCGTCGGTGGGAATCTCTTCCAACTCGCGGATCAGGTCGCTTGCGCGCTCGGTCAACGCCTCAAGTTTGTCGGCGGTTTCGCCGGTCAGGACCTCCTCCAGCAGCTTGTGCAGGATCAATCCGCGCTTGCGACCGCCTTGAACGAGTATTGGAACAAGTGGATCCGCGCTTTCGCCGTCCTCATTTGCTCGCAGGATCACGGGCGCTTCCGGCAAAGCCGCGGGGCCGACGGCGCCTTCGTCGCGGCTCGGCGCCAGCCACTTCAACTGAGGCTGAAGGTCGGCGATTGCTGAAGCCTCGGAGGCGAAGATGGCGCGGGTTTGCTCATTCTGGACAGGCGACTCCAGACTCTGAATTTCCGCCGGTATTTTCGACAAATCGAGCGTCGGCAAAGCGTCGAGCGTGAGATCGACGAGGCTTATCCATGTTGAGCTTCCCGCCGGAATGTTGGCCCTGGGTACGACGAGAAGCTCTCGCGCCCGGGTGGCGGCGACATACCAAAGCCTAACGCGCTCGCGCTCCAGTTCGGCCTTTTCGGCCTCTCGCGCCTCGGCGTAGCCGGTAGGCGCGACGCCAAAGACCGGGCAATAAAACTGCTCGGTCTCACGATCGATGACGGCGGTCTCTTTGTAGGTGATCGTCGTCATCGTGTTGATCGGCACGACGATCGGCCATTCCAGTCCCTTGGACGCATGCATGGTGTAGAGGGCGACCGATTCCTCCTGTGCGTCGGGCCGGCCTTCGACGGCGCGCTCCTCGTCTTCCCACGACGTCCGCATCGTCTCGGCGAAGGCGCGCAGACCGCGAACAGCATAGGCTTTGGCGAAGCTGAGAAACAAATCGACGTTTGAGAGTACGCGTTCCGCCTGCCCGCGGTGCCGGGCGAGCAGGATGGGGCGAACGCGGAGGACGTCGATCGCCTGAGACAGGATTTCATGCGGCGTCGTCGCGTGGGCGCGGCGACGCAAGGCTTGCAGTTTTTCGACGATGTCGCGCGCCAGCGGGTTGTTGATGGCGTCTGTTGGCATGTGCAGCGTCAGTCGTGGCAGCCGGTCCTGTGCGTCGTCGGGCCTCGGAAGTCCCCAGACGATGTCGAGCAATTGTTCGTCCGTCAGCCCGACGAGCGGTCCGCGAAGCAGGGCGCCGAGGGCAAGCGTGTCGCGGCCGTCGGCGAGAACGCGCGCGACAGCGATCAGGTCCTGGATTTCCTGGCGTTTGAACAGCCCCTTGCCGGCCTGGGTCGCGACAGGAATGCGATAGCGCTCCAGCGCGATCTCGTAACGCCAGAGATCGCTGCCCGAAGGCGCCAGCAAAGCGATGTCGCCGGGGCGCACGGGACGGGATTGACCCGTCTTTCGATCGACGATCCGCTCGCCAGCGATCAGCCGCGCGCACATTTCCGCGACGGCTTCAGCCTCGGCGTCGCGCCGCTGATCCACCGTCGCCTTGCCGGTGTCGGTCTCGATGGTGACGTCCAAAGCGACGACACAAGCCGCTCCGTCCGCGTCGCTGTGAAACGGATCGAGCCTGGTGAAGCCCGGTTGTCCCTCAAGCGACAGCGCCGCCTCGAAGCAAGCGTTGACATAGTGCAGGATCGGGGCCCGGGATCGAAAGTTCGTCGAAATCGGCAAAATACTGTCGATGTCCATGACTTTGAACGCGTTACGGGCGCTGACATAGGCCGCGACATCGGCGCCGCGGAAACGATAGATCGCCTGTTTCGGATCGCCGACGAGAAACAGGGCGCCGGGCCGGATGAGGAAATCCTGCCAGCGGTCTGACGAGGCTCCCTCAGGCCTTTCGCCGCACAGGCGCCAGAAGATTTCGGTCTGGAGCGGGTCAGTGTCCTGGAATTCGTCGACCAGCACGTGAGCATATCGGCCGGCCAGCGCGGCACGAACTTCTGGATGGCCGCGCAGCAGATCGCGTGCGGCGAAAATCAGATCGTCGAAGTCGAGCAGCCCGACCTCGCGCTTGTACGATTGGAACCGGTTGACGACGGGTCGGACCTCGCGGATGAGATCAGCCAAGATCCGGCTCGCGACTGCTTCCTGAAGCGCCGTCCAGGACTGCTGCGCCGCTTGGCAATGCGCGGCGGCCGCGTCGTTGAGGCGATCCGCGTCCGCTTTCGATAGACCCGCTCGCTTTGCCGCGTCGGCCCATTTGCCCTTTTTTCGATAAGCGGCGAATGCGCCGCCTTTGGTGCAGAGCGACTCATGCGGCTTGGCGACGAGCAGACGGATCAGGCCGGCCGGCGTCTCGTCCGTCAACGCGAACGTGACGCCCGCGGCCATCGCCTTGAAGCCCTCGGCCATTGCGAGGGTCTCCGATTCCTTCGCGGACACGGCGGTCACGAACGCTTCGAAATCGCTGACCGATTTCAGGAACGCCTGGATGAGCGGAAGATGAAGTTGCGGAACAGGCGCCGCTATGGTGCGGCGCCGGCGCAGATGACTCAGAATTTTGTGCACGAGCCCGACGGCGGCTTCGACGTCATGCAGCACAATTTCGGAGACCAGTCCCGCCGTCTCGCCCGACAAGGTCTGGCGCAGCCAGGTCTCCGAGATCTCGCGAAAGATCAGTTCGCCCTCGCCGCTGTCCATGATCGCCGCGCCGGGGTCGATGTCGGCTTCAACCGGATAGGGCTTGATGAGGCGCTGGCAAAATCCATGGATCGTCGAACAGGTGATCTCGTCGATCGCCGCGCTGGCCGAAGACAGCGCCGTGATCTGCGTCGCGGACAATCCTTCTGGAAGCGCGACGCGCATTTCCGGCGGGATCGTTCCGCCGACAAGGTCATTGACGAAGTCGCGGACACGAATGAGCAATTCGCTGGCGGCCAGTTCGGTGAAGGTCACCGCCGCGATCGATTTCGGGGCGATGCCCTCCGCCAGCATCAGGGCGATGCGACCGGCCATGACGGCGGTCTTGCCCGATCCAGCGCCGGCCTCGACCAGCAGCGAGCGATCGTGGACCGAGAGCGCCCTGCGACGCGCGGAATCGTCAGGCAGGCTTTTGACTTGGAGGGTCATCATTCCGCTTCCCAGACGCGCGCGGCGTCTCCCAGAAGTTGGGTCGCCGCGACCAGCTTGCGGCCGAGATAGAGTGCTCCCGGGTTGGCCGGCAGGGCGAATGCGAGGTCGTCGTAGGCGCCGCCGGTATCCGCGCCGATGACGGCCGCCCCGGCGCTCAGGCTGGCGCGCGCCGCTTGCAGATACTCGGTGATGTGGCCGAGCGTTTCGACGGGGTTCTCGAGGCGCAGATCGGTCAGATCGCGCGGGTAGAACAATGATGCGGAAACCTCGACGCCATCGCCCAGAAGCGCCTTGACGGCGAAGGCGTAAAGGCAGCGCTGAAGCTCCTTGCCACCATTGAGCACGATAGCGCTCCCCGGCGTGCGGCCGGTCTTGTAGTCGCGCACCAAGGCCTGAAGGCCATCCCCGGAAACATCGAGTCGATCGATATAGCCGGCGATGCGGAAACCTGTCTTCGGGATCTCCACCTCTATGTCCGGGTCCCAAGGCAACTCGCCGTCGGACTTGCGCTCGGAGCCACCGAACGGGACCTCGCAGAAGGACCGGGCCACGCTGAGCCTGTTTTCGCGGTATCCGAGCGCTCGCTCGGCGAGCCAACGCGCGTCCTCGAGCGTCTTGCGCCAGATCAAGTTTGGGGGAACCGCGCGCTCGGCCGCCCAGTCCGCAGAAGCTTCGCCCGCGGCGGCTGCGATCGCCGCCGCGATCTCGTCCGGTGTAGCCGTCGAAAGCGAGCCCGCGGTCTCGATCGCGCGCAGGGAGCGGTCGAGGATGGCGTGAACGAGCGCGCCCAATTGAATCGGATCAAGCGTGAGAGGTTCATCGTCGCTGGCGGGCGCGTTGAAATGAAGACCATATTTCCAGACGAAGCCGATCGGATTGCGCAGCAACTTGCTCAGCGAACTTGCGGATTGCGTGCGGTCGAGAGCTGCCTGAATGACAGGATGGTTCGGGCGAACGACTCCATCATGCGGCGTCAATTCCGGCCGCGACCAGTCGATCCAACAAGCGGACGCCGAGGCGGCTTGCTGATGGCTCGTAAATTCCGCGGGACGCGCAAGGATGCGGTCCGTCTCGCTCATCGCGTGGACCGGGACTGCGTTGCGCCTCAGATAGGTTTCTGGCGGCTGACCCTGAAGCAGGGGGCTGCGGCCGAGCAGGCGGCCTTCACTGTCGCGGCGAGATCGGGAGAGGACGATTTCGCCCGCCGTCGTGGCCAGGATCGTATCGAAATCGCGCCGATCGGCCGCGCCGACGGGCAGGGGATCGAGTTCCGATGTCGGGATGACGTGGTCGGAGAGAAGGCGGTCTTCGGAAATCCCGCGCGGCCAACGCGAGGAATTCAATCCCAACAGGCGCACGAAGCGGCGCGGCGAGGCGGCGAGTTCGCTGGCCGGCATCCAGGCGACGCTCACGCAACCTTCGAGATTGTCGCTCTGCTTGAGGGCGCCGATCGTCGTATCCAGCGAGACGGCGGGACCAGCGAGCAACGCCTTGCGCCAGATCGACAGAGCGAGACCTGTTAGCATAGTTTCGCCGGCCGGGACCGCGGCGGCGGTTCCCCTGGCCAGTAGGCTCACGATGGCTTGTAAATCCCGAGTGTGATCGACGCCGTCGGGCCAGTCCTCCGCTGACACGCCGGTGAGAAAACGCGTCCAAGCTTCGGCCGACGCGAGCGGCGCATCGGCGGGCAGGAGCCGCATCCAGCCTTGCGGCAGCTTCTTGAACAGGCTGCCGGAGTCGCCCACGAGCGCCGTCAGCCGTCGGATGCGGGTTTGCGATAGTCCGCGAACCAGGATGTCGGCGAGCGCCGCGGCGGCCTGACCGTCCCGCGTCGCAGTGACCTTGACGCCATGGACGAAATGAAAATCGAGATTGGCGTCCGATCGCAGCGCCAGAAAGTCGTCGTCGTAGTCGGCGGGACTTGCGGCGGCTATCCCGATATCGGCGGGCTTGGCGACGCCTGACGCCAGCAACCGCCGCGCCCAGCGCATAGCCTCGATGACCTCATGCGTCGTCGTCGAGGCGCTAACTGCCGTCATCGCCGGCGCCTGAGGGTTGGAGCGATCGATAATGACGGCGCCGTTCTCTAGCCAGCGGGGAACCGATCGCGGGCCGGCTATCCATCGAACCGAAAGCCGATCCGCTAGTGCGCTCAGCAGAGGGCGCCAGCACGGCGAGAGTTCGGTGATGCCGACGATTTCTATCGCGCCGAACAGTGTCTTCGCATGCTCGAGCCTGCCCATGGCCCTTGAAACGAGATCGACCGGACGCAGCATCGCCGACGGTAACAGCGATAGGACTGCCTGTTCGAGCTTGGCCACGGAGGACAATCTGGGATGTTCGCCCGTACGAGCCTGAAGTTCGATCCCGGATCGCCACACTTTGTGGAGCGTTCCCGCGACAGCGTCCACCATGCCGGGCAAAAGTTTGATCTTTTCCAGTTCGCCGATCTCCGTCTCTGGGAGAACGCGCTGAATCACCTCGCGCAACGTGTCATCGTCGATGGCCGTCGAAAATCCGCCGGCCAGTCGACAAGCCAAGGACTCGAACGTCATGATTTGAAGCCCTACGCGGCCATTCCGCGCCGCCTCGAGACGCAGACTTCGAGTCGCGAGCGACCCGTGGGCGATGATCGTGTGTCGATCCATCATGATCCTCTTTGAAAGCGCAGGAAGTAGAATATCGCTTTGGATACATGCCGCCAAAAGCTTGGACTTCAGGGTGTCATTCAGAATCGGGGTCTATTGGCGCCCGATCATTTGCAGCGCGAGTCCGGAAAGTCTGTCTCCCCAGGCCAGGTTTTGACGCCATGCTTGCGGGATCGCGGAAAACCCCCAGATCGACCCCGCGATCTGGCCCGCGACGGCGCCCACGGTGTCGGCGTCGTCGCCGAGGTTTACGGCCATTAACACAGCTTCCGAAAAGCTTTGCGAGCCGCCGACCGCCCAAAGCGCCGCTTCCAGCGTGTCGACGACGTAGCCCGACGACTTGATCTGATCGCGGGTTTTGCCCCGCCATGAACCTTCAGCCAACGCCTTCACCTTGGACGCCTTTGGCGTCGCGCCGGTGGCGGCGGCGAGCGCCGCGTGGCCGTCGCCCGCGATCCCCGAAGCAAGCACGCGCGCGAGGATTTCGGCCGCGTCGAGACATTCCGGCGCCGCGTGAGTGACTTCCGACTGGGCGCGAGCGAGCGAGACGGCCCGATCTACGTCGCTATGCGCCGCAAGTACCGCCGGAGCAAGACGCATGATGCCGCCATTGCCGGCGGAGGAGGGGGAGTCGTCGCCGCGGGGGACGCCGGTCGTCTGGTAACGGGCAAGCGCGGCGCGGGTCGCATTGCCGATATCGAAACAGCGGCCGGTGACGCTGTTTTCGCCTTTTTTCCACCAGCGCACGAAACGTTCAGCGAGGTCGCTGGGGTCGAGCGAACCCTGGTTCGCTATCAGACTTTCGGCAAGACAGAGCGCCATGGAAGTATCGTCGGTCCAATCCCCCGGCTTCAGGTTGAACGGTCCGCCGCCGACCATGTCGGTGACGTGCGGATAAGTGTCCCTTTGACGGAACTCGATGGTCGTGCCCAAGGCGTCGCCGATGGCGAGGCCTATAAAGGCGCCGAGCGCACGGTCATGGACCGGGTTCAGCGTAAGAGTCATGCGTTCCATCATCGGTTCCTTATTGGCGGACGAAGCGTCGCTATCCGGCCCGCGCTCACGCTCGCGGTCCGGTCCGCGCCCAATCGTCTTGAGCGCTTGTCTCAATGGCCCCAGGACGAACTGCGCGCACCCGAGCGATGGCGGCTTTCGGATCGATCCCGCTCTCGACCAATAACCTTGCGGCGATCATGCCGGCGCGTCCGAGGCCGCCGCGGCAGTGGACGACGATGTTCTCTCCGGCGGCGAGTTTTCCCCGCAAGGCTTCGCTTTGGGTCGGCCAGACCGCCTCGAAGGCAGGGCTCGGAACGCTGACGTCGCGGATCGGCAGGTGATGCCAATCAAGACCGCGAAGTTTCGCCTCGTCGCCCAGTGTCGGAATCCGCAGCAGTTCGAATTCGTGCGGCTCGATCAACGTCACCAGCGTCCGCGCGGGCCACGCGAGGATCGCATCGAGGTCGGCGGCGAGGTCGCGGGCCCAGGGGCCGCTGGCCGCATGGGGATCATTTTTGCCCGGCGCGAAGGTGACGCCGATCTTACCATGACCCGGGGCGACCTCGACGGTTGCGATGTGGAGAGGATGGGACTGACTGGTTCTTATCACGTTCACCTGCGAAGTCGCGAAAGGGTCGGCGCGAACGCCGTGAGATTTCATTTGCCGTCGTTCAGGCGGGTCGACCAATTCGCGCGGGCAGGGCGGTAATCGGCGCGGTTGCTCTCCTTCATATAGGAGCTCACTTCCATTTCCTTCCGCGTACGTTCGTCCCATTCGCGGTCGACGTTTTGTTTGAGCACAATGATCTCGCGAACGAGCGGCGCCGCCTGCGGCAGGCCTGAGCAGTAGCGCTCGAAGAACTGCAACTCGCGTTCGACGAAGCGTCGCGCCTGACGCCGCTCGCCCTTGCGGTTGAGTTGCGCGGCCCGCCTCACGATCTCCGAGTGCCAAGCATCCGCGACAGCCATCGACGCCGTCTCGTTGCGCGGCTGTTTCGTGTTGCGCGCGCCCTCGACGAAGTCGATCGACGCCTCCGCCGGACGAACGTCCAGCAATGCGCCGCCGGGGGCCGCGCCGCGCGCACTGACGCCGAAAAGCAGCGTGTCGCCGACGCGGCCGGCGGGCAGGGTCAGCCGGAATACGCAGGTTCGCGGCCGGCCGGCGAGCAGGGCGCCGGCCGACACGGAGAGTGAGCCCGCCCCAACCTGGGTAGGCGCCGATCCGACGAATTCCGCCTTCGCGGTCGCCGGCGCGTGCAAAGTGATCGAGACGTCCTGAGCGACGAGGTCGACGATTTCGCCGAGTTCGCCCATCAGCGCGTCGACGATCTCCGAGCCGACCTCGGCGTCGTGCAACCTGCCGCCGCCGCTTTCGGCGATGGCGCGCAGGACGGGGGTTTCGTATCCGTCGCCGATGCCGACGCAACTTGTCGTCACGCCGCGTCTGGCGAGTTCCGCGGCATGGACCGCCAGTTCCGCTGGGTCGACGATCCCCGCGTTGGCCGCGCCGTCGGACAGAAGGATCACGCGATTGACGCCGCCGTCTCGCGCAGCCCGAGCGACGCACTCGGCGCCGATGAGCCAACCCTCGCTCAGATTGGTGCTACCGCGCGTGCGGAGCGCGCCGATGGCCGCCCGGATGCCGGTCATGGCTTCGCCGGCCGGCGTTTGCGCCTCGACGTGTACGACGACGTCGTCGGCGAAGCTCACGACGGAAAGCTTATCCTCCGGCCCCAGACGCTCGGCGACGCCGAGGGCCGCGGCTTTGGCGTTTTCCAGCTTGTCGCCGCCCATCGAGCCCGAGGCGTCGATCACCAGGGCGAGGTTGATGGCGGGCGCGGGGACGCGGGCGGCATCGACGGACGGCGTCCCGGCAAGGGTCGCGACGACGTAGCGGACGGAATCGCCCTCGGCCCAGGCAAGGGCGCGGTCGATGGTGACGGTCAGGTTCAGTCGGTCAGTCATGGTCAGCTCCTCCAGTTAAAAGTATGCGCAGCAGATCGGCGATCTGCTCGAAGCGCGCGATTTCTTCGGGCGAATGATCGCCGCGGACGGTCAGTTCAAGGTCGGGCGTGATGGAGATGTGAACACGCACGTCGCCGCGCGACTTACGGCGTGACGGCCGTGATCCGGCAAGCCGTTCGAGCGCCTCGGCGAGCCGGGCCAGGCTCGACCCGGCGGGCGCGGGCGGGGGCGGCGCTGCCGCCGGCGTGCGGGGAACGGAGACGGCGGCCGCCCGCGCGGCAGGAAGAACGCCGTCCGTTTTGTCTGCGAAAGCGCCGCTGTTGCGCAGGCCGCGAAGATAGTCCGCCGCGCTCGTGCCGTCGGGCGGGGAAGCCTGGGCGACAGAGGCGGACCGCTCGGCCGGCGCCGCCGCCATCGCCGCATAGCTTTCGACGCGCGCCGCGTCAGCGGTGAGAAGATCCTGCCGGATTTCGGCGAGCGTCATGCCGTAGATTTCGCGCATGGCGCGGGCAGCTAGCGCGCGAAGCAACGCTTCCGGCGCGTAGCGCGCGTTCCTGCCGACGCTCCCGGCCCCAGGAACCACGCCCTGCGCCATCCAGCTTCTTAGCGTGCGGATTTCGACGCCCGAGCGTTCAGCGAGTTCTACCAGGGTGAGAAGTTCCTTGGTCATCGTGGTTTTCTAAATTATAAAATACGACATGTCAAATTTTTAATTTGTGGACGGTCGGGGGAACTGGCTTTTCAGTAATTTTACTAATAAAATCTGTATATTTGTGAAGGAGATAGCGGTGATGGATGTTTCGTCGTCTTCAGTTCAGTTTGCTGCGCATCGAACCCCACCAAGCGGACACGCGCTGAGGGGTTCGACCATTTGGTTCGGATAATATTTACTTGCTGGCTTAACGTAGTTAACGTGTTTTCAGGTTGTGCTCCGTCGTGAAACCCAGAATTAGCTAAAATGCTAAATAATACGACGCTCTTGCTCGATCGCCTCAAGTAAAGCCATTAGCAAAACGGCGATCTCTCGTTTCGGTCGGATGCAGAAAATTTCGCTGGCGAGTGAACGCCGCCTCGCGCCGATGAGATCGTAATCCGTAAAAAGACGCGCGCCGGCTGGGTATCCAGCTTCCACCAAGCGGCGCTGTCCGTCCGCCGTCGCAAGATAAGTGTTCAAGTTGCGGGCGAGCAGCAACTGCTGGAACCTTTGTTCCAAGTTTGAGAGCCCGATTCCCGGCGGTAGGCGGAAGGCTACGACGCCATCGTGATATTCCCCCTTCGGCAGGCGGGCGAGCAAATCTCGCGCCTTGGGATCGCAAGCCGGATCGGGCAGAGGGCTCCGAAACCACTCATGACCGCGCGTATGGACATGTATGGTTGCTTCCCGGTTCGTGATATCCGCGACGATCGCGGCATATTTTCGCGCTCGCAAGTCAAGAAACCGCTCGTCGACTTCTCGACGACCGCTCAGCCCCAATTTGTACCCGGTCACTCCGAGCGGCGTCATGAAATCGCGTACGCCGGTGTTGCCCCCCGCATACATTGCGGCGGCTGTGCCTTCTTCAAGCCCCTGTCTCTTTCGTGATGGGATTGGCGGCAAATCTAGGATATGCGGGTCGTAAGTATTTGACTCAAACACGGAACTTGGCTTTCTGTTAGTGGGAATGAATGAAGCGTACGCGCTGCGCGCCTGTGGCGTCACGGTTTTAGCGCAGATTCGAATTGTGAAAATTGGGCTAGTGCGAGGGG
>Ga0302140_10011606_pt1 | contig 10830 bp, 6 predicted proteins | sample I_Bog_E1_1_FD_202095 | JGI IMG/M metagenome (GOLD analysis project Ga0302140, IMG submission 202095) | Peat permafrost microbial communities from Stordalen Mire near Abisko, Sweden - I_Bog_E1_1 | ecosystem: Environmental > Terrestrial > Soil > Wetlands > Peat | place: Sweden: Abisko, Stordalen...
CGGGGCCGTTCCTGTTGCGTTAACTGCCTTGTTTACGGTGTGTATGGCTTTGGGTTCAAAGCAATTAGTAAAACAGGGCGTTTTAATAACCAGGCTAAATGCACCGGACGATGCGGCAAGCATGGATATTTTGTGTGTTGATAAGACAGGCACACTAACTATGAACAAATTGTCAGTGGCAAAACTGGTGCCTGCCAACAACTATACGGAAGATGAAGTGTTATTGTACGGTGCATTGGCATCCCAGGGAGCAAACCATGACTCTATCGATATGGCTTTTATCAATACAGCGAAACAAAAAAATATTTTAAATGATACATTCGTACAGAAAACCTTTATTCCGTTCGACCCGCAAAACCGCAAAACAGAAGCTGTAATAAAAAAAGACAACCAAGAATTTAAAGTAATGAAAGGTTCGTTTAATACCATAGCCCAGGTATGTGGTTTAGGAGAGAAAGATATTACGGGCTGGGGAGCCAGCATAAATGAATTTGGAAAACAAGGTTACAGAACACTGGCCGTTGCCAAGGCAAACATGGATGACAAACCCCTGTTTGTAGGATTGGTTGCATTACATGACCCGCCAAGAACTGATTCCAAACAATTAATAGACGAATTAAAAGCTTTAGGCATATCCATTAAAATGCTTACCGGAGATGCACTGCCAATTGCCATCCAGATTGCAACAGCGGTAGATATTGGCGAGGCGATAATAACATCTTCCCAATTAAAAAAAACAGACAAAGATAAAGTTGTTGGATTATTAGAAAAAAATAACGGGGTTGCAGAGGTTTACCCGAAGGACAAATATGATATTGTAAAAGCGTTACAAGAAAAAGGCCACATAATAGGTATGACCGGTGACGGGGTGAATGATGCCCCTGCTTTAAAACAGGCAGAAGTAGGGATAGCCGTAAGCAATGCCACTGATGTGGCAAAAGGTGCTGCCAGCGTTGTATTAACCGAGGAAGGTTTGGTAAATATACTTAGCCCCATTAAAGTAGGCAGGATAATGTTTGAACGAATTAACACATGGATACTCAATAAGATTGCAAGAACTATTTTGAAAACCTGTTTTATTGTCGTGGCTTTTCTAATACTTGGTAAATATATTATTTCTGCCTCTGCAATGCTCTTAATGATCTTTATGACTGATTTTGTGAAAATATCTTTGTCCACCGACAATGTAAAATGGTCTGATAAACCGGCAAAATGGAACATCAGCGGGTTGGCAAAAATAGGCATAGCGGTAGGCTTGACTATGACTTTGGAGGCATTCGGTATACTATATATCGGGTTACACTATTTTAATTTAAATGCAGATAACGAAGCACTAAGTACTTTCAGCTTTGAGATATTGCTCTTTTTTGCACTGTTCTCCATATTTGTGGTGCGGGAAAAAGGGCATTTTTGGCAATCTGCCCCCAGCAAAACACTTTTGATTATTCTTATAGCCGATATTATGCTGGGCATAATCCTTTCCTCTTTCGGCCTGTTAGGCTTTAAAGCAATTTCATTGGAAGAAACTTTAGTTGTATTTGCCTGCACGGCGGTATCCTCATTTATAATCAATGACCTGGTTAAGGTAATGCTTTTTAAAAAATTTCCATTGGATAATACCAGAAAGATAAAAGCCATTACCGGAATTGTGTAACATATTTCTGCAATTGTGTAACACTAACCACCATTAAAGTAGCCACCTTTATAGAGGCTTTTTGATTTTTGAAAAAATACTATGTTATAAGTGGTTGCAATTCACATTGGGGTTAAATTGAAAATATTCGTGTAACAAGTAGTACTAAAATTAAAACTGAGATACTACACCTCACAGAGATATGTTGCTATGCAGAAAAAGTGGAAATTAAAAAATAAAAATGAAAGATAGATATAAATATGGTATCGGTTCTTGCTCAGGCGCTGGCATTTATAGCTTAATTAATATGATTATGAATCTTAATCATAGAAGCCAGCGTGAAATTTTGGTTTACGACTTTATCATAACAGGTGTTGCTGTCTTTGGTTTGATTTTGAGCATTTATTTATTGAAGAAAAGAAGACTAAAATATTTTCCCTATCATTCAATTGAAATTCAAACTAACGCCTTCACAATAAATCACTAATAAAATAAGGATACCGTATGCAATGCAATATTAATAGCTTAATCGGCAACAGCGTGGATGCCATTGACGGTGATATCGGCAAGGTAGAAGATGTTTACTTTGATGATAAAACTTGGGTTGTGCGTTACCTTGTAGTAAAAACCGGGCATTGGTTATCTTGCCGAAAAGTGCTGATATCCACCTATGCCCTATTAGATGAAATCTTCGCGTCTGATATGTTCCAGGTAAATCTTACAAAGGCACAAGTAAACAACAGCCCTGATTTAGATACTGACCAGCCGGTGTACCGCCAGCAAGAAATTGAATTGTACAAACACTATGCTTGGCAAAAGTATTGGGAATTGGGTTATTATGCCGGCGGTTTATTATCCATTGCAGATAACAAGGCACCAGTTAAAGAACAGCTAAACGAGCCTGATAACAATGGCAAACAATCCAGGTATGACCAGCATTTGCGCAGCATCAGCAAAATAACTGGCTACAACATACATGCAACTGATGGTGAAATTGGCCACATATCCGATTTTGTTATAGACAATGAAACTTGGGAAATTATATACTTGGTGGTTGACACACACCATTGGTTTGGCGGCAAGGAAGTGCTGGTGCCGGTAAAACATATTACCGAAGTACAATGGGCAGACTCTGCCGTTTACGTAAATATTTCTATGGATGCCATAAAAGAAAGTACAGCATTTAAAAAAACACGCGTTGGCCATTCAGAAAGCGGCCGTTCTTTGCTGTGAACCAACTACTCGTGCCATACAAACATCTTTATTAATCGTTCATGTTATAGAAAAATTTATAGAACAGCGTTAACCGCTAATTGTGCGTCAAGCTTTTTGTTTACATGCCGGAATCATGTAACATTTTTCAATAATTGTGTAACACTAACCCGCGTAAACATCGCCAACTTTATACATGATTTATCACAATAAACAGCTAAAGGTATGCAACGAAATATCAACAATTTAATTGGCTACGCTGTAGGAGCCACTGACGGGGAAATTGGGAAAGTGGAAGATTTTTACTTTGATGACAAAACTTGGACATTACGCTATATGGTTGTGAAGACCGGCAATTGGTTTTCGGGGCGCGAGGTGCTTATTTCCACTTATGCATTGATTAAGAATCTTTGGGAGACCGGGACATTTTTAGTAAACTTAACTAAGCAACAGGTACTCAACAGCCCCGATATTGATACAGACCAGCCGGTTTCCCGCCAGCAAGAAATTGAATTGCATGGGTATTATGCCTGGCAAAATTATTGGGACGGCGGGTATTACGCGGGCGGTCTTTCAGCCATTGCGGACCCGTATGTTGCAACCGCCCAAAAAAGGCTGAATGAGCAGGGCAGTAATGGCAAACAGTCAGCGTATGACCAGCATTTGCGCAGCACCCATAAAGTAACCGGTTACCATATCCATGCGACTGACGGGGAAATAGGCCACGTGAAAGATTTTGTCATAGATAACAAAACCTGGCAGATCGTATACTTGGTTGTTAATACGCATAATTGGTTTGGCGGCAAAGAAGTGCTTATACCGGTAACGCATGTTACAGAGGTGGAATGGGATAATTCAAAAGTTTACGTGGATGTTACCGTTGATTCAGTAAAAAACAGCATTGCATTTGACAATTCTGTATTTAACCATTCGGGCGAGGGACATTCTTTTTATTTGGACCACACAATACATGCTGTTTAATTGAGGTGTAATTATCAATCGTTTATGGGGTTAATTATTTTTATGAACAGAAGCTTTCAGACCAACGGGCAGTTAAACCCACAACACCCAATACCAAGTAGTCTTTCTGAACACAGTTTTGACCATAATCTGCCTTGCATTACATATAACAACCAAGCCGCATCCACATTAAAAATTGTAAGAGTGGACACGTGCGCTGATAGCCCGGAATGCCATGTTATAAGTGTAAAACCCGAGCAATTATTGGCGGGCTTAGTTTTTCGCTTATTTGGTTTGGAAAGGTTGCCTTCAAATACTGTTAATAGGAATGTTATTTGCCTTGCAAATTATTTAGACCAGCATGCAATTGAACTCGATTTTAACGGATACACAAACAAAATTAAACAGGTGGTGCAGCTTGTAAATAATTTTCATAGTCTCAATGGAAGGGAAGAAAAAAGTGAGACTTATAGAAATAGTGTTGCTGAATATAAATCAGATTTAACAACCTTTGCAGAAGATAGTGATGTTATTTCTTTTTCCAAAGTAATTGGCAAAAGGGAGATAGCTATTATCTATAATACCTCTGAAACTGATGCGAAAGAAAGGTTTATTTTGATGCATACCAATATGGGCGAACAAGTTATTAAAATAAGCCCTATATATGGTTATGATAATTGCAGTTATGTACATTTGTTTCATGGCATTATAAACGATAAATCGTTTTCGTATATAAAAATCTATTTGAAGCCTATGCAATTAATTGTACTAAAAAATTATTAGGTAATATTAAGTGTATGACTACTGAAAAATTTAATACCCACCAGCTTTATGGTTATTTGCCCACGGACACCGAAGGCATTGACTCCCTTGTTGAGCTTGCCCTTGACATGCGCTGGTCATGGAACCATGAGGCAGACGAAATATGGCAGCAGCTGGACCCGGAACTATGGGAGCTTACCCATAACCCTTGGGTAGTTCTGCAAACGGTATCCCGCGACCGGCTTGTGCACCAATTGGGTGACCCCGTTTTTAGGGACAAGGTAAACGGGTTGATGAAAGTAAAAGAAATAACGGCGGCCAAACCCGCATGGTTTCAACAAGCCCATGTTGACGCACCGCTAACCTGTGTTGCATATTTTAGCATGGAGTTTATGCTTAGCGAAGCCCTGCCTATTTATGTGGGCGGGCTGGGCAATGTTGCAGGTGACCAGTTGAAAGCTGCCAGCGACCTTGGCGTGCCTGTAGTTGCAGTAGGGTTACTTTACCAGCAAGGTTACTTTCGGCAGGAGATTGATAGTAGTGGCGAACAGCAGGCACTATTTCCTTATAATGACCCAGGGCAGCTGCCTATAACACCTTTGCGTTTGCCCGACGGCGAATGGTTGAGGCTAAGAATAGACTTGCCGGGCTACCCGGTTTGGCTACGCACGTGGCAAGTGCAGGTGGGCAGGGTTAAACTGTACCTTTTAGACAGCAATGATGCAGCCAACCTGCCAGTGCACAGGGGCATTACCAGCGAGCTTTATGGCGGCGGCGCTGACTTGCGCATAAAGCAGGAAATAATATTGGGGATTGGCGGCTTTAGGTTACTAAAGGCACTTGGCATTAAACCTGAAGTATGCCACATGAACGAAGGGCACGCAGCGTTTTTGGTTTTAGAACGCGCCGGTGATTTTATGAAACAAACAGGTATTGCGTTTGAAGCGGCATTAGCCGTTACCAGGGCCGGCAACCTGTTTACTACCCATACTGCTGTTGCTGCGGGCTTTGACCATTTTAGCCCTTCTTTAATGTACCAGTTTCTTGCCGGATATGCCGATAAGGAACTCGGTATAGATTTTAACGCCTTAATGGCTCTTGGCCGGTGGGACCCCAACAATACTTCCGAGAGTTTTAACATGGCTTACCTAGCCATACGCGGCAGCGGGCGAATTAACGGCGTAAGCCGTTTGCACGGATTGGTTAGCAGGCATCTTTTTGAAAACCTTTTCCCACGGTGGCCGTTGGCAGAAGTGCCGGTGGGGTATGTAACCAACGGCGTACACATGCCAAGTTGGGACGCTGACATTACAGACAAGGTATGGACAGAAGCCTGCGGGAAGGACCGCTGGCGCGGTACCCAAGATGGCGTGGGGCAGGATGTGAGTGCCTTAACGGATGAAACACTTTGGCAGATGCGCAACACCTGCCGGAACAATCTTGTGGAGTACACACGCAAAAAGGTTGAAAGGCAGCAGACTATTTCGGGGCAGCCTGCATCTGTAATTGAGATGGCAAAACAGATGTTTAACCCCAATACGCTAACGCTTGGTTTTGCGCGCCGCTTTGTACCTTATAAAAGGCCCAACCTTTTGTTGCATGACGAGGAGAGATTTATACGCATACTCACAAACCCGCAGTGCCCTGTGCAAATTGTTGTTGCCGGCAAGGCGCCGCCTTTTGATGAGTCAGGCAGGGCGTTGATACAGCAGTGGGTACAGTTCATCCGCAGGCATAACCTTTACCACCATGTAATATTTTTGAGTGATTATGATATATTGTTAGCCGAAAAAATGGTGCAGGGCGCGGATGTGTGGGTAAACACCCCCCGCCGGCCTTGGGAAGCCTGCGGCACAAGCGGCATGAAGGTTTTGGTAAACGGGGGTATTAATCTGTCAGAACTTGACGGGTGGTGGGCGGAAGCCTACACGCCCGAAGTGGGCTGGGCGTTGGGTGATGAACAGGAGCATGGCGATGACCCTGCTTGGGACGCGGCGGAAGCTGATGCCTTGTATAATTTATTGGAAAAGCAAATAGTACCCGAATTTTATAATCGCAACCAAAACGGCTTACCTGTGCGCTGGGTAAAGCGTATGCGGCAAAGCATGTCAATATTAACCCCGCAATTTTCAGCAAACCGCGCGGTGCGTGAGTATACTGAGCAGCATTACCTGCCCGCGGCCGCTAACTATTTACAACGGGCAAAAGAAAACGGGGCAGCAGGTGCCCGTATAGTTAATTTAAGGCAGCAACTTAGTAACAATTGGCATAAAATAGCATTCGGCCAACTACAAGCCGAAGCCGTTGAAAATGGGTTTAACTTTCACATTCAGGTATCACTAAAAGGCATAAACCCCAACGCTGTGTTGGTTGAGTTGTATGCAGAAGGCATTAACAAGGCAGCAGCGGAAAGGATAAAGATGGAGAGTACCACGCTTGACGGCGACAAGGCTGAATACCTGTACCACGCAAAGGTTTTAACAACCCGGCCCGCGAACCATTTTACCGCACGCGTTATTCCAGCCTATGAAGATGTTTCAGTACCGTTGGAGAATCAGTTGATTTTGTGGGCGCATTAGCAATTGCGTTTAAACAAACTATTAAAATAATTTCCAAGGCTGGTGCCGTCGTAAAAATGGTGTTATTTGCTTTCAACGCTTTTATGAACCATATAATCCTGCATGGCCTTTAGCGCCCCAAGGGTAGTATTGCCAAAAATTATTTTCATGGTTTGGGAAGGCATTTTTATTTCCAGTTCATCAAATCTTTTTTTAATGGCAAGCAGCAAATCGCACTTCATCCGGTAGGAATCTTCATCTGCATTGCACCAGGCCTCCACACAAAGGGTTACTGAAAAATTCTCAAGGCTTGCAACCCTTACCGTCACGGCATGGTTGCCTTCTTCAATCATACCCCGCGTCCGATTGTCGTAAAATTCGGGGTGTGCCACAACAATTTTTTGTATTTCCGCAATGGCCAAATCAACATCCGTGTCATAATCAACATGTATATTAATCAAATTACAAACCCTGTTGCCCTGCTGGTTTGAATTTATTATCACCTCGTTGCTAATTAAGGTGTTGGGTATTACCATACGCCTGTTTTCACTGTTGCGTATTATAGTAAACCGCAAATTAATATCTTCCACAATGCCATTTTTGCCGTTGTTCAGCTCAACGTATTCACCCACGCGGAAAGGTTTGTATATATAAATAAAAATGCCGCTGATAATATTGCCAAAGGTTTGCTGCGCCGCAAGGCCTATAACAACCGATAAAATGCCTGCGCTGGCCAGCAGTGTTGTGCCTATTTTCTCAAGGGCGGGCAAGAGATGTAAAATAACAACAAACGTTAGGGCAAATATGATGAAAGTAGACGCATTTTTCAGCAGCTTGTAAGCAACTGAACTCGGTTTAAATTTTTTTGAATGCAATGCATAGTAGGCAAGCAATTTCCGGATAAGGTAAGATGCAGCAAAAGCAAGGATGATTAAGGTTGTTATCAACACAATTTGTTTCGCGTCTGTAATAAAAGCCTTCATATATACAAGGTATCAATTTCATGTTGGATTGCTATATAAAAGGTGTTAATGTTTACCCATATAGGCATTTGGTCAGGGGCTTTAATCGCTACCATAAAAAAAGAGGTCAAATAAAATTCTATATAAAACAAAACAGTATTAGTTAAAGTTAGACAACTTAATTACCATGCATTTTTTGCAAAACAAACCCCTCTCCTTAAAGGTATATAAAATTGATACCCTTTATTAGCAGGTTGTAAATTTTATGCCGCAGGAATATAAATATCAAACGTTGCACCCGTCCCCAATATTCCCGTTGCAGTGATGATGCCATTATGGTTTTCAACAATCTTTTTAACAATGGAAAGCCCTATGCCTGTGCCGGTATATTCCTCTCTGCCATGCAGCCTTTGGAATACTTCAAAAATACGCTCACTGTACTGCGGCTCAAAACCAATCCCGTTATCGGCAATTGTTATGTGGCAATAAAGTTTTTCATGCATTAACTTACCTGCGGCAATGGCAGGGTTTTCATAAATTAGTTTATACCCTTTTGTAATATTGCTATTTATGATGATGCGCGGGGCAGTTTCCACTTTTGAAAATTTGAGCGCATTGCTTATTAGGTTTACCATAAGCTGGTGAAACTGGAAAGGAATAATATATGCCTCGCACATTTCAACTGTTTCAACGGTAGCTTTCTTTTCCTCGATTGCTTCTTTAAGTTCGGCTTTAACTTCCTCAACAATTTGTTGTAGGCTGGTGTTCTCGAATGTTCTTTCCGTGGTGCTTAAACGGGAAAAGGTGAGCAGGTCTTGTATTAATTGTTGCATGCGCGCTGCGGCAGCACACACGCGTTTAAAATCATCTTTTCCTTTTTCTGATAATTTCTCACCTTCCCGTTCTAATATCCTTGCGGCGAAGGATTGTATTTTGCGCAACGGCTCCTGCAGGTCGTGGCTTGAAATATAAGCAAATGATTGGAGCTCTATGTTCATTTTTTTCAATTCATCGTTTTTTTCTTCCAACAAGTTGCCGGCTTGCTTTAACTCAATGGTTCTTTCCAATACAGCTTTTTCAAGGTTTTGTTTTTGCTTTTTCTGCTCTTCAATTTTAGTACTGGTGCCTACCCACATTTTTATTTTTCCATTTTCATCTTTGTAGGCAATATCGCGGCTGAGGTGCCATTTGTATTCGCCGCTCTTATTAAGCATCCTATGTTCCATTTCAAAATTATCCCCTGTCTCAATGCTGTGCAGCCATTTTTTTGAATGTTCTTCCCAATCATCGGGGTGGATTATTCTTTTCCAACCCAGGTCTTTTAATTCCTCGGGGCCAAACCCGGTGTAGGTAACCCAGGTATTATTAAAATAATCCACATTGCCGTTTGCATCGGTGGTCCAAACCTTTTGGGGCATGGCATCGGCAATAAAATGGAAGCGTTTTTCTATCTGCCTTTGTACTTCCTCCGCTTTTCTCTGTTCGGTAATATCCTCAAATACCAGCATTATTAATTTTTCCGCACTGGTTTCTTTTATTATTTCACGGGCATTTAATACCATTACACGTTCACCGATATTTGAAAATTTATGTGTTATTTCAAAGTCTTCAAATTTCGATTTTTGCGGTAATACATTTTCAAGTAATTTTCGCAATGCGGGTATATCCCACTGCCGGTCGCCCAGTTCATATATTGACTTCCCTCCTGTTTCCGCCTCGGTTACTTTAAACGACTTATAATATGCCCTGTTTGCAGTTTTTACACAAAAGTTTTTATCCAATACCAGCATCGGTTCCCGTATATTGGCAACAATGGCTTCGGCATAATTTTTTGCCTCTGTTACTAACTCGTTTAAATTAATTACTTCTTGGTTTACAACTGTCAGCTCTTCGTTAGTGCTTTGCAGTTCTTCTTTGCTTGTTTCCAGTTCCTCGTTAAGGCTCTGCAATTCTTCACTGCCACTCAGCAGTTCTTCGTTATCACTTTGCAGTTCTTCATTGGCTGCTTCCTGCTCTTCAGTAACACCGCGTATGTCGTCCCTTATTTGCGCCAGTTCCTCTTCCAACTGTAATATGCGCCTGCTTTTGTCATCTGCTTTTGTTTTGCCCGAACTTGTTTGTTTTGCGCTTCGGGATGTTAAGCTATGTTCAACCAAGGCGTTCTCGCGAAACAGTATTAAATAATGTGGCTCTATTGTGTTTGGCAATGGTATGGCTTCAATGGAAATGTTTACGTATGTACCATCATTCCTCTGTACAGGGATATTTTCTTTTATTACTGTGCCTTTATCTTTTTTAACTTTATACAAAATATTGCGCATCTCAAAAGCCAACCCATATTTTGCCATATTTAATAAATTATGGCTGGGTTTTCCTGGCAACTGGCCCAAGTAGTTTTCCGTGTTGCCTCTAAAAAGCACAACATCCATAGCTTCATTTACTATTACGCCTGCCGGGGTATATTTGCTAAGCAAAATATCTTCTGCTGTTTTTATAAAGTCTGGGCGGGTGGTATCGTTTATGGCACGTTTGTCAGCCTGTTCGGTCTTGTATTTACCAGACAAAATCGGCACAGCGATAAACCTTCCGGGCACATCCTTGCGTGAATATATTTTATCGGTTTTTGTGGCAAGGGATAAAAGTTCATTTACGCCCCCTGCGGTTTCAGACTTGCCAAGCAACAAAAACCCTTTTGGGTTTAATGCATAGTGAAAAGTGGTAAGCGCTTTTTTTTGCAGGAAGG
>Ga0302140_10011607_pt1 | contig 10830 bp, 8 predicted proteins | sample I_Bog_E1_1_FD_202095 | JGI IMG/M metagenome (GOLD analysis project Ga0302140, IMG submission 202095) | Peat permafrost microbial communities from Stordalen Mire near Abisko, Sweden - I_Bog_E1_1 | ecosystem: Environmental > Terrestrial > Soil > Wetlands > Peat | place: Sweden: Abisko, Stordalen...
ACGGCCAATCCGGATGTCCTGGGTGAGTGGTACGTCTCCGGCGGGTCATGGCAGGATGAAGGCGGTACCAGCATCGTGGCGCCTGAGTTGGCCGGCTTCTTCGCGCAGGAGAACTCCTACCTCGACAAGATTGGCAATGTATGCGGGAGCGGCTCTTCGGCCTGCTCTCCGGTTGGTCTCGCATCTCCGTTCATCTATGACGATGCTATTTATGGCGCGCCGCACAACCCCTTCTACGACATGACCAGCGGCTGCAATAATAACGACGTTACCGTGGCTGACAACCTGGTCTATTACTGTGCCTATACCGGCTATGACCCGGTGACCGGCTGGGGCTCAGCCAACATGATGCAGCTGGCCTGGGGCATCAACTGGGAGCTCATTCCCGCATATGGCAATCCCTCCCTTTCCTTCGGCGGCCCTGCCACAAGCACCTGGTTCAACACCGACCAGATTGTCGACTGGGATCTGAACGACGCAGGCAGTGGCAGCTATCCCGCACCCGGAGCCCTCGGATTCACCCTGGGCTGGAACTCCATCCCCTCTGATCCGTCAACCGAGCCACACGGCGGAGACGGCAACTCGTTCTATGCCGGGCCGCAATACCTCTCCACCTTCGGGTGCGTGGATAATAACGGCACCTACTGCGAAGCGGCTTCAGGACAGGGCTGCCATACTGTCTATGTCGAAGGATGGGACAACCAGGGTCGCACCACCACCGGTTCTTACGGCCCGGTCTGCTACGACTCGATCCCGCCCACCATCTCCGGCTCTACAAACCCTGCCACGTCCGGTACCGTTTGGGTCGACAAGTCAGTAATCGTCACACTGGCCGCAAGTGATCCCGGCGGCAGCAATGCATCGGGCATAGCCAAGACGTACTATGCGATCAACACCGGTGCCTGCACACCGAGCAGTCTGAGTGCGTGCTCCGTCTACAGCGGTCCCATCACGATCTCTACCCAGGGTCAGACCTACATCTACTACTTCACAAAGGACAATGCAGGCAACTCTTCGACTGAACCATATTTATGGGTCAGCATCGATACCACCGTACCCGTCACCACTGCCCATTTGACCGGAACCATCAGCAGCGGCGACATCTATAAGTCAGCCGTGCAGGTTTCGCTTAGCGCCACTGCAGGCGGCAGCGGCGTCCGGAACATCTACTATGAACTCGACGGTGGCGCACAAAAAGGCTATACGTCACCCTTAACGGTTTCGGCGCTGGGCGGTCATACCGTCAAGTACTGGGCTGTAAGTGGTTCGGGTGAAGTCGGGGCGGCCAAGAGCACAAGCTTCTCGATTGCATCGCCTACCACCGCAACGCTTGTAGCATCGCCCAACCCTTCGCTGATCGGTAGTTCGATCAAGCTGACGGCAACCGTAAAAGCGACTCTCTCCGGCACGCCCACCGGTTCGGTAACGTTCTGGAACGGCGCTACCAAGCTTGGCACCAGTACTCTGTCAAGTGGTGTGGCAACTCTCTCAACCACAACACTGCCCGCGGGCACTCTCCTCTTGTCCGTGTCTTACGCGGGAGCAGGTAACTTCCTTCCCGACATCTCCTCTCATTACGACGAGAAGGTTACAGAGAAGACCACTACAACGGTAACATCCTCATTGAATCCGGCTGCATATGGAGCGACGGTCACCTTCACCGCGAAGGTCAAACCCTCCGTCTCTGGAACCCCCACCGGGGCCGTAACCTTCAAGAACGGCTCCACAACCATTGGTACCGGGACGCTGAGCAGTTCAGGTGTGGCTACTCTTGTAATCAGCAAGCTCCCGGCTGGCGCAGACGCAATAACAGCGGATTATCCGGGAGACTCAACCTACCTCGCCAGTGACTCCGCCCCGCTGACGGAGACCATCGACAAAGCAAAAACCACCACCACTCTCACGTCGTCGCTCAACCCCGCGGCGCACGGAACGGCTGTTACCTTCACCGCGAAGGTCACCCCCGCCTCCGGATCGGAACCCACCGGAACCGTAACCTTCAAGAACGGCTCCACAACCATTGGCACCGGAACGCTGAGCAGTTCCGGTGTGGCTACTCTTGCAATCAGCACGCTCCCGGTTGGCACAGACTCAATAACGGCCGTCTATGGCGGGAGCACTGACGATCTGGCGAGCACCTCTTCTGCACTCTTAGAGGTCATCAAATAACCACTAGATGGACCACTTGTCCTCGGGGGGCTATCCATGTGAATGGATAGCCCCCTGTCTCCTGGTGCAAACAGAATCTGCTTTGGGGTAGTTAGGTCTTTTCAGAGAACTGAGAACCTCAGGGGCAAGCTGTGAGCCGGTCGACGCAGGTCCTCAGCAAGAAGTACGTGCCAGCATCGTGAGCGTTACAAGAAAGCTCGTCGATATCCTCTACCGGTCTCCGATGTGAACCACACGCTCTGGCTCTGCAAGCAGCGCGGTAGGCTGTCTCATGTTCTCCAGCCAGCGACAACTCTCTTTTCGCTTGATCGGAACCGCCGCTTTCGCCTGCGCTCCGGGGAACACTGTTGCCTCATCGCGCAGGACCTCGGGAGGATGGAGAAGAAGCAAGAGCTCCGCGCTTACGTTTGGCGCCCTCCGCAATAGAAATAAGTAACCGAATCTGACAAGTTCTCGTTTCAAACTACGGAAGTCAGCTCATTCGCTCAAGGCAGCATATTCATCGAAAGCGGCAACAAATGTCCATGGACGGAGATATCTCCACTAACCTCATTTCGCTACTTCCTCATCTATTTTGCAAAAACGGCGATGTTCTGACGGCGGACGCCCATTGCAGCCTTTGACTCGTTACCATATATCTATGGACATTCAACAGAAACGAGCGTTAGTCACCGGAGGGGCCGGGCTAATCGGCTCACACATCGTCGATCTTCTAATAAGAGAAGGCTGGCATGTTCGTATTCTGGATAACCTCGAACCACAGACTCATAAAAATGGAAAACCGGCATGGATACATCCAAGGGCTGAATTCATACAGGGGAATGTGCAAGACCACAAGACAATGCGGTCCGCGTTAACCGATATCGATGTGGTGTTCCACGAAGCAGCTTATGGCGGCTACATGCCGGAGATGGCGAAGTACGTTCTGGTGAATAGCTTCGGCACAGCGCAGATGCTTGAGATCATTCGCGATCACAAACTGCCGGTACAGAAAGTCATCGTAGCCAGCTCTCAGGCGGTCTACAGCGAGGGCGCTGCGCAATGCAAAGTTCACGGTCACGTGGTTCCGCTGCTTCGACCCGCGGAGCAGCTTCGCGAGGGCGACTTTCAGGTGCATTGCCCCCATTGCGGAAGGCCAACATCGTCGATCCCAACTCCCGAAGGCACACCCGGTGGAGGCGAGACTGTCTATGCACTGACCAAGGTCGATCAGGAAAGACTTGTACTTCTGTGGGGCAAACAAACAGGCATTCCTACTGTGGCGCTTCGCTATTCGTGCACCTATGGTCCGAGACAGTCGTTGTTCAACCCCTATACGGGAGTGATCGCTATCTTTTGTACCCGTCTTCTCAATGGGCAGCCGCCGGTGATGTACGAAGATGGTGGACAGACTCGCGATCTGTGCTTCGTTGAAGACATCGCACAAGCCAATCTTCTCGCCGCTACGACCGACAAGCTCGATGGCCTTCCCGTCAATGTCGGCAGCGGAAGAGCAACGAGCGTGCGCGATCTCGCAGGCATCATCGCCAAACAGCTTGGGGTAGCGATTGAACCGATTGCGCGAGGGGAGTTTCGCCCAGGAGAGATTCGATCCCTCATCTCGGATATCTCCCGTATTCGCAGTATCGGCTACGAGCCGCGAGTACCCCTCGAAGAAGGAATTGCACGCTATATCGCGTGGATCAAGACACAAGGTGCTGTCGAAGATTATTTCGCCAGGGCTGAGATTGGGCTGCGCGAAAAGGGCATCGTGCAGAACATCGTAAAGTCTTCAGGGACGGCGTGACAGCCCTATCCGAAATACCACGCCCAGGATACGTGTGGCCGCCTTCAGAGATGCAGTGAAATTTCCCGAGACCTTACTCACTCCGCCGATCCTGCAGCGGTAGTTGACCGGGATCTCGAGAATGCGGAGTTTATGCTGAGCTGCACGAATTTGCATCTCTAGATTCCATCCATAGGTCATCTCTGACATCAACAATTGCTCGAAGCTGGACCGTCGAATGGCGCGAAAGGGTCCCATGTCGCTGTAACGGACGCCCTGGAGAATCCGTACGAGGAAACCCACGAGATGCGCGGCGAAGATCTGGCTTCCCAGCATCGAACCCGGTTGCGCCTGACCAAGGATCCGTGAGCCAAGGACAAAATCCGCCCCGTACTCTTCGATTGGCGCCACGATCCGCGGAAGGTCCGCAATATCGTCGCTTCCATCTCCATCCAGATAGACGAGCACGCTGCTCGTGGAAAGTGCAGCGTCCGCACCCGCTTTGCAGGCCGACCCATATCCTCGTGCAGCATACACCACACGTGCGCCTGCCTCTCGAGCAACTTCGTCCGTACCATCGGTCGATCCGTTGTCCACTACGATGCACTCTGCAATCAGCGGCCACGGCATCGAGGCAACTACGTGCCCGATCGACTCTCGCTCATTCAACGCAGGAATAATCACCGAGATGTGCGAAGAACTCATGCGACCCGATTCCTCATCGCGACAACTCGTCCATATCCAACCCGAATCATCAGTTCTACAAGACAGGCAAGGAAGACGAGGACGTACAGGAGACAATTCAGCCGATACTGCGTCTCCGTAGTGCCAGCGCCGAGCGGGGTTGCTGACAGATAAAAGAGTCCGAGCGTGTAAGTAAAAATTGGGAGATTGGGAAGTAGAACGCCAAACGGAATCAGCCATGCCAGATACCAGGGATAGTGGGGAGAGAAGGCAAGCATCATCGCAGATGCCAGAAACAGAGCACCAGGTAAAAAAGCGGCATGCTCCGGCAGGCGAAACCACTGCAGCCAAAACTGGCCTCCCTGCTGGTTACGGTCTCGATTGGCCACCTTAAAACTCCACAGCGCCAGCGAACCCAACACAGCAAGCACACCAACCAGATAAAGGCTGGAAGGAACGCGTTCTAGCCCAGGAAGCCTCTGCATGAGTTGCAGCAGAAAATACCGTGCGCCGGACTGCATCCCCTCTTCCTGTACGTATCCGCCGAGGAATCCAAAGACGAGCCAGCCTACGCCTGCGTAACAGGCATATGAGAACGCTGCCAGGCCCACAATCGTCAGGGGCATCTTCACGTCTTTCCGCTGCCACAGCGCCGGTACGAGCACCAGCGGATAAAACTTGATCAGAATCGCTGCTCCCAGGAAGATGCCCGTCGCAATCGGTTGCTGTCGGAGGCGAGCAAGCAGCGCAAGCGCGATGAAGGCCATGGCAGCTGAATCCAGATGTCCAGAGCTGCCAATCTCCCAGATCAGCAACGGACACCATGCGTAGAGCAGCACCTCTTCTCTCCGTCTTCCAAGCGCCTGCAGCAATTCCATAAGCGCGTAAACCGTAATGCCTTCAAAGAGAATCATCGCCAGCTTCATGAAGGTCACTGAAGCGTTGACCCATGTAATCCCGTAGAAGAGAAGTTGAGCGACGGGAGGATAAATAGTGTGGGCGTAGTCACGTCGATTAATGTGATCGAAGAGATCCTGGTTTGGGCCACGCAGAAACATGAGCGCAGGGTCACCTGGAACATATCGATACGGAGAGATGTGAGCATGTTGCACGACACCGTCCCAGGCATATCGGTAGATATCGGATGACATGAACGGTGCCGGCAACAACGTTACAAGACGGAACGCAACTGCGAAGCCAATAATAAGAGGCAATGTGAAACGGTTCGAAGGCAGGGCGAGAACCGTCGCAGCCGCAGCGGCGAATAAAATCACAGACCAGCCCGCGACCCCGGAGAATCCGATCATGAAGTGATGGAACTCTACGATCAGCTGCTTTGTAAGAGCGAGCAGCCCAAGCCCCAACAGCGACAAAATCGTATTTGTAATCCACGGAAGACCACGCGCTTTATGTGAAAACTCGCTCAGTTTCATGCTGATTCGTCCAACTGCCGAAGAAACCTTCGGCTGTGATCTGCGGCATAACCGGGCAAAGAGGTAAAGTCCGGCTGAAGACCATCGATCAACTCAGCTCGAAGGATCGACAAGGTGGCTGCATCGTCGACGTCATACCAGAGTGGCAAGGTTACAAGCTCGACCCCGATCGCCTGAATCGCTGCGACGGTCTCAGCGAAGACCGAAGCGGTACTCCATGTGATGTTCTCGAAGGGCGCAGTGTGCGCGTGCTTCATACCGATCAGATAGTAACCGCCATCCTGAGAGGGGCCAAGTACGATGCGATCGCCCGGCTGCTGCAAAGCATCGACCGCCATCGCGATTGCTTCCCTCGGCACTGTGGGGGAGTCTGAATCAATGAGGCAAACAGAAGAGAAACCGCAGGAGAATAAGTCCTGTGCTGTCGTCAACAGCCGTTCCCCGAAGCCATCACCACGTTGCGGCAGGAGCCGATACCCCTGGGGCAACAGTCCTTCAAAGAGATATTCGTCTCCCACTGGCGTATACGAGATCACACCAGCGCACGCGCCATCTTTAGCAAGTGTCGCGATGTTCGCTGTGGTATCTCTGAGGAAGCAGGTATTGATGGCAGCCGCCTGATCCGGCGTCAGAGGAGGCGACAATCGAGTCTTCACCTTCCCGGGGCGAGGTGCCTTTGCCATGATCGCCAACGCACAGAGTAATTGGAGAGATGAATCCAAATAGCTAGAGTCGAGGATTGGATAGGCCACTAGGCGAAACTCCGTGAACTGGTGACAGGGATGACGCGACCTTGCAGCTCCAGACCTCTAACATCCATCGCTGCATCGCCACTCTTTTCGCAAATGGCGCATTGGTAGTCTCCATACATTTGGATCGACACTTTGCTCCAGGGTTGAGAACGTATCAGGTCATCAAAATCCCGTGCGTTAAGAACTTCCACAGATTGAAAGGAATTCCTTTGACGAGAGGACCCCATGAAATGAGTTGCCAGCCGCATCGCCGAGAGCGGGAGTTGTGTCTTGAAGTTTGCCGTTGGCTCAGCCAGGAAAAGACGTCCACCTGGCTTTAGCACGCGGAAGATCTCGGATATGAGAGCCTTGCGGTTAGTCACTACCAAAAGAAGACGGGAGCTGATGACCGCATCCACTGCTTCCACGCAGGCGGAAAGAGATTCCACATCACCTTGCTGGAACCTGCAATTTGTCAGCGCATCGGAGGAGGCACGCCGCTGGGCCCAGGCGATCAGGCGTAGGGATCGGTCAAGCCCGAGTACCCGGAAGGCAGGGTAACGCCGCGCAAACCGGCGCGCATAAAATCCAGGCCCACATCCAACCTCGAGGACAGACATTCTTCTCGAAGAGACTCCCTCAGGAAATAACGCGTGTGTAATCTCGTCAGTATGGTCGCGGAACAAATGCTCACGGCAAAATGCATAGAGCCAGGCACAGTCTTCGAAAAGATGTCTCGTATCAGTTTCACGCTCGGTTTTCACCGGACAACATGCATCATCCATATTCGGCTTTGTTTCTCCTGAAACGTGTTCCTCTAATTCACAGCCCGGCGTACCAGTCGTAACCAAGCTTAGTCCAGTAGTCGTCAGGTCTGCTATTGGTATAACTGATAAGCCCGATGCGTTTGATCTGCTTGTACCCGTACTTGGTGGGCATGTGCAGCCGCAACGGGGCGCCGTGATATTGGGTCAATGGCTCACCCATCATTTCGGTTACAAGAAGTGTCTGGGGATGGCGACAGACGTGGAGATCGTACCCGGTGTAATAGTCTCCATCAGGCGTCTCCATATACACGTACTTTGGTTCTTTGCCGTCAATGAGGATAGGTGGATAAGCCTCTAAGAAATCTACCATGCGAACACCTGCCCAATGGACGATCTGGCTCCAGCCTTCGATGCACTTGAACTGGGTTACCAGTTCATGACGTGGCAATTTAAGGACGTCCTCCATCGTGAGAAGCAGTCCCGGCGTGCCTTCCGTGAGTGTCGAACGGCTCTCACCAGCCTCCTCTTTTCCGCGAGGTATTCGACCGGTGCGGCTTTCTCTTTGTCTCTCATGTTCGACCATTGAGGCGGGAGGCATCTTCTCAGATGTCCTGGACGAAGGCGGTGGGGTCTTGGTGTCGTGCCCCTCATCCTCCATCGTTTTCTCATCGACATAAACATATTCCCATGCAGTCACATCGCGACTGTACCGCGGGTGAGAGGCAGTCGCAACGGAGCCGACGAGTTGTAGTCGATAGCTCGCTGGTTCGAGCATCTTCTTAAGTCCATAGACGCCATTGACCCTGAGATCTTCCGCCTTAGAGAGAGAGTAAGTGGGAGCCAGACCTCTGTCGTCGAAGATCGTGCGGGAGATCGCCGCATTGGTATCGAAAGCCTTCCTGTATCCACCTGGCTGCATCTCATCGGACGGAAGGCGATCGAGCCAGTTGTAAATACCATACCCTGCGGCTGCAGCTGCAGCTGCGACCACGAAAGAGCGTCGGGTGTGTCGCGCCGAATCGGAAAGGACAGTCGCATTTACCTCGGCCACCGTAGGTCCCAAAGACTCGGGAGATGATTCTTCTCTCAATAACGGTGGTTCGGCTTGCTGTCTAGCTGGAGCAGCTGATTCAACCAGCTGTTCAGGCTGAGCAATAGGCGTTGCTTCGGTTTCACCTTTGGGGCTGCTCTCGGTCCTCTCTTCGTGGGCCTCAACGGGAGTGCTTTGGTTTCCTGACTTTTTGGCTGTTCCGGGCAAATTGCTGACTGCCCCGGCAGCAACATCCTTTGGCTTCGGAGGTGGATCGTGGGGTTTCACCTCCGACGTTGGCCCTTCATGCATTGCGGCTGGCTCTGATGGCTTCTTCTCATCTGGATCGGGTATCACCATGATCTCCTCTCCGCCTCAAGGGAAACGTCTTCCTCGCTCTTAATCTCCAGTCCGCTCACCATGCTTCGGAAATTATTCCAGCCTGCAAGGATGACCTGTCCTACATGAATCACGAAGAAGCCTAGAAAACTAATCGTGATCCAGAAGTGTTCCCACCGGGCCATCTCGTATCCACCCAGGATCGTAGTCAGCCAGTGCAATTGAGTCGGCTTATAGATAGCAAGGCCGGTAACCAGCATGCCGAAACCCATCAGAATGACAGCCGTATAGGCGATGCGTTGTGCCCCGTTGTATTTGGTCTGCGGCGGCAATCCTTTTCGGAGATGGAGGTCGACCAGGGTGACCTGGATGGCGTCCCGCACGCTACGTTTCTGCGGTATCAGAAACCGCCATTCTCCAGAGATCGCAAGGAAAGTGACGTAAGCGATCCCGTTTGCCGCAAAGATCCACATGAAGAAGAAGTGGTGCCCGAGCCCTTGGGTCACGTGGTAAGGCGCATTGATCCCCTTCCAGAACCATTCCGGGAAGAAACGAAAAAGAGTGATCTTTCCTATACCGATGCGATAAATCGCATGCGGATGCCGGTAGGCATTGTCAGAGTCATTCCAATAGATCAGGAGTCCGCTCCAAATCATAATGAAAAGTACAGGGAAATTGACCCAATGCATCCACCGGATCGCCAGCGGATGCTTGCGATCGAGACGAAGCGACACGGACGGAGATGGAGTTTTCTTCATCTTTGCAAGAATTTACGGGTTCTTTGTGGCTCGAACTGATTGTTAGAGTCACGTTGCGTTGAAAAGGTTACATCGATAAACGACATCTGGGTCTGCGGGATGCCGTGCCTTCCAATGCCTGCGGCTCCAGGATCTCGCCCCGAAGGGTCTCTCAACCGAGGCGAGATAACGCGCTGCTCTACCGAGTCGCTCATGCTGGCAAGAACTCGCGCACATAAGTGGCAACTTCAATGAGATTTGTCTCCAATGCAAAGTGCCCCGCGTCGATGAGATGTACCTCAGCATGGGGGTTATCTCGTGCGAAAGCCTTCGCTCCAGCCGGCACGAAAAACGGATCGAAGCGTCCCAAACCGCTAATGTTCTTGGTTGCTTCTCTCGGAAGTACCGCTGGAACTCAGGGTAGAGCTTCACATTGTTCCGATAGTCCAGAAAGAGATCCAATTGGATGTCAGCATTTCCGGGCCTCGAGATGAGTGCGGCATCGAGTGTGTAACCTTCGGGCTTTACCAGTTCCGGATGCGGTGTTGTGATGTATTGCTCCTTGAGCCCCTCAAGGGTGAGCGCTCCACGCAGAGCATTACGGTTCTCAATGGTCGGCTCGCGCCAGTACCTCTGAATAGGATCCCAGGCCCTCTTCATAAGCATTGCCATTCTGGCTGATGAGCGCGGCGACTTTTTCTGGATGCTTCAGTGCAAGACGAAATCCCGTCGGAGCCCCGTAGTCAAAGACATAGAGCGCGAACCTATCGAGGGACAAAGCCTGAGTAAAGGCGTCAATGGTCGCGGCCAAGCTCTCGAAGTTGTACTTATAGCCGCGCTCACTCGGAACGTTGGTGAAACCGAAGCCAGGAAGATCTGGAGCGATCACTCGGTACTTGTCCGCAAGTAGGGGCATGAGTTCGCGGTATTGGAAGGACGATGTTGGGAAGCCGTGCAGGAGGAGCAATATGGGGCCATCCTTTGGACCTGCTTCTCGGTAGAAAACCTCGACTCCATCCGCTTGTATGTAGTGGACGCCAATCTGAGGTACCTCCGGCATTTGCCTGGCATGCTTCTGCTGTGAGTATGATGGTGAACCTGACATAATCGCTATCCCCCGTCGATAATGTGGTGTGGATGAAAGTACGATGGCTACAGATGCTACCATCCGGCTC
>Ga0302140_10011611_pt1 | contig 10829 bp, 11 predicted proteins | sample I_Bog_E1_1_FD_202095 | JGI IMG/M metagenome (GOLD analysis project Ga0302140, IMG submission 202095) | Peat permafrost microbial communities from Stordalen Mire near Abisko, Sweden - I_Bog_E1_1 | ecosystem: Environmental > Terrestrial > Soil > Wetlands > Peat | place: Sweden: Abisko, Stordalen...
CAATGCCCGACCACAAGGGGCTTCACGTGTGACAGTTTCAGCGGTACTTTCAACAACGGGTTGTCGTAAAGATAGATCTGGCCAACCGACAGGTAGTTGGCGGCGCGCCAGTAGGCATTCATCTTGTCGAGCACTTCCGGCGTGAGTGTGTTGGTTTCTTGCGTCAAATCGCTGGCGCTACTCGCGTCGGGCTTCGTGCGCATCGGCTCCGGAGTAAGTGTGTTAGTTTTCATGGTTCATTCCTTTTTGTTCGCCGCGCCGGTTTCAAGCAGTTGCTTCGCCGAGCGCGCAATCATCGGGTCTTCATCGGTTCGAATGACGCGGACCGTGACCCGGCTCGCATCCGTGGAAATAGCTCCCGCAGTCTGGGCATTGCTCGACTCCTTCAATTCGATGCCGAGGAGGCCCGGTCCCTCGCAAATGGCAACGCACGGCATGGTGCGGTAGCTTCAACTGACACTGGCGGAAAGTCTCGATCAGTTCGTTCTTGCACCGCAGATAGTGCGGGTCGTACGGGCCGATCCGATGCAGTTCATCCAGCAGCTCCTGGGTGACCAATTCGGGCGCGATGTGTCGCATGCCGTGAACCACCCGATGTCCCACGGCCCGGACTGATGCAAAGCCGTGCCGCTCTTCGCGCCAGTTAACTAGGGAGGTAACTGCCGATCGGTGGTCGGCGGCGGTCAGGCTGCGGCTGTCATTCCGATTCCCGGCCGGGAATTGGAACGTCAGATTCGTCCCGTTCGCGCCGATGCGATCCACCGTTCCATAAAGCCCTCGCTTCAGCGGTTCGCCGGCCTGGTACGATGCGAACTTGGTGCTCGACGAGCCAGCGTTGATCGTCAGGATGTATGAGTCAGTAGATTTCATATCTGCAATCCGAACGAAGCCAGCTTCGAGCAAGTGGAGTTGTAATCGGTGTGAAGAATGCTTTGAATCCCCAGTCCTTCCGCGATCTCGACAAACATCGGAGTGTTATCGATGTACATCACGTGCCGGGCTGGTGCCTGCACGATGTCAAGCGCAAGACGAAAGATGTCCGTATCGGGCTTGCGTACGTGGACGAAGCACGACGAAACAAACGAATCCACAAGCCGGTCCAGCTTGAACTTGCGAATCCGATACGCATTCAGTTCGCGCGCTTCGTTGCTGACCACGGCGATCTTCAGCCCGTGGCGGACCTTGAGCTGAGTGAGCAGTTCGATCATTTCGGGGAAGGGCTTCGATTGCGCGCACATGAAGCTGCGAAACTGAGCCCTGGTGAACGGTCGTTTTTGGTAGAAGACCACCCGAGTTAGGTACTCCTCGAATGTGAGCTTTCCCTCCTCGTGGGCTTCGAAGACCAGGCAATGCCGATTCTCCATTTCGGCCGGCTCCAGCTTGAAGTTCGCCGCAGCCCGTCTGCGGGCAAGACGGTCCCACCCGTTGGTGAGCAGTACGCCGCCGATATCCAGGAACAGTGCAGTGGTTCGCATTCTCAGGCTTCCAGTTCCTGCGACAGCACTTCTGGCTTCATCGTTTTCAGCGCTTCCTCCGGTCCCGGTGAGACATGCCTTTTACGTCGATGCTCTTGCAGGCGTGGGCGTCCACGGCATGAGCCTTCGATTCAATGCACAGCATCAAATCGTTCCAGGATTTGACGAACGCCTCAGCACCCTCTCGCTGGAGTTGCTCGGCCAACTCGCCGATGTCGATGCCAGCACGGGCGAAGCGGTCCAGCACGGACTCGCAGTCCCCGCCATCGACCGGTAAAGCACTCGGAGCTTGTCCATGATCCGCAAACGCCAGCAAGGTAGCTTCCGGCATCGTGTTGATCGTGTCGGGCGCTGCCAGGCCACTGATGTAAAAAGTGTCCGAAGCCTTCGGATCCTTCGTACCGGTGCTTGCCCAAAGCAGTCGCTGGGCGGGAGCGCCTTGGGCCGCCAGTTGCAGCCACTGCGACGAAATCAATAGCTCGCGATAGGCCTTATACGCCTGCCTGGCAACGGCGATGCCCAGACAATCTCTCAATCCATCAGGCTCATTACCCGCAATCGCCTTATCCCAGCGGCTGATAAAGATGGATGCGACGGAATGGACGGCCGGAGTGAGGCCGGCCTTGATCCGCCTCTCGACCCCCCGCATGTAGGCGCCGGCCGCTTTTAGATACTGATCGCTGGAGAAAAGCAAGGTCACGTTGACAGGAATGCCGGCGAAGATGGCCTCTTCAATCGCGGATAGCCCCTTGGGAGTTCCGGGAATCTTGATGAACAGATTCGGCCGGTCCGCTGCGGTGAATAACTGCTTTGCAGCCTCAAGCGTTTTCACGGGCTCGTCCGCCAGAATCGGAGATACCTCCAAAGACACCCAGCCGTCCATGCCATTCGTGGCGTCGTGAATGGGCCTGAACAGGTCGGCTGCTTTTTTCAGATCTTCTAGCGCGAGCTCGAAGAATAGCTTCTCACCGAGCTGCGCGGCCTGCAGCTTGCCGCGAATCGCCTCATCATAGAACCCCGTATCGCGGATAGCATGATCGAAGATGCTTGGATTTGAGGTCAGTCCCGTGATTGAGAGGTCGCGGATGTAGCGTTCCAGGGTTCCGCTTGTGAGTAAACCTCGCGTAATATTGTCGAGCCAAAGACTCTGGCCAAGTTGATGCAGTTGCTCGGTGGTTTTCACGCTTTTCTCCAGGTCAAACATACTCAGTCATAGTGAACCTGCGGCAGGCTGCCAACACACAGCGTGGGCCTCCGCTTTACCAGACGCCGGCGCTATAACAACCAGCCGCTTGGAGACTAAGCCGACATATGCTCATGTTCAGGTATCCAGTATGGCGGCCGGCCATAGTGCAAGTAGAGCTTATTCTCGTACTCTCGCGTGATTGGAATAGACTCCACGTACTCCGGACCGCTCTTGATGGCTTCCCGCGACAGGCCAACGTAGACTTTTGAATCCGTCCAACTCACCCGTTCGATCCATTCCGGTGAAATCAGAACCTTCTTGCCTGGCCACCAATTCCGCGTTGCCACTTCAATGTAGCGGATAGCCCAGGTTTCATCGTCCATGACAAACCCGTCCAGATGGCCGATTTCACCATCAATCGCTTCCATGTGGTAGCCAGTGACAACCTCAGCGCTCCTCAGATGAGAATCCGTCGATTCTCTCCGGACTCTATCCGATAGCGCTTCCGTGGGGGAAGCCTTTGGAATAGCCAAGCCGCCAGGGTAGTATGCCGGACCCCAAAGATACGGGCCACCCCAATAATAGGGATACCCCATGGACCCAAGGTATTCGGCCTCGTGCTGCCGGGACACGGTTTGACGCGTGTTGATGTCCGGGCTGTTCTCAACCTGCTTTTTCGTCAGCGACACGTCCAATCGCTTGGCTTGCCAGTTTATATGGACCACGGAGAATGGTGAAATTAGTACTCTCCGGGAGCCAAGCCAGTCTCCGGTTTCTACCGTGAGGTAGCGGATGGCCCACGTCTCATCGTCGAAATAGAATTGATCTACGGTTCCGAGCTCACCATCTTTCGCCTGAATGAGAAGCCCTTTAAATTGTCTAGCATTAATTAACATTGTAGTTTCCCTCTAACTGGCTTACTTATTGCGCTATCTGAATCGACAGCGACTGAATTATAGGCACTACTTGACGGCTGTGGCCGCTACTCCGGCAGAGTGCAGCGTCACGCTGATTGGCTGTGTGCCGTCAATAATCGCTTTTGCTTTTACTACTTCCGGATGCGTGCCATGCACCATTAACAGGAACTGGTCCGTCTTAAGAGCCAATTCGTACTGAACTACACTATCCTTCGGAATCCCCATGCCATATAGACCCGCACCGATGGCGCTCAAACCTCCGAATACCACGGCGCCTTCCAATGCCCCTACGATCCAAGCGACCAGTGGGCCCGCCACCAGCACTGCACCTAAGCCCGGAATGGCAAAGAAGGCTGACCCGAACAGCATGCCCCAGAAGCCTCCCCAAAAAGCTCCGGTCTTGCCCCAGTACTTCATCCGGTCGCCAGTATTGTAATAACCGACGACGTGTTCATCGGTGTGGGAGTCCTTGCCAACAATGGACAACGTGCGCATGTCGATTCCCGCGCGCTGAAGTTCCTTGACCGCTTCCTCTGCTCCGGTATGCGTGGCATAGACTGCTACCACCGCGTTCAATTCAGACATTTTCGATCTCCTTTGGGCATTTGCGCTCGCTTCGTGAACCTGGCAATGACCATCCCTGCGCGGTCGCTGCGCAGAAACACAGGCATTTTGGAGTGCACGCACATTGCCAACCTGTCCTTGCGAGGAAAACCATTCTGCCTGGCCGATTTCCGATCGGGGGATGGTCGCTCCATCCGGCTCACAGCGCTGGATTTGTTGACAGTGCAGTTCCCGCAGGTAGCACCCCGTAGGGGGAGGCTGCGTACCATTGCAGGTCATAAGACGCGGGATGGTTAACATACATGCGAAGAAGTCCCCATCGTGTTCCATACCGCGGAGAAGAGCGCTGACGGTTTGTTGAAGGACCGGGGATTGCTCCCTCCGCTAAATCTAACTGCATGACGCAAGGCAACTTCTGCACTTGCCAGGGTAAGACCTGCACCTTTGCAGCCACCTCGCGCCTCAGGCAGCCACAACGGTTCTGGGGAGTTGCCGAAGCCTTCCACAGGACCTCTTTGACTGCGCTTGTGGCATTGCCCTTGGCCGGGGTCTGGAGGGGGACAGTGGCGCTAGCGTAGTGCCTGCTGGCCGCACTTCAGCGCCGTTCGAGTCCGCCAGTCGTGGGATTAGCTGTGCGCGGCTGGCTTGGCACATTCCTCGGCCAGCTTGAGATCCTTGGACAGAATCGGGATCATCCGGCTGGCGTAGGCCCTCACCGCGGCATCCTTTGCGTGAGCCGTTTCCTGTTTGAAGGTGGCGATGGTCAGCAGGCCGGAAGCAATTTCGTCTCTGGTGTATTGGCGGCCAAAGGCGGAGCCCTTCAGGTGGGCCAGTTGTTGAATGGCCCTGTCTTTGGCGGCATCAATTCCCTTCGGAATCGACACGCCGGACTTGATGGCAAGTTCCGAGAGCTGCGCGTAGGATGCGGTGCGGTCTTGAACCAGCGTCTTTGCTAAACCTTTCACATCCGCGCGCTGCGCTGGGGTTTCAGCCATCTGCGCTTCGTGAGCCGCGGTCATATCGGCTTTCGCGGCCAGGATCAGGAACTGCTTATCGGGACCACTCAACGATGCGGCAAACACAATAGTGGCCGAGGCGATCAGCATGAGGCCACCAGCGACCGGGCGAATTGGTCTTATCTGCGTACTTGGGCTCTCCTGTTCCTTGTTCTTGAGCCGGATGTGCGTTGGTGCAATCGATATGCGCCTTGCATGTCGCCAGATCCGGGCCGTATCGCAAGGGCGCTCGTTCATGACCAGCAAGATCGCCCGCATCCTCCAGGAGGACTACATCGGGCGGCTGCAGTAGCAAGGGCCGGAAGACAGCTATGACCTGCTTTCGGATCGCGAGCGGGAGGTCCTGCAGATGATTGCCGAGGGGCGCGCCAACAAGGAGATCGCCAGCCTGCTTTTCATCGCCCCGACCACGGTCGAGACTCACCGCGCACACATCTTGCGGAAGCTGAACATCCACAGCGTTCCCGAGCGTATTCTCTATGCAGTGCGCAAGGGCATCGCCTCTTGAGGCCCTCACGCAGCCCTGGACCTATCCGGGCATATGCATCCACTTCGCCACGTCGCCGCGACGTTCGGGGATGAACTCGACGGACACGCTCTTGTTCACGTCCCGCGATAGTTCTTGTAGTCCAATGGTATGGTCGCCGGACTCGATCACGGTTTTCGCGGTGACCACCATGTCGAAGAGAACTCCATCCGGGGCCTTGACCACGACCAGTTTCTCAGTGGGTTCGACCATAGTGATCCTGCCGGAGAGGGTTGCTGCAGCACGAGTTCCGCCGCCGATTCCTGCTTGTCCGGTGGGTACCCGAAACGTCAATTTCTCGACAGGGTGACCATTCCTCACCGCCACTTTCGGCACACCGGGGCCGCGAGTACGCTTCCATGTGGTGCACCAGCTTGACGAAAAACTCGGCCGGGTTGGCGACCCGCATGTAGAAGCTGCAGGCCTCTAAAGACCTTTCATGGTACGGTCTCCTCTTTTTGCGAGCACCTGTCCGTCCCGCCGGTAAGACCTTTGGCCGCTCCCTGATCTCTACTGGTCTGGGGTCACAAGCACTTGTCCGGCGCGCAGGCTTCGAAGGAAGAGTTCCATACCAGCCGGAGCGCCCGGATAAGAGAGGTCTCCGTCGCCTGCGGCACGGGGAATAAACGTAGCCCTCGTTTTTGCATGGAGTCCCAGAGATGCGAAGCTGAGTGGAGATGGCTGTCTCCTGGCAAGATCGGTTCCATCGCATCATCTCGGACCCGTCTCACCTTGCCCTCTCTCCTGATCGGCGCTCTGGTCGGATCGGTGATCGTGGCGTTTCTGGCTTGCACCGACTGGATGCACGCGCTGCTGTTCAGTAAGGCCATGCCGGTCTGGATGCGGCCGCTGATACCCGCCGTCGCCGCGCTGATCGCCGGCTATCTGCTGTTGCGTGTCTTCCCCGACGCGCGCGGCAGCGGCATTCCGCAGACCAAAGCCGCCCTTGTTGCCGGTGGTGGTTACATCAGCCTAAGGACTGCTATCGGCAAATTCTTCTGCTGCTCCTTGTCCCTCGGCGGCGGTGTTGCCTTGGGCCGTGAGGGACCATCGGTGCAAATCGGCGCTGGGGTCGCGTCGTTCCTGGCGCGCAGGGCCGGACTCGAAAAACACGAGGTGCAGGCGCTGGTTCCGATAGGCGCGGCGGCGGCGCTGGCGGCTGCCTTCAACACGCCCATGGCTGCGGTGCTGTTCACCTTGGAGGAATTGCTGGGCGACCTGAACGCGCGGGTGCTGGGCTCAGTCGTAATTGGCGCGGCAACTTCGTGGATGGTGCTGCACCTGTTTCTCGGCGACGCGCCGCTGTTCCGCGTGCCACCCTACAGCCTCGTGCATCCCTCCGAGTTCCTCTTCTATGCCCTGCTCGGCGTTGCCGGGGGCTGCGTGTCGGTACTCTTCTCTTCGTCGCTGCTGTGGCTGAGACTAAAGTTCCGGCGTCTGCCGAAGTGGACGCTGGCTTTTCAGCCGGCGACGGGCGGGCTCGCGGCCGGCGTGCTGGCGCTCTACAGTGCGGAAGTGCTTGGCGCCGGTTACGCCGCTGTGGAACTCGCTCTACACGGTCAACTCAGTGGCACAGCGATGTTCATTCTGTTGATTCTGAAACTCGCGGCAACCGTGGCTTGCTACAGTTCCGGCAATGCCGGCGGCATCTTCGGCCCCAGCTTGTTTCTAGGAGCGATGCTGGGCGGAGGCTTCGGTTCCCTGCTACACGGCTGGCTGCCGGCCACCACTGCGCCAGCGGGCGCTTACGCTCTGGTCGGGATGGGCACCACGTTTGCGGGTATTATTCGCAGTCCCATAACGTCGGTGGTGATGATCTTCGAGCTGACCCGGGACTACAACATCATCGTGCCGCTTATGATCTCAAATCTTGTGGCGTTCGTGGTGGCGCGGGCATTCAGTCACACGCCTATCTATGAGGCGCTTGCCACTCAGGACGGCGTGCACCTGCCCCACGCCAAAGGGCAGCGCCCCGAGCCGGACCTGCTGGTGGGCGATGCGATGCGCAGCCCGGCCGTTCTGCTCCGCCGCTCTACATCAATCGCCGTCGCGCGCCAGTTGGTGCCCGAAGGTGATTGCCTCATCGGTGAAAACGGAACTCTGCTCGGTATAGTGCTTGGCGCCGATCTCGACGATGCGTTGCACAAGGGCGCTGGTGGGGCGGCAGTGGCGAGCATCATTCGGCGCCAGGTGCTTAGTAAGCCGCCACATCTGCACCCCGACGAGTCCGCCGACATTGTGCTGCACCGTCTGGGCCAATGCAACCTCAGCGTATTGCCTGTGGTTGACAGACGCGACATTACCCGGGTCCTGGGCGAGGTGACGCTAGAGGACTTACTGGAGGCGTATCGCAACGCTTCTGCGTGAATGCCCCGCCAGCAGTGCGCTTTGGGGAGACTGACCGGAATGAGTTGCAGTCGCTCGTGTCGGCACAGATCGGATTACGGCGTATGCGGATACTGCGCCAGTGGTTGGTGAACAGCGTTATCGGTGAATCGATGCCTGACGTCTGGGACCTTGGCCTCAATCACAGGTCCATCGCGGCTCCATCGGGCTACGGGCAGCCGCTTCAATTCGCAGGGCGCTTGGCGAACGGCGAACGGGTCAGGCTGAAGTGAGCAACTGGCAATTCGGGCGCTGGGGAATTGGACGGTCCACCAGCGCCCGCTGCGCTGCTCTGTGGGAGCTACTGGCTGATTGCGACTCCGTTGAAGCTGGCAATGCCCAACGTCTCGGACGTGGCCGCCAGCGTCAGGCCTCCGTACGCATCGATCGAGAAGACGGCCACGTGCCCGCCGCTACTGTCGGACGCCGTATAGATAACCGCCAGCCAATTGCCGTCCGGCGACACGCTCAGGTCGGTCGGCACCCCTGGCACGGGAACGGATTTGTAGAAGACGCCGCCCTGGTCGTCACTAAAGAAGATCGAGACGGCCTGGCCCGGCGAGTTTCCGGCGTACCAGACGCTTCCCGCGCCCTTGGCCAGCCAGCACGGCGCGTTGCTCGGGTAGGCCGGCTGCGGCCCCAGCACCGGGTAGACATCGCCAGTCTTGTCCACCAGCGCGAAGCTGTCCGCGCTGTGGGCCGGGTTGAAGCCCATGATGTCGCCCCAGAAGGCCGCGCCCAGCGGAGTGTTGTTGGCGTCGCTGGGCAGGGTGACCGCGACTTTCGTCCCGGCCAGCGCGCCGCCCGCGGTTAGCGCCAGTTGCTGCACCGTTCCCGATTTCATGGTGATGCCGGCCCACGTCTTTCCGACGACGATCTGGCCGACCGAGCTGTCGCTCAGCGCAACCTTGGTCCCGTCCAACGTCCCCGACGGCCAGGTGTGGCTCTCGGCGCAGTTCGCGCCCGCGACGTACAGGTGCCAGCCCTTCAACGCCACCGACACCGGCCCCGTGCACCCCGGCGCCAGGTTGATCGTCTTGCCGGTATTGATCGAATCGCCGTGCCGCACCAGCTCGGTGACAGTGTTCGAACCGTAGTTCGCCACCGCGCCTGTCTGGTCGTCGAATTGCACAATCCCTGCGTTGCCGCCCGCGCCGCCGTTGCCGCCGGTCGGCAGCATCGTCGCCACCGACAGCGCCGGCGTACCCGTCGTCGTCAATCGGAACACCACTACGTGGTTGCCACTCGGGTCGTTGGTGCTGGTCAGCACAAACGTGTCCTTTCCCCAATCCACGGCCGGCGCGGACGTCGCCGCTACAAACATCAGCGCCAGCATTCCGCCGGCCAGGTTAGCTTGCATTTTCAAGTGAATCTCCTATTCGCTGCGATTTTGGGGCTCGTGGCCCGCAACGGTATATGCGCAATGGCGGCCGGTCTATTCCCGAAACCGTACGAAAAGGAATGCGATCTATCCGGGTCCCCGCCGACCGCTTACAGCGCGAATCGCCGTACCACCGGCGCCAAAGCGATAGGTCCGGCTCACGACGTCGATCATGAGGTGTTTCATTTCGACGTCATTAAATCGTGACAGCTTTGGACATGGGATATCCCCGTAGGGGCTGCTCACATGGACATCGGAGAAGTCGCCCGACGCGGAATCCGGGGAGATGCCCGCGTGGAGATCCTCGCCTCGTCTGCGGGTCGGCGAGAATCGCTTGTGCAAGTGCGATCGTGCTCATCCCGCAGTGATTGTCTGGTGCTTCGGAGCCACAAGCCCTGACGCTGCGGACGCCGGCGTACCGAGGCGGGCCGCCCCGGCGCCGCCTCACGGCTCGACGCGCACGGGGACGGAAAGCTCGTAGCCCGCGCGTTCCAACTCCTCCGTGGTCCGGATCGCCGCGCCATTGATCGTAATGTTCTTGAAGACGATCGACTCGACGTGCTGGCCGCGCACCTGGCCCGGCTTGGTGGGCTTGTAAAAGGTGCAATTCTCGAAGTGGAAGCGCGAGACGGGGTTGTCGCCGCCATCGATGTAGATGTGTCCACCGTCGTTCTCGAAGCTGCAGTTGACGAACTGGAAATCGTCCAAAGGCGCGTCTTTACTGGGTTTGGAACCGGAGGAGTAGCCGCGCCCGGTGAAGTAGGCCGGCGTCATCTGAATCCAAACGGCGAACTTATTGTGGTTGGAGATGAAGTGGACATCCTCAAAGCGCAGGTGCGAGACGGCGGGCGCGCCGCCGTAGCCGATGGCAAGGCCGGCGGTGTAGGTGTAGTTGACAAAGCCCTTCACGACAATGTCCTCGATGCCGCGGGGCTCACCCGTGCGCGGATCGTTGCCGCGATACATTGCCCAGGTGTCGTCCATCGACATGGCGAAGCCGTTCTCAATCAGGATGTGGCTGCTCGCGCTGAAGTCGTAGTCGTCGTCGTGGTACTGCTGCTTGCGGTTGACGATCTTGATATGGTGCGTCGAGAAATTCTCGCTGCCGAAGACGTTCACGGTCCAGTAGGCGCAGCGCAACAGCAGCAGATCCTCAAAGGAGATGTTGCGGCTGTTGCGGACCACATAGCCGCGGATGCCGGTGCCGTGGGGATCGATCACTTTGCCGTCGGCGTCGCGCGCCTTACCATCCGAGGTATCGGGCTGGAAGTCGTGCCAGAGTACCGGGTAGCCATTCATGTCGATGGCGCCGCGCCCGGCAAGGCCCGCGTTCTCGACGTTGTCGAAGACGATCAGCGCGCGCAGTGGGCGGCCGCCTG
>Ga0302140_10011613_pt1 | contig 10828 bp, 12 predicted proteins | sample I_Bog_E1_1_FD_202095 | JGI IMG/M metagenome (GOLD analysis project Ga0302140, IMG submission 202095) | Peat permafrost microbial communities from Stordalen Mire near Abisko, Sweden - I_Bog_E1_1 | ecosystem: Environmental > Terrestrial > Soil > Wetlands > Peat | place: Sweden: Abisko, Stordalen...
TCGTTTTTCGCATTAATATCGGTCATGTTGAATCCAGAAATCTCCATTGCGGTCTCGATAAACGGTCGAAAAGTGCCATACGAATAAGACGCCTGCATATAACCTCTCTCACGAGTTGAAATGACATGCTTGATGCCACTCCTGTCATCGCAAAGTCGGACTTTAAGCTGTGGGCAACCTTTTGCTAGTGACTCTTGGAGATAGTCCATGTTCCAGAACCTATCTGCACAACTGGTATACATCCCTGTGTTGGCAAGGTGCTCCTCATTTCTCCAGGTCACTGATGGAATAATGACCCCAGCCCCGATATCGATAGCTAGTCGCAAGCAGGTCTGAATCCGATTTCTGGCATTGTTGAGACCGCCACAGGCAGAGGTTCGGTTTTCTCCACAGTAGCTGTGACAGTGGAGCCATAAACCCTCTGCCCACTTTGTCTTGCTGCAAAGATTTTTCAGAGCATCAAATGTTTCTTCTTCCCCCAGCTTTGCATCGTGCACATCTGCTTTTGGTGGCTGCCTTATTTCGCTATCATATATTGAGAGACGGTTGCCATAGTACTCATTTGTACGTGGGAGCCTGTTTATGTAATATAGAATTGGAAAGAAGACGATACCAGCGATGGCTGAAAGGGTTCTCCGTCGGTAGAGCATGGTGGCAATAACATTCTTTCTCTGGTGAGCAAAAATGGACAGATAGTTGCTGCCAAGACGTCGTCATTCTCTCATGTTCTGACCAACACACCCCCCTTTGCAGACGGTCGCATGGGACTAGAGAATCGATTCTGACGGTGGCTCATTTAGTCTAGATCCCGGACTCCCCAGCACGCGGTCTATTGTGTTAGTCTTCAATACAGGAGCTCAGTTGTCTCTCGAAGCCAAAGCATTGAGAATTAGTGGCAAGTGACGAGGCCACTTTATCTGATACAGCGGGCGGTTTCTCTCCAATTTAGCCAATTCGCCAGCAACCGCCCAACCGCTATGTACTTTGTGAATCTGATCGAAATGGAAACAGTTTACAACTCAAGAGAGTCATACTCTTTTGGAATCTCAAAGACCTCTATTACTAGGTCCTAACTATAGTGACGGTGCTAGATTATTTGTTCAAATGAGGTTTAAGACAAAGCTTACCTTGGGACCACTTACGCCTGAAATATCTCGCTTAATACACATCTCTCCTGAGACTGACTTATGTTCCAATTGACACGTAGAAAATCCCAAAACCCGTTCGGAACGAAGGTTAGATCGTTAGTTCTTTTGAAAGCACTATTTAAAAGGAGAATGAGGGAAGAGAGAGAGGACGGCTGGCAATGTAAATTTTCAATTTATAGTGACCCCTCTGAACAAGGTTTCCAACTTTTCAATAGTCACAACATTGTACTAGAGAAGTACCGAGGAAAACTTTGAAAAGTGAAGAGAAGCAAATTTTGCGTAACATTAAAAGGCCATGTGCCCATTCGGGTCAAAATGCCGGACATCTGAGAGGAGAAACCCCATCCTGGATAGTAGCCAATCGAAGCGAGCGATTATTGCTTCTCAAATACATCTTATGCTCCAAGCATAACCCAGTTCTGGTTGCTTCCGACGCCAGGGTGGCAAGGGTAGCAGAGAACATTCGTTCCATCAGCCGGGTCAGATTCTGCCAAGTCCATGCAATTGCCAGTTGCCTCGTTCTTGAATCTGTGGCATTTGTCAGTAAAATTTCCATGTATCTTCGGACCCTGTAGAACTTCATTCACTAGGAAGAATTCAGACATACTGGATACTGTTGTCTGAGTTAACGATCATGTTGAACTGTTGTAATTCTTATTAGCTCCGTGGTGCAACGAATTTGAACTTTGGGGTCTTACCCTGGCGTAGCCATCAAGAGGAACTTCTCCACCAACCAATTGAAACCACCCATTCGGCGCATTCACAGCTAATCAAATCAGTGAGTGATATTGAAAATGATGAATTAGATTACCTCGAGGGCAAGAAGCAATAGCACCTGTGGCGGTATTGATGATCGTCACTTCACTGTTGGATCCAGATGACGATACCTGCCAAACTTGATGTGGACCCGGATTGAGTTTACTAAAGTGATTGATTAGAATTGGCGTTGATGGAGAGACATTTTTTGAACTGAACGCACTAGCAGTTGATAGGAGTGTTGGGGCCCTCTTCACCGTCAAGAAGATCCAACACCGTCCCGGTGGCAGCGTTTTGGAAGTAGTAGTTTCCTGGTCCGGCGTAGGCAACAAAAACATCTGCCTTGTTTTCGGAAGGGAGCGCGAGAACAGTTGTGACAGAGAGTGCCGCAATGGTGGTGAGGATAGAAAAATGCATATTGATGGGAGCGGAATGAGTTGCCAAAGAAGAATCGATGAGGAATAGTAAGTACAGTACACTGCTATGTGCAGGTGATCTGGGACGTTTAGCTTTTTAGAAATCAGGGTTCGAGTTTTCCTTTAAATACCCAAAGTCTTATGAGTAGGTTGTATCATTGTGCTTCTGAAATACCCAAATTTAAGCTGAAATTTGAGCTTTGCGGCTTCTTGCTTGTTGCAGCATTGCACTTATGTGCGAGGGTTACGTCAGCTTCGGAGTGAATCCTTCTGTAGAGTGAATGCTGTGAAACCAATGTAGGGCCGTTCGAGATTCCAACGCTTGAGCGCGAACGAATGGTTTCGAGAGTGGTGCCATGGATTCCGCGAGGAATCCACACAACATTGGGACGATTGATTCAGCTCAAGTTGCAACGTCTGCTCGAAGGATTGGTATCACCCAAGGAACCAAGCTACATAAGTCACACTACCCCAAAGACTATTTTATGGACTCTAGTTCAATGAAGTTTGGGAACATATTCGAATACATGATTCCTCCATGTCTGCCGTGGCACTGGCTATACCACAGTGGGCGCGTAAAGAAGTTCCACAGTGCTACAGACCCCGAATTTTACGACATTGTGAGATGAAGCTATACCTTTTGATAGAACAGAATCCTTCGGTATGTCCGTGACGTGGAGAGGAGAACTTGTAGCCGGGCTGGTGCAGATTGACTTGGTACAACCTCAGCTTTAGCGGCAACATGCAGGACAAGCATCTCGTGCCAACCGTCTTGTACTCCCTCGCATCAAGTCAGGTAACAGGAGGATACGAAAGTGGCACAGTTTGCAGTTGTTCCAAACTTGAGATATCTCAATTTGAAAGTACAAGACGTACAACCTACAATAAGTACTACTAAAGAAAGTCGGCGAGCATAATACCGCTTCCGGACTGAACTCAAATATCCTCATGATATAGGTATACAACTGGAGAATCCAGAGGAGCATTCCAAATGAATCAGCATAAGGAAAGATTTGGTGAGTCAAAGGGTATAGATCAAGATAACCTGGCCTCTTTGTAGGTACTACTGTACGGAATTGCTTTGTTTGCACGTTGCTATGCGAATGTCTCACTTATACCTCTGTTTTCTCCTGCAAGTAATTATACGATCTATCTATTTTCTCTTTCAGTATTCGTAAGCACTACTCCAAAATCTATTAGTCATTCCTTCCGCATTGGTTCCCTCATCGTGACCCAATTCATCCCCACTTTCTCCGCTCCATTCTCGTCCACCTCCAATACCACACTCTCAGTCCCCAACACCACAAACCCCAGACTCAAAAATAGTTTCTTCGAATTCGAGCTAGCAGAGACCCATATCCTCGCACCAGCCTCATCGGCAATCTCATTGTCATAGGCCGCCAGTCTCCTCCCGAGACCCAGCTTCTGATATGCTGGATCGACAATAAGGCCCGACCTCGCTGATCGCTTGTCAGCGTTTTTCTTCACGCAGAGGAGAATGGAAGGTGTTCTTAGACTTACAGAAATCGGTCTCGGGGTTATACCCAAGAGTATGCATCATCTTACCACACCTCTCAAGAATAGCCCATATTTTCAAATCCGTTGCTTCAGGACGTATCGACGGCGGTTTCGGCGCATTCTTTTGCTCTTCCGTCTGGGTATATGGCTTGCTCATCGTTGACCACGCTACGATTTTCCTATTTCACCGATCATTAGCATTCATTCCCCTCCTTACCAATGTTCCCATCTAGTTGAAGCTCCAAGAATATTCACAGAGGAAGCAAGCTACTAACCCAGTCTCGCGCTCAGTAATCTTAGTAACGACATGATTTAGCTTCCCCAAGCGGGACGAAAGTGCTTTATAGTAAAACGCCAGCTCGTCTTCAGAGGAAACATTACGCATCGATGCATCCCATATGTCGTAGGAGCGGAAACTGGACTGCCAGATTTGAGCTAGGGCTGGGATGTCGGCTTCGACAGCTGGTGCAAGATCGAAGGCCATCGTCAATTGTAATAGTAAGATTCACGAGTTCTAAAGGGAGGTGGAATGGGATGGAACAAGCTTTTGCCAAGAAGTTTAAAAGCTGGGATTTTATAGATTGAGAGTATGGGAATGTGTCGTCAGCTTAGATGGAAGGCAAGAAATGTATGTTGCCGCCTAGATCGCCAATCCATTTGATTGGACGAAGCCCTCCACAATTTTCGGGGCTGGAACCCCGAGCGCATTATTAATCGGCGTAGATGTCTTTTAAATGCAGTAAAAAAGTCCACGTCTAGGGTGAGAAAGACAAATCCCACGCCCGCTCTTCGAAAATCTAGGCTCGTTTGGTGAATACTAATCGACAATCATCCTGCCACGAGTTAGACTATCAGATCTCTGCGGAGCTCGTAGCAGACATACCATGGGGAATATCGTGGCAAAGACTTTGATCTCCTCAGATCGTGCCGTAGGATGATGTACCCAATCTAGCTCCAGCGCTGCTTTTCCAATCATTGCTGTCATGGTGAGCTGCACGTATTGCTGCGCAATACAATTATGCGGACCCGTTCCGAACACCAGCCAGTTCTTTGTCTTCTCGCTCGCATCCCCTGAGATCCATCTCTCGGGATCGAAGAAATCAGGTCGCGGATATGCTTCAGGGTCCTGGAGAGCAGGATAGCAAGAAGGGACAATCAGAGCACCTTTCGGCACAGTGTATGCTGGCGTGACTGGAAAAGCCTTTTTCGCGAGGTATGGGACGAAGATAACTGGTGGACGATAACGAAGAAGTTCCTTCACGACGGCGTTGGTGTAGACCATCGACTCTAGCATCTGCAGACTGAGCGGAGTGTTCAAATCTCCATTTCTTGCTTCGAGATTCTCTTGGCGGACGCGGTCGAGGACGTCAGGTCGCTGGGCCATGATTTGGAATAGCCAGGTCGTGGCACTGCTCGATGCGTCTTGGGAGGCAAACAGGAATGTGAACATCGTCTGAGCGATCTCGAAATCGGTGAACTCGCGCAGGAGAACGGTCGGCTTCTCAATACCTTCGACACCAGCAGTGACCTGTTCGCGGTATTGTTGGGATTCGATCATGCTTGATATCCAGCGGTCGATGATGCAAGTTGGCTTCCCGCCGGCAGCCATGTGAAGCTTGCTCGCTGCAGCGCAGTTTGCAAATTCGGCGAGCACGCCATCCGCTGCTCGTTTGCCTCGCCAGACTTTTGTGTATGGAACGTAGATGGATAGAGGAACATTGACAAGTTCGAGGGCTGCGGTGATGCAGTAGTAGTCGTCTGCAATCTTCTTTACTGCTTCATCCGAAATATAGTGTCCGACGAATGTGCGGCATGAAAGAGCACAATTGATCTCGCGGAAATACCCCATGAAAGGCATCGGCTTCCCTTCGTTGTCACTGCTCGCTTGAACAAACTTCTTGAAATAATCAGAAAGCACAGTTTCTTGCGTAGGAAGATAAGATTCGAGCGCCTTGCGAGTAAACAGGCCGTTCAATCCTTTGCGGAAGTCGATGTGGCGCTTTCCGTCGAGGAACACCCACGCAGTGGCACCCATCAGGTCTTCCGCGACCGGTACGACGCATGGTTTGACAAAAGCGGGTGAGTTGAAGACCTTGCGTGCCAAATCTCGGTCTGAAGTGAGGACGACGAACCTGCGAATGGTCAGCTAGTCCTTGATATCTGGATTGTGCGGAAAAATACTTGTGGAAGACTGATACACAGCTCAATTTGCCACTCGCCCACTGCTTCTTGTATGCCTCGAAATCGGGGTATAGCGCTTGAACGAATGGTCCTATGAACGGGAGCTTGAACGTTGGCCCTGCGATTGATCCTTTGTTCTTGAAATACATGACTGAACCAGTTTAGCTATTTTCATTGAACAGCACATAGGAGAGAAGTCCGACGAACACTGGTCATAGGCCATGAGAACTACTAAAGTCGTAGCAGCAATCTGCCAACCGCTCATGGTAGCCAAGTGCTCCTGAACGAAGTTGCCCGAAGGTTTTGGCTCGTAGGATGACCTCGTGGTGGAATTGGCGATGATAATGGTTGCCATGGAATCTGTAGTGTCCATTTAGCCGACTTGCTGACTCGAAAGCAGTCTCGATGGAGTCGTATATCTCTTAATGAACAAGGCGTCCGAATATATGTTGTGATATGTGCCTGGCAGAAGGCAGTATTTCACTCGCCAGCTGCGACTCCACATTTGTGGCCAAGCCATTTTCAAGAGAACACAATCCTGGCAGCCTTTTGCATCGGAAATGAAGTTACAAGAGTAATCAGACATCGGAACAGTCGGATTAAAGAGAAGAATTCGAAACAGGCTCGTTCTCTCTATGTTTTTCAACAGTGAAGTCTGTCGATTGGACGGGGCTGGAGCTTCTCAGCCGAAAGAGGACTAGACTCCGAAAATGATCTGCACTAGGGTCTGAGGCCTTCCATGCTCGAGCGACAAATCGCGATCACACGAGAGTCGCATAGGATGAGCCTCCGGTAGATGTGGAGTGGTGGGACGCAATAGGACTAGACTCCGCTGTATGTCAAGCCACTCTAGTTGGGAAGTTTGGCCTGTATTCGTGGTCATCGGAAAGCACTAAACTGCCCAGGGCTGAAGCCGATGCGAGGATATCCTCCCACGTTTGTTGAAAGAGAACTGAAGATCTCGTTCCAAGCCAGAGGACTTTGCTCAGATGCATCTCGATGTCGTCCCAACCCCGAGCACCAAGTGTTCCTGCAATTGTACCTGCTTCGTTGCAGAACCAATCGTTTTCATTCGTGCCAATAGATGCAACAGCTCCCACCGAGAGAAGCCAGAGCAACATCGAATCCTGGCATTCTCGCCACGATAACATCGAGTTGATATGAGATTTGAGTTGAATGATAAGTGTGTTGAGAAGGTGGACGTGGGAATAGTAGGTTGGCCCGTGGATGATGAACATGTAGGCTGAAATGGCATATCGCATGCATTCAGAGGTGTTGAACTCTGGGAAGCCGACACTTGGGAGAGGAGGTAGACTCAATAGACGATGGAGGGTAAAGCAAGTCAGATCATGTAGATCGGTGGCGGATAGAATTGCTGGACTGTGGAGAATGGAGCGAAGACGATTGGCGATATTTCTGAGGGCAGGATCGAGGTCGAGTTTGTCGAAGTCGAGCAAGTGTGAGCCAGTATCCTTAACGGAGAATGGGCTTTGCCATTGGGATACTGCACAGATTCCATCGCCTCTCCCGGAATCATCTTGAGTCTCGAATTGAGGAGATCCCGAGACTAGCAAAGATACCCTACACAAGAACGAGTTAGCAGCTGGCTTCCCACCGTAGCTGGGAGCAACGTACCAAGGAACCATTCTTGCAGTCAGCGGGCTTGTCTGTTTGACTTTGGAAAGTCCACCTCTGACAGTGACCATCTGCTTGACTCCGTCTATATGCATTTTGCTCACAAGCAAGTTGCCTTTCCCGTGCTGAAGGTGCTAAATGTCAGTCGTTTTCTATCCAGGCAGAAGTCAAGATAATTACCTCGATAGCGGCCAAAGTAACTACTGCGTTCATTGTTGCATCTTGAAATGCTAGTGACTGATCCTCGATTTTGAGCCTCAAAAGAGAAACGGAATCTTTCATGAGAAGTTCTGAATGTGCAAATCCTTTCCTGGCATGTAACTCATCGTCCCATGAAGCCGTTTGGAGAGTTACATGAAATAATGCGGGGTCATTAAGGGCCAACGGCCACCATGAGGTAACAAATGGGTTTGATGATGGATCTAGATCCAGAGGATAATACTGAAATGCAATTTTTGACAAGACTTGAGGGATGTCAGTCTGACAGAACAGAAGAACTCGGTGGAGATTCCACTCACAGTGCTGCATTAGACCCTGAACACGCAACCGTGGAAGGTTTGTCGAAGGATAAGATTCAAACGGGTCTAGCAAATGCGCTTCAAAGAACATTGACACGTCCGAGGGATCCGGAGACGTGTTGCCCCCATTTCTACTGAGAAGTAGAGATCCGCTCGATGCTTGATTTGGGTGAGATGCATTGCTCGGAGCCTCGAGGGAAGCGTTCATAGAAGTGAGTGGCTCGTTGGCATAATCACAGCTGCAGTTTCTTTTCACGCATCGCGAGCACTTGGGAGTTCGAAGGTCGCAACTATGCTTTGCTTTCGCACAAGCAGCGCAGGATCTGCGGAGCGTCTTGCGCATCGGTGAGGCACGACGATAGGAGGCTATAGGTATGCATCACCCAGAAATGGCTGCAATTTGCAATGCTGGTGCTGCTAAGATGCTGGCATGAGGTTCTCGGATGACATTGAACGAAGTTGAATGAAGCTCCCTAGCTCCTTGCGCCAGGAGATGAGAGGCGGGCGCAAACCCGCTAGCCTTCCAAATGATAGGCTGGTGCCCTAGAAACAAGGCCTAAGGATCTTCGCTTAAGCCCCTAATAGCCCCCTATCGAGATTCGCTAAAGTACCAAGCTCGCCTATGTCATGCTACCGGTACAAGCTCTGAGACCGAAAGTTTCTTCAAGGTTGATTTATAGTTTTGGATCCATTCTTGACATCCATGATCTGATATATAGCCATTCCTAATCTGCATACACATGACTTCTTAGTGTCTCGACATGTTTCAAGTGTTGCGATTTCACACGAATAAGGATAAAGTACGAGACCTTTCTCGAACTATCTTTCGCACCGTATATTTGATGCCTGCCGTCACCCACAGCTATATTTCAAGTCATGTCACATTCTCGAAACTCATTCTTCTTCGCAATGCTGGGGAGCAAAAGGCACTCACTGTCTAGGCAGTTTTACAGGGAGCTCAAAGGTAAGGACTACCCACGCTCGCTGACCCCGCACCGCCACCCCCACTTGAATGCGGGGAACTCTCCCAATCTACCCGGTCTTGCGCGCAAGGCATGCTGAATTTGTGCTCCTCCTTCATCATCAGGCATCGACATCCACAATTCATCGCCTTCCTCTGGCGCGCCATCTGCCTGCCTTGAGACTCTTCATTTTCAATACTTCAAATCTGACGTAGTGGGAGACGAACGAGCAATTAGGCAGCCTTCTTGTTGGACCCAATCATCCCCCGTTTCCCCATTGAACAGCAATACTGGTTCTCCACCGCTACAGCAAGATCGAACTAAATTCGCCATATGGCGAAAGATGTCGCACTATACGCTAACAGGAAAGGCCCTGCTCGAAAATGGTGATCTGCTGGACACCACCATTGACCAGTTGCTTGGTCAAGGATTAGGTTACGATGACTGGAAGATGGAGCTCGAGAACATCGGCGGTTTCGCCTGGACCGAGGGCGTGAAGAATATAATCATCAAGAAAGAATTCAGCTTTTTCAAAGAAGAGATTCTGCGCTTACAGTCTGAACCAAATACGACTCCTGGGCTTAAATCGAAGACGAACTCGCTCGAGAGTATTCTTAAGCGACTTCAGGGCCTAGAGTGGGTCAAAGGAGTACCCGATGAGATGGCAACAAGAAAGCGAGTTGGAAGGCTACTAGGAAGAGATGCGAAGTAAGTAAAGCTTAGGTTATCTTAGTTGAACTAATGATCTAACAATTGTACTTTCAGGGCACGCTGTCTGCAATATCACGTCTCACGATGGAAATCTGAAGCCGCTTCAGCATTTTACCAACCGTCTACTGCCTCGAGCAGCAGCAAATTGATTGACGCAAGAGCAGAAGGAAAGGAACCCGAAGCAATTTCCTCAAGGCTCATACAAGGAGCATCCGCTGATACGGCCACATCACCATCAACCTTCTCCAACAGCAACATTCATTTTGATTGCACCTCTTTTGCTTTTCACAAAGTATCAAATGTTGAAAGCGCTGATATCATATCATTATTTGGGCATACCGCACAAGCTCCGGCTTCCGATCCCACACTTCTTGGAGACCGAGAAATACCATGGGTGCCACACACTCATCGCTATGAGACAGTTGCAGATGGAGCAGATATCACCTTAGAGGATTTCTTTCGTTTTGTCGAGCAGGACCCCAGTACGCACACACATCTGTTCATTAATGTCAGCTCTAACCACTATAGATTTTCCGGTCGAACCACCGTGTGAAGCTCCCTACTTTGAACTGCCACGAGAAAATGGCATCAACGACTCGTGCGAGACATACATTTCGCAAACCAGACAAGACTCAAATACTCATGCATTGATACTGGAAGAGATATTGGATCATTATGGCACTGAGTCCCAGAAAGACGTTTGGCCTTCAGGTCTTACTCAGGGTTAGTCTTGCAAATGAATCCTGTGATTCCTGCTAAATTCTGACCTTGTGCATAGAAACTACAAACCTTGTTGAAGGCTCACAGTTCGATCGAACGATTTGCGTGGGGAACACCACATTCTCTGAACAGGATTTAGAAATATTGCAGCAAAATCAATCACAGCACGACTGCGGAAGCGTCGTAGAAAGCGATAACTTCTGCCACAGCTTTGGTACACTGGCTCAAGGAATCAACTCTGCACCAGAGAACTCTTGGGAGAA
>Ga0302140_10011620_pt1 | contig 10824 bp, 9 predicted proteins | sample I_Bog_E1_1_FD_202095 | JGI IMG/M metagenome (GOLD analysis project Ga0302140, IMG submission 202095) | Peat permafrost microbial communities from Stordalen Mire near Abisko, Sweden - I_Bog_E1_1 | ecosystem: Environmental > Terrestrial > Soil > Wetlands > Peat | place: Sweden: Abisko, Stordalen...
AAAAACAGCGACACCGCGGTCACCAGGATACCGACGCAAATCCCGCGTGCCACCCCGCCCCCCACGTAACCGGCGATAATCACATGGGTAGGCACCGGCGCCACCAATAACTCTTCAATGTTGCGCTGAAATTTGGCACTGAAAAAAGATGAGGCCACATTGGTGTAGGCGTTGGTGATCACCGCCATCATAATCAAGCCCGGCACGATAAATTGCATATAGGAGAAGCCATGCATCTGCCCGATACGCGAACCAATAAGATTGCCAAAAATAATGAAATACAGCGTCATGGTAATAACCGGGGGAACCAGCGTTTGAATCCAGATGCGCCCGAATCGGTTGATTTCTTTACGCCAGATACTTTTCAATGCTACCCAATACAAGCGCGTCATGCTGTTATTCTCCCGCTTTCCCTATTACCCTCGACCAGCGTCACGAACAGTTCCTCCAGTCGATTGGCTTTATTTCGCATACTTAATACCTGTACGCCCTGTGAGCTCAGTTGATTGAATAAACTATTCAACCCCTGCTCGCGCATCACTTCCACTTCCAGCGTACCGGTATCCACTAAATGATGGCGGTAACCCTGTAAAATGGGCAAGGGGCTTTTGGCCGCCAAATCAAGAATAAACGTCTCGGATTTCAATTTGGATAATAACTGCCGCATGGACGTATTTTCCACCAGTTCGCCGTTTTGGATAATGCCGATATTACGACACAGCATTTCCGCTTCTTCCAGATAATGGGTGGTCAGAATAATGGTAGTCCCGCTATTATTAAGGTCACGGAGAAAGCCCCACATTGAACGACGCAGCTCGATATCAACCCCGGCGGTGGGTTCATCCAGAATGAGCAGTTTGGGCTCGTGCATCAGGGCGCGGGCAATCATGAGACGGCGCTTCATGCCGCCGGATAACATCCGGGCGCGCACCTGGCGTTTGCCCCATAAATCCAGCTGATTAAGGTATTTTTCAGCGCGTTTTTCCGCCAACCGATGCTCGACGCCGTAATATCCAGCCTGATGCACCACGATTTGCATGACGGTCTCAAACGGATTGAAGTTGAATTCTTGCGGCACCAAACCCAGTTGGCGCTTGGCGTTGACAATATCTTTATCGATGTCGTAGCCGAATACTCTGACCTTGCCGGATGATTTATTCACTAACGCGCTGATGATGCCGATGGTGGTGGATTTTCCCGCGCCATTCGGACCCAGCAAAGCATAAAAGTCGCCGGCTTCCACATTAAGATCGATGCCTTTAAGCGCCTGTACGCCTCCTGCGTAGGTCTTGGCCAGCTTTTCCAGTTCCAATGCATATGTCATTATAACGAGTTACCTTATTCTTAATGTATGTGACGAGCTATTTCAAAAAAAATACGCTTGGCCTATATTAACCCATCGCACTACGACGCTACGGGCTAAAAACCACAATGCAAGACATCACCAATCTCATCTCTAACAACAAAACGTGGTCCAAACACCTAAAAGAAGAGGACCCAGGGTTTTTCGAGCGATTGGCACTGGCGCAGCGGCCGCGTTTTTTATGGATCGGCTGTTCCGATAGCCGCGTCCCGGCGGAACGTCTGACGGGGTTGGAACCGGGCGAGCTGTTTGTCCATCGCAACGTTGCCAATCTGGTTATTCATACCGACCTTAATTGTCTATCAGTAGTGCAATATGCAGTGGACGTTTTGGAGGTCGAGCATATCATCATTTGCGGTCACTATGGCTGCGGCGGCGTGCAAGCCGCCATCGAAAATCCGGAACTGGGCCTGATCGATAACTGGCTGCTGCATATCCGCGATTTATGGTACAAGCATAGTTCACTGTTGGGCGAGTTCCCCCCCGAAAAGCGCATGGACGCCTTGTGCGAAATCAACGTGATAGAACAGGTCTATAACCTCGGTCATTCCACTATTATGCGTTCGGCCTGGCAACGGGGACAGAAGGTTCAGTTGCACGGGTGGGTTTACAGTATTCACGACGGATTACTGCGCAATCTGGACGTGTCGGCGACCAGTCGTGAAACGTTGGAACAGCGTTATCGCCAGGGCATGGCCACATTGCTCCAACAGAACACCAGATGATAAGGGTACTTCGCCATTGCCGGAACATGCTCACTGTTCAGGCGATACTCCAGCATAAAAACGCAATTTGCCAATGCCGGTTCACTCTTCACCCCGGTGCTGGCAAATAAATAACCGTTACTCCGGCTGTTCATCCAGCTTGACTATTTTACCGACATAAGGCAGATGACGGTAGCGCTGCGCATAATCGATGCCGTAACCGACAACGAATTCATCCGGTATGGTAAAGCCGACCCACTCCACTGGAACCTGGACTTCACGGCGATCAGGTTTATCCAGCAAAGTACAGATAGCGAGCGATTTTGGCTGGCGCAATTGTAGAATTTCCCGAACCTTGCTCAAGGTATTGCCCGAGTCAATAATGTCTTCCACAATCAACACATCTTTGCCACGGATATCTTCATCAAGATCCTTGAGGATTTTAACGTCGCGGGTGGTGCTCATACCGCTGCCATAACTGGAGGCGGTCATAAAATCCACTTCGTGCGGCACGGTAACCGCACGGCAGAGATCCGCCATAAAGATAAATGAGCCGCGCAACAAACCAATCAATACCATTTCGCTGCCGCTTGCCTGATAATGCTGACTGATTTCACGCCCCAATTGTGCAATACGGTCAGCGATCTCCTGTTCGGAAATCAAGACATCCACGGTGTGTTTCATAACAAGGCCAGATTAAGAAGGGAGAAAAGAGGCAAATTTTAGCATAACCCATAGGACCGTGCGATGTATCCGTCCAATGCACGGGCAGATTCCAGACAGAAATCTTTTTATACGGCGTCAGGGGGACGACAAGAATAATTTGGCTCATACTTTTTAGACGATCGTTGCCGATTAAGCGATGACAGACAAAGAAAACATAGGGCGCGAATCATTAAATATGATAACGTCAAAGTATAATGACTGATTCAGGTTTTAATATGAAATACACCATATCGACGATGCTGTTACTGGGGTTATTGGGTTTTTCGTCTGCATCGCAAGCTTTATCCGAGGCCGAAGCCGAGGATATGGCTGATTTAACCGCTGTGTTTGTTTACCTGAAAAATAACTGCGGTTATACCGATATGCCAAACGAACAGATTCGGCGGGCCATATTGATTTTCGCCCAGCAAAATCGGTGGGATTTGACTAACTATGGCAGCTACGATATGCGTGCGCTGGGTGAGGACAGTTACCGGGATCTCAGCGGCATATCCATACCTACGCCGAAGAAATGCGAATCTCTCGCCACTAATTCGCTGAGCTTACTGGCCTACGCCAAATAAGGCGTCGGTGCCTAATAAGACTCGGCCTACGCGGTTGCTGCGCAGTTGTTCTGCCTGCTGACTCCCGCGTAGCCAGCAAGTCCGTTTTGCCAGTGCGCTTTCACGGCGAAGTTTGCGCCGTGGAGTGAGACGCGCCGTCGCGAAAAGGTATCTGGCGCCAAACGGGCAACGTTCCGTACCAGGCATTCTCTGATTTTCGGGCGTGACGTTAGGCGGCGATTTTTCAGACCAGAGTGCGTTAGTTGGCGAAGAGGATATTGCGTGAAAAAGGCTATGGTCAAAATTCAAAAGAAGCTAAGCCATGAACTAAGCCAGGAAAACGGACCGAAACACTAACCTGGCAAAATTCATTTTTGATTTAAAAAGCTCCGGTATTGCCGCAACACCAGTAAAAAGTCATCGGAACCGCACAATGACAGACTTTCTTCATCATAATAATGCAAGCCCTCTTCCAGCTCATCACTGACGAACGACAATTCATTCGCGCTGACCATGACCTCGTCGCCGTCGGTCCAAAGCGTATATTCATGGCCGACATGTTGCCAGGGCTGCTGTCTTTTGTCGCCTGCATGGGCAAGATACGTCTCGATCTGGTCCAAGAGGTTCAAATCGCCATCCACTTCGTCGTTCAGCCAATGACCCAGGGCTTCATGACCCATGGAAAAGGACACTTTAACCTGCCCGGTGATTTCGCGTACAAATTCATATTCCATAGACTTGCCTACCCGCTGGAACTACCCTGAACAGACTTATGATTTTAAACGGTCTGACGGATGAAAGCGTTAGCTAAACTGGATTTTGCTAAAAATGTTGTGAGAAGCAGGGTCTAAATGGCGTATAGCGGGTCTGTTGCAAAAAAAATTGGCCAATATCAAGACAGGAAGATTCAGTCGCCAGGATAGAGGGCATGCCACATTACCTCGTTCTGGTATCGAACATAGGATTTGTACTTAACATCAAGCTTACCAAAGGAGAATTTTTCTTCGTTGCGTACTGCCGAGGCGTATAACCATCGTTATCAGGCAGATCCAAACAAGCTCCCGCCTGGATTAGCGTTCTTGCATTTTCGGTTTTACCATGGATGATTGCCATTGATAATGCAGTTCGGCCTCGAAAATCCTGGCTATTTAGTGAAGCGCCTCTCTCGATCAATTTATCTATTAATGACTTGTCATTGGTTAGACTCGCCAGCATAATCGGCGTCCTGCCTTTATTATTCTGGATGTTTAAATTGATGTTCCCCCCATGATCTATCAAGAGCTTGGCATTGTCAAAAGCGTCATTCTTGATAGCCAGATGCAATGCTGTGTCACCATTTACATTGAAAATATTGACATTAGGTTTCATTTTTATTAAACGGTCTTTGACTAAATCAGACGTGGTCTGTTTTTTAGCAATAACCATCAATCCGGTAAACCCGTTACTGTCTCGGGCATCTATACCTACCCCGGGAATAAGCAAATTATTCAAAAGCGCAGGATTCGGTTTAATTCTCTGTATCGTTTGTTTACTATCCCTTGATTTAGTTGGAGGGCAAGGGCATGGCGCTGATGTCGCTTTCTTTGATTGCTTTATTTTTTTAGACTCAGTGTCGTACCCTTGATAAGCCAAATCGCTGGCATCCTTATTTTTTTTGCTATGTGGTGCAACAAAATTGATGTCTATGTCTTTAATGATGCTTTTCGGCAGTGTAGGGCTGGGTAAAGAAACATGACTATTTGCAACCTTGAGATTATCCCAAAGTATATTCACCCTGGAGGGGTTACTGTTTGCGACATTTATCATCTGCGAGTAGGGTAATGGGCGACTTTCTGCTAAAGACAACATAATGGCTCCAAAATATATTATTAGCTGGATATATTTAAATTAGCAAAGATTACGCCTCATTTATACTCCACTTTTTAGCAATGATTAAGTAAAATTCTTATTTATAAAAAATGATATTTATAATTAATATTTTCGTTTATTAACCTATTTCACCTCAAACATACCCCGGTTGAAAATCCTCGCTAAACTTTGCAGGCCACTGCCTTCCGTGTCTGGCGCTTTACGCTTGATGGCTTACTACAAGAGGTTATGGCTTTTTTGGCAACCGGTTCATTTTATCCAGAGTCTTAGTGATTAAAGTATCGCTATTTTGGTATTACCCTTTTGCATGTCATGCATCATAGCCGTCATGGCTGAATAATCGACCACATTGGAAATAGCACCATTGTGCAGTAAATAATTCGCCATTTTGACCCTGCCGAGCCTGGCCGCTATCAACAAAGCCGTTGAACCGCTTTTATCACGCAGTTCCAGGTTTGCTCGCTGATGCACCAACTGTTTGAACAACTCTTTTTTGTTTAAAATAATGGTATACATCAAAGGCGTTCTACCGTTTCTGTCTGGAATATCAATAGTGTTTTTCCGATTAATAAAATAGCTACTCAAGGTGTCATTGCGCTCTGTTAGTGAGATAAGCAATGGTGTAGGATGATATTGCTGTTTAACCTCTTTAGTTTGCGCACCTCTTGTCGCTAAAGTATGCATCAAATCTTCAAATTCGTATTTTTTTGCAAGCATATACGGGGTCTGGCCCAATATGTTGACGATATTGACATCTGCGCCATAATCGACATACAGTTTGGCAATTTTTGGCGCTTCGCTTATGATTGCATGATGTAAGGCAGTGTTGCCGAGGTAATTAACTAAATTGATATCAGGTTTTTTTATAACTAGAATGGATTGCATTAATTGATAAGTGGAACGATTTTCTTGCGCTATTGCCATTAACGCAGTGAACCCATAGGCATCTTGTTCATTTGCGGTGGTACCAGTATTGCGAAGATTAGCCAGGACTGCAAAACCAGGTTTAGTTTCATCTTGATTATTCGCCGAGATAAGGGGTCTATCGTTGAGTGTTGAGCGCTTTTGCGGATGCTTATGCGCAATGTTCAATTGCCCTGCAAACATCAGGTCGCGGTTAATATTTTTTTCTTTATTTCGTATTTTATTATCATTCCGCAATATTTCATTTTGGATATTATCCGGGAGGCCAGATCGTTTATTTTGCAAAGCAGTTGAATCATTGGATAAAGTTATCAGCCGCCCGAAAATTTCCGCCCTGAAATGTTGGGTTGCCGGTGTGAAATTGCCACAGTATCCCGCTATCGGGGATGAACAAAAGGGTGATAATCCGTACATAAGCCACCTTTTAATAAAATTAATATTGACTCAAATTGACTCAGTTAACATCCCGAATCAGATTCCTCAGGCTACGACCCGCTGTGTAGACGCTAGTTCCCAGCAAAGATAAGGTATTGCCTAACCAAGACGGCATGCGTGCCGCCCCAGAAGCCCCGTAATCGTTATCTAACCGGGTTTGGACAGTGACCCTGACGTGTTTGACTGCGCTATCAGACACAGCGCGGCGTCCGATGGCATTGACAGGTGTGGTCTGCACAGGATGATGAGACTGTCTGGCGCCATTTGCCATTAGCCAGTTTACCTTTCGGCCATCGCTGCCTTTCTTTGCGATATCAAGTGCCGTTTCGCCTAGATGGTTAGCTGCGTTAATATCAGACCCTTTTTCCAGTAATGCTTTACAAATTTCCAGGTTGCTGAATCTTAGCGCAATCAAAAATGGCGTATTGCCGTCTTTATCCCTGAGGGTTAAATCGGGGTTTTGTTGCAATAACACAGCAATAATGGGACCGTTATTGTGACGGATAGCAAACGGTAAAGCATTAGCGACAGTATTGAATTTCGAGTTCTTCTCGGCGCCCGCTATAACTAATGAGCTGACCAAATCAACGCGATTTTCCGATATGGCGCGAATCAATGGCGTCCTATGATGGCGATCCCCCAGTTGTTTATTAGCACCGGCAACAAGTAATGATTCAACGACGCCATGGTGCCCCGCTCTTGTTGCCAGCATTAATGCAGAACGGCAATTATTATCAAGTGCATCAAGAGAAGCATCTGCATTAATCAATTTATCCACCAGTTTAGTATACCCCCTGGTGGCGGCCAACATTAACGGGGTTTGGCAATAGTTATTACCAATATTGACGGCAATATCAACACCAACATCCAACATAGTCTCGGCAAATTCAGGCCTGGCTAGTTTAATGCTATAATGCAATGCTGTATCACCATTGATATTCCTGAAATCAAAATTGATGTTTTGGCAATCCACATTATCTCTAACCTTAATCAATTCATTTTTTAACACCGAAATACATCCAGGTTGTTGTGTCGCATCCAGAGAATAGAGTAGAGACATCAAAGGGGTAAAATCATTAATATCAGCTATTTGCCCCAATAATCCAGAACATAAATATTTGCATAAATACATATCCGGCACAAGGCTATCATTAATCATTGGTTGACTAGGCTCGGTTGGAGTTTGTAATCGACTTTGATCACTGAGTTTTTTATGGAACCTCTCTATATTTTTAATTACTACGATATTATGCTCAGATTCATTCTTTAAAACTGGAAGGGCGGTAATGAATTTTTCGTCTAAATTCATTTCGTTCGATACGCTGATCAAGCTTACTGTAGTCTTTTCAGGGTAAATAGGTGCTGAGTGTAGGTGAGAAACGCCACAATGAGAAACACCTGCGGGAGGGCAATATTGGGTCAATGTATGCATAAGTTTCCTTTATTTTAGATACAACTGTCACACATCACAAGCACATTGGCTTTCATGCAAATTGAATTATTTAGTCTACAGAAAAACTGTGGTCAAAATTTGCCTGTTCAAGCTAATAGCTATAACCCGATTAGTGGAATTAATAAAGCGGAATCATATTGGTCTGGCGTCATGTTGATATATCTGTGATAAACTACCGTATGATACAAAAAAAACCGGCCTGAGCTGTGCTCAGACCGGTTTGATGGTTATCCTATCAGGACAGCCAACGTTTACACCGTGGTTTGGAAAATCACGCTATCCGCTTTATCGGTATAATCCGCCAACTGATTGAAATTAAGATAGCGGTAAGTATCCACCGCCGTCTTATCCACCAGCGCCATCGCTTGCAAGTATTCCTCCGGAGTCGGCAACCTGCCCAACAGCGCAGTTACCGCCGCCAGTTCAGCCGAGACCAGATAAACATTGGCGCCGGCGCCCAAGCGATTGGGGAAATTACGGGTTGAGGTGGAAACCACCGTCGCGCCGTCGGCCACCCGCGCCTGATTGCCCATGCACAAAGAACAACCCGGGATTTCCACTCGCGCGCCACTTTTGCCGAAGATGCTGTAATAACCTTCTTCGATTAACTGCGCTTTGTCCATTTTGGTGGGCGGAGCCACCCAGAGCCGCGTCGGCAATTGGCCCTTATGTTGATCCAGCAATTTACCGGCGGCGCGGAAATGACCGATATTGGTCATGCAGGAACCGATAAATACCTCGTCGATTTGATTGCCTGCCACCTCGGATAACAGACGCGCATCGTCCGGATCGTTGGGCGCGCAGACGATAGGTTGATTGATCATCGCCAGGTCGATATCAATCACCGCGGCATATTCCGCATCGTCGTCGGCGGCCAGTAAATGGGGTTCCGCCAGCCAACTTTCCATACCTTTAATCCGGCGCTCCAGGGTACGGGCATCGCCGTAACCTTCGGCGATCATCCATTTCAGCAAAACGATATTGGAATTAAGGTATTCAATAATAGGCGCTTGATCGAGTTTGATACTGCATCCCGCCGCCGACCGTTCCGCCGAAGCATCGGCCAGTTCAAACGCCTGCTCCACCTTCAGTTCCGGCAAACCCTCGATTTCCAGGATGCGTCCGGAGAAGATATTTTTTTTGCCTTTTTTCTCCACTGTCAGCAAACCCTGCTGAATGGCGAAATAAGGGATAGCGTGCACCAGATCGCGCAAGGTGATACCCGGTTGCATGGCGCCCTTAAAACGCACCAGCACCGATTCCGGCATATCCAATGGCATCACGCCGGTAGCGGCGGCGAACGCCACCAGACCGGAACCGGCCGGGAAGGAAATGCCGATGGGGAAACGGGTATGGGAATCGCCGCCGGTGCCCACGGTATCAGGCAGCAACATGCGATTAAGCCAGGAATGGATAATGCCATCGCCGGGACGCAGCGAGACGCCGCCGCGGTTCATGATAAAGTCCGGCAGCGTATGGTGGGTCTGCACATCCACCGGCTTCGGATAAGCGGCGGTATGGCAAAAGGACTGCATCACCAGGTCGGCGGAAAAACCCAGGCAAGCCAAATCCTTTAATTCGTCGCGCGTCATCGGACCGGTGGTGTCCTGCGACCCCACCGAGGTCATCTTGGGTTCGCAATACTGCCCCGGCCGTATACCTTTAACGCCACAGGCGCGGCCCACCATTTTTTGCGCCAGGGTATAACCTTTGCTCGTCACTGTCACTTCACGCGCCAGGCGGAAAATATCACTGACGGGCAAACCAAGGGATTCCCGCGCCCGCGAGGTCAGCCCTCGGCCGATTATCAAGGGAATACGGCCGCCAGCCCGGACTTCATCCACCAGCACGTCGGTATTGAGCGTGAAGCTGGCCATCAGTTCGCCGCCGTCGTGCCGGCGAATTTCCCCTTTGAACGGGTAAATATCGATGACATCGCCCATGTTCAGTTCGGAAACATCGACTTCAATGGGCAATGCGCCGGAATCTTCCATGGTATTGAAGAAAATCGGTGCGATTTTGCTGCCCAGGACGACACCGCCGGCGCGTTTATTGGGAACGTGGGGAATATCATCGCCCATATACCACAATACCGAATTGGTGGCCGATTTACGTGACGACCCGGTACCAACCACATCGCCGACGTAAGCCAGCGGAAAGCCTTTTTCCTTCAGCGTGGCCAGCAGCGTAATCGGCCCCATGACACCCGGCTGATCCGGTACGATGCCTTCACGGGCATTTTTCAACATCGCCACGGCATGCAGCGGAATATCCGGCCGCGACCAGGCATCCGGGGCCGGGGACAAGTCATCGGTATTGGTTTCGCCGGTCACCTTGAATACCGTAACAGTGATCTTGTCGGCCAACGGCGGACGTGACAAGAACCATTCGGCGTCGGCCCAGGCTTGCATCACTGCCCGTGCATGGACATTGCCGGCGCGCGCTTTGGTTTCGACATCGTAAAAACTGTCGAACATCAACAGCGTGGATTTCAACGCCGCCGCCGCTATGGGCGCCAAGTCGTCGTTATCCAACGCATCCACCAAAGGTTGTATGTTATAACCGCCCTGCATGGTCCCCAGCAGCTCAATGGCGCGTTCGGGCGTAATCAGCGGGGAATGGCTCTCACCCTTCGCGACGGCAGCCAGGAAGCCGGCTTTTACGTAGGCTGCTTCATCGACGCCGGGGGGGACGCGGTTAATTAATAAATCCAGTAAAAAGGCGTCTTCGCCGGTGGGGGGGGTTTTTAACAATGTTACCAGTGACGCCATTTGCGCAGCATCAAGCGGCTTCGGTACGATTCCTTGG
>Ga0302140_10011627_pt1 | contig 10816 bp, 7 predicted proteins | sample I_Bog_E1_1_FD_202095 | JGI IMG/M metagenome (GOLD analysis project Ga0302140, IMG submission 202095) | Peat permafrost microbial communities from Stordalen Mire near Abisko, Sweden - I_Bog_E1_1 | ecosystem: Environmental > Terrestrial > Soil > Wetlands > Peat | place: Sweden: Abisko, Stordalen...
CTTCACCAACTGCGCCGCAGCCACAGCCGCATCCTTGCCATCCAGAATCTTCTTCAGCCGTTCCTTCACCTGAATCTCTACACCGTTCACCCTTACCTTCGCCGCAACGCCGTAAGCCTCCAGCGTTTCCTTGCGAACCTCCTTCTTTTTCGACTTCATGATGTTCGGTAGCGTCGGATACCGCGGCTCATTCAACCCCTGTTGCGTCGTGACCACCGCCGGCAGCGACACCTCAAACGATTCGCTCCCTTCGTCCGCCTCATGCTTCCCCACCAGCGTCGACCCCTTCAATTCCAGCGCGCTCGTCCACGTCGCCTGCGGCCAATGTAGCCGCTCCGCCGTCGCCGGCCCCAGCGCCTGACTGTCCCAATCCGCCTCCTGCCCTCCGCAGAAGATCAGCTCTGCCCCCTCAGCTTTTGCAATCTGCGCCATCACCGAACTCAAAGCAATCGCATCCAGGGCAGCGTCCGTCACTACATGAATTCCTCGATCAGCACCCATCGCCAGCGCTGTACGCAGCGCCTCTTCCGCACGAGCCGGCCCCACCGCCACGACCACAATCTCAGCCTCCGCGCCCGCCTCGCGCAACCGCAGCGCCGCTTCAACACCATACTCATCCATGGTGTCCATCACCAGATTGCTTCCTTCCAACGCCACCGCACCATTTCGAACGCGAACACTTTCTTCCGCGTCCAACACCTGTCGTATCAACGTCAAGATCCGCATTCGTCCAGCTCCTGCCCTATCCGTTTTGCGCCAAATTCATTAGGATTTCAGCGCAGACAATTGCCTGTCCCTCTGCTGATCTGTTAATTTACCCTCGGGTAGAATAACTGCGCAACCTCTTCCCGGAGATTCCTCGCCCATGCCCACACTCGTCACTGAAACCGCCTTCCCCGCGCCGCTCTCAACGCTCACAGCGGAAGAGCAAATCCTCCAGGAAACTGTTCGCAAGTTCGCCCGAAAAGAGATCGCGCCGCTTGTCCGCGAAATGGATGAAGCCCAAAAGATGTCGCCCAAGATCATCCAGCACCTCTTCGACCTCGGCCTCATGGGCATCGAAATCCCTGAAGAATATGGCGGCGTCGGCGGCTCCTTCTTCAGCTCCATCCTCGCCGTCGAAGAGATCTCCGCAGTCGACCCCGCCATCGGCGTCCTTGTCGACGTACAGAACACCCTCACCGTCAACGCCCTCCTTCGCTGGGGATCCGAAGCCCAGAAGCAGCAATACCTCCCGCGCATGGCAACCGACACCATCTGCTCGTACGCACTTTCTGAAGCCAGCTCCGGGTCCGACGCCTTTGCCCTCACCACCTCCGCGCGCGCCGACGGCAGCGACTACATCCTCAACGGCCGCAAGCTCTGGATCTCGAACGCCGCCGAAGCCGGTCTCTTCATCGTCTTCACGACAGTCGATCCCGCACTCGGCTACAAGGGCATCACGGCGTTCCTCGTAGAGCGCGATACCCCCGGCTTCACGGTCGGCAAGAAGGAAGACAAGCTAGGCATCCGCGCCTCCTCCACCTGCGAGCTCCTCTTCGACGACTGCCGCGTCCCCGCCACCAACATCCTCGGCGAAATCGGCAAGGGCTATAAGATCGCTATCGAAACCCTCAACGAAGGCCGCATCGGCATCGCCGCCCAACTCCTCGGTCTCGCCACCGGCGCGTGGGGCCACGCCGCCAAGTACACGCAGGAGCGTCGACAGTTCGGTAAGCCCATCGCCGAATTCCAGGCCGTCCAATTTTCTCTCGCAGAGATGGCCACCGACATCGAAGCCAGCCGCCTCATGGTCTACAACTGTGCCCGCCGCAAACTTTCTGGCCTGCCCTTCCTCAAAGAGGCCGCCATGACGAAGTACTTCGTCTCGCAGGTAGCCGAGCGCGTCGCCAGCAAATGCGTCGAGCTCCACGGCGGTTATGGCTTCGTCAAAGACTACCCCGTAGAAAAGCTCTACCGCGACGCCAAGATCGGCACCATCTACGAAGGCACCTCCAACATGCAGCTAGCCACCATCGCCAAGCAAGTCCTGCAAGGCTAAGAGCCTGCAGCTTGCAGGCGGCAACCCGAATGACATCCATGCTTTGAAAGGGCGGGGCTTCAGCCCACCGTAAACCACCGCAGAAGAATTGGGCTTCAGCCCCCGAGGGAATATCGGCCTATCGTCGAACATTCGCCCGAGAGCGCCGCACTTACAGCGTGTACCGGCCAGCTTCGACCATCACCACCGCAATTTCACGTCCCAGCGTCACTGTATTCACCGGCTCATGCTTCGCCAGCCGCCGGAAGATCGCCATCTGCGTCCGCAGCATATCTCCCTCCGCAACCGCAGCAATGACCCGCTCCGAAGCCGTCTCCACAATCCGAAACGACCGCGCCGCATAGTACTTCGTCATTTTGATTGCGAGCGCACTCTTACCCGCCATCTTCTCCGTGCGCAGAATCGTCGACTCCAGCGCCAGCACCTCAATCAACACATCGGCAAGCGCTCCCATCACTTCCTGCTGCTCGGCCACGTCTGTTCCAAAGCGCTGTGAAGCAGCGCCTGCGCAGAACAGCCCAAGCTTCTTAGCGCTAGCCAGCAGCGCGCGCTCTTCCGCCAGCGGACCCTCGTAGTCGCTCTTCGCCACCGGCCCTGCCATCACCTCATCCATCACCTGCTTAATAGCTGGCAACAGCGCCAGTCGCCCCTGCAGCGCCCGTTTGATCATCCATCCGGTAATGATCAGCCGGTTGATCTCATTGGTGCCCTCAAAAATTCTGTTGATCCGCGCATCGCGATAACTCCGCTCCGCCGGAAACTCTTCCACATACCCATAGCCCCCATGAATCTGCAGCGTTGAATCCACCACCCGCTCCAGCATCTCCGATCCCCACACCTTCAGAATCGAACACTCGACAGCAAACTCCTCAATCCTCTTCTGTACGTCCTGTGTGTAGGTAGGCGAATGTTTATCCAACCCTGCCAGCGCCGCCTCGATAGCACCAACCGTTCTATAAATCAGAGCTTCGCCTACATAGATACCAACCGCACCCTCAGCAATCTTCTCCTGCACCAGCCCAAACGAGCTGATCGGTTTCCCAAACGCAACCCGTTCCTTCGCATACCGCACGCCATCGCGAAACGACTTCCGTGCCCCGCCAATCGCCGAAGCCGCCAGCTTATATCGCCCAACATTCAGCACATTAAACGCGATGTGATGCCCCTTGCCTGCCTCGCCCAGCAGGTTCTCCACGGGAACCTTACAATCCTCCAACCGCAGAGCACACGTAGACGATCCGCGAATTCCCAGCTTATGTTCCTCTGCCGCGACAGTCAGCCCAGGCGTTCCCGCCTCAATCAAAAATGCGGTGAACTTCTCTCCATCAATCTTCGCGAACACCGTAAACAGATTCGCAATGCCCGCATTCGAGATCCACATCTTCTCGCCATTCAACACATAGTGCTTGCCGTCCTCCGAAAGCTTCGCCTGCGTCCGAATGTTCATCGCGTCTGAACCCGCCGACGACTCCGACAGCGCATATGCCGCAATCCACTCGCCCGACGCAATCTTTCCCAGATACTTCGCCTTCTGCTCCGGCGTCCCGTACCAAACCAGCGGCAGCGTCCCAATCCCAGCATGCGCGCTGAACGTTACCGAGAAACTTCCCATCACGGCGATGTTGTCCGCGATCAGCGCCGACGTCACCTTGTCCAGCTCAAGCCCGCCATACTCCTCCGGCACATCGACGCCTAGCAGCCCCAGCTCGCCCGCCTCGCGCATCAGCTTCACGCTCACATCAAGCTTCTTCGCCTCAATCTCCGCCACCTGCGGAAGAATCTTCTCCTCCGCAAAGTTCGCAGTCATCTCCGCAATCTGCTTCTGCTCGGACGAAAGATCTTCCAGTGTGAACACATCCTGCGGCCGCAGATCCTCAATCAGAAAACTTCCACCCGACGCCCGCTTGGTCGGCGTTACCACTTCCGCTGCACTCATCGTCATTCCTCCTGCTGATCGCTAATTCTGTAAGTTCTCAAAAATCCCAGCAGCTCCCATCCCGCCGCCAACACACATCGTCACCAACCCATACCGAGCCTTGCTTCGTTTCATCTCGCGCATCAGCGTAGCCGTCAGCTTCGCTCCCGTGCATCCCAGCGGATGACCCAGCGCAATCGCTCCGCCGTTCAAATTCACCTTCGCGATATCAATCCCCAACGTCTTGATCACGGCCAGCGACTGCGCCGCGAACGCCTCGTTCAACTCAATGACATCGATATCCTCAAGCGTCAGCCCCGCCAGCTTCAGCGCCTTGGGAATCGCATACACCGGCCCAATGCCCATCTCTTCCGGAGCACAACCCGCATACGCAAACGACACAAATCTCGCGAGAGGCGTAGCGCCAATCGCCTTCGCGCGCTCCTCGGACATCAGCACCGCAGCCGCCGCTCCATCCGATGTCTGCGAGCTGTTCCCCGCGGTCACCACGCCGTTTGCATGGAACGCCGCCTTCAACTTCGCCAGCGCCTCGAGCGACGTATCCGCCCGCGGCCCCTCGTCCACCTTGAATTCGCTCTCCTTCGACTCCGCCTTGCCCCCGCCATTCAGCGTGGTATGCGTCACCTTCACCGCAACAATCTCGTCCTCGAATCTTCCCGCCTCAATCGCGGCCAGCGCCTTCTTGTGGCTGCTCAGCGCAAACGCATCCGATTCCTCGCGCGTAATCCCGTAATGCTTCGCCACCCGCTCAGCGGTCAACCCCATCGACATATAGGAGCCAGGAAAATTCTCCACCAGCCATGGATTCACCGAAATCTTGTTCCCCCCAAACGGCACATACGACATCGACTCCGCGCCGCCTGCGACAATCACCTCCGCGCCGCCGCCGCGAATCCGCTCCGCCGCCAGTGCAATCGTCTGTAGTCCCGACGCACAGTACCGATTCACCGTCATCGCTGCCGACTCCACAGGCAGCCCCGCACGCAGCGCAATCACCCGCGCTACGTTCATCCCCTGCTCCGCCTCCGGCATCGCGCAGCCAATAATCACATCCTCAATCTCCGACTTGTCGAGCATTGGCACACGCTCCAGCGCACCCACCACCGCCGCCGCCCCCAGGTCATCCGGTCGAGTATTCTTCAGCGTCCCTCGCGGCGCCTTGCCCACCGCCGTCCGGACCGCACTCACCACCACTGCTTCTCTCATCTCAACTCCTTCTCTGCAGCAACTTCATCAACGCCTGCCGCACGCGCAAGGCGACGCTAGTTCCGCAGCGGCTTGCCCGTCTTCAGCGTGAACCCAACCCGCTCAACGGTCTTCGCTTCACCGCACAGCGAGATAAATCCCTCACGCTCCAGATCCAGCAGATAATGTTCACTCACCAACGTCCCAGCTGTCACGCCGCCGCCAGTCAAGATCTTCGCCACGCGGTTCGCGATCTTCGCGTCATGCATGCTGATGTACTGCGCCTCCAGCATTGTGTACACGCCCAGCTTCAGCGTCGCCTCCACCGAAGAACCCGGTGCCGGAATGTCTGTCCGCATTACCGGAGCCGAATATCCACCGCGCACAAGTCGCAATGCCTGCGCCTTCGCATCGCTTACCAGCCGATCGCGGTTCATCGAAATCTCATCGCTCTCTTCCAAAATCCTCAACGCCTTCGCCTCAAACGCCGACGTAGAAACCTTCGCCATCGCAATCGTTTCGAACACGTTCCGGATCGCCTCATGCACCTCGGCCGACTCCGCGCCACCGCCCGGATTCAGCGCTTTCGCAGCGTCCAGCGCCCGCAACACCATCTCCTTACAACCACCGCCAGCCGGCAATATGCCCACGCCAGTCTCCACCAACCCGGTATACAGTTCCACGTGCGGTTGCCGCGCGGCCGAGTGCATTAGGATCTCCACGCCCCCGCCCAAACACAGCCCAAACGGAGCCGACACTACCGGCCGCGGACAGAACTTGATCGCCTGCGTCATGTTCTGAAACTCGCGCACCATCAGGTCAATCTCATCCCACTCCTGGTCCTGAATCCCCATCAGCAGCTGCATCAAATTCGCGCCCACAGAAAAATTCACAGCATCGCTGGTAATGATGAACCCGTCAAAGTTCTTCACCGCATCGCTTCCCGGTTGCAGTTGCTTCTTCAGAAACCCAACAATATCCTGCCCCAAACTATTCATCTTCGAATGAAATTCGAAGCACCCAATCCCATCCCCGATATCCACTAGTGAGATTCCGGCATTGCTCGCATACACGCCATCCGACCGCTTATAACTAGCCACAGTCGCGAGCTCCGGATTCGCATCCACCAGCTTGTAAGCCCCCGAAGCCACATCAAAAAACTCGGCACCCTCCGCGCGATACCACGACGTTCCACCCGCTGCCAGCAGCTTCTCCACCGCCGCAGGAACCGCCACGCCCAGCTCTCGCATCTTCGCAACGGTCTCGATAACTCCCGCCGCATCCCACATCGCGAACGGCCCCATCTCCCAGTTGAATCCCGCCTTCATCGCGGCATCTATCTCAACAATCGTGTCCGCAACTTCGCCAATCCGATTCGCCGAGTAAGCCCACATCTCCGGCAGCGCTGTCCAGTAAAACTTCGCGACCTTATCCTTCGCCGCATTCCCACTCAGCAGCGATTTAATCCGTCCCGCCAGCGAATCATTCGACTTCGCCATCTCAACCTCAGCAAACGCAGCCTTCCCTGCCGGCCGATACTCCATCGTCGCGAAGTCCAGCACCATCCGAACTTCCTGCCCATCCGCGCCTCGTTCCTTCTTATAAAATCCCTGCCGCGTCTTATCCCCAAGCCACTTACGCTCTATCAGCTGCGAAACAATCGGCGGCAGCGTCACATCCGCTCGCTCATCACGAATATTCGCAGCGAAATTCCGCGCCACGTTCCCCAGCACATCGATTCCCACCATGTCGGCCAGCCGAAACGTCCCCGTCTTCGGCCAGCCCATCGCGGAGCCCGTCAGCAAGTCAATCTCCTCGATGCTCAACCCCTGCGCCTCCATAATCCGCAGCGTGTTCAGCATGAAGAACGTACCAATCCGATTAGCAATGAAGTTCGGCACGTCCTTCGCAGGAACCACCGTCTTACCTAGCTTCTTATCTGCAAACTCCGAGATTGCCGCAATCGCCTTCGAATCTGTCTCCGGCGTCGCAATCACCTCGAACAGGCGCATGTACCGCGGCGGATTGAAAAAGTGCGTGCCAAACCAACGCCGCCGCAAATCCTCGGGCAGCGCCTCCCCAACCTTCCCCACTGGCAGCCCGCTCGTGTTGGTCGTCAAAATCGCGTCCGCCCGCAGATGACCAGCAACCTTGCTCAACAGGTTGTGCTTGATCTCCATATTTTCGGCGACCGCTTCAATCACCCAGTCACAATCCTTCAGCTTCGCCAGGTCATCTTCAAAGTTCCCAATCCGTATGTGGCTCGCAAACGCCGCATCCGCAAACGCCGCAGGCTTAGCCTTCTTCAGCGTCTCAAGAGCCCCCGCCGCAATGCTGTTCCGCTCGCCGTTCGCCGGCACAATATCTAGCAGCAACACCGGCAATCCCGCATTCGCAAGGTGCGCCGCAATCCGCGCGCCCATCGTCCCCGCGCCAAGTACGGCCACGCGCCGCACGTCATATACTCGTTCGCTCGCTCGCCCTTTATACGAAACCTCACTAACCACCGGTGCGGATTCCAACGCAGCCATCTTCGCCACTCCCCTGGAAGGACGGGCTTTCCCAACCGATGCGGAAGGCCAAACCAGCGCAGTCCCTCTAGCCCGTGCAGAATACTGAACGCCCGGTAAGAAAGTCAATACGCGCGAATTACCATTTTTCCGGCAAACTTTATCGCCGGAATTCAGCAGAATGTTCGGGTGGGGATTCAGACGTGTAGGCTTCTTGAAGACGCTTTGATGACTCCACTCTCTTATTGGATCTACTTTCATGTCGCACTGGTGGCCCTATTGGGGGCAGAATACCTGGTGCATCGGGCTGTGCCGGACATTCGACGCAAGGCAATGGTGGCGACAGGGATGTGGGTGGGTGCGGCGCTGGTATTGGCAGTAGTGCTTAGTAGGGTGTACCGCGTGGAGGGGGCCACGCAGTATCTGGCGGGGTATGCGCTGGAACAGGCCATGTCACTGGATAATCTGTTTGTATTTCTTCTCCTGTTCCGGGTGTTTCGGATTCCCGCTGGAAAGCAGCCGAAGGTTCTCTTCTGGGGTGTGGCCGGTGCGATCGTTCTGAGAGGATTATTTATCGCAAGCGGTGTCGGGTTGCTGAATCGGTTTCACTGGATTGAGTATGTGTTTGGCGGGCTGCTGCTGGTGGCGGCGGTGCGGCTGCTAAAGCCCGAGGCAGAAGCGGAGACGGTGCGGGCTCCGCGCTGGATTCAGTGGCTGACAAAATGGCAGCCGATCAGTGCGGATCAGGATCATTTTTTTGTCCGCGAAGACGGGCAGATGATGGCGACGGTGATGCTGCTCGCGCTGGTGGCGGTGGAGTTGACCGATGTCGTGTTCGCCCTGGACTCAATACCGGCGGTGCTCAGTATTACGCGACAACCGTTTCTTGCGTACACGTCGAACATTATGGCGGTGATGGGACTCCGGTCGTTGTATGTGCTGCTGGCGGCCGGGCTGGCAAAGTTGAAGTACCTGCATTTTGGATTGGCGGCAGTCTTGGGGTTTGCGGCCGTGAAGATGCTGCTGGCGGATTGGGTGGTGATTGGACCATTAGTGTCATTGGCGGTAATTGCGGGATTGATGGCGATAACGGTGGGGTTGTCGGTGCTGATGGCGCGGGAGACACGCCCGACCGCGTAGCGGGGTATCCTGAGAGACGATGACTCTTGCGGCTGCATCTACGGTGATTGACGTTCGAACTCCCTCGGCGGAGTACGAGGTGGAGGTCGGTGCGGGGCTGGTGGAGCTAGTGGGAGCGCGGTTGGATGCGTTGCTCGGTGGCGGGCTAAAGGCGGGCAAGCAGCGGGCATTTGTGGTCACGTCTCCGGAGATTGATCGGCTGTGGGGCCCGCGATTGGAGAGTGGCTTCCCTGCTCCATTGACCAGGTTGATGGTGCCGGCCGGCGAGGAGCATAAGCGGTTGGCAACAGTGGAGCGGCTGGCGGAAGAGCTCGCAGGACATGGAGCTGATCGGGATTCGGTGCTGGTCGCGCTTGGCGGCGGCGTGATTGGCGATATGACGGGTTTTCTGGCGGCGATGTATATGCGCGGGATCCGATATGTGGGAGTGCCGACGACGATCCTCGCGCAGGTAGACAGCTCACTGGGGGGAAAGACCGGCGTGAACCTGGCGGCGGGTAAGAATTTGATTGGGGCTTTTCATCATCCGCTGGCTGTGTACGCCGATATTGGCACGCTGGGGACGCTGCCCGCAGGAGAGTTGCGGGCAGGGCTGCAGGAGGCCGTGAAAGCTGGGATTATTCGAAATAGAGGGCTGTTTGAGTTTCTGGAGAGCGAGAGTGATGCGGTGCTGTCGGGCGATGCGGAGGCGCTGACGCGGGTAGTGGTGGATAGCGTTCGCGTGAAGGCTGAGGTGGTGAGCGCCGATGAGCGGGAGGGTGGGTTGCGGATGATTTTGAATCTGGGGCATACGCTCGGGCATGCGATTGAGGCGGCTACTGGGTATAAGCAGTTGCTGCATGGTGAGGCGGTGGCTTGGGGAATGATCGCGGCTACCGGGATTGCGGCGCGGCGTGGGACGGTGAGCGCTGCGGAGGCAGAGCGTATGGAGCGCGTGATTCGTGCGTATGGGCCGCTACGAGGATTTAGTGCCGAGGCTGCGGAATTGGTCGCCTTGACGGCTAAGGATAAGAAAAATCGGAGTGGGGCGAGGTCATTTGTGCTGCCGGCAGGGATTGGGGATGCGGTGGTAGTGCGGGACGTTGGGGAGGCGGAGTTGCTCGTCGCGGCTGAGGGGATTGTCGCAGAAGCAAGTGCGGTCGAGGTGCGTTCGTGAGGGTTCTGGAAGAGGTGAATCCGGGGGCGCGGCCGAAGGGCGAAGCCGACGAGGAGGCTGCCGCAGAGCATGTGCGGGAGATTTTTGACTCGATTGCGCCTAGTTATGATCTGCTGAATCATCTGCTGTCGATGGGGTTGGATCGGCGTTGGTGGGGGCGGGCCGCGCGGAGCTTTCGGGAGGTACTAGCGCGGCCAGAGGCTCAGGTGCTCGACCTTTGTTGCGGGACCGGCGATATGACAGCGGCCTTGCTTCGGGAGAGGCCAGGGAACGCGAAAGCGGTAGTGGGGCTGGATTTTTCGGGGGAGATGCTCGACCGGGCTCGGCTGAAATATGCCGGCGCGAATGCGGAGTGGGTCAAGGGCGATGCAATGCATCTGCCCTATGCAGATGGGAGCTTCGATCTGGTGACGGCCGCGTTTGGGTTCCGGAACTTGACGAACTATGCAGAAGGGCTAACGGAGATTTATCGGGTGCTGGCGCCGGGCGGACGGATTGGGATTCTGGAATGCAACCAGCCCGAGGGTCTGCGAGGAATTGGGTATGGAATTTATTTTCGGCATCTGCTGCCCTTGGTCGGTGGAATGATTTCGGGGAAAAGGGCGGCATATCAATATTTGCCAGAGTCGGTAGCGAGGTTTCCACGGCCTAAACAAATGTTGGCGATGATACGGGACGCAGGTTTTGAGGAGTGTGGGTGGGATGGATATCTGCTGCGGGCTGCGGGGCTCTATCGAGGAGTGAAGATTGGGGTCAAGAGGAGAACGGAGCAAGCGGAGTAGACCAGAAAATTGCTGGTTCATGGCAGCCCGGCGTGTATGCTCAGGGCGATGGAATGAAGGTCAATG
>Ga0302140_10011636_pt1 | contig 10813 bp, 13 predicted proteins | sample I_Bog_E1_1_FD_202095 | JGI IMG/M metagenome (GOLD analysis project Ga0302140, IMG submission 202095) | Peat permafrost microbial communities from Stordalen Mire near Abisko, Sweden - I_Bog_E1_1 | ecosystem: Environmental > Terrestrial > Soil > Wetlands > Peat | place: Sweden: Abisko, Stordalen...
TTAGCAGATAAGCATGGTCGAAAAAAAATGTATGACATTGAAGTAATTTCTTTAAAATTTATAAAAAAATCCTTAAATTTAATAGCTCATAACCATGATTATTGCGACAATTTTATGCGGTTTATCCTTTGATACCCCCATTGGAATTAAGATGATTGCCATGTTTGGAATTTTTCGTTTTATATTAGGAATAGGAATCGGTGGAGATTATCCGCTTTCGGCTGTCATCGCCTCAGAATTCGCTACTGTCCATCGTCGAGGGTTCATGATGTCAGCAGTCTTTGCAATGCAGGGAGTAGGAATCCTTGTGGCTCCTATCGTGGCATTGATCATTTTGGCGTGTTGCAAAAATTCAATCCAGGAAAATTATTTAAATATTGATATGGTGTGGCGTCTATGCGTTTTATTTGGAGTTGTTCCAGCAATTGCTGCCCTTTATTTCAGATTAACCATTCCAGAAAGTCCCAGATATACAGCCTATGTTGCTGGTAATGTCAACAAAGCCAAGGAAGATATAGAACTAATGATGGATAACACAAAGCCTTTTCTCCACACAATGAATAATGAACAGGAGGAAATCCAAAATAATAATAAAAATGTAAAAACAACCAAAGAATTGAGTTTTAGGGAGTTTTTCAGTAAATGGAAAAATTTGAGAATTTTGTTAGGGTGTTCAATCAGTTGGTTCGCGTTAGATGTGGCTTTTTATGGATCTAATCTCAACCAAAGCTTTGTGATATCAGAAATAGGCTTTGCTCCGAATGAATCAGACTCTTACACTAGTTTGCAAAGACTCATATTGGGAAATTTGACTATTGTTTTTTTTGGCACATGTAAATATTAATTTATCAGAGATTTTTATCATATAAAATAGTTCCAGGATATTGGGTAACTGTTTTTACCATTGAGAGGTTAGGAAGGAAAAAAATACAATTTATTGGATTTGCGGTCACTGGGTTTTGTTGGCTTTTACTGGGGTTGTTCCATAACTACCTCAAAGAACATTCTGTGGCCCTTTTTATATTGATCTATATAATTGCCCAATTTTTCTGCAATTTCGGTCCAAACACAACCACTTTTATTATACCTGGAGAGGTTTTTCCAACAAGATTTAGATCGACTTGTCATGGAATTGCTGCTGCTTCGGGAAAGGCAGGTGCTATTTTGTCAGCACAAGGGTTTTCGCTTCTGAAAGATGCATGGGGAGTTCCAAGTCTTCTACTAATTTTTTCAGGATTTATGTTGGTGGGATTCTTGGCAACTTTTTGGGTTCCAGAAACACAGGGAAAAACTTTAGAGGAGTTAGAAGAACCTTTAAGCCCTCCTCCAAAAATGATTGAATTAAAAAAAATTTAAAATATTTTAATTAGTTGTATTATATTTCTAGAGAAGAAACTTTATGATTTTTCTAAAGTAAATTCTGAATTTTTTTAACAAAAATAATGACTTTTTTTTTATGAAGTTTTTTTATAATTTTTAAAATATTTTTTGACAAAAATTTTAATTTTAATTTTTTTTTTTTTTAAGGCTTCAGAAAAAATAAAGAACTTTTTTTCATAAAAAAATATAGGGGTTTTTTTCTTTAATTAAACTAAACTCATTTAAATAAAATTTATTTTCTTCTTGAAAAATAATTCATGAAAAAAACTCTCTATTTTCGCGACTTTAGCAAAAACGAGGACCCCTCAGAGACATCAAACCCAAATTTAAAAATCCCAGATAATGTCAAAAATATGTTGAGATCTATCAATCTCACAGCTCAGACAGAGATCGAGGACATCGGGGAATGTTCCAAAGATAATAGCGTGACTTTGACTGAGCGTTTCTTTAAGGTACAAAATTATAGTTGAAGTTTTAATCTTTCTCTCTCTCTTTAATAGGAAACACCGAAATTACAAAGCCAACCAAAAAATTTTGATTTAAAGGATCAAGATAAACCTTGGCATCTTTTATCCCCTCAGGAGATTCTGAATGAACTGGGAGTCAACGTCATGTTAGGGCTTTCTTCTGAAGAACATTGTCAAAGGCTGGTTATGTGTGGCAAAAATGTCCTTGTACAAGATCAGGCTCGTCATTGGTGGGTGAAACTTTTCTGGAACATGATTTGTGGTTTCCAATTATTTTATTTTGTCGTCGGGATTTTATGTTTGATGGCGTTTTTCATCACCAAATGTCTAGATTATCAAACTTTGGAATTGGGAATTCTTTGTTTTTTGGTTTTCTTCATCATGAGCCTGTTTCAATTCTATCAAGAGGACAAATGCGAAAAATTGATGTCTGCTTTCAAAAGCTTTATTCCTGATAAAACAACTGTCATAAGAGATGGATCGATGATGGAGGTGCCTACAGAATCATTGGTTCCTGGGGACATTTGCATAGTCAAGGGTGGGGAGAAGGTTCCAGCCGATGTGCGAATCCTGACTAGTTCTGATTTGTATGTAAATCATGCGGCCCTAACTGGAGAAAGTATGGATATAAAGCTGGGAACAGAGGCTACAAGAGATAATATAATGGAGGCCAACAATCTGGCAAGAATGGGAGGTAACTTCACGGAAGGAACAGGGATAGTTGTGGTTTTTGCTACTGCTGCCAATGCTTTTTTGGGGAAAATATACAGTTTGATATTGCCATCAAATCCACAGGATAGTTATCTAAAAAAAGAGATAAAGAGAATGATGTATATTATGGGAGTGGTGGCAATCAGCATAGGTGTTATTTTTTTCATAATAGCATTGGCTTTAGGCTATTCGATTATTGATGCTTTGGTCTTGTTGATTGGAATCATTGTTGCAAACATGCCAACTGGGTTGATGCCTCATTTGCAAGTCTCCTTAAATTTGTCATTAGGGAAAATGATGATCAAAGGTTTCGAAGTGTCAAACTTGGATATGATAGAAAACCTAGGCGCTCTAACCGTTCTTTGCTGCGACAAAACAGGCACATTAACCTGTAACAGAATGACAGTTAGTCATGTTTTCTACAACAAAACTATTCACAAAACAGCTGAAAGCCAAATGATGAACGAAGAAAACATTGAAATGTATGAGGCGAATGACCCTCATTTCCAAGCATTGCTGAAGATTGCCACTTTGAGTTCAACTGCGGAATTTTTAACTCAGGAACCCAATGTTTTATCTCGAAAAACTAGTGGAAGCTCCTCTGAAGGCGCTTTTATTAAATTTGTTCAGCCGATTCGTGATATCATCAATTATAGAAAACAATGTCCCAAAATTTTTGGAATTCCTTTTAATTCAAGAAACAAATGGACATGTTCAATCCATGATGAACAAAATAAGACAGGAAATAAAGCACTCACTATAATGCTGACAGGTGCTGCAGAAAAAGTGATTGGAATGTGTGGCCGAATCATGAAAAAAGGAGAAGTTCAGGTTCTGGAAGCTGAAGAAATGAAGGAACTTGAAAGTATCGTTGCTAAATTGGCAAATAATGGTAAACGAGTCATGGCCTTTGCCGAACGCGCTTTAGATGAAAATTTCACAAAGGAATTCGAATTTCAGCAGGAACCTTTGAACTTCCCAATGGACAATTTCATTTTTGTTGGAGTCATTTCGTTAGTAGATCCACCAAGGCCGACAGTGAAGAAAGCTATCCAAGATATCCAGGGAGCAGGAGTGAAGGTGTTTATGATGACAGGAGATCATCCCAAAACAGCGCAATCAATTGCAAAGTCATTGGATCTGATCACACATTCTACAAAACAGGATCTTGAAGAACAGAACATGCAGGTTCCGGCAGAAGGGTGCAAGGCAATAGTTTTAACTGGACCCGAACTAATGAATTTTACACCAGAGGATTGGGAGAGAACACTGAAACATGAAGAGATAGTATTTGCAAGAGCAACACCTCAACAGAAATTTGATATCATTAATGAATTCCAGAAATTAGGACACATGGTAGGAATGGTGGGAGATGGAATAAATGATGCCCCTCCTTTAAAGAAAGCTGATATAGGTATTGCTATGGGAAGTGGTGATGCAGTAACAAGAGAGGCAGCAGAATTAATTCTCTGGAATGACAATTTCGGATCAATTATAGATGGAATCCAGGATGGCAGACTCATTTTCGAGAATCTGAAGAAAACTATATGTTATTTAATCACTTCAAATTTTGCAGAAATGATTCCTTTCTTAATCTTCATTGCATTGAGGATCCCCTTAAATATGGAAACGATTATGATAGTCCTGATAGATATCGTGACACATTTTACACCAGCTGTGGCATTGGCCTACGAAGAAACCGAGGAACAATTATTGAACCTACCCCCAAAAATAAAAAACAATCATTTGGTTGGTTTAAAAGCAACCTTCATAAACTTTGTATTTTGGGGAGTGATTAAGACAATTCCAGCCTTTTTGGTATGGTCATTGATCTTCCAAGATAGAGGGTTTACCATTGATTCTTTAATTGGAGCTGGACCGAACATCAGGGATAATTGGGGCAGTCTCAGTCAAGACAGAAAGGATTTTTTTGGGAATATGTGTAGAGAAAATCAATGGTTCCAAGAAAATAGGAAAGGAATTACATGCCAAGGAGATTTTATGGATGAATTGGTTGATATTTTAAATACTGCTCAAAGTGCCTATTTTATGGCAATATTTTGGGCACAGATTGGTTCTATTTTTATAATGAAGACACAAAGGGAGACAATCTTTAATTGGTATAAGTTATTGCGCAATAAAATGATTTACGTAGCTCTTGCTATTGAATTAGCTATTTTGTTCACAGTTTTATATATACCTAATCAATTGATTTTTTCAGCAGTGCCTGCTAAATGGGCCTTTATAACAATTTGGATCATACCCACCTTTATAATTATAGGCGAAATTAGGAAATACATTTGCAGGGGAAATCCAAATGGCCTGTTTGCGAAGTTGACAACTATTTAAATTTAAAGAAAGAAGAAAATTTTCTATGGATTGAAAACAAAAATTTTAATTTTTTTATTTGCTACTCAATTATTTTAAGTTCATTTTAAAATAAAAAAAATTGCATTTCAAATTATAAATTTTGTTTGGAAATGTTATTTATAACAAAATCACCTGTATTATAAAAACTCAATTCAGTGCAATTTTTTTTAAAAAACATTGAGAATTAAGAAAACTATGAATGAATTTAATATTTAGTTTTTCTTGTATATTTAAATTTTTTCAAGTTCTTCATTGATTTTTCCTATTAACTCGTAAAAAGCTTGCCTTCTTTTCTTATCTCCATATTTCGATTCCCCGAAATAATTTTTTATCGAAATGAGTTGTTTTTTGAATTTACCTAGATGATGAATATAATAAATATCTGCAGTTCCCAATGCAACACCAGAAACAACAACTCCTACTGATAATAAGCTAGCTCCATATCTAAGCATATTAACTATCCCATAACCAGAAACAGCTAATGACAATACAAAGCCTATCTTCATTTTTATTTTTGCTTCTTCAACCTTTTCAATGCAATCCAAAAGATATATGAGAGCATCATTCACATATCTTTGAATGTCTTCAAGATAACGAGTTAAATCATCGAGAAATTCTTCACATTTTTGTCTATCATCATCGGAAACATTTGGATTAGTAATTTTTTCGCTTATTTTTTGCATTCTTTCCAATGAAATAGAAATGTTGTGTAAATAATCTGAAATTCGATTATATATGGATCCCTTTCTCTCTCCTTTGCTCATCAATTTTTGAAATAGAAAATAAGTGTTGCAAAGGGAATAGCAATGGTAAAATATATTACCAATTGCAGGGATAGCAGCAAAATTACCTTCAGCTTTGAGCCAGTTTATAATTTTTTCCACATATTCAGGACTTATCTTCAGCTTTTCTAAGGTTTTACACGATTCAGCACATTTATCTTTACAACACGTTTCACAGTCTTGGAAAAACTCAACGATCCAATTATTCGAAGCAATATCACCTCCTTCAGCCATTGATTTTAGATTTAATTTTCTTTTTGAAATTCTATGTTTTTAACCAAAATTTTTCAATTTGCTGATAAATTCTGAGCCTGCAACCGAGATAGACTTTTGTAAAAAATAATTTTTTTTTGTTGTTGCTATTTTCAAAATTTCTTCTCATATCAAAGTGAGTCTAAGTGTTTTTTTTTTTAAAAATGATCTCATATCTAAATAAATTATTAAAAAAAAAAAATGTACAAAAGTTTTCTTTTGCGGTTTTTCTTCTCCACAAAAAAACTTTATTACGGCGACATAGCAAGAAGAAGACTTTTAAAAGGCATAAATGAAGTTTGCAAAGCAACCCAACTGACTTTAGGTCCCAAAGTAACAAAATTTCAAATTATTATGAGATCGTCAATATTTTAAGGGTCGTAACGTCGCATTGGAAAACGAGCTGGGCCTGCCAAAAATCACAAAAGATGGAGTGACTGTTGCCAAAAGCATCCAATTTGTATAAATCCCCATACTTTTTATAATTAATTTAGAAATTTTAAACATTAGGCTGAAAGATCAAAAGAAATGGGAGCGGCTCTTCTCCGTCGTGTTTCTCATGCCACTAATTTATATGCAGGAGATGGAACGACGACATCGACGATTTTAGCAAATGCCATAATAGAGTTGGTTTCTAATTAAACAGCTTGATTCTTATCTTTTTAGGGAGGGAATGAAATTTGTTAAATACAATACCAACCCCTTCGAAATCAAGAAAGGCATCGAAAAATGTCGGGATAAAATAATTGAATTTCTTGAAGAAATCTCAATTCACCCAAAGGATAAGAAAGATTTATACAATATCGCTTTAGTTTCAAGCAATTATAATGAAAACATTGCATCAATTGTAAGTGATGCCTTATGGGAGATCGGAATAGATGGAATTATAGAAATAGAACAGGGAGCTCGAGGCTATAATGAATTATTTGTATGAGACTTCTTATATCTCCTTAAATAATACCCACTTATCGTTTTTAGTTTACCGAAGGAGTTTCTTTGAATCGAGGCTATGCGTCAAGCGAATTTTTGGTCATGAAAACAAAGAACAAGTTGGAACAATAGTTTTTTCATATGAATTAATTTTTTTTAAGAATAGAATTTGACTTCCCATTGACACTCATCACAAATCAAACGCTTCAAGAGAGCAAGCAAATCGTGCCGATTCTTGATAAGGTCAAAACAGCGAATAAAGCCCTTTTCATAATTTGCAAAGATATCACAGATAATGTACTTTCCAATCTGCTTTATAATGTTCACAAAGGAATTTTGGAAGTTCATATCATATAGATAAAAATTATAAATTTCATTTTTTAAGCTTTGTGCCATAACTATCCCTGGACAAGGTGATTTCACAAAAACTCTTTTGCAAGATTTGGCAATTTTAACTGGCAGTCATCTCTTTGATGAATACGAGCCAGAAAAGATAAATGAATGCACTTTGGAACATTTGGGTTTTCTTTGTTTTGTCTTTGGATACTATTTAATTCAATAGGCAAAACAAGGAAAGTGAGAGTAACACAAGCTGACACTTTCATTGGTGGTCCAGAAGGCAATCCTCAACATATAAAGAACAGAATTGATGAAATAAAAGTTTCCATCTCTCAAACATCAAACGAACGTACCCTCATGATTTTGAAAGTTTTAACATAATATCAATAATTCGATATTTTTTCGAAGTAAACCTTAAAATTTAAGGATAGATTGAGCAGAATGACAGGAAAGATGGCCGTGATATTATGCGGAGGGATGTCTGAAATGGAAACCTATGAAAATCGTGAAAGGATTGTTGATGCTTTGAATTCGACAAAATTGGCAATGAAACATGTAAATAACTCTAATTCGTTTTGGTAATGATTTTTCAGGGGATGTTGCCAGGAGGAGGAGCCGCGTTATTATATTCATCAAGGATACTTGATTATGTGGAATTTGAAAATGAAGAACAACGATTTGGCAAGGAAATTTTAAAAAAAGCTTTAAAGAGACCAGTGGAGGTTCTAATGGGAAATGGAGGGTTGAATGGCAGATATATAACAGAATATTTACTGACGAGTACAAATGATAATATGATCGGATATGATTTAAATTCGGGTATGTTTTTTTGTTTAAAAAAATTGCTGAATTTGAATTTTTGTTTCATTAAGATACATATACAAATATGGTGGAGAAAGGTATTATGGATGGTTTTTTGATTGTAAAAACAGCACTTGAAGACGCTATAAGCATAGGTAAATTTAAAAAAACGATAATTCTGAATTCTCTTTATAGCTAGTATGATATTAACCACTGAAGTTGTTATCGCTAATGAAAAAATCTATATTCGTAAAATTCATTTTTTCTAATTTAAAGCAACATTTTATTTTTGGATTTTAGCCAAACCACTGAGTTATTACCCAAAAGATCCATTCTAAGATTAGGAAATATTTATTTAAATTTGTTTTAGGGTTTAGAAATAGAAATAATTTAAACATTTTTTTAAATTTGAATTTTTATTTTATAATTATTTTTCAATAATCACAGAAAAAAACAGCATAAAATTATCAAATTTAGATAAAAAAAATCCTTAATTTTTTCTTTTTTTTATTATTATCGAATGGTAAGTTTTTCTTTTCTAAAAAGCACGATAAAGAACAAATAATATATAATTTGTTTGAATTCATAATTTATATCCAACATTTGTGATTCCTTCTCAAAATAAAAATTTTATATGAAAAAAAATTTTTTAGATGAATTCCCTTCCTTAGACGGGTCTCAACCTTCAGAAACTTCCACAAGTCCCCTTTATTTGTTCCTCCATCTAACATTTTTTCTTTAAGATTTTTCCGAATTCATCCCATTGCCAGAAAACAAAAAACCCTCCCAAACCATCAAAGAATATAAAAAAGATAAATATGGTGGCAACAAATCCTACCACGATAAAAAGAAAGCCTTCAATCCTCCAGAAGAAGAGAAAAAATACGAGAAATTTGAAAAAAACGATGATTATTATAAATCATCAAATAAAACGTCTGAAAACTACCCTAGCAGCAAATCTTATGAAAAAAAGAGCACTTATTCCAACCCGAAAAAAACCTATTACAACAATAAAGAGCCCTTTTATGTGTTGATGGTAGCAGAGAAACCAAGCATTGCAGCTTCACTAACTGAGGCCTTAGCTTATAATGATTATAAGAGCAGAAAAAGTTTAGTTTTTACTTATAATTCACTCTAATTTTTGCAAAAGGCATAGCAAATCTCCCTGTTTATGAGTTTGAGGGAGAGTTCTTAGGCACCTATGCATATATTATCGTAACTTCAGTGGCCGGCCATGTTTTCACTAGAGATTTTCCTGAACAATACTCAAATTGGAAGGCAGTTGAGCCTGAAAAGCTCTTTGATGTTGAAACTGAGAGAAAAGAATCAAATCCAAAAGTTCCCAGATTTTTCCTTTTTTTTAACACATTTTCTTCTTTTTTAAGGGTCGAATGGTCGCCCATTTGGATAAAGAGTCAAAAGGTATTGATTTTTTGGTGCTTTGGTTGGATAATGACAGAGAAGGGGAGAATATTTGCTTTGAGGTCATGGGCATTTGCGAGCAGAATATGAGGAAAACTCCTGTGGGTTTTTCGCGAAACGTTTATCGGGCACATTTCTCCTCTTTGGCAAAACCTGACCTTCGTGCAGCTTATGAAGAATTGAAAGACGGGCCAAATGAAAATGAGAGTTTATCAGTTGACGCCCGACAAATCATTGATTTAAAAGTGGGAGTCGTTTTCAGCAGATTCCAAACGATGTATTTCACCAAAAAATACCAAAATTTAGCTGATAAGATGATTTCTTTCGGTCCATGTCAAACTCCAACGTTGGGATTTTGCGTGCAAAGGAACTTTGAAATGAATAATTTCGTTCCGAAAGCATATTATAAAATCTGTGTGAATGTTTGTAAGGAAAAAGATGAAAAAATCATGTTCGCCTTGGATTGGGATCGAGAAAGAACTTATAATCAGGTAAATTATCATTATTCTTTTTATCCATCTAAAAAATTTACTCAGAATGAAGCGGAAACCATTAAAGCCGAATTGAGCAAATTCCAAACTTGCAAGGTCAACTTCCTTGAAATTAGCGATGGATTCAAAGCCAAGCCAGAAGGATTAAATACTGTCAATATGTTAAAGGTGACGAAATAAAACATTCTCTGATAATTTTTTAATTAGGTGGCATCAGCAGCTTTAGGAATGGGACCTAGTCATACCATGAGTGTAGCAGAAAGACTATATCTTGGGGGACTTATAACATACCCGAGAACAGAATCCACAAGTTACCCAGGAAAATTCGAATTCAAAGCTATAATTCAAGCGTTGACTGAGGCGAATCAAGAAATTCAGGCCTACGCCCAAAAATTATTAAAAGTATTCCAAATTTCTATGATATTTTTTAATATTTTGACATTTTGTAGAATGGACATGAAAAACCAAGAGCTGGAGTCGATGTTGGAGACCATCCTCCTATTACTCCTACAGCCAATCCCGCCAGAAATTTATCAGGTGATGAAATTAGGTTAGATTTTTTCCCCAAAAAAAAAAAAATCGATATTTCCCTAAAATATCAGGTTATATAATTTCATTTCGAGACACTTTTTGGCATCGATTAGTCCAGATGCCAGATTCTTGAAAACTAATGGTTTGGTTAAGATAAACAATCAGGATTTTTCATTCAAAGGAATTTCCGCAGTTTCTCCTGGCTTCACTGAAGTTCCTTCCATATTTTTTTTCAATCTTAAAAAGGATTCAAGATCATGGATTCTCATAAAGTGCATGAAAATTATTTGCCCAAACTTGAAAATGGAGAACCATTAAAGATTTTAACTGTGGAAGT
>Ga0302140_10011637_pt1 | contig 10812 bp, 10 predicted proteins | sample I_Bog_E1_1_FD_202095 | JGI IMG/M metagenome (GOLD analysis project Ga0302140, IMG submission 202095) | Peat permafrost microbial communities from Stordalen Mire near Abisko, Sweden - I_Bog_E1_1 | ecosystem: Environmental > Terrestrial > Soil > Wetlands > Peat | place: Sweden: Abisko, Stordalen...
CCAGGTCAATGCGGGTGATCCGGTCAGTGGATTGAAAACCAATGGGCTGGCCGTGGCTGATGAAAAAGGGTTTTAAAGCCGTCAAACCCAGGGCAGCGGCGAGCCGGGCGTTGTTGCCGAGCCGGGGATGGGCATCGAGCGGCAGGTGGGAGCTGTAGACCGCGAGATTGTTTACGATGAGGAGCCGGAGCAGGTCGTATTTTTTGCCGGTCCAGGGATGGGTTTTGGACCAGAACAAGCCGTGATGGACGAGGAGCAAGTCGGCGCCGGCGGCGACGGCCATTTGGGCGGTGGCCAGGCTGGCATCGACGGTGGCGGCGATGCGGGTGACCGCGCCGGAATTGGCCATCTGCAGACCGTTGACGGCGCCGTCATAGTCGCCGGTTTTCGATGTGCGCAGGATCCGGTCACAATATTGCACGATGGCGGCGAGAGAAGCGTCTGGCATGGGGCGATGAAAGCAAATTGGGGCGGGACTGCAAGCCACATCTAAACGTTGCCCGACCACCCCGGGTGGGGCAATATCAGCGTTCATGGCTCGCGCCGACGACGACCGGGATTCGCTACGCTTCAGCCGCCGCGATCGCGAGCGGGTGATCGTGGCCCTGGTGCTGTCATTTTTTGTGCATCTGGGCGCATGGGGCGTCTATCTCACGGGCGACAAACTGGGTTGGTGGCGAAAATGGCAGGCGGCGGAAGCCCGGGCGATGGAGGCAAGAAAGAAGCATCCGCCGACGCCGAAGGCGACGATGCGGCCCGCGGCCGAGCCGGAGCCGGACATGTATGTGGACGTGTCGCATGCGGACGCGGACGCGCCGGAGAAACCGCGGTTTTATTCCGACAAAAATTCGCACGCGGCCAATCCGGACCCGGCGAAGGCGAACGTGCCGAAGCTGACGGGGCGGCAAACGGAGATGCCTAAGACGGAGGACACGCCGAAGGCGGCCAAACGGGCGAACGAGACCATGGTGTCAGCGGCCCGGGAGCCGGCGAAAGAAATCGCCAAGGCTGAACCAACGCCCCGGCCGGCCCCGCTGCAACCCTCCCCGCCCCCGCCGGAGCCGGTGGAAACGACCACCGAAAAGCCGGCAACACCTCCGTCACCGGGCGAAACGGAATTGCAGAAGACGGAACCAAAACCGGACGCACCGCCCGCGTTGCCGGTGCCGGCAGTACAACCGCAGCGGCCGCGGACGTTGAAAGAGGCGCTGGCGCGGCGCGACCAGATACCCGGCCGGCAGATGCAACAGGCGGGCGGGGTAGCCCGGCGATTCATCGTGCCGCAGTTGGACGCCAAAGCCACGGCGTTTGGCGAGTATGACCGGGCGCTCATCGAAGCGGTATCGCAGCGCTGGGAGGACCTGCTGGAAAGTCATCAATACGCGCAGGACGGCACCGGCAAGGTCACCCTGCGGTTCAAGTTGAAGCCGGATGGCTCGGTTATTGAGATCGAGACGCTCGAGAACACCGTGGGCGACTTGCTGGGTATCTATTGCCAGTTGGCCGTTGAGGAATCCGCACCATTCGCGAAGTGGCCGCCGGACATGGTGCGCAAAATTGGCGAAAATTATCGTGATTTAACCTTCACCTTTTATTATGAAAGCCCCTGATTTATGGAAATTGCCGTATATACATTGCTTGGACTAACGTCGGTGATTGGCCTGGGAGTGATTCTGTGGCGCGCGTGGGTACTGCGTTGGAGCGAGGTGGCGCCGCCGGCCATAGCGGCCGCGCTCGCGGAATGCCGCACCCCGGCCGACGTGGCGACGCTGCGCGAGGCCTGTCAAAATAATCCCTCGTCCCTTGGCCGGCTGCTTTTGTCCGCGGCCAATCATCTGGACTGGCCCAAGGCGGAGAACATCAGCTCGCTGGAAACCGCGGCGCGGCGGGAGATTGTCCGGCTGGAACGGGGGCTGGTGGTGCTGGAGATCATCGTGGGCATTGCCCCCCTGCTCGGCCTGGTGGGGACGATTATTGGCATGATGGCGGTGTTCAGCGGCATTGGGGAGGCGGAGCTTAGCAATGCCTCGCATCTGGCGCAGGGCATCAGCGTGATTTTGAAAACGACGTTGATCGGCCTGCTGATTGCGATACCGGCGCTGATTTTCTGGGGCTATTATAGCAAGAAAGTGGAGGTATTCGCGGTGGAAATGGAAGCCATGTGCGATGAATTCATCCGCCGCCAATATGCGGAGAAAGGCCCCGACAAAAAATGAAATTTCTGGTCAAGCGCCGCCGGACCGCGCCCGCCGTCATCATTGTCGCGCTGATTGACGTGTTGATTGTGCTGGTGATTTTTCTGCTGGTCACGACGACCTTCAAGCAGACGCCGTCGTTGCGGCTGACGCTGCCCGCGTCACGGCAGCCGCTGAAGTCCGGCGTGAGCGACAATCCGCCGCAGGTGGTGACGATACCCACCAACGCGGGGGTACTCTACCTGGGGATAAACGCCTGCACGCTGGACCAGTTACAGCGGCAGCTCACGGCCCTCGCCGCGGAAAATCCGAAGTTAAAGGTGATTGTTCGCGCCGACCAAAACGCGCCCTGGAGCCGGATCGTGGAGGTCATGGATGCGGCCAAGGCGGCCAAGGTCACGGACCTGAGCGCGTTCACGAAAGCGGCCGGGAAGCCATAGCGATGACCGGGAGCTGATTGGGGTAGCGCCTGCGCGGCCGCCCGCCAGCGGCTCAGGTTCCCGCTGGAGCGCGACGAAGAAAATAGGGGTTTCCCCTAGGCCCCTAGGCCAACACCACCGGCCACGATCAGGCGTTACACCAATTGAAACTTGCCGGCGACTTACCGTAAATTGTCCGCATGCAAACAATTATTGCGAAACCGATTCCGACCGCCAGTGGCGACGAACACCCGGCTCCCACCAATGGTTTTTCCACCGGCGGCATGCCCGGAAACGGGCAGGACAACCGGGCCCTGGTGGAGGCCTTGACCAGCTCCCGGGTCTATCGCGACTACGAGCGCGCGTTCAGCGACCTGACGGGCCTGCCGATTGCGCTGCAACCGGTGGAGACCTGGCAACTGCCGCACCACGGCAAGCGCAATGAAAATGCCTTTTGCTCATTATTATCCAAGAAAAATCGTTCGTGCGCGGCGTGTCTGCAGACCCAGGAACAGTTGTGCCAGCAGGCGACCCTGAACCCCGAGACCATCACGTGCCCGGTCGGCTTGAGCGACAGCGCGGTGCCGGTGCGGATGAGCGACCGGCTGGTAGGATTTCTGCAGATCGGCCAGGTTTTCCGCAAGAAACCGACCGAGGCCCAGTTCAAGAAAACCCTGGAATTGTGCAAGAAATGGGGAGTCGAGACGGCTCCGGAAACATTGCGCGCGGCCTATTTTTCCGGGCGGGTGGTGTCGCCAAAGGAGCATGATTCGGCGTTGAAACTGCTGACCATTTTTGCCCAGCACCTGGCGATGGTAAGCAACCAGGTTTTCATTCAGCGCGAGAATGCGGAACCGCCGGTCATCGCCAAGGCGCGCGCCTTCATCCAGGAACACCAGACGGAGGAACTTTCGCTCAGCCAGGTCGCCAAGGCGGTGAACATGAGCAGCTATTATTTCTGCAAGATGTTCAAGAAAGTGACCGGCATCAATTTTACGGACTATGTCGCCCGCGTAAGGATTGAGAAATCGAAGAACCTGCTGCTGAACCCGAATCTGCGGGTCAGTGAAATCGCGTTTGAAGTCGGTTTCCAGTCGCTCACCCACTTCAACCGGGTGTTCAAGAAGATTCTTGGGCAGTCCCCGACGGATTACCGCGCCCAACTGCTGGCGCATTAAGTGATGATGCGGTCCCGAACGGTGGAAGACAGGTACTTGATTGGGGTTGGCAGCGAGACGGATTTGGCGGATAGTTTGCGCGTCCGCAAGATGAAGGACTACCGTCAAATGTCGCGAACGGAGCTGCTGGCGTGGATCGGGCAGCTCAAATCCAAACAAGCGCGCCGCTCGCAAGTCCAAAAGCGACAGGCGGAGGCGGCGTTATTGGAAAGCGCGGAGCGTTTGCGGGCGATTCTGCACACGGCGGTGGAGGGGATCATCACCATTGACGAGCGCGGACGCATTGAGACGCTGAATCCGGCGGCGGAAAAAATCTTCGGTTACGCGGCCGCCGAACTCACCGGCCGGAACGTCAGCGTGCTCATGCCGCAACCGGATCGGGGGGCGCATGACGGGTATATTGGCAATTATCTCCGCACGGGCCAGGCCCGCATTATCGGCATTGGCCGCACGGTGTTTGGCCGGCGGAAGGACGGGGCGGTTTTTCCCATGGAATTGTCGGTGAGCGAGGTCAGGCTCAGAGACCGCACGCTGTTCACCGGCTTTGTCCGGGACATCACGGCGCGCGAAGAATCCGACAAGCTGCTGCGTCATTATGCGGCGCTGGTGGAATCTTCCGAGGACGCGATCATCGGCACGAACCTGGGCGGCCAGGTGACGAGCTGGAATCGCGGGGCGGAAACCATCTTTGGCTATACGGCGGCGGAGATGGTGAGCAAACCCATTGCGGTACTGGTCCCGGAGGAACGCAAGGCCGAGGAGCCGGCGATTCTGGAAAAGATCCGGCGCGGGGAGTCGGTGGACCATCACGAAACGGTGCGGCGGCGGAAGGAGGGGCGGCTGATCAACGTGTCGTTGACCATTTCGCCGATTCGCGATGCGGAAGGCAACGTGGTGGGCGCCTCCAAACTGGCGCGGGACATCACCCAGCGAAAGCAGCTGGAGCGGGAAATTCTCGAGGTCAGCGACCGGGAACAGCGCCGCATCGGCCATGATTTGCACGACGGGCTATGCCAGCATCTGGCGGGCATTGAATTGATGAGCCAGGTGCTGGAGAAGAAGCTGACGGGCAAATCCAAGGAAGGGGCGGTGCGCGCGGCGGACATCGCGCGGCATGTCCGGGAGGCCATCAGCCAGACGCGGGCGCTGGCGCGCGGCCTTTCGCCGGTCACGCTGGAATCCGAAGGACTGGCCTCGGCCTTGCACGAACAGGCCCTGGCCACAGAAAAGATGTTCGGGGTGCGGTGCCATTTCAATTACGACGCGCAGGTGCCGGTGCCGGATCACGCCGTGGCGACGCATTTGTTCCGGCTGGCGCAGGAGGCGGTTTCGAATGGGGTGAAGCACGGCCGGGCCACGCAGATATCCATCGAGCTGAAGGCCGATCCGGGCTGGATTTACCTGGATATAACCGACAACGGCAAGGGTTTTGATCCCGAGCAGCAGAGCCGCGCCACGGGCATGGGTCTGCGGATCATGAAATTTCGCGCCGGCATGATTGGGGGGACACTGAGCATCGAACGCAATGGCGGGCGCGGGATGCTCGTCAGGTGCACGGCGCCCCATCCCGCCACGGCGGCGAAGCAGGAAGCAGAGGAATAACGCATGGCGGCCCAACCAAAAAGCCGGAAAAACCCCCAAAAGCGACTGCTGATCGTGGACGATCATCCGATGATGCGCAACGGGCTGGCGCAGTTGATCGACATGGAAGGCGACCTGAAAGTTTGCGCGGAGGCGGACAACGGCGGCCAGGCCATCACGGCGGTGACCAAACAAAAATTCGATCTGGCGCTGGTGGACATTTCGCTGCCCGACAAAAGCGGGCTGGAATTGATCAAGGACCTCCGCGCGATCCATCCGGAATTGCCCATCCTGGTGGTTTCGATGCATGACGAAATGATCTATGCGGAGCGGGTGCTCCGGGGGGGGGCGCGCGGCTACATCATGAAGCAGGAAGGGGGACAAAAGCTGCTGCAGGCGATCCGCCACGTGCTGGCGGGGCAGGTGTTTGTCAGCGAAAAGATGTCCGCCCGCATTCTGGAAAATTTTTCCGGCGGCCCGGGCCAGCCCAGCGGCTCGCCGGTGCGCCGGCTTTCCGATCGCGAGTTTGAGGTATTTCAGATGATCGGCCAGGGGGTGGCGACCGGGGAAATCGCCACGCGACTCCATTTGAGCGTCAAGACGGTGGAAGTCCACCGGGCGAACATCAAGCAGAAGCTGAAACTTGCCACAGCCACGGAGCTGGTGCGGTATGCGGTCCGCTGGCTGGACGCGCAGGGGCCGGAATAGGAGCCGGAATAGGGGCCGGAACAAATAGCATTGCCGTCTGCCGCCGGCTTTGGGCTGGTATTTCCCCCTTGGAACCGACACCATGAAATGTATTATACATTTCACGTCGTCCATACTCTTGATGCTGATGCTGGCTGGATGCGCGTCGTCGGGTCATGTACGCGAGGCCAGTCCGATCACCGCGCAGCCATTCAACCTGGATATGATCTGGGTGAAAACCTCCAATTCATTGGCGGATGCGGCCGGGGAAGCGCGGACGTTGCGGGACAAGATTATTTCGGGCTTAAACGACACGCATTCGTTCAAGGAAGTCAGCGGGAGCCAGGCGGAACTTGATTCAGGGAGTGGCATCCGCATTGAGGCCGAGATCACGGACCTTCGGAGGGTATCGAAAAGCAAGCGGTTATGGCTGGGACTTTTGGCGGGCCAGGCAAGGATTCTAGTAAACGTCACGGTTTCGGACTTAAATACCGGCCAACAGATTGAGACCTTTAAAGCGGAGGGGGAATCGTCCGGTGGATCGGCGCGGGCGGGCACGACGGAAGAGGCGATTGAACGGGCCGCGGAAGTGGTGGTGGGCGAAGTGCTCAAAATCAACGCGCGCACGGCCGAGAAGGCGATGTGAATGGAGTGCCAAGTCTGGGCCGAAAAAGAAGTGGAGACGGAGGCGATGGCAAAATGAAAGGCAAACGGTCGGGTCCTTCAAAAATAAAAAACCGGGGATTCATCACTAGTTTTTCAATTAGGAGAGGAATGGCCCCCGGACTGTGAACACACCTTAAACCACCGCTTGTATAATGGCAAGAGATTTTCAAAAGCTAGAAAGGGTTTTGTCAAAACCAAGATTTAATTCCTATAAGCAGCAGGGCCAAAGCGATACCGAAGTATTTTATATATATATTTGGAATACAATGCTTTGCGAGTCGCTTTATTCGCCATTTCAAATACTAGAGGTTGGTTTAAGAAATGCCATGCATGTGGAAATCGGTCTAAAACTCAGCGACAAGGAGTGGCTAAAGAATGAGCATAGTTTTCTTCATACAGAGGAAAGGGCTGCGGTTCGAGAATCAAAACGATCTCTAAATAATCGAAGGGCGAGCCAAGGCGAGTCAGAATTGGTGGCGGAAATGAGCTTTGGCTTTCGGACAAGCCTATTGGATACCCGCTACGAAACGCTTTGGCATAAAATTATCATTGGCACATTTCCGAATGTTCCGAAGGCAAAGCGAACCCGAGCGGAAATATCCAAAAGAATGAACACTGCCAGAAAACTGAGAAATGCTGCCTTTCATCATCATTCGATTTGGCATTGGTCAGACCTTAAAGGCCAACACCATAGCATAAGAGAATTAATTCGCTGGATTTGTCCTTCTTTGGATGAAATGGCATCCAAAATCGATAGGTTTCCAAGAACATTCCGCCTTGGGCCAAGAGAGTGCGCCAGAATTGCTGCGGATGAGCCAGACTGGGAAATTTAATTTCAAATTAAGACACTACCGGTCCATCAAGACTGGCTTGAAATAGCGGGGATACAAGTACTGGCATTCGATGAAATCCGCGGCGAGAGTTTCCGCGGCGGCCTCGTCCGAGAATTGTCGCGTGATACGAATCAGGTCCCGATGCCGGGCGAAAGCGCTGCCATCCCGATTCTTCAAACCGAACAAGAGGGCATCGGCCACCAGGGTCTGTTGTGCCGCAGCCTTATTTTTGGCGGTTTTGAGGCCGGGCAGTTTGGGCGCGTCGGCCGGCCGGGTGTTGCGCAGCAAGCCCTCATAAACGCAGGCGCCCATGAAGAACTCAAGGCAGGCGCCGTAAAGCGCCTCATGCCAGGCAGCGACGGATTGGGCGGCGAGCGCTTGTTCGACCAGGACTTCCCCTTCATCACAATAGCCCTGAGCCAAGTCCGCCATCCATTGGCCCAAGTCCTCCCGCACGCCCTTGTCGACCAAGCGGTGGATCAAGTCCAGCGGATGGTTGGCGCCCGGGGCGCAGCCGGAACCGACGCAACGCACCCACTGAAGATTGGCGTTGCGTTCGTCCAGACCCATGCCTTTGCATCGTTGTAAGACCAGGTCACAGATATCGGGATAAATTCTGAGCCAACCGGCCAGCAGACAGTCAGCGCCCAAGGCGGATCGGAGTTCCGTGCCCGCCTGTTTGAGGCATTGGAGCTGGTAGGTGATTTCATCGTGATCCTGCTTTTTAATTGAGCCAAAGATTGAGTTCTGGAGGGGCTGACTCAAGGTGGTGAAGGTTTTGGCATTGTAATCCTCGGTGGTGGCGGCCGCCAGCTGGGCGAGGACGGGCATCAGGTTGGCGAGGTTTGGCTGATCCATGACCGGATCGGCGAGTTCAAGGTTCACCCCGGCGGCGGAATCCTGAAAATCGGGTTGGACGGACAGGGCGGCAAACATGGCCGCCTGCTGATCGAGCAATTGATTGGCCGGCTGGCTGGCCGGGTCCCGCCGGATGGTCAGGACCGCGGCCGGGTCGGCATCCGGCGGCAGTTCCGGGCGGCAATTGGCGCCATTTTTTCCGGCCCAAATAAAATACTGGCGGTGGCCGTTCTGCACTTTCAGCCAGACATCCAACAAGCGGGCGCCCCGGCTGGATTCCTCCCGGGCGATGGCTTGGTCATTGGCCAATGCCTCGTTGGCATAATCGGGGGCGGGCGACAGCAGGCTCCGGCCCAGCAATTTCATGCCGGCCTCCAACTGTTGATAAGTTATTTTCATTTGGTGAAAATGACCATAAACCAGGGAGAAACCAAAAGCTGTTGATCAGCGGGCACAAAACATTTCCCAACATGCCCGACTTTTGGCTGGATCACCCCGGGAGCCTGTCCCAGACCATCAATCATAACCTCAAGTATTGGTTGAATTTAGCAACCGACCCGTATGTCGTGTTGCGTGAGATTGACAATGACCGGATTGATGTCAAGGGGAAAAGGCGAGCAGAAAAGGCCAGCCCGGGACAGGCAACCATTGCAAAGGGTGAGGGCAATCAAGAACAGCGTGGCTGGTCAAAGGGGGAGAATTGCGATTGCCTAAATTCCCGCAAGGCTTACGATGCGGAGCAAAACGCAGGGCCCGGGGACGGTCAAAACAAAGCCGCCCGGGCGAAAAGCCAAATTAACATTGAAAACGCGAGCCAAAGCCATGGGGGTGCCGGGAAACGCATCGGCTCCGGCGCGCATTCTCGTGGTTGCCGACAAATTCAAAGGAACCCTTTCGGCGGCGGACGCGGGTGGGGCCATCGTCAAAGGCTGGAAATCGATGCGACCGCAGGATCAATTCGACCGGTTGCCGATGAGTGATGGCGGGGATGGTTTTGGGGAGGTATTGGGCGGGTTATACAAGGCCAGGACTCATTTCGTGGGGACGGTCAACGCCGCGCATCGATCCATACGCGCACCGTGGTGGTGGGCGGGCGGGCAAAAGCTGGCCGTGATTGAAACGGCCCGAGTCATCGGCCCGGCCGGGTTGGCGGCAAAGAAATTTCATCCCTTCCAACTCGACACGTATGGACTGGGGCGCATGCTAGCCGCCGCGGTTGAGCGGGGAGCGAGGCATTGCGTGGTGGGATTGGGTGGCAGCGCCACCAATGACGGGGGTTTTGGGTTAGGCCGGGCGCTGGGCTGGAGATTTTTGGATCACAGCGGCCAGGAATTACAACAATGGTGGGAGCTGAGTCGATTGGTGCGGGTTATCCGGCCGGCCAATGCCTACGGGATGGAGGTCACGGTGGCGGTTGACGTGGCGAATCCGTTGCTGGGTCGTCGCGGTTGTTCGCGCGTGTATGGCCCCCAGAAAGGAATCCTGCCGGAAGAACTCGCTTTTGCGGAAAAATGTCTTCGTCAACTGGCGGAGGTGATGGAGGAACGGTCAGGCAAAGCCCATGCCAGGGTGCCTGGGGCCGGGGCGGCAGGCGGCCTAGGATTTGGGCTAATGGCCTTTATGGGAGCCAAACCGCGGCCTGGGTTTGAGGTATTCGCGCAGGCGGTCGATTTGCCGGAGCATATTCGCCAGTCGGATGTGGTAATCACCGGAGAAGGCGCCCTGGACCGGCAGACTTACATGGGCAAGGGAGTGGGACAGGTGCTGCGCCTGTGCCGGAGTTCCAACGTACCGTGCATTGCCCTGGCCGGCGTCGTTGATCCGACGGTGGCGGGAAACGGATTTTTTCGCACGCATGCCTTAACCGACATCGCCACTCTGGAGCAGGCCAAAAGGCGGGCGCGATACCATTTGGAACGGCTCAGTGCCATGGTGGCAAGCGGATGGACGGGCCCATGAGAACGGCGTTCAAACCACCCGCTATTTCATCTGCGCCAGGATCTGGTCGGTGATGGCTTTGACGGCGGCTTCGGCCTCGGGATCAAGCCCCACGGTGGGCTCGCCGGCTTGGGGGGTCTGGCAGGTGGCACCGGGCCGCCAGTCGCCGCTGTCGCAAAGCTCGCATTCCTTCATGCCGAAACGCGGGTCCACGAAACCGAGACTCTGCTTGATGTTGAGGAGTTCCTTCATCTGCGGGCCGGTGAAAGTGTTGATGGGCTTGCCCAACTGGCCGGCCACCACGATGGTGCGGCAGTAGGCTTCAATGATTTCCATTCGCCAGTAAGCCTCCTCAATGTTGTTGTGACTCCACGTCACCACGCCATGGTTGGCCATGAGAATCGTATTGTACTGGCCGGTCAGTTCGGCCACGAGCTTGCCCATGTCCGGTGATCCC
>Ga0302140_10011638_pt1 | contig 10812 bp, 9 predicted proteins | sample I_Bog_E1_1_FD_202095 | JGI IMG/M metagenome (GOLD analysis project Ga0302140, IMG submission 202095) | Peat permafrost microbial communities from Stordalen Mire near Abisko, Sweden - I_Bog_E1_1 | ecosystem: Environmental > Terrestrial > Soil > Wetlands > Peat | place: Sweden: Abisko, Stordalen...
GCGCTGCCCGACCGGTGCGCAAGTGCCCCGCAGTGCGTTCAAACTTCCGGACGACCCAAGAATCCGTCTTCATATCGCGCTGTAAGATTAAGCGCATATAATTCGCGCGTACGCCGCACGTATATAAAACAAGGGGCCTCTATGAAAAGTAAAATCCAACTCTTGAGCCTGTTTGCAGCACTTTGCGCGGGCTCTGCGTCAGCTCAAGTTGCCTATGTCTACGTCCCCACAAACCTCGGAATCTACGCCTACAGTGCCTCCTCCGCTGGAAAGCTCACTCCGATCAAAGGCTCTCCCTTCAAGGAAACCACCGGTCTGGCGGTTGGCACCAACGGAAAGTACTTCATTACTGTAGGCACCGATTGGGTGCATGCCTACGCCATTGCCGCGGATGGCGCGCTGGGTAGCCAGGTCTCCCAGATCAACACCCAGAATTACGGCGGTGCTCAGTGTGGAACCACCGCCAGCGGCAAATTCAATCACAACGGAATCGACATCTTTGTCGAGCTTGCCGGCGCAACCGACAGCGACGGAAACCTCGTGTGCGATGACATCCAAACCTACAGCATCAGCTCCAAAGGTGAGCTGACGTTCAAAGGCGATCTGGTCTTCAGCAGCGGCTCCACCGTCGAAGGTGCCACCTTGCCCTCCTTCATCGGCACCAACAAATATGGCTTCAATCTGGAGTTCTATTCCGGATACGACGCCGATCCCGGCGATATCCCCTCCTACTTCAACACCTTTCAAAGTGAACCATCCGGAGCGCTCGAATTTGCCCCAAACGCCAGTGTCAGCGGTCCGATAGCGGGGGGAGGCAACGGCAGCTACAATCCCTATGCTTTCACCGCAGACCCCACCGATCATCTGGCCGTCATGGTTGAGTCGGGAATCGGTTCTTTCGGCTGCTTCTGCCAGATGGCGAGTTTTACCGAGACCAATGGCAAACTTGTCTCCACCAACACCTGGGAGAACATGCCTTACTGGCCGGACACCTGGACGGGCCCGCTTCTTATGTCCCCGTCTGGCAAGCTGCTGGCCCTTGGCGTGGCGCCGGGGATCCAGTTATTCCATTTCAACGGCGCCAACCCCATTACTCCCTACACCGGCATCATTGGAGAATCAGGCGGACACATCAGCCAGGTCGCATGGGATAACGCGAACCACCTCTACGCCCTGAACTTGAACAGCCACAATCTCCACATCTACGACGCCACGCCCACCAGCGTGAAAGAGGCTTCTGGATCGCCTCTCTTGATACCGAATGGAGCCCAGCCCACCGGAGGACTGATCGTTCGCGCTAACTAGGTGCCGGATCGCTTCAAGTCCTGCCAACTCGGGTTAACCCGGGCTTTCTCGCGTTTTCTCCAGACCTCCGTGCCCCAGCCTTCCGCAGTCTCACCGCGGAAGGCTGGGATTTTGATGGACCTCAGAACGGCACAATGCCGGCCCTCGGCATCACTTCAAGATTTCGCCCCTCTTCACCTCCAGCGACGTGTTCTCCAACCGTAGCCGGATCGGCAAGCCTCCCAGCACGGGCGCCGCATCGCGCACGAACTTTTCGAAGCCCGCCACCATCTCGGCATCGTCCCAAATCCCGTCCCCCACAACGAACGCCAGTGTCGTCTCGTTACTTTCCCGCGAGAGAAATACGTCCGCGCCCTTGCCCACGAAGAATTCCGCCGTTGAAAGCGATCGCGCCAGACCCTGCGCCTGGACATCGGTGGCCGCACCGGAGTAGTAAACATGGTCGTTGCCGGTCGAAAACTTGCCCACGATCGATTCACGCTTCACCCCGTGGTCCTCATCCACCAGCAGCACTTTGATCGGAAACCCGCCCACTGCGGGAGCAGCCTCCCGAGCCACTTCATCGAACGATGCCACAATATCCGGCTTGTCCCAGATCCAGTCCCTCACGACAAAGGAAATCGTCCTTCCCGCAGCGGTTTTATCCAGGATCACCGTGCTCCCGGTGTCCGCAAAATAGCCATTGGCCTTCAGCTCCTTGCCCAGGACCTGCGCGTCCGATTCGGTTGCCGAACCCAAGTAGTAAACTTCATCCCGCGTGCCGACCACGACCTTCGGGGAACGGCCCAATCTCCTGGACGAAAGGAGCCCTGCCCCAAGAACCAGGGCCGCCAGCAAAATCGCGTAAGCAAGCCCGACTCCAAAAGCGCGCCAGCGCGACTCCACCCGTCCGCCCCGCACCACAAGTTCCCCCACCGCGCCTCCCTGAAGGTTGCTGGCAACGCTCTGCATGGCGAACACCAGCTTCTCTCCGGCATTCGTTTCACTCTCGGGAACGAGTTCCCTCACTGAGTGAGCGCGTTTTCAGCTGAAACTGCGTCAAAGCCAGCCTCACTCTTCGTGCTATGCTGCGCTCGGAAAGCCATGCACGTCCCTTCGCTTACCATGGTTCCTGTGCAGGTTAGGTTCCTCGAGGGCTCCAAAAGATGCTTGTAGAACTGCGCGCGGAAAATTATGCGGTGATCGACCACGCCATCGCCGTCTTCGGGCCCGGGCTGAACCTGCTCACCGGGGAAACCGGCGCCGGCAAATCCATCCTCGTGGATGCGCTCGCCCTCCTCATGGGCGGCAAATCCTCGGCCGATGTCGTCCGTCACGGCGCGGAGAAGGCCGTCGTCTCCTGCGTCTTCGAAAGCACAGCAGGCGCGGAGCACATCCTCGAGGAAAACGGGATCGACGCCGAAGGCAACGAGATCATCCTCCGCCGCGAGATCCTGTCCTCGGGCAAGGGCCGCGTCTTCGTGAACAATCAGCCCGCCACCGTTGCCGTTCTCAAGCAGCTGGCGCCCGAGCTGGCGCTTGTCCACGCCCAGAGCGAAACCCTCTCCAGCTTCGATCAGACCCAGCAGCGCATCCTCCTCGATCGCTTTGCCGGCATCTCCACCGAAGCCGTCGCGGACGCCTACGCCCGCTGGCGCAAAGCCGATGCCAGTCTCCGGGAACTGATCGAAGGCGAACAAGACCGCCTGCGCATGGTCGACCTGTGGAGTTATCAGCGCAAGGAAATTGCCGACGCCCGTCTTGAATCCAACGAAGACGAGACCCTGGAGACCGAGAAGCGCGTCCTGGCCAACGCCGAGAAGCTCTACGCGGCGGCCATGAGCGCCTTCGAGCAACTCTACGAAGGCAGCTCGTCCGCCGAAGTTTCTCTGCGCGCCGCAACTCGACAGGTCGAAGAGCTATCGCGTTACGACGCACGCTTCACGGAGTTCGCGCAACAACTGGAGTCGGCACGCGCCACCGTCGGCGATGTCGGCGGGAGCCTGCGCGACTACGCCGAAGGCATCGATGCATCTCCCGAACGCCTCGCCGAAATTGAAGACCGCCTGGCCGTACTCGATCGACTGAAACGCAAATACGGCAAGACGGTCGCCGAGGTCATCGCCTTCGGGGAAGACGTCGCAGCCAAGCTAGCCGAAGTCGAAGATAAAGACGAGATTATTACGAAACTCAAAGTCGAATTGAACGCCGCCGCCGCGAGTTATCGAACCACCGCTGCGTTGTTGCACGTGGAACGAAAGGCCGCCGCCACCAAGCTCGCTAAACTCGCGGAATCGCAAATCAACTCGCTCGCCATGAAGGTTCGCTTTGAAATCGCCGTGCACTCCGCCGATGCAGGCCCGGACTTCACTCCCGGCAATACGCACTCAATTGCTTGGCGGGCTTTAGCTCCTGAGGTCGGCTCGTCGCAAATCGACGCAGACACCCAATGGACCGCCACCGGCTGGGACACCGTCGAATACCGCATCGCCACAAACCCCGGCGAGCCCATGAAGCCCCTGCACGAGATCGCCTCCGGCGGCGAAATGAGCCGCGTCATGCTCGCGCTCAAAGTCAGCGTCGAAGACCACGCCGCCAAGCCCAAGAAGAAATCCGCTACCCCGCGTACCCTGGTCTTCGACGAAATCGATATCGGCATCGGCGGTCGCGCCGCAGAAGCTGTCGGTCAAAAGTTGAAGGCCCTCAGCCGTGTCCAACAGGTTCTCTGCGTGACCCATTTGCCCCAGATCGCCGCCTTCGCCGATCAGCATTTCCTCATCGACAAGCGCGAAGCTGCCGGCCGTACCAAGACCCAGATCCGCCTCCTTGACGACCGCGCCCGCACCCACGAAGTCGCCCGCATGCTCAGCGGAGCCAAAGTAACCGACACCAGCCTCCAGCACGCCGGCCAAATGATCGCCGCCAGTCGCTGATCCGCTTCTCCGTTAGCTCCAATCGGCGGGAGGCAAGTATGCAAGCCAAAAAAAGTCTCATGGTCGTTGCGACGGTTTCCCCCGAACGCTGGTTCCACAAACCATCGTCCCTGCGATCGCGTTGGCGCTCCATTCTTCCCTATCTCTTCCATGCGCCCCGTTGGTATACTGGGAGATGTGACCACAACTGCTCTCGATTCCATCTCCAACGGAAACCACACCGAGACTTCCCCCAGTCAAAAACGGGTGCTGTTGCTGAAGCCACGCGGCTTCTGCGCCGGTGTGGTGCGCGCGATCGACATTGTCAAGATCGCCCTGGAAACCTTCGGCGCGCCCATCTACGTGCGCCGGGAGATCGTGCACAACCGCTACGTTGTCAACGAATTGGCCGAAAAGGGCGCCATCTTTGTCCACGAAATCGACGATGTCCCCGACGGACAGCGCGTCATCTATTCCGCCCACGGCGTCTCCCCGGCCGTCCGCGAGCGCAGCAAAGGCCGCGGCCTCAAGGTCATCGATGCCACCTGCCCCCTGGTGACCAAGGTTCATATCGAAGCGGTCAAGTTCGCCCGCGACGGCTATTCCCTCGTGCTCATCGGCCACCGCGACCACGACGAAATCGAAGGCACCCTCGGTGAAGCTCCCGATGTGACCCAAGTCGTTTCGAATGTGGCTGAGGTCGCCGAACTGGTGGTGCCCGACCCAAATCGCGTCGCGTATCTCACCCAGACCACCCTCAGCCTCGACGAGGCACGCGACATCATTCACGCGCTGAAGGAAAAGTACCCGAACATCGCCGGCCCCCACTCACAGGACATCTGCTACGCCACCGAGAACCGCCAGGTCGCTGTCCGCAATGTTGCTCACGATGCTGGATTGGTCCTGGTTGTCGGTTCCACCAACAGCTCCAACTCCAACCGCCTCGTGGAAGTCTCGCGGAATCTCGGCACTGTCGGCTATCTCATTGACAACTCGCAGGCCATTGACCCCAAGTGGCTGGTCGGCGTCAACACGGTTGCCGTGACCGCTGGAGCTTCTGCTCCCGAAGTGCTCGTCGAAGACGTCGTCAATTATTTGCAACTAAACGGATTCGATAGCGTCGAAGAGGTTGAAGTCATGCCGGAGAACGTACGCTTCGGTCTGCCGCCGGAGATCATTCAAGCCATTGGCAACGCAAGTGGTACGCAGAGGCTTCCGGTCAACTAGTTTGTAGGCTGAAGAGCTTCCGTGCCCACCCTTGCGCGTTCGTGTTCGCGCAAGGGTGGGAAATCCAAACCCTTCATCGGTCACGTTTTTGCACAAGATCAGCGAAGGCGAAGAATCTGCGGTTGTTCTTCTGAGAGGGCTCTGCACAATCCGGGGCCAAAGTACAAGTCATGGTCGGTATTTCTGTACGGCCGAGGCGCTTTCAATCGAATGAGTAATCAGCATGGAATCAAGCAATCCGTAACGGCAGCCGCCCGGCCTATTTCAGCTGCCCCGGCTAAAGTTGCGGTGCCGCGCTTTGGACGCATGGACGCCGACCTGGCCGAAGTCGATTCAGCCATCGACGGCTCCCGCGAGTACATCCTCTCCAAGCAGCATCCGGACGGCTACTGGTGCGGCGAACTCGAGGCCGACTCCATGCTCGAGGCCGACTACATCTTCCTCCACACCCTCCTCGAAAGCGGCGATCCCGGCCGCCTGCAGCGCGCCTTCACCGAGATGATGCGCTACCAGAACGAGGACGGCAGCTGGAGCCTCTATCCCGGTGGCCCTGGCAACATCTCGCTCTCCGTCAAATGCTACTCGTCGGCCAAGCTCATGGGCGTCGGTGTCGACGATCCGCGGCTGGTCAAGTGTCGCGAGTGGGTGCTCGCGCACGGCGGCGTCGTCGCGACCAATACCTTCACCAAGATGTATCTCTGCGCCCTCGGCGAATATGACTACGACGCTGTTCCCGCCATTCCGCCGGAGATTGTCCTCTTTCCCAACTGGTTCTACTTCAATATCTACGAGATCTCCTCGTGGTCCCGCTCCATCCTCGTCCCGCTGGCCATCATCTACGCCAAGAAGCCCTTCAAGCGCATTCCGCCTGAGCACTGCATCGATGAGCTGTATGTCGGAGGCCGCGCCAACGCCGCCATGCGCCTCAAAATGGACCGCAAGCGCATCGTCTCCTGGCGCAACTTCTTTCTCATCGTTGACCGCATCCTCCATTTTGCGGAAGCCGTCCACCTTCGTCCCCTCCGCACTTTTGCTCTCCGCAAGGCGGAGCAGTGGATGCTTGCCCGCCTGGAAATGACCGACGGCCTCGGCGCCATCTACCCTGCCATGCTCAACGCCATCATCGCCCTGCGCTGTCTTGGCTACTCCGAAGACGATCCCCAGGTCATCCGCGCCCGCGACGAGTTCGAAAAGCTGGGCATCGAGCAGCCCGCTTCCGAGTCGGTTTCGGAGCCGACCTTCCGCATGCAACCCGCTGTCTCTCCTGTTTGGGATACCGCCCAGGCCGTCTGCGCCCTCGGCGAAGCCGGCGTCCCTCCCCACGATCCGCGCCTGCTCAAAGCCGTCGACTGGATGCTGGCCAAGGAAGTCCGTCACAAAGGCGACTGGTCGGTAAAGGTCCCCAATACTGAGCCGGGCGGCTGGTACTTCGAGTTCAACAATGAGTTTTATCCGGATACCGATGACACGGCACAAGTTCTGCTCGCTCTTGCCAAGGTGGAGAACCCCCGCGAAGCCTACCAGCACAACGTAGCCCAGCGCGCCATCGCGTGGGAATTCGCCATGCAATGCAAAAACGGCGGTTGGGGAAGCTTCGACAAAGACAACACCAAGATGATCTTTCAGTACATCCCCTTTGCCGATCACAACGCCATGCTCGACCCACCCACCGTCGACATCACCGGCCGCATCCTGGAAATGCTCGCCGCCTACGGCTATACCCGCGACGACAAGCGGATCCAGAAGGCCATCAAGTTCATCCTCAGCGAGCAGGAACCCGACGGCAGTTGGTTCGGCCGCTGGGGCGTCAACTACCTCTACGGGACCTTTCTCGTCCTGCGCGGCCTGGAAGCCATCGGCATGGATCATCTCGAGCCCCAAATCCAGCAAGCCGCGGAGTGGATTCGCATGGTGCAGAATCCCGATGGCGGCTGGGGTGAAACCTGTGGTAGCTACGACGATCCCGACACCCGCGGAGTCGGACCCAGCACCCCCTCGCAAACCGCATGGGCCCTGCTCGGCCTGCTCGCCGCCGGGGACGACCGCTCCGACTCCATTGCCAAAGGTGTCCGCTGGCTCCTTACCCGGCAACAACCGGACGGCAGCTGGGATGAGAGCACGGGCGAAGCTTGGACACGGCAAGCCTTGTACACTGGAACAGGCTTTCCCCGCGTCTTTTACCTCTCTTACGAGATGTACCGGCAATACTTCCCGCTCCTCGCCCTCACCGGCTACAAGCGGGCCATGGAACGGAACAGCAGCTCTTAGCCTTCAGCTTCTAGCTGCTAGCGCTAGGCAGTCGACTCATCCGCTGTTGTGGCATTTCTTAATAGCTGACGGCTAAAAGCTGACAGCTGGTTCTTTGGAGGTTCTACCAAGAATGGCGATACCCATCTCCCAGGTGTGGACAGTCGTGAAGTACGTCTGGAAGCAGAAGCTCACCGGCAAGAAGCGCTACCCGCTGGTGCTCATGCTCGAGCCTCTCTTCCGCTGCAACCTGGCCTGCGCCGGCTGCGGCAAAGTCCAGTATCCGCCCCACATCCTCAAGAAGCAGCTCACGCCCGAAGAGTGCTTCGCCGCCGTGGAAGAATGCGGCGTGCCCATGGTCTCCATCCCCGGTGGTGAGCCTCTCCTGCATCCGCAAATCGTCGAAATCGTCAACGGCCTGGTCGCCCGCAAAAAGTACATCTACCTCTGCACCAACGCGCTCGAACTCAAAAAGCGCATCCACGAGTTCACGCCGTCGAAGTACCTCACCTTCTCCGTCCACCTCGACGGCCAGCGCGAGCACCACGACTTCAGCGTCTGTCGCGAGGGTGGCTACGACATCGCCATTGAAGGCATCAAGGAAGCCGTCAAGCGTGGCTTTCGCGTCACCCCCAACTCCACCTTCTTTGATGGCGCCGACCCCAACTCCATTCGCGCTTACTTCGACGAGATCATGGCCATCGGCGTCGAAGGCATGGTGCTCTCCCCCGGCTATAGCTACGACAAGGCGCCCGACCAGTCGCACTTCATGGGCCGCGCCCGCGTCCGCAAGCTCTTCCGCGCCGTGCTCTCCAATCGCAAGAAGTCGTGGAAGTTCAACATGTCGCCCCTGTTCCTTGAGTTCCTGATGGGTGAGCGCAACTACGAGTGCACCCCCTGGGGCTCGCCCGCCTACAACATCTTCGGCTGGCAAAAGCCTTGCTACCTGCTCCAGGACGGCTACGTCGATACCTTCAAGGAGTTGATGGAAGACACCAAGTGGGAGGAGTACGGAGTCGCCAGCGGCAACCCCAAGTGCGCCAACTGCATGGTCAGTTGCGGCTACGAGCCCACCGCGGTCATCGACGGCTTCTACTCGCTCAAAGGCCTCTGGGCCATGGCCAAGGGCAACTTTAGCCTCTACAAGAACGAGCACGCCCTCAAGCAACTGAACGAGTGGCCCTCCCATGCGCCCGCTTCGTTGGTCCAGATCGCAGAGTCCGCTCGCGCCACCGAAGAAATCAACGTCTGATCGACCTGAATTCATCCCGGCACTCACCCACTTCAAGAATGCGGGTGTCAAGAATGCGGGTGCCCCATCCGTTCCGCAGTTTTATCGCGGAATGGGTGGGAGAGCACGAACCTGGGCCTGAGATTCACCCCGGCAAACACCGAACGCGATCCATGGGGCTCCAGCCCCCGAGGAAAAGAAACATGAGCGCCGAAGTCCTGAAATACACACGCCAGGAAATTGAAGATCTCGAAGTCGCCCCCGGCTTCGACCGGCAAAACCTCGAAGGCTCAGTCCCCACCCTCGCCACCGACGCCGAGATCCGTGAAGCCCTCGAAAAGGCCTTCGACTACCGTGGCGACGTCACTCTCACCCTCAAGTCAGGCGAGCGCATCGAGGCCTACATCTTCAACCGCACCACCGGCGCGACCCTCGCCGACTCCTATGTCACATACTTCACTCCCACCGCCAACGACAGGCGCAAGGCGAGCTACGCCGACATCGCCCGCCTCGAGTTCACCGGTAAAGACCGCGCCGCCGGCAAACACTGGGAAGCCTGGGTCGAGAAATACAACCAGAAAAAAGCCGCCGGCGAAAAGAACATCGCCCTTGTCCCCGAAGCGCTGGACTAGGTACCGAAAATCGGTTTGGGAGGCATCCGCCTGGATCCATCTGCGTAGCACCCCCAATCAGGTCAGCAACTTCTCCAATTCGGCTGTCAGTCCTTCGAATCTTCCGAAGAAGCTTTCGATCATTGCTTGCAAGAACGCGTTCCTATCAAGCCGTTCAAACGCGAACGGACGGTCGGCTGTTGCTCCTATCAATCCTAAAAATGCGAGTTGTGCGCGCCCGTTTCCCTCTCGAAACGGGTGAATCGCATTCAGTTCTCCGAGGAACCGGGCAGTCTCTCTCGGAAATTCGCTCCGGCTCTTTTCGGCAAATGCTTCTCCGCCACGAATGGATCGAAAGAGAAGATCCATCTGTGCAGGGATGTGTTCCGGATAGCAGAATGCGTTGCCGCCCTTCGAGGTGCGCACCGTTCGGTACTGCCCCGCCCAATCATAAACGTCTTGAAAAAGATGGTGATGAATGCTGCAATAATGGGCGGGATCGAATGTGCCACGCGGCAGGGGCTCTTCGGCGCGAAGCGTGGAGATTTCAACCTCGAACGCCTCCAAAATACCGGCGTCTCGTAGGTCCAAACGGTTGCGCAGAACAGACGTACCGGGAAAGGCGTAGGGATCGTCGAAGGCGTCGTAGCCCTCTGTCATGCGCGATTCCGCAATTGTGCGAACGCTTCAATCGTCTCTGCCCGCCGCACTTCCGAAGGAAGGCCCTGAGTCCGCTCCATACGCTCTACGCCATCTGAGTCCACCTTCAGTCCCTCGACCGCCGAAATAGCCGCAAATCTCCGCTTTCCTAGCACAAAGAGTCCGAGCTTTGCTATATCCTGATCGGTTAGATACACGTCCGATAGAGTGAAGGTGTTTCGAGTTGCAAGATCGTTCTGCATTTTGCTGATGCGCTCTTCATCAACATTGATCGAGCGCATGGAGACCGTCAAACTGTCCAGGCTATCGAACATGACCCAGTCTGCTGCGCGGCCCGGACCCTGCATATAGTCCACAGAGACCTGAATACGCGGCCCTACACTCGAATCGACTTGCACACCATGAATCCTGAAGTTCATTTCAGCCCCCTACAAACATTTTAAGTGAATTTCATTCACGTGCCAGCAGATTGCATAACACTAAGGGACCGCGCATGAATAAGCCGCACAAACTAGGTGCTATTGAGGCGAGAGAGAGTAATTCCAATCGCCATGGAAGTCGGCTGGTTTTAGGTTGAGTTGAGCCATCGCGGAGGCAGGCACTTCGATTCCGGTGGGATACGTTTTTCGCGTCAGCATTG
>Ga0302140_10011642_pt1 | contig 10809 bp, 11 predicted proteins | sample I_Bog_E1_1_FD_202095 | JGI IMG/M metagenome (GOLD analysis project Ga0302140, IMG submission 202095) | Peat permafrost microbial communities from Stordalen Mire near Abisko, Sweden - I_Bog_E1_1 | ecosystem: Environmental > Terrestrial > Soil > Wetlands > Peat | place: Sweden: Abisko, Stordalen...
ACCATATGATGCGCCAGCAGCGAATGACCCGCGCCCAATGGGAGAAGGAACTCGACAAGATGACCGGCTGGGGCGCGCCGTTGAGCGCAACCGATCGCCCCTCGATTGTCGATTACCTTTCCAGCCAGTTCAAACCGTAAAAGGCGTCAATCTTTCGGCCTGAAGTGTTCGATCAGCATTCGAACCATAAAGTATCCGAACAGGATCAGCACTACCCGCAGAGGCGTTCCGCTCAGAATAAAGTACGCGGCGACCGATAGCGCGGCGTACGCGACCACGGCCTGCGTGAGGCGGCTCTTCGGAATCACGGCCAGTCCGAAGGCGCGTTGCTCAATACGGCCACGACGATGCACGCACACGCGGAACTACGAAGCATTTCTCTATGTTAACGTGCAATTGAAAGGCTTGGCGCGCGGACTCAGCCTGTGCGGTCGACACTAAAAGACGCAGGGCACTCGTTAGTCGGCGGGCCGTCCTCTTGCGCCGGTGGGAGCGGCATCCATTGGCCGCTGCTGGACGAAGACCTGGCTGTTGGCCTATTGATCGCCGGTTGCTGTGTTGGACAATTGCCGGCTGCAAAAGGCTGAATATAAACTTCCGCTCACGCGCCTTCACATCGATCTGCGGCATTTGCCCCGTCGCCCCGCCTCTGCGGAAACCGCTCCTTCGCCCACCCCTGAGTTCCTGCTGACGCTAGGCCGGATCTCAGCCCGATGACGTCCTCGGCGACGCGCTATCCAGTCTGGCTCTGCGTGTCCCCGGAGACGCCCCAGTGAGCCGTCCAGCGGCAAGCAACGTACGAGTGGCCGACTTATCCGGCCAATCTCTGCCCGTTATACGGAGGGAGTGAGTTTGCGAGCCTGGGAGAGGATTTTGGTGAGGCGATTCGAAAGGCGACCGAGGCAGCGTCGCGGAGGGTTATCCGGCAGAGACCGTCGGAACATCTCGATGGCATGTTGAGCGTAGAGCAAAGAGTCAATGACACCGTCCAGACCGATACGCGGCGAGATTGTTGGCGCTTTCGGTTGTGGGGTTATATGCCGAGGTTTCGAGTGGGCCAGATGGTACTCGCGCTGCAAATCAGTCGACGTGACGTCGACATACCGCATCGTCATCTCAGGATCGGCATGGCCGAGTAACTTCATTAGCGCAGGCAAGGTCACACTGGAGCGGATCATCTCGCTCGCGTATGTGTGTCTAAACTGGTGTGGAACGATGCGGGCGGCTATCCCGGCGGCAGCGGTCACTTCGTGGAGGCAGTACCGCAGCTGACGAATTAAGGCTTGCTTGCCATGGGGACGTGAGAGTAGCCGGCCATCGAGAGGCAGTGGATCGAAGGAACGGAAGAAGCGGAGGCGCTGCACAAGCTCACATACAAATGAGTCTACCGGCACCATTCTTTCTGTCTTGAGTTTGCCCAGCGGAACGTGAATTGCCCAGCGATCGGGGCCAACATTCCGAAGGCATTCATAGGAGAGATCGACACATTCACCAATGCGCATACCGGTATGGCGCAGCAGCAGGAAGATGTTGCACGGCAGATCGTTGCGGCGGAGCAACTCCTCCTGGATCAGTTGATCCTGTTGTGCCGTCAGGGCTCGGGGTAAGCGTTGGGGCGGGCGCGGAAAGTCCTCGCGGCGGATCAGATGCGCCAACTCGGGAAGTTGGGCGGTCCAGGCAAGTTCCTCAAGGATACGTCGGAGATGCGTGAGGCGATTGATGTAGACGGCCGGCGCCAATGGCGGGGTCTGTGTGCGCAGATGGGTGAACCAGCCGAGGATGTGTGGATCGCGGCGCAAGTGATCCAGTGAAGAAACGGCGGGATGATTGTCGCCGAGATAGATGAGGAAGTTACGCACAGTGCCACGATATGGACGGGCTGAATCCCAGTGGAGCGAGGCTGTCAGGGACTCAAAGGACCGCTGGAACAGGAGAGCCAGCGGATGCTCAACGGACGCGAGGCGAGAACGTTTCACGATCGCGAGACCGGAACCGGCCTGATGTGTTGTGCGATTGCCCTGGCATATTGCTGATAGACCTCGAGAGGAGTGACCTGCATATAGACGAGGGTGGTTTGGATATTTGCATGACCCATCAACTGCATGAGGGCCGGCAGGCTGACGCCGGCGCGCACCATATCCGACGCGAAGGTGTGCCGAAAACGGTGGGGGTTGGCGATTTTGACTCCGCTGGTCTGGCGATGATGACGAAAAAGCGAGCGCAGACCCGCGGGAGTCATGCGAGCGCCGCGAGCCGAACCCTTGAGGGAAACAAATAAAGCGGCAGACGAGTTGGCGGGTCGTTCCAGCCGCAGATAATGATCGAGCAACTGACCCGCTTCCGGAGCCAGGGGAAGAAAGCGGGTCTTATTACCCTTACCGCGCACGCGAATCTGCGCTTCCGGCAACAGCAGATCGTCCCGATTCAGGTCCAGAATCTCCTGGGAGCGAAGCCCCTGCAGCAGCATCAAACCGACGATGGCCAGATCCCGTGAGGTACGAAACCCGGACCAGAACCGTGCCACCTCGTCCACCGAAAGTGGCGTAATGGTTCGTTTGGGGGCCCTCACTCGCAACCGGCTCAGGGCAAGCCGTGGTTTGCCAATGCCCATTGGCGCACGTTGCCAATAGGTCGTTTGAAATCCCGGGGCAGTCTGATGAGGAGCATCGGGGAACAGATGGCGCAGGGCTTTATCGACGATGGCAATGCGTGTGTTAATGGTTGAGCCGGACAACGGCGGTTGTTGACCGGACAGGAACCGCAAATAGTCGAGCAGTGTCGATTCCGTGAGGGCATCTTTGGTGATCGCGTCAGTATCATGAACACTCTCCCACCAACGGAGAAAGTACAACAACTCGTTCGCATAACTTTGCAGGGTATGATCGGCGAGGCGGCGAACGGTCTCGTAATCGAGGTACCGATTGATCCAGTCAATCTCCCGTCCCGTTGCCTGCACGACGACGCGGTACGGACATCGCGCGGGGTTATCCGAGGACTGGCGATTCACACGGAACGTCATAACCGAGCTGCCTCCAGCAGCGCCTGGAACTGCCCCGCATCGGCACCTTCGACAAAAAAGCTGTTCGGATCATGGCCGTCGGGCAGAGAGACTCGGCGAACGTTCACGCCTTGCTCTCTGAGCCTGCCGGCAAGCGACTGCGCCGCCTGCTGGCCGCTGCCGTTCGGATCGGCATCGAAGACCAGATAGACGGTTCGCGGACTGTCACATAGTTGGCGCTGCTGCAGCCCGTTGAGATGACTTCCCAGCGAACAGGTGACGTTGTGAAAACCGGCTTGCCACAACACGGCATAGTCGAACAGACCCTCGACGAGAATGACGTTCGGATACCGACGGACTTGCTCCCAGGCGTACAATCCGCCCTTGGTGCCAGGCAGAAAGCGGTGAGGTGCGGCCGAGACCGACAGGCTGCGGCCATAGAGATTGCCCTGCAGTGGAAACACGACGCGGTGCGTGTAGGTGTCGTAGCCACGGACAGTGACCAGGCCGGCTTGATGCAATGCCCGGAGCGGATAACCCAACTGTGTCAACCAACCCCGCAGGCAGCCGCCGGGCGCGTAGCCAATCCGCATGTGCTCGACGAGTTCCGCCGAGCGGATGCCGCGTTGATGCAGATAGCCGATTGCCTCGCCGTGGCGGTGCAGCTGCATGTGATAGAAACCTGCAGCTTCGTGCAATAGCGGTGGCAGGCCGCGCCATTGGTGCAGCAAAGCCAGGGCTTGCGGGAACTTCACCTGGTGGTAGAGTTCCGCGAAACGAATGACGTCACCACCGCGGCGGCAGCCGTAACAGTAGAACAGATTCTTGTCGGGGTCAACGAGAAAGCTGGGCTTCCGGTCGGCGTGCAGCGGACACAGTCCCAGAAAGCGGCCGAAGCCGATAGGCCGGGCCTGTTGCCAATCGTGAGCTTGCAGATACTCCAGTAACGGAATCTGCCGTTTCAGTTCATTGAGGGCCATTCGATTCATGGACTTCTTGCCTCGATGGCCAGAATACGGCAGAACGCGCCCAGATCCCAGACAAGGATGGTGGGTGTTCGCAGAAAGCGCTGCCCCCCGGCTCCGACCTCGATCCAGCAGCACAGGCTGAGCAGTCGCCGTTGTGCCCATCGGCGCACGGTAGAGGGGTCGGGCAAACGGGTCGGATCTTTGCAGCAGGGCGCGGCTTGCTCGGCGGAGTCGCCGGCGGCGATCCGCTCGCAGGCCTGTTGTCGGCAACGCAGGGTGTAGTGCCCGGACGGAGCCAGCCAATCGGGCAGGATCGTGAAGGTCTTCCCGCACGGCCGACAGATTCCGCGGCGCACCCAAATGCGCTCCTGACGGTCATCGTGAGCTGGGCGGAGCCGTCGTCCATGGCCAATGATCGTGTGGTCCCCGCAAATCGGACATCGCCGCGGCAAGAGGTCCAGCGGAATCACCCCGGGGTCGATGTTGTCTTTCGCCTCTGGCAGTGCGATAAAAAGAATCACGGCTGGCGTGAAGGCCCGCCGCTGACCGTTCCCTGCCAAAGTCTCGATCTGCTGCCGGGCCTTCACCCTCCGGCTAAATCAGTTTCGAACGAAAACAAGAATACTGCTTTACGTTGTTGGCCGCCAGCCCTCCCAGAACATTGGCCGGTTTAAAACGACTTTCAGGGTCTTCGGCTGCCCGATCTTCGGATCGAATCCAAATGCCTTATTGTCGATCCAAAAAGCGACAGCGTCGCGTTGTTTTATCGCGCGCCGAAGCGTTTCGGTGACATCCCGGTCCGATGTTTCGCTAGCTCCATAGAGGGCTGAATGGATAGTAATCTTCGATGATCGCTGCCGGTTGAAGAACCTCCAAATCCAGAAGCATATGGCGGAAACTGCAATCAGGCCGAGCACGAAGCTTCGAACGGAAATCGAAAAGGAGATTTGGCTCTCGAAAATATCGAACTTCATCGGATGAGCAGGATCGGGCGGGCGCACGCAGGCCAGCACGGCCATGATCACGGCAGGAATGCCAATCACGTACGCAGCTACGACGCCCTGTTTGCCCCAATCTGGTTTAACCGACATCGTGCTTATTTTATGCGAGGCGTGCGATTGGGGACATTTTGGGCGGTTTGTCGGCTTAGGGCGCCGCGAATCGTTGACGGCCGCCTGGCAAGTTCTCGCAGATGACGGCCTTCGCCAAGCCCGTTCCACGCTCGTGAGGCGCCTGACATGATTAAGTGGTGGGACCAGTTACCCCCACCGAGAATCAATGGGTGCGTTTTCGTTCTCCGGGCGCGAGATCGCGGCGCGCCAGAACGTCCATCAGATGTCTGCATGCGGACTTGGCGTATTTGCTATTCGCGATTCGCGAATGTAGAATAGAATAATGGCACTTAAGCCGCAGGATGTCCTCGTCGTGCTAAAAATAGTGGCCAATGGCTCGCGGCGCGCTCCATATGCGGAGCTTGCTGGAGAGTTGGGGATGAGCGCGTCGGAAGCTCATGCCAGCGTCCAGCGTGCAGTACAAAGCCATCTTCTTCACGGATCGGAAATGCAACATCGCCCGAATCTGGCGGCGCTGGAGGAGTTTCTGGTCCATGGGTTGCGCTACGCCTTTCCTGCCGAACATGGCGAGTTCACTCGTGGTATGGCGACCTCGTATGCCGCCGAACCGCTGCGCACGTTGATCCCGCCCGGTAATGACCCGATTCCAGTCTGGCCGTCCATCGACGGCAAGGAACGGGGTGTGGCATTTTCACCGCTCTATAGGACGGCACCGCTCGCGGCATTGCGCGATCCAGCCTTTTATGAGTATCTTGTTCTCGCTGACGCATTGCGGGACGGACGCGCTCGCGAACGCAAGATCGCGGAGCGTGAGTTACACAAGCGATTGGGAAACGCCAATGCTTGACTCGAACCGGGAGCAACTGATCCGGGCCGCGCAGCTCTTACGTCCTTTGCTCGATGAAGTGGTGTTTGTCGGCGGCTCTGTTACAGGATTGCTGATTACGGATTCCGGAGCCGGCGATCCTCGTGCCACCCGCGATGTCGACGCAATCGCCGCGATAACCTCCTATCCGGCATATGTCGCTTTTGGGGAGCGCTTACGCGCATTGGGGTTCGCAGAAGATACCAGTGATGGAGCACCCCTCTGTCGCTGGGTGAACCGCACGACCGTGCTCGACGTAATGCCGCTCGATGAAGAGATACTCGGATTTTCCAATCGCTGGTATGCGGCCGCGATGGCGGCGGCCGTTCGCCATCAACTTACCGATGACCTCGTGGTGCGCATGGTTACCGCTCCATATTTTATTGCTGCGAAGCTGGAGGCGTTTAAGGAACGGGGCAAGCGTGACTTCTTCAGCCACGATCTCGAAGACCTTATTAACGTGGTTGACGGGCGCGAGACGCTGGCGACTGAAGTTCAAACAGAGAACGCAGCATTACGCGAGTACCTTCGGACCGAAGTCAGCGGGCTACTTGCAACCCCGCAATTTCTTGACGCGTTACCTGGGCACCTTCGGCCCGATCCAACAAGCCAGGCGCGAGTTCGCGTGGTACTCCAACGCTTGCAGGAGTTCACGAGAATATAGGGCGGGCAGTTCACATCAACAATGAAGCCGTCCTTTTGGACCTTATCCTGGACCTTACACCCCCGACCGCGTGAGACCGCGAGGGAACGGTCCCTCCCGCGAAATCAGCACGTTGGAACGCAACAGACGCCCCCGGCCGCTCCAAATCCCCTTCAGGTTCTAGTTCTCGCAAGGGAGTGGAGGTTCAAGTCCTCTCATCCGCACCAGATTTTCAAGGAGTTAGCCGACCTTGGCTAGCTCGACTGAGCGTCACCGATCCCGCATTGTAACGATCGCCGCAGAAAACCTGCCCTAAAATCCGCTTCCGCCGGGAGCAGCCCCATACTGAACAAGGTACTTACCGATTGGGGAACTGTTTGAAGCACCCGCTAAGACACACGCACCAGACGAAAAAACCAGCAATACACAGCGGGATCCGGCACGTCGGTTTGCCGCGCTCTCCAGAGTCAGGGAGTAATCAGTTTCGGCCCTGAACATCCTGCCGCCCATCCCAAGGCGTGAGTGCGTCACCCGAGGCGACCCAGTGGCGCTGTTCTCTTCAAACGGCATTTTGTCCGGCGAATCGCACCGACGATCTGCCGATTTTGGAGAGGCCAAAACTTTCAAACTTCAACCGCTACGAGTGCCCGAGTTCTTATCACGCCGCCAAGCTTGCGAGCGGCAACCCGGTCGGACGACCCGCGCCGTCTCGATTCCCCGACGCTATCCGTTTTCCGTTCATCGCTCGGAATGAACTCCAGCGGCAGATGATCCGCGCGTTCTCGCGTTGGGGGTACACGGACGATTCCGCTCATCTCGCGGGGGTTCGGTGAGTAGCCCAACAAACCGTTTGGCGTAACCTTCAGCGCGTTGGCCAGGCGGACCAGAGTCCGAACGTGGAGATTTTCCTGTTGCCCCGACTCCACCGCATTCAGGGTTTTCCGGGATACTCCGGACCTTTTTGCCAACTCCGTTTGCGACATTCCACGGAGATTGCGGCGCCAAAGAATCTCGCGCGATATCGTCTGCGAGATTCCGCAGCGCCCTGTAACCTCGGGGTTACAGGGCTGGGGAACCGGCCGTTTTCGTGGGATCATTATTTCGCGATCGAAATTCGAAGATCTCTCCGGTGAGGTTGGCGCACGCATACGGCCAAGCGCAAGACGCAGAAAACAAACGGGGAACCTGAAATTGGCCCCCAAAAAATCGACGGCCAGCCGTCAACTCGACCATTGGCGGTCGCGACCAGATGGCGAAAAGAACCGAAGTCGGGAAAGGAAATGAGTTCAATATTTCCAGCGATGAAGAACCAAAGCCGCTCGGGACCGACCTCGCAATCCCGGCCTGACCGCGCCACGAAAGACATAGAATTCACGCCGGGATGTGCCGTTAACGAATCTCTGCCACCCGCGCAGCATTTGCCCGAAGCGCCGACCTATGGCTGCGGGTCGCGGATTACGGCCGGAACCGCCGCAAATACTCAATTTACAGGACTTAAACGATGCCTTTTCAGCCATTTAAAAGCTACGTTAGCCGATTCTTTCTTCCTTTCATTTTGATGCCGCTTTGCGGCACGGGCCTCTGCGCGCAAACCACTAATATTTCAATCGGGGCGGCAGTATTGCAGCCTTCCGTAAAACGCTTCGGCATCAATCTGGGATCTTTAACCAACTACGATTCCGGCCAAATTACCAATAACCTGGTCATGCAAAATCCCGGATTTGAGGGGCAGATCTGGAATTCGACCATCCGTTGCGCATCGGGCACGTCATCGACTTGCACGGATGACGACCAGTATTCGTCGTGGCCCGCGGGCTTCTGGAATGGCGCGACGTACCAGGTGTTTTACGGGACCGCCTCCGGACGATCCGGCACGATCGCGTCCTGGAGTGCGTCGGGCAATGGACAGGGGGGAACCCTGAATTTTGCCGATTCCGGAGTGGCTCCGGCAGTCGGGGACTACGTCATAGTGCGCAAGGCGGTTCCCGGTGGGTCTAGCCAGGGTTGGTGGCCATCCACCTGGGGAGCGGGAACAATCACCGACAACTTTACCGACCTGCCACCAGGAACGCTCGGCAAGCAAACGGCAGTCCTGACCGCTCCCACGGTCTCTGACGCCGCGTCTCTCGCGGGCTACTTCGATTCCCTGAGTGGACACACTTTCATCCAGCTAAACGGCACATATCAGATTCAGTTCAAGGCGAAGGCGACAGGAGGTTCCAATCAGGTTAACGTGTCTGTTACACGGTTCGGCGTGGCAACATATTTTTATCAAACCGTTAGTCTGACCAACAGCTGGAATACCTACAATCTGACGTTTGCCGCGGCGGAGAACGGGTCGGACGTCGGCACGGTCGGAGTGACCTTCGGAACCGCGGGGGCGGATTCCCTCGAACTGGACGACGTCAGCCTGACGAAAACCAGCGGCAATCCCGCGAACACGACTGAGTTCCGCGATGAGGTTCTAACCGCGCTTCAGATGTTGCAACCTGGCGTCCTGCGGTACTGGGCGAACGGCGGGCAGCTGGGCGACACGCTTGATAACCTGATCGCCAGCCAGTTCGGACGGCAGCGCCCCGGATATTCGGCCTGGTCAACCGAATCGGACCAAATCTCTTTCGGGCTGCATGATTTTCTCGTCCTGTGCAATCTGGTGGGAGCTGAGCCGTGGTTTGTCGTTCCCTCCACCTTCAGCACGACAGACGCCTCCAATCTTATCGAGTATCTGGCCGGGAGCAGCGCCACGCCGTACGGAGCCAAACGCGCAGCCCTGGGCCAGACCGCGCCTTGGGCGCAGGTATTCAAGAAGATCCATCTGGAATTTGGCAACGAAGCCTGGAACGGAACGTTCAAAGGCGGCAGCATCGAGTACTCGGCGCCGTACGGCGCGCAAGCTCAAACGATATTCGCCGCTATGCGGAGCAATGCCGCTTATGTTCCGGCCGATTTCGACCTGGTACTGGGTGGCCAGGCGGCCGCTCCCGGCCGCAACCTGGATATTCAGAACAGATGCAACAACAACGACTCCTTCGCCCTGGCGCCTTATACCATGAACACGGTGAGCAGCTACACCGATAATGAATCCCTCTACGGCTCCACATTCGCCGAACCGGAACAGTACATGTCAGCCAGCGGGACCGCCGAGGGCTTAACCCCTGGCGAAGTGTATCAGAACTACCAGGCGATTCAGTCTTCCACGCACCCGGTGCCTCTGAGCTTCTATGAAACCAATCTGAGCACCACGGGCGGAAGTATTACCCAACAGGCCCTGAACACTTACGCCAGTTCGCTCGGAGCCGGACTCATGGTAGTGGATACCATGCTGCAGAGTCTGAGGACGTTTGGCGTAGTGAACCAGGAGCTCTTTGCCCTTCCACAGTATGAATTTCAGCGGCCCGACGGCTCCACGGTGTATCTGTGGGGAGCGGTGGTGGATATGGGCGTGACCAACCGGAAGCGGCCCCAATACCTGGCACTGCAGTTGGCCAACAACGCGATAAGCAATGGCGCCGCCATGCTGCAGACTGTGCATTCGGGAGCGGATCCGACCTGGAATCAGCCCCTCGTGAACACGGTCCAGCTCAATGGCGCGCATTATCTGCAATCGTTCGCTTTCGCCCAGGGCAATAATCTCTCGACCGTCGTTTTCAATCTGCACCGCACCGCTACTCTGCCGGTGACATTCAGCGGGGCTAACGCCCCGTCGGGAATCGTGCAAATGCAACAGTTGACGTCGGCTAATCCGACCGACAACAACGAGAACGCCAATGTGGTCGCCATCGCGCCCTCAACTCTTACGGGCTTCAATCCCGCTGCAGGGCTTTCCCTGCCCCCCTATTCGATGACTGTGCTGACGTGGACAGCAGGGACATACAGCCCGGCGCCTGTGATCTCGGCGGTAACCGTAAGCGCACTGACAAGCACGTCGGCCACGGTCACGTGGACTACCGATCAGGCATCCACTTCGCAGGTCCGGTACGGAACGAGCAAGTCTTACGGATCGTCTTCCATGCTGAACTCCGCGCCGGTGATCAGCCATTCAGTCACACTGACGGGGCTGACTCCGAGTAGCGCCTACGATTACGAGGCCGTTTCCGCGAACTCCGCCGGAGCCTCGTCCACGTCGGCCAACTTCTCCTTTTCCACGCCCGCCACGCCGTCGACTCCGTTGCCGCGGCTTTCGGCTGTTGCGTTCTGGGGTATAACCGGCTCCGCTGTTACCATTTCGTGGTCCACCAACGTGCCTTCGACGACCTATGTCG
>Ga0302140_10011653_pt1 | contig 10805 bp, 10 predicted proteins | sample I_Bog_E1_1_FD_202095 | JGI IMG/M metagenome (GOLD analysis project Ga0302140, IMG submission 202095) | Peat permafrost microbial communities from Stordalen Mire near Abisko, Sweden - I_Bog_E1_1 | ecosystem: Environmental > Terrestrial > Soil > Wetlands > Peat | place: Sweden: Abisko, Stordalen...
GACCGGCACGTGAAAATCGTCGAGAAACAGCGCGCAGGTCCGGAAGGCTTTGGAGAGCCCGAGCGTGTCGATGGGCTTGGCTGTGAATCCGGAGTATTTCTTAGGTTCGACGATGAACGCGGTCACGCCCTTGGCGCCGGCGCTGGGGTCGGTCTTGGCCAGCAGAATCCCGGCGTCGCATTCGTTGCCGAGCGTCGCCCACATCTTCGAGCCGTTCAGGCGATAGAAGTCCCCGTCGCGCGTCGCGGTCGTTTTCATCGCGCCCGCGGCGTCTGAGCCGCTGCCGGCTTCCGTCAGCGACATCATGCCGATGATCTCGCCGGCGATCAGCCTGGGCACGTATTTCTGAATCTGCTCCGGCGTCCCGGCGAGGAAAATGCCGGTCGGGCATGTCCCCGATTGTTGATTGCTGCAAGCGGCGAAGCGAATGTCGATGCGCGATATTTCTTCCAGAACGATCGCCGCCGCCAAATAACCGACGTCGGTTCCGCCGACCGATTCGGGGAACACCGAGCCGTACAAGCCCGCCGCGCCCGCCTTCTTGATCAGCTCTCGCGGCAATACGCCGCGCGTCTCGTAGTCCTCGATGACCGGCGCGACCTCGGTCTTCATGAATCGGCGCACGCTGTCGCGTATCGCTTCGAGTTCGTCCGGCTCCAGCTTGGACATATCGACTTACCCTTCCCGTGATCGGCGGCGGCTATCGGCCCTTGAAATTCGGCTTGCGCTTCTCCCTGTGCGCAGCGATCGCCTCCAAATGGTCTTCGCTGGAGCGGACGATCGGCATGTTCGCCGCGGCGAGTTCCAGTCCCGTCGCGAGGTCCTTGTCCGCGCCCATCCGCACAAGCCGCTTGATCAGTTGGACGGCCAGCGGCGCGCCTTCCGCGACACGCCTGGCGAATTTGTGGGTCTCGGTCATCAATTCCGCGTCGGCGACGACCCGGTTCACCAGGCCAATGCGTTCGGCCTCGCGCGCGTCGATGAAGTCCCCGCTCCAGAGCAATTCGAGCGCCTTGGCGGCGCCGACGATCCGAGGCAGCAGATAGGCGCCGCCGCCGCCGGGAATGAGGCCCATCCGCACATAGGTCTCGGCGAAACGCGCGCTTTCCGCGGCGAAGCGAATATCGCAGGCGAGGGCGACGTCTAAGCCGCCTCCCGTGGCGATTCCATTCAAAGCCGCGATAACCGGCTTTTCATGCTCCGCGATCGTCTGCGTCAGCCGTTGGATGCCTGCGGAAACTCTCCTTTTCATCGCAGCGGCGGTGTTTGACGCGCTGCTGCCGAACCCTTCAATATCGCCGCCGGTCGTAAACGCGCGGCCCGTCCCGGTTATGACAACAACCCTTATATCGTCTCGCGTTCGGCATTCTTCCAACGCCGCGAGCCACGCGTCCAACATTTCGTCGCTGAACGCGTTGAGCTTGTCGGGCCGATCGAGAGTGATCGTCGCGACGGCCTCTTCGACCACGAACTTCAAATGCTCGGTCATGGCCGCTTCACCGTTCCTCCGGGCGTAACGCCCGGTCGGGTGAGCCGGGGCTGTCCTTCGTCAGCAAGGCCTATGCCAGCGGAACGGTCGTTCGGGGGCTCTAAGGATCACTGCGGATGGCGGGCTGTTTGTGTTGGCGGCGAATACATCGTGTATTCACCTGCGGCGTCCTCCGCGCCGACATCGCCTCTCAACGGAGACTGGTATGAAGTTTGCGCGCGGCGGCCTTCGACGGAAACGATGAGGAGGACCACGGTGGCGAATGTGCGGGGGCTTTATTGGGATGATTTCGAGATCGGCAAAATCATCCACACCCCAGCGAGGACGATCACTTCGACGGACATCGTCAATTTCGCTTGTCTCAGCGGGGATTTCAACGAGGTTCATACCAACTGGGAATATTGCAAGACGACGCCGTTCGGCGAGCCGATCGCGCACGGACCGTTGGTCTACGCCATCATGGGCGGGCTGCAATACGCCAGCGGGGTCAATGACGGCACGCTGCTGGCGCTGCTTCAGGTCGACAAATGGCGGATGCTGCTGCCGGTAAAACACGGCGACACATTGCACATGGAGGCGACCGTTCTGGACCGGAAGGCGTCCAGCAAGCCGGATCGAGGCGTCGTCGTCATGCAACGAAAGTTCGTCCGGCACGACGGCGCCATCGTTCAGGAGATGGAGGTGACACTCCTTTACAGGCGGCGTCCTTGATTTCTGCATTTGGGTGTCGCCACGGACGACAGTTGATCGCGACGCATGCATTTGAACGACGCCGCATCGCGACGCCTCCTCGGGAACAACGCTGGCATGAGGCTTGCTGAAATTGATCGAACGGAATCGGAATCGCCGGGAGTGGGAATGTCGACCGTCGAGCCAATAGATATTTTGCCGGCTCCATTCTTCCACCTTCCGCTTATGGAAGTCGGGGCCGGCTTCGATATGCTGAAGGGCATTCGGGTGCTCGATCTGACGGGATCGATCGCCGGCCCTTACGCCACCATGCTGCTTGCGGACATGGGCGCGGAGGTGTTGAAGATCGAACGCCTGGGAACCGGAGACGACACGCGCTCGTGGGGACCGCCGTTTCTCGATGGCGAGGCGCTGTGGTTTCAAAGCGTCAATCGAAACAAGTCGTCGATCGTTCTCGATTATACCTCCGCCGAAGGTCTCGAAACGCTCAAGGAGTTGGCAAAGGTCTCCGACGTCGTCGTGGTCAACCTGCTTCCCGCCTCGGCGAAGAAATTCAAGGTGGACGCGGACAGCCTGCAGGCCGTCAAGCCTGATTTGATCTATGTTTCAATCACCGGCTTCGGCTTGCAAGGCGAGCGAGCGAGTTGGGCTTGCTACGATTTGATCGCCGAGGGCTATTCCGGCGTGATGGACTTGACGGGCGAGTTCGAGGGCGGTCCACAAAAGATCGGCGCTCCGGCGGCCGACATGCTGGCAGGCGGGGACGCCGCCTACGCGACCGTCGCCGCGTTGTTCGCGCGACAGCGCGACGGGCGGGGACGTCTCGTCGACATAGCCCTGGTCGACTCGATGACGCGTTTTCTCGCCTGCCGCATCATGCCTTATCTGGGCTCGGGCGAGGTTCCCCGACGCTCGGGCGGCAAGGACAGCGTCATCGCTATCTATCAGGCATTTGATACCGCGGATCTGCCGATCACACTTGCGCTGGGCAACGACAATATCTGGCAGCGTTTCTGGCAAGCGGTGGGTCAGCCTGAAGTCGCTGAAATCCCGCGATACGCCACGAACGCCGGCCGCCGCGCCCACCGGCAGGAATTGGTGAACCGAATTCAAGAGTTGCTCAATCAAAAGACTCGCAGCCATTGGCTCGATATGTTTCGACTGGCTCGGATTCCGGCCGGTCCGATCAATCGCGTCGACGAGGCGGCAGCCGACGCCGCACTGCAACAGAGAGGCCTGTTCTACCGCCTGAAGTCGAATGGCCAGGACATACCGCAGGTCGGCTCTGGCATTCTGATTGACGGGAAGCCCAATCAACCCCGCCAGGCGCCGCCGCGGTTGGGCGAACATACGACGGAAATTCTGCGATCGTTGCTCGGCTATGACGATGCGGCGATCGAGGCTTTGAAACGCGCCAAGGCGATCTGAGGAACAGAAATGGCTTTCGAGACGATCAAATATAGCGAAGACGGTCCGATCGGCACGATCACGCTGAACCGTCCCGACGACGGCAACATGTTCACTGTCGACATGTGCCACGAAATCCGAGACTGCATCGAAGGCATCCGCCGCGAGACCCGCACCCGCGTCATCGTTCTCACCGGCGCCGGCGACAAGTTTTTCTGCATCGGCGGCCGCAAGGAAGGCATGGAGGACACGAATCTTTATGGCGGCGTGTTGCCGACCCTGGAGATGTATGAAGCGATTGACCGCCTGCAAAAGCCGGTCATCGCCAGCGTAAACGGCTTCGCGGTCGGCGGCGGCAATGTGCTCCAGGTGGTTTGCGATCTGACCATCGCGAAGGAGAGCGCGGTGTTCAGGCAGGTCGGTCCGATGATGGGCTCGTTCGATGCCGGTTACGGCACTTGGTACCTCGAAGACCTCGTCGGCAAGAAGCGCGCAAAGGAGATCTGGTATCGGAACCCGAAAATGTCCGCGCGGGATGCGCTCGAAATTGGCCTCATCAACAAGGTCGTGCCGGACGACAAATTGAAAGAGGAGACCCGCAAATACGCGCTTGAAGTTGCGGAACGCGGCCCGTTCGCGCTCGCGGCGATCAAGGGCGCATTCAACGCTCGCCACGGCGGCGTCGCTGGCCTGTCGCGCGTCACCCACGACATGCTGCTGCGCACCTATTTGCGGTCGGATGAATCGCATGAATTGTCCGAATCCTTCGCCGAGAGACGCAAACCCGATCCCGACAAATTTGGACACTGACATGGTCAGCCGTTTCCTTACGCTCCATCATCCCGCCGAGGCTCGCCGTTTCTACGAGCGGGGTGTCTGGCGGAACGAGACGCTCTATGGCTTGCTAGCCAATCATGCGACAGCGCGGCCCGACGCCATCGCATTAGTTGACGGTTCGCGCCGGTTAACTTGGCGGGAGCTTCAGAGCTGGGTAGACGGCGTTGCGCTGGACCTTCGCACTTATGGCCTTTCCGAGGGCGATCGCGTTTCTATCTGGATGTCCAACAAAGTCGAAGCGATCGTGACCTTCCTTGCTTGCGCGCGCGAGGGCTTCGCCTGCAATCCCTCGCTGCATCGCACCTATACGTGTTCCGAGATGGCGGCGCTGCTCGAGCGACTTTCGGCGAAGGCGTTGGTGACGGAGCCGCGATGGGGCGCCGATTGGAAGACCGCCAATCTCGACGCGACCCTCGCCGGGTTGCAATCGTTGCGCGTCGTCTATACCCCCGATACTTTCCCGCGGCCCGCCCCCAACATGACGCCGCCTTGCGACGATCCCGACAAGGTCGCCTATCTCGCGTTTACTTCGGGCACCACCGGCCATCCGAAATGCGTCATGCATTCGGACAACACGTTGCTTGCCAACGCCCGCGATCTGGCGCGCGACTGGGGGCACGATGCCGATACAGTGATTCTGTCGTTGTCGCCATTATCGCATCACATCGCATGGGTCGCGCTCGCGCAATGGATTTTGCTCGGCTGTCGCTTGGTGACTGACGATCCGCCGGCGGGGAAAAGCAGGGTCGATTGGATATTGGAGAACCATGCGACTTATGTGATGGGCGTGCCGACGCATGCGATGGACATACTGGCCGACCAGCGCACCCGCGGCATTCCGACCCTGGGAGACGTCAACGTTTTCTATATGGCGGGCTCGCCGATTCCACCCTCCGTCGCGGCGGCCTTCGTCGACCAGGGCGTCAAACCGCAGAACGTCTATGGAATGACCGAAAATTCATCGCATCAATATACCCACCCCGACGACGAAACGCAGACCATCATTTCGACCTGCGGCTGCGGCGGTCGCGCCTATGAGGTGCGCATATTTGATCCCGTGGACCCCGATCGCGAGCTTCCGCGCGGCGAAGCGGGGCAAATCGGCGGTCGTGGCGCTTGTTTGATGCTCGGTTATTTCGACAATCAGGCAGCGACGGAAGGGAGTTTCAACCGCGGCGGCTGGTTCATGTCCGGCGATCTGGGCGTCATGGACGCGGCTGGCAACCTGCGCATCGATGGCCGTCTCAAGGACCTGATCATCCGTGGCGGCCACAACATCTATCCCGCCCAAATCGAGGCTCTGGCGCTACGAAATACCGCAGTCAAGAAGGTGGCCTGTTTCCCCGTTCGCGACGATCGCTTGGGCGAACGCGTTTGCATCGGCGTAATAGGTGAGGTGCTCGCCGACGACTTGTTGCATCACCTCGCGAAGGAGGGGCTTTCGCGCTTCGACATGCCCGAGTATTTCGTTCGCCTCGACGCCTTTCCGCTCACCGCCAGCGGCAAGATCCTGAAGCGGGAACTTGTTCATATGGTTGAGCGCGGCGATATCGCCCCCGAATCTGTCCGATTTCGCGCTCATGAGGGGGCTGGCTCATGAGCGTCGAACTTACCCGTCGCGACGAATTCGCGCTGCTCACGTTACGCCGGCCGGAAAAGCTCAACGCGCTATCGTTCGCCATCCTCAAGGAGATCGCAGCCGCGTTCGACGAGGCTGGCTCCTGGCCGATCCGGGCTCTTCTTATCACCGGCGCTGGCGGAAAAGCGTTCTGCGCTGGCGCCGACATCGAAGAATTGCGCCACCGCTCGCTTGCCGACCAGAAACGTGGCGCCGAGCTAGGGCAAGCCGCATTCGCAAAGCTCGGCGCCCTACCCTTTCCATCCATCGCGCTCATCAATGGCTACGCCTTTGGCGGCGGACTCGAACTGGCAATGGCCTGTGCGTTTCGACTGGCTTCTCCTAACGCCAAATTGGGCCTGCCTGAAATCAAGCTCGGCCTCATCCCCGGTTTTGGCGGCACGCAGAGGCTGCCGCGGTTGGTCGGCGAGGCGCGCGCGCTGGAATTGATCATGACAGGACGGACCGTTCCGGCGACCGAGGCGCTGTCGATCGGTCTCGTCAACAGGCTCGTCGAGGGCGATATCATCACGGCGGGCGTCGCCTTCGCCCGTGAATTCTCCACTCACGGCCTGTTGGCTCTAGGTTTCGCCCGCTCCGCGGTGACCCGGGCGCTCGATGTTCCGTTGAACGAGGGCCTGAAGATCGAGGCGGATCTCTCCACCCTCGCCTATCGGACCCAAGACGCCGAAGAAGGCATGGCCGCTTTCATCGCCAAACGAAAGCCGGAGTTCCGCGATGCCTGACAAGCAAATCATTGTCACCGGCGCGAGCCGCGGCATCGGCGCGGCGATCGCCAACGATCTCGCTAAGCGCGGCTTTGACGTCGTTGGTCTGTCCCGATCTGGAGAAACTCCTGTGGGCAAAGGCCTTCGTTGTGACCTGACCGACGAAAAAGCGCTGCGCGCCGCCATTTCGGAGGTTGCGAGTTGGGGACGAATCGTCGGTCTCGTCAACAACGCCGGCGCTCACAAGGCGACGCCGAGCGCACAATTGGAATCGGCGGAAATCGAGGCGGCGATGCGTCTCAACGCGATCATGCCGTTTGTGGCCTGCCGCGAGGTCTTTCCTCATCTAAAGGCTTCGGGCTCCGGGTTGATCGTCAATATCGGTTCGTTCTTCGACAAGATTGGCGTCGCCGGCAACGTCGCTTACTGCGCCTCCAAGGCCGCCATCGGCGCGATGACCCGCTGCCTCGCCGTCGAATGGGCGCGAGACGGCGTCAGGGTGATCGACGTCGCCCCCGGATATATCGAGACCGACCTCAATCGCGATTTCCTGGCGCGCGACAAAGTCAAGGCCTGGATTGGCAGCCGCATCCCCGCCAGCAGGCCCGGACAACCCGAGGAAGTCGCGCGTTTGGTTGGGCTGTTGTTCGCCGAGGAGATCTCCTTCCTGAATGGCGAGACTATTTACATCGATGGCGGACAGGGAATGAACCATTGAGCTCTAAATTATTTCAGAGCCTGGAAAGTCGCCGGCGCTGGTCGGAGGACGAACGGCTTCTCCTCGATCAGGTGCATCGTCTCGCCGATGAAATCATCGCGCCGAACGCCGCCGGAGTCGACAAAGAAAGCTCATTCCCCTGGACGAACGTCAAGGCGATCAACGAACTCGGACTCAACGCGGTCTTCATTCCTGAGGCCTATGGCGGCGCGCCGATGCGCTATCGCGCCTATCTTGAGGTGGTGAAGATCATCACGGCAGCTTGCGCCTCGACGGGCATCATCTACGCCACCAATTTCCACGCGATGAAGCCCCTCATCGACCTTGGTAGCGAGGAACAAAAGCAGCGGCTTTTGCCGCGATTGGCCGAGGGCGCTCTCGCTTCGCTGGCGATCACCGAGCCCGGCGCAGGCTCCGACGCAACCGGCATGACGACGCGCTTCCGGCCCGATGGCGACGACGTCATCGTCAGCGGGTCGAAGACTTTCATTACCAACGGCGACGTTGCCGATCTCGTTCTGCTGTTTGGAAAGTGGAGCGAGATAGACGATCCGAAGCGCGCCATTTCGGTCCTAGTGCTCGAAAAAGGGACAGCCGGATTCAATGTCGAGCGTCTAGAAGACAAGATGGGCCATCGCGGTTCGTCGACCGCGACCCTCTCGTTCAGCGACTGTCGCGTGCCGCGGAAAAACCTGATCGGCGCGCCGGGCGCGGGTTTGGGAATCCTGCTTTCGTCGTTGAACAAGTCACGCCCCAGCATTGCGGCGCATGCGCTCGGCATCGCCAACGCGGCCTTCCACGACATGGTCGCCTATATGAACGAGCGCAAGCAATCGGGGCGGCGGATTTCCGAGTTCCAGGCCAATCAATTTCTGCTTGCCGACCACGCCAGCGATCTGGCGATGACTGAACTCTGGCTCGACTACGTCGCCGAGCTCGTCGACGGCGGCGCCCCGGACTACGGCTTGGAAGCCTCGATCGCCAAGATGCGCGCCTCCGATCTGGCAATGCGCGTGACTACAGACGCGGTGCAGATGCATGGCGGCTACGGCTACTGCCGCGACTTTCGCGTCGAGCGCCTGATGCGCGACGCGAAGATCACCCAGATCTGGGAAGGCACGAACCAGATTCACAGACAATTGATCGGCAGGAGTTTCGTATCCCGATGACCTCTACAATTCGCACGGTTGGCGTTTGCGGCGCCGGCGGCACGATGGGGGCAGGCATCGCCATTGTCGCCGCGCGCGCCGGCTTTCGGGCCATTTCCTACGACGTGGGACCGGATCGTCTCGACTCGGCGCGAGCGCAAACCGCCGCCTTTTTCGACAAGTCCGTAGAGCGCGGCAAACTCCCGGCGGAAGAACGCGACGCGATCATGGCGCGCTCCGAAACCACGACGGACCTCGCCGAGCTTGGCGAATGTGATCTGGTGATTGAGGCGATTTTCGAGGATCTCCAGGTCAAGCGCAAGCTGCTCGGGCAACTCGACGCCGTTTGCCCGCCGGAAACGATCTTCGCGTCTAACACATCGACCTTGTCGATCACTGAAATCGCCGCTGGTTGCTCCCGTCCGGATCGCGTCATCGGCCTGCACTTCTGCCTGCCTGCGCAATTGATGAAGTTGATCGAGGTTTCGCCAGGCCTGTTGACCTCAGAGGCGACCCTCGAGACGGCGTGGGCCTGGACGGAAAAATGCGGCCAGATGCCGGTTAAGACGCAGGATCGACCGGGCTTCATCCTCAATGCGCTGTTGGTGCCGTTCAACAATGATTGCATTCGCGCGGTGGAAGCAGGCGTCGCCGAGCCCGCCGACATTGATCGCGCGATCAAGGCGGGGCTCGGCTACAAGATGGGTCCTCTCGAACTCATCGACTTGATTGGTCTCGACACCCAGGTTCGACTTTGCGAAGCCTTCTATCCTGTGACGCTCGACCCGCGATCGGCCACGCCGCCGCTGCTGCGCCGTATGGTCGCGGCCGGCCAACTCGGGCGCAAGAGCGGGCGCGGCTTCTTCGCCTACGAAGGCGGCAAGATGTTTGGAGCCTGATGCCGATGAGCTATGCGATCCTCCAACAAGGCGCCAGCCGATCCTTTCTCGACGGCGACCCGTTTCTCGCCAAGGCGTCGCCGGCCGACGATGCGGACGTGCTCGTCTGCATCGGCGCCGCGCCGCCCGGCAACCAAGCGTATAAAGCGATAGCGATCGAACTCGACAAGGAGTGCCTCGCCGATCACGTCGGTTTCGATGCGCCGCCCGCTAACGTGTTCGGCTTCGCCCGCTATCGCAACGGGTCGGATGCGCCATCGCGTCTGGTCGAACTCGTTCGTTTGCCGAATTCCGACCCCGACGCCCTGAAAGCGGTTCGACAGGTTTTCGAGGCGGCGGCCCTTGCCGTGTCGGTCTGCGCCGATCACGCGGGCCGGATCATCGATCGCTTGGTGCGGCCCAAATACAATGCGGCGCTGAGGCTGCTGGATGAGGGATTGGCGACGCAGGCCGATATGGACCTGACCTGCCGGCTTGGGCTCGGCTATCCCGACGGACCGATCGAGCGCGTGATCCGCGGCGGTCTCGCCGATCATTTCGCGGTCACTTCGGCGTTGTTTGAGACCTTTGGCGCCTCCGCTTACGCGCCCGCGCGTCAGGCAGTGATCGCGGCGAGGCGAGAGAAGCGCAAGTGAGACCGCTTCAGGATTTGTTTGTCCTCGATTTCTCGACCCTGCTGCCGGGGCCAATGGCGACCTTGTTGCTCGCCGAGGCCGGCGCGGAAGTCGTCAAGATCGAGCGTCCTGGGCGCGGCGAGGAAATGCGCTCGTACGAGCCCAGATGGGGACGCGACAGCATCAATTTCGCGCTGCTCAATCGCGGCAAGAAGAGCGTCGCGCTCGATCTCAAATCCGAAAAGGACCTCGCAATCGCCGTGGGACTCGCGGCGCGGGCGGACGTTCTCGTAGAGCAATTTCGACCAGGGGTCATGGATAAGCTGGGTTTGGGTCATGATGCGCTTGCCAAGATCAATCCGAAGCTGATCTATTGCTCGATCAGCGGCTACGGACAGACGGGCCCCAATCGCGACAGAGCTGGTCACGACCTCAACTATATCGGCGATTCAGGGTTGCTGAGCCTCGCGATGGGGCCGCCTGACCACCCGACGATTCCGCCTGCGTTGATCGCCGATCTCGCCGGCGGCGCTTATCCCGCCGTGATGAATATTCTGCTCGCGCTGGAGTCTCGCCACCGTACCGGTCTCGGATGCCGACTAGACATCGCCATGGCGGAGAACTTGTTTCCGCTGATGTACTGGGCGATCGGCAACG
>Ga0302140_10011654_pt1 | contig 10805 bp, 7 predicted proteins | sample I_Bog_E1_1_FD_202095 | JGI IMG/M metagenome (GOLD analysis project Ga0302140, IMG submission 202095) | Peat permafrost microbial communities from Stordalen Mire near Abisko, Sweden - I_Bog_E1_1 | ecosystem: Environmental > Terrestrial > Soil > Wetlands > Peat | place: Sweden: Abisko, Stordalen...
TTTAAGGGGCGGCTGCTCGTGGAGCCGGGACGGTTTCTGGTGGCGCAGGCGGGCGCGCTGGTGGCGCGGGTACTGCAGGTAAAGCGCAACGGGAAGAAGGCCTTTGTGATTACCGATGCGGCCATGAACGATTTGATCCGGCCGGCGCTTTACCAGGCGCACCATGAGATTGTGCCGGTGAGGCCGCGGGCGGGGCGGACGCGGGCGGTGGATGTGGTGGGGCCGGTTTGCGAGACGGGCGACTTTTTTGCGCGGGACCGCAAGCTTGCGCCCGTGGAGCCGGGCGACCTGGTTGCGCTGCTCGATGCAGGGGCTTACGGCATGGCGCAAAGCTCGAATTACAATACGCGGATGAGGCCGGCTGAGGTGCTGGTGGAGGGCCCGAAGGCGAGGCTTATCCGGCGGCGGGAGACGATTGCGGACTTGCTGGGGCCGGAGATGGTGTGAGGTTCGCGAATGATTTTTCCGGTCGAACGGAATATGATTTTGGCGTGAGGGGACTATGGAAGAGCGGACTATGGAAGGGCGGATCACAATCGAGCCTGACAAGCGTTCCGGTCAGCCATGCATCCGAGGCCTTCGGATTACGGTGTGGGACGTTCTTGGCTGGCTGGGGGCTGGAATGAGTCAGGCTGAGATTCTGGACGACTACCCGGAGTTGGAATCTGCCGATTTTCCCGCCGTGTTTGAATTCGCCGCGCGCGTGGGGCGGCGAGTTGCGTTGTGAAACTGCTTCTGGATGAGAATCTGTCTCGCCGGCTTGTCCCGCGTATCGCAGACCTTTTCGCGGCCTCGGCGCATGTTGTGTCATTGGGATTGCTTCAAGTCCCAGACAAGGCCATTTGGGAATACGCAAAGTCAAACGGCTTTGCCATCCTGACCGCAGACTTGGACTTCTATGAACTGGCCATTACGCTTGGTCCTCCGCCGAAAGTGATATGGCTTCGCGGCTGTAATTACCGCACGGCTGAAGTCGAACGGTTGATTCGAGGTCAGGCAATTCGGATCGCGGAGTTCCTTGAGGATGCAGATCGGGCTGTGCTGATTCTCCGGCGGCAATAACGAAATGCCTGATTAACCCCAAAGAGCTTAACGTTCCCGGTGGAGCTTGAATCTTCACCCGTGGAAGGATGAGCATTCTGGCCACATCATCCTGAAACTCCCACAACCGCTGGGTCGTCCTGATAAGGTACTCCGCGGAGGATTTTTGCAATGCAAGTGGGATTGAAAGTGGTGTGTGCTTTGGCTGTGGCGGGCCTGGTGGTTGGGCTGGCTGCGAATGGATATGCCGACTCCCTTACGGTGAAGACCGAGCAGGGTAAGGTGACGGGCAAGACGATCAACGACGGTAAAGTGAAGGCGTTCCTGGGGTTGCCTTACGCGGCTCCGCCGGTGGGCGATTTGCGCTGGAAGGATCCGGAGGCGCCTGCCAAGTGGAAGGGCGACCGGGATGCAACGAAGTTCGGGGCAAGCTGCGCGCAGAATCACGTCTTCGACGACATGATCTTCCAGGACGCAGGGCCGAGCGAGGATTGCCTGTTTCTGAACGTGTACGCACCCGCCGATGCGAAGGATAAGAGCAAGCTGCCGGTGATGTTCTGGATTCATGGCGGCGGATATTCCGGCGGCGGAAGCTCGGAGCCACGCCACAATGGCGACTTTCTGCCTTTGAAGGGCGTGGTGCTGGTAACCATCAATTACCGGCTGGGGGTGTTTGGGTTCCTGGCAACGGCGGACTTGGGCGCGGAGGCAAATGGCGCGGCAGGGAACTATGGGCTCCTGGACATGGTAGAGGCGCTCCAGTGGGTGAAGGCCAACATCAAGAAGTTCGGCGGCGACCCTGACAATGTAACCATCTTCGGCGAAAGCGCGGGGTCGTTTGCGGTGAGCACTCTGATGGCGTCCCCGGCGGCGCGAGGGCTGTTTGCGAAGGCTATCGGCGAGAGCGGCGGGGCTTTCGGTTCCACATTGCCAACCGACACGCTGGATTCGCGCGAGAAGAAGGATGGCGCCTGGGTGGCGACGCTGGGCGTCACTTCGCTGAAGGAGTTGCGCGCGCTTCCAACCGAGAAGATTCTGGCCGCTGCGAAGAACAACAGGGGCGGTTTTCCGCCGGTGATCGACGGGAAATTTTTGACCGAGCCGGTGCCCGATACTTACGCAGCCGGGAAACAGGCCCATGTACCGCTGCTGGCCGGCTGGAATCGCGACGAGGGCAGTTTTGTGGCCATGCGCGGCATGACCGCGGACCAGTTCAAGGGCATGGCGGCCGGGCTCTTCAAGGATCGCGCGGCGGAGTATCTCACCCTCTATCCGGCGGATACCGATGAGCGGGCGCTGCGCTCGGCTATCGATTACGGCAGCGATTCCTTTATTGCCCTGGGCACGTGGAAGTGGATTGAGGCGCATCGCAAGACCGGGGACTCGCCTATTTACCGTTACCACTTTGAGCTGGCTGCGCCGACGAGCAAGTTTCATCCAGGCTCCTATGCGTTCCACTCCGACGACATCGAATATGTGTTTGGCACGCTGGACACCAGGCCCGGCGCAGTGTGGCGGCCCGAGGACCGGAAGCTGAGCGACGAGATGATGAGCTACTGGACGAACTTCGCCAAAACGGGCGATCCCAACGGACCGGGGTTGCCGGTGTGGCCCAAGTATGACAAGGACGACTCGCTGATCCACCTGGACAGCACCATTACTTCCGGGCCGGACACGACGCGGCCGCGGTATGAGTTTTTGGAGAAGGGAATGCCGGCGGCACGGTTCTGAGTGGGGCGACCGGGTTTGGGCAGGAAAAAGGCCGCCTTTGGGCGGCCTTTTTGCTTTGGATCGAAAGAAATGCGGACGGGCTAAGCGGAAGTCAGTCGATTAGTGGCTGACGCCCGCAGCTGTGGCGAAACCGGCAGAAACGTCGGGGGGAATGGTGGTTACCGCAGGGGGGTCGCTAAACGAGGCGGTCTTGGCGTTGATGGCGGTGGAGTAGTCGGGGCCCAGGCCGAGCTTCTTGATGGCGCGGGAGTCGGGCATGAGCTTGGTTTGCCAACCTTGATCCGCCTGATACTTCTGCATGGCGGCTTCGGTGGTTGCGTCCCACTTACCGGTAGCTTCGCTGGTCAGGTAATGTTCGCGGATGAGAGCCTGCTGGATTTCTGTAACGCGGGCTGGCTCAATTGCCTGCTGGCCGTGCAAGCGGTGGGACTTGGCGCCTGCTTTGTGGAGGGTGCGCGAATGGCTGCCGCTGGTGGGAGGGCGGTGGACACGGGAGCCGAAAGACGGCGACGCGGACAAGGCCGCTAATAGTAAAAGTGCCAGACTAGCTCGAGGAAATAGCACGCTGGTTCCACCTTCTGTGTGAGCAAAATTGATCGTGACTGTCTAAATTGAGTCTATCGGACTGTCCCGTAATGCGGCAAGGGAAAAATTATCTCATTTTTAAGAATCCGATGAGTCAGGGGAATGCGCCGGCCGGGAGAATCCCAGGCCGGCACACCCCAGCACTACTGCAAAGTGCCGCCTATATAGTTGATTCCATCGCCCGGATGGCGTGGGTCCACGATCTCGAAGACCACGTCATCGCCGGTTTTGAGCTTACCAACCACGGCATCGTATTGATCTTTGGCGCCGGTGGCCTGTTTGTTGATGCGAATGATGACCAGCCCTGGCTCAAGACCCTGCAGGTCGGCAAACGAACCGGAGCGGACCGACTGGATGAGCATACCCGGGGAATGAAGCTTGGCCGCTGTGGACGGCGAGACTTCGCGGACAACAATGCCCAGTTTGGCCTCGCTCGCATCGCCCTTGTCGTCGGGGCCAGACTCCACCTGCGCGTTACCCTGGTCCGCAAAGACCTTGTCGCGGTCGCCGATGGTGACTGTGGTGTCGGCCGGTTTGCCGTCGCGCAGATAGCCCAGGCGGACGGTTGAGCCGGGCCTGCGGCTGGCGATTTCATTCACCAGGTCGTCGCCGTCCTTGATGGACCGGCCGTCGATGGCGGTGACGATGTCACCGGCTTTGAGGCCTGCCTTTTCAGCCGGGCCTCCCGGCTGAATGGACTGAACCAGCACCCCATTTTTGAAGCCATAGACGCGATTGACCGCGCCGGAAAGCCCCTGGCGGAACTGGATGCCGATGGAGCCGCGGGTGACCTTGTGGCCGGGGCTGATAAGGTCGTTGTAGATGTCGGCCACGGTGTTGGACGGCATGGCGAATCCGATGCCCTGGTATCCGGCCGACTGCGTGTAAATGGCCGTGTTGACGCCGATGACCTCGCCGTTCATGTTGAGCAAAGGTCCGCCGGAGTTGCCCGGATTGATGGCCGCGTCGGTCTGGATGAAGTGCTGGAACTGGCCGCTTTGGCCTGGTTCGATGGTCCGGTTTTTTGCGGAAATGATGCCGGCGGTGACGGTCTGCGCCAGCGCAAACGGGCTTCCGATGGCCTCAACCCAGTCGCCAACCTGCGCGGTGTCGGAATTGCCCAGCTTTACGGTGGGCAGAGGGGTGCTGGTGTCGATCTTGATGACTGCCAGGTCGGTAGCCTTGTCAAAGCCGATGACGCGCGCCGGACGGCCCAGGTCCTGGCTTTCGGGGTCGGTGGAGAGCTTGACGTAGATATTGTCGGCCTTCTCGATGACGTGGTTGTTGGTGATGATGTAGCCCTTGGAATCGACGATGAAGCCGGAGCCCAAGGATTCGCGAACCTGACCGTCGTCCCCGCCTTCCTGATCGGGCATTTGCCCGCCGAAGAACTTGTTGAAGAAGTCCTGGAAGTTCCCCTGCCCCTGCCCCTGTCCCTGCTGGTCGTCGTCCTGGTCCTGATCGTCGCCCGGATTCTGCTGTTTGGGTTGGATGCGGCTGTGGGGATTGCGGCCGGGCCGCATGGCGGACTGTTTGGGGAGGGTCTGGGTGTTGATGTTCACCACGGCGGGGCCGACCAGATGCGCGATCCGGACAAAATCGTTCGGAGGAACCGGAGTGTTGACTACCTTCAATGGAGTGGCGTCGGCGCTGCTATTCTGCGTTTCTTGTCCGCGGACTCCGTGCGCGGCGAAGGAGCCGGCTACAATTGCGGCCGAGAGGGTGGCAAGCAGGACAAATACTGAATTGAGACGGCGCGAGTTGAGCCGTTCGAAGAGCGATTTCATAGGTTCAATGACCTCATTCGGTGACCAGCCTTGCGGCTGGAGCTGATTATGCACCTGACTCCAGTATAGCCAGTTGCCGGCGGCCCCTTCTGACATGAGATGCACTAAGTCCTTGTGGGGTCAACCGGGAGATGGAGGTGTAGGTTCGACCCGCATCACTCGCCGTCCTCCAGCCAGGGCCGCGAAGGCTGCTTTCCACAGATTTAGACGGGATTGTGAGGGAAGAGTCGCAGAGACGGCGCCGACTTCTCGAGCCGGCGGACAGTTTGCTTATCGCGCGTCTGCATTGACGGGGAAGGCTTCCTGGCCGGCGACGTAGGTTTCGAGGAAGTGGGCGTAAAACAGGGCCGGAGCGGCAACCTCGTAGATGTTCATTTCGATGAGGATGAAGTCCGCATCGTAACCGGGCGCGAGCTTGCCCTTGTGCTTTTCGGCGAATTCAGCGTATGCCGAGCCCTGCGTGTAGGCATAGAGGGCCTGGCCGCGGGTGAGCTTGTTGGCGGGAAAATACTCCTTGGTTCCGGCCTGATTTTTGCGCGTAACAGCGGCGTAAAGCCCGCGAAGGGGTGTGATGGGCTCGACGGGATAGTCGGTGCCGAAGGCTAGCGGCACGCCTGCATCGAGAAAGGCTTTCCATGCGTAGGAGTAGGCGGCGCGCTGGGGTCCGAGACGGTCCTCGGCCCAGTTCATGTCGGTAAGCAGGTGGCTGGGCTGCATGGAGGCGATGACGCCGAGCTTTTTGAAGCGCGGAATGTCGGAGGGGTCGACGACCTGCGCGTGCTCGATGCGGTTGCGTGCGGTTGTGGAGATGCCAGACTGCGCATAGGCGTTGAGGGCCATTGCGGCGGCTTTGTCTCCGATGGCGTGAAAGCCCAACTGGAAGCCGGCCTTGGCGCGTTCGAGAGCCATCTGGTTGAGCTGATCCTGTGTGTACTGAGGAAGGCCGGTATTGCCTGGGTCGTCGGAGTATGGAGCTTTCAAAGCCGCGGTTCGCGAGCCCAGGGAGCCATCCATGAAGCCTTTCAGAAAGCCTGTGTGCAGCATGGGATCGTTGGCGTCGTGGTGAGCGCGCATCTTGATGAGGTCGGAGAGGGGCGCTTTGAAGGGCAGCCACTCGGTGATGCGCAGGTTGAGCTTGCCCTCCTTCTCCAGCTCCTCATAGATGAGAAAGTCGTCCCAATCGCTGAAGTCCTGCACGCTGGTGACACCGTGAGCGAGGGCGTCGGCGATGGCCAGCTCGTCTCCGCGACGGCGCTCGTCGTGGCTGGGCGGGGGAATGACCTTGTATACCAGGTTTTGCGCCGACTCGCGAAGAATGCCGGTGGGCTCGCCGCCGGAGCCGAGATCGATGGCTCCGCCCTGGGGAGGAACGGTTTTGCCTGTAATTCCGGCGGCGGCGAGGGCAGCGGAGTTGGCAATGGCGATGTGGCCGTCGATTCGGTCAAGAAATGTGGGATGGCTGCCGGTGACTTTGTCGAGGTCCTGCCGGGTTGGGAGCGTTTTTTGCGCCCACAGCGTGTGATCCCAATTGCCGCCGGTGAGCCAGTGTCCGGCGGGGGCGTTATTGGCGAAGGTCTTTACCTTGGCGAGCATGTCGGCGAGGGATTTGACGCCGGTGAGGTCGACGTTGAGCTTGGTGCGTCCGGCGCTGCCCAGGTGGACGTGCGCGTCGTTGAAGCCGGGAAAGATGAAGGTGCTGGTGCTGGCTGAGTCGAGGTCGCGCAAGCGGGTATTGGGTCCGGCGAGGCGGGTGATGTCTGCTGTTGTGCCGACGGCGATGACTTTGCCTGCGCCGATGGCCATGGCCTCAACGATTTCCGGTTTATCCTGGGCCATTCCGACGCCGGTATAAATGCTGCCGTCAAAGAAGATGATGTCGGGTACGATTTTGAGCGCGGCCGGCGCGGGCTTTTTGGGCGGCGTGTGCCGGGCCGGCGCGGTTTGAGCCGGGCACAGGACTGCGGCGGTCAGGGCCCCCGCGAGCAGTGTGAAATGGATGCGCATGCGCGAAGTGTATCAGACAAATGCTACTGTTCCGCAGCCCATTCCAGTGTGGCGAGGGTTAGCAGAAGCACGCGGCGCAGGCCTACTTCACGATCCTTGGCGGAAAACCATTCAGCCTGGGTATGCGCGCCTGCTCCCTCGCCGCCGGCGCCCATCGACAAAGCCGGAACGCCGAGCGAGAGGGGAATATTCGCATCGGTAGAGCCGAGGCGAAGATCGGTGCGCAGGCCCAGATGGCGGTCAACGGCGCGCAAGGCTTCCAGGAGTGGAGAATCGCCGGGCAATTGCGCCGCGGGACGGTCTCCGATCTTGGCGATGCTGAACGAGAGCAATCCCCGGTTGCGCGTCTTTGCGCCAGAATTGCAGAGCTGGACGGCGTCTTCGACGGCGCGAAACATGGCAACTTCGAGGCGCAGCAACTGGTCAGGGCCGGTGGAGCGGAAATCGATGGTGGCCTGAACGTTTTCAGGAATGGAATTTACGCTTGTGCCGCCATGGATGGTGCCTATGTTGAGGGTGGTGCGGGAATCCTCGTGAAGGGAAGTTCGGGAAAGCGCGGCCAGGGCTGCGGACAGCGCGGCGATGGGGTTGGGGGTGCCGGCGTCGGTAAAACTGTGGCCGCCGGGACCGGTGACGACTACTTTGTAGCGCTTGCTGCCCAGGGCCTGGGTGACGACCGAGTCCGCGCCTGCGCCGTCGAGGACGATATGGGCGGCGATGCGGCCGGCGAGCGCGGGCTGGTTGTAAATGTGGCGAACGCCGCGCAGGTCGCCTTCGCCCTCTTCGCCGACATTGCCCAGGAACAGGAGCGGGGCGGGCAGTTGTGCTTTGGACTGGACGAGCGCATGGGCGATGGCCAGCATTCCAACGACGCCCGCGGCGTTGTCACACGCGCCGGGAGCCTCAAGCCGTTCGCCGTTCACCACCGGGTTGAGAGGGGTTCCCAGGGGAAAGACGGTATCGATATGGGCCGAGAGCAGGACCAGCGGGCCAGTGCTCTCAGGGGGCAGGTTGGCGGCCATCAGAAGGCCGAGCACGTTGCCTGCGCCGTCGGTATGGACCTGGCTGAGGCCGGCCTCGGTGAAGCGGGCGGCGAGCCACTCGGAACGGGCTTGCTCTGCGAAAGCCGGAGCGGGTATGGCGACCAGGTTGGTTTGCCAATCCATGATGCGCGCGGGATTGTTATGCAGCCAGGCAAAGGCCGCGTGGACGGGCCTTTGCCCCGCCAGGGCCGTTACGCGCGAGAAAGCCGAGATGCGTGGAGAGACGGACATACGGACTGTCTTCAGGGTAGCAGGGGCGACTCTCGAAGATTGCGAATCGAGGGGCTGTATCCTGGATCAACTTGTGCCTTCTGAACACAGCGCCTGTATGGCGATACTCTGGGTCGAAAGCCTGCTCAGAAGCTGACTTTGCGTTCTGGGAACCAGGTTAGCTGGATGGTTGTGGTGGTTACAGTCTGTTGGCCGGGCAGGTAGATGGGGGCTGTCCAGTGCTCATAGGCGAAGTTGCCGCTTAGCAGATAGTCCTTGCCGAGGCGCTTGGCTGCCTGGAAGCTGAAGTCGTTGAGCGTGGTTCCGCCGGGGATGAAATAGGTGGTGGCCTTCTGGTTGCGGTAGCTTGCCTGGATCCATTCATTGCCGGTCAGGTGGTAAGTAATCCAGGCCTGGCCGCCTTTGTCTTCGCGTCCGATCCAGTCGCCGAACATTTGGCCCGCGTTGGTGTAGCCCTGCCGTTGAACCGCTTCATAGTACATGAATTGGCCGAAATGACTTCCAGTGTTTGAGCTGGACGGATCGGTGGAGGCAGCTTCGAGCCGCAGGTCTAGCTTGGGAGCGCCGGGAACATGAGATAGATAGATGCCGGGGCGGTAAGAGGAGCGGCGCGGTGCGTCGGCGGGGGAAACGTCGTCGTGGATTTCGGAGTCGGCATAGAGCGTGAGCCATTTGCGGAGGTGAGGCAGGCGCCAGGAGAAGTCGAAAGCGCCAAAGCGCGCACCGGGGTCGGATGTACTGTCTTTGATTGCGGCTGTGGTTCCGCTGAAGCTGAAGAAGCTCTTGAGGAAGGTGTGGAGGGTGATGGGCTCGTGGTCTCGGCCACCCCAGATTACGGTGCGCTCGAAACCAAACTCGAGGTCCGGCAGGGGCCGGAAGCTTATCTTCTCGACATGGACCCAGGGATCGATGGGGTAGGTGTGGCCTTTGAGCGGGCCGATGAGGAAGTCGTAGCGGAACGGTCCGGCGACTGAGGAAAGAAACGGAATGTGCAACGGCTCGATGCGATTGATGTGGAAGGCGTAGATGTTTTCAGCATTGTTGGAGTAGGCCATGCCGCCGCCGACGGCGGGTCCGAGCCAATCGTCCTGCTTGCCGAAAGAGATTTCGTGGTTGAGATAGTGGGCGGAGACGTAGCCCTCCAGGATGCGCGCAACGGCCTTGTCGGCGATGGGTCCGGCGGAAATGGTGGGCTGGTCGTTGTACGGGATTGGCACACATCCGGTCCCCGACATCCAGCAGGAGGGGCTGAAGTAGTCGGTAGTGCTGTCGATTATGGCCAGTTGCTCAGAGACCGCCTGGGAGTAGCCGGCGGCCGACGGAGCACCCTGGAACTCTCCGCGGACATAAAGGACGAAACGGCCGGTTGAGGCATAGGCGCTGGCGCCGGAGTAGTTGTTGAAGCCGTTCTCGTAGGGCCGGCCGTAATCGTTGATGATGGTGGAACCGAGATGGTAGCTGTCGTGCAGGGGATTGCCGCTGATACCCCGAGCTACGGAGTAAACCGACTCGACGCGCGCGCTGCCCTGATGAGCCGGGCAAGGGCCCTGGGTATCTCTATGGATTTCGTGGATGAGAGCGTCGTAGGTCTCCTGGGCTTCGTCGGTGACCGGGCCGGGATCGGCGTCATCGATTTTAGTGCTGGCTTCCTCGAGCATTCGCTCGATGCTGGCGCGCGTCCACGGGCGCATTCCGAGATAGACGGTATTGACATAGCCTAGAGAATAAAGACGGAAAACGGCTGGATAGACCCAACTATCGACCGGGACGAAGGGGGAACCGAGGATGGAGGGGTCGCACACGGTGGAGGTTTGGTTTGAAGCTTGCCTACCCCATTTTCCGGCTGCGTCGGGCGACGAGGGTTGTTGGGCGGCGAGTGGGCAGGCAGCAACAAGGAGAAGGCCCGCCAGCGCGATTGCGAATTGAATGCCGGGAGCCAAAGCGACACGTCTGCTCACGTTCATATCCTCACTCTATCATTCGAATTCGGACACACCTGCGTTTGGGATTGGATGCGGGACTGGCGGGAAAGGCGGATGGTGGAGAAACGTATCCGGAATCGGCACAGCCAACGCAATGGACTAATAAGTCAACGGGTTGAACGGGAATCTGGGATGGCTGCGCGAATGGCCCGATGGAGCTCGATGGTGAATGCGGCGGCTATCCGGGACTTCAAATCGGCGCTGAACAAGCCTTTCTGCGCGAGGTAGTTCTCCATGTTCAGAATGGGATCGGCCGCCACCCAGCGGCGGCACTCGATCAGGGTGGGTCCGCGGCCCAGGCGGACGCGCTGGATGGACTCGAATGCGACGCGATAGACGGCCACGATGTCGTTTCCATCCACGGTAATACCGGGAAAGCCGTGCGCGTGAGCGGGGTGGTT
>Ga0302140_10011662_pt1 | contig 10802 bp, 6 predicted proteins | sample I_Bog_E1_1_FD_202095 | JGI IMG/M metagenome (GOLD analysis project Ga0302140, IMG submission 202095) | Peat permafrost microbial communities from Stordalen Mire near Abisko, Sweden - I_Bog_E1_1 | ecosystem: Environmental > Terrestrial > Soil > Wetlands > Peat | place: Sweden: Abisko, Stordalen...
CTTGCTCGACTGGAACTCTCGCGAGAGAAGCGGGATGCCATCAAGCGGGAACGTGACCAGGCTGAAAAGGACCGGGTTGATCATCAGGGCAAGTCGGTTGCCGCGCGGGAACAGGCCAAAGAGTTCACCCTCCAAGTTGGAGGGAAGGAAAAGGAGTACGGCATCATTGCTGGCAAAATTACCCCGCTGAAAAACGCCTTTGAAACGTCATTGGACAGTTTTGCGATATCCGCCAGACAGGTGGGGGAGGCGGAGGACCACCGTGATACTATTGGCCGATGGATTGATGGGTTTGATGCCTTGATCAAGTCGCAGAATCGCGGCGCGGCCACGGTGGCACGCCTATTCCGGGAGATTTCCGGATGGGACGGGGCGAAATTGCTGACGGCAGAGAAAACGGCATCCTCTGCCGCCGGAGTCTTGAAGGACGCTGAGGCCAAACTTACAAAAGCCGAACAGCAGCATGTGACGCTCAAAGCGCAACTTAAAGAAATTGCTGGTGGCGTTTGTCCGTTCCTAAAAGAAAAGTGCCAGCAGTTTGACCCGTCTAAAGTGCAGGCAGACTTTGACCAACAAACCTCGGCCATTCCTGGGCTCAAGCAGGAAGTCAAGCAGGGCAAGCTGGCCCATGAAGCAGCCGAACGCGTGCTCAAAGAGCTCAGAACGGCCCACGGGAAATTTTCCGGAATGGAAACCGAATTGGCCGAAGCCCTTGGCGGCTACCTGGATGGTTTAAAGAACTTGAATTCAGCCCAAGCCGTGTCGTCCCATGCATGGCTGTTCGCTTGGGAACCTCAATTGTCCATCATTCCGGTTGCCAATATAACTACCTTGGAGCTAAGCGACCCGCTCAAGGTCGTTGACCTCCAACAGCAACTGGCAAGTTTCGTCAACGACGCCAAAGCTTGGTGGGAGAAAACCAACGCGATCATCAAGGCTCGCCTCAAGGCGTTCAATGAGGAGGCGAAGACGCGCAAGGCCCAAGAAACCAGCCTTGGTCAATACGCCGAAGAACAGTCCCGGCTCAAGGTGGAGATTGGGAAATTGACCCAAAAGGCCACGGTCAAAGAAGCCGAAGCCAAGCAACAGGATGGGGTGGTGACGGGATTGGCCGATCAAGTTGGCAAGCTGGATGACGAGTTGAAAGCCTTTATCAACCTGGACAACGATATCAAACGCGAGCAACTGAAACGCGATGCCAATCGTCTGGGCCATGAACGCCACCTTGGTGCCAGAAGGGTTGCCGACGAATTGGTGGCGCGCCAAACCCGGCTGACGCAACTGGTGGACGATGAGTCTGCCGCCCAACAAGCACTTTTGGCAGCCACCGCCGCAGTTCAGAAAGCCGAGCAGGATTTTGATCCAGAGCAACTGAAAGTTGCGATTGCAGACCACCAAAACAAGCGTGATCGCGCTACGACGTTGCAGACCAGCTTGGAGTCCGAGCAGAAAAGCCTGGAAAAGGAGGGAAAACGGTTCAAAGAATGGGGCAGCGCTTGTCTGGAACGTGATCGTGTGTCGGCTGAAATCGGTCGGTGCGAAGCGGCGAAAGCCATCACGGAACTCGCCCGTAAAACCTTGCGCGATACAGCCCCATCCGTCGCCCAACATCTCTGCAACCGAATTGCCGCGAGAGCGCAAAGCATTTTCAATCAGATGAATTCGGAGCCCATCGAACTGGTTTGGGACGCCGAACGCTACAGCCTGCGAGTTGCCCCAGGGGAACGGCGATTTGCCATGTTGTCAGGCGGTGAACAAACCAAGCTGGCGCTGGCCATGACGCTGGCCATGATCGACGAATTCAGCGGGTTGCGGTTGTGCATTTTCGACGAACCCACCTATGGTGTGGATGCCGACAGCCGCCACAAACTCGCGGATGCCATTCTTCAAGCCCAAGCCGCCGCCGGACTTGACCAACTGCTCTTGGTTTCCCATGACGATGCTTTCGATGGCAAAATCGACCACACCATCCTCTTGGAAAAATCCGGCCGGCTGGGAACCAGCGTGGTGCAGGATTAATTTATGAACCCAAAACTTTTCCCCGTCCTCGCGCTGTTTTCGATCGGCGGGCTGCTTGGTTGTGCCACGACAAATCAGTTTCATTCCTGGCCGTTGTTTACGCTTCCGGGACGGAAGTCCCCCGCCTTTCCATTCCGCGCGAGCCACAGACCATTGCCGCCTATACGAATAGAATAGCCAGCGTAGTCAACAATCTCGATAGCTGTATCGGAGCCCGGAGGGTCCAAGGCTTAATAACTCCACCTTGCGGACTGGAAGATTGGCGCGACGACATTTCCGAATAAGGAAGTCTGCCTCATCATGATTGTGGGTCGAAAGGATAACTTGGTAAGCATCATCACGCATCAAGCTACGGATTACATCTCCAAACGCCGCCGCATGGATCAAGTCTGTGTTTTGAAGCGGATCATCCAAAAGCAGCGCCCGCCACCTCGACCAACGATAAACAGTACTCGCCCCCATTAGGACGCTCAATCCCATGGCGGACATTTGCCCTTCGCTGAGCCACCATTCCGGTTCGCGCTCCAGTGTGCGATTAGAGCGGACGCTTGGCATGGTCACCCAGGCCTGGGTGCGGGTTCGCGTAGCGGTCACATTGGGGCTCAGTTTGAATTCGTAGGGGAACGGTGAGATTAGACGATTAAAGGCCGAAATCCTCGCACTCAGTGGCACCAGCGCGGATGCGCTGAACCTGCCAGTCAGTTCCGTTAGCTTCCTAGCAACTTCTTCCGCACGGCTTTGGGCTGCGCGGGCACGCCTCAGCGCCGCCTCCTGAACTTTCAACTGTTGCTGCAGGATGGAAGCGTAGTCTTCCTTAGAATTCGTGCCTAGGTTCTTAATTGAGTCGGCCACCGCGTGGTCTAGCATCGCCAGTTGTGTTTGCCGGGCCCATGACTCTACTCCAATCACAGTTTTGGCGATTCGTTCCAGGATTTTTTCGTTTTCGATCACCCGCTTCTCTGCCCCCAGCCGGGCGTCTTGCACCGCTGACTCGTTAGGTTCGCCTTGTAGGGTGAGTTTATGCCAACTCGAAACGAGCCGGGCTGACTCCGCTTTCAGTTCCGACAGCAGTTTTTCATCGGCTTCGCGTTTTGCTACCCGTTCTGCGACGGTTACCGTGATGGATCGAAGCTTTTTCTCATGCTCCTCAATCTGGCTTCGCAAATCTCTAATGTCGCTTTCAAGTTTGGCCACCTCGCGCTGGCGCTCGCTACGATAATCCGACAGGGCGTTAAGCCCGCCGCCGGACTTGATGGTTTCGGCAGCGGTCGCAAGTTTCGCCTGGCATTCCTGCAGGACGCTTTCGGTTTTGGAGAGTTCCGCTCTAGCGGCCTGGAGATCACCATGGAGGTTTTTCTCTGTGACCTCATACTGCTGTGCCGTCAGAGCCAGTTCGTCGGACACCCGCAACGCAATGACTTTGGCGCTAAAGTCCTGCTCCTGCTGGAGGAGTGTCTTTCCGCGTTCCTTTAGGACAACCGGGAGCGATTCAAGGCTGGCACCCGTAATCCCGGGCCGTTGCAACAGTTCACTTTTTTGCTTTTCAATCTCCATTCGCTGCTTGGCTCGCGCGCCAAGCGAGGCTTCCACTTCGGCCAACTCGCGGTTGTACTGATCTAGGTTCTCATTCGCTTGCTCAGCCTCACGCTGCAGTTTTCTCAATTCTTCAATAAACGCGGCGGTCCGCCCGCTGTAGCGTTCGATACTTCCTTGCGCTTTGCGCAAAAGCTCTCCCGGCGGGTGAACCTCTGCGCACACCGGGCAGACAGTGTCTTCTGCGTCGAGATGTTGGATTACTTCACCCAGCGCTCGGGCGGCATGGTCCACCGAGCGCTGTTCTGCCGCAAGGCGGTCCGTCACGCCCTTCATTTTCGCATTCAGCCCCGCAGTCGTCTGTTCGAGTGAGGTCTTTCTAGCCGACACTGATTTCTTGCGCTCGGTCAATAGCGTTTCTTCCTTTCCTTGAGCCTCGTAGTCTCGGACCACCTGCGTCAAAGTGGCCAGTGCCTGTTCCGTCTCCGTTAGTGCTCGCAAGTTCTGGTGGACCATTTCCATCCCTTTCACCGCAGCGTTGTAATCATCAATCTGTTTGCGATGCGCGCTCCGACGCTGGTCCAATTCCGCCAGATGCTTGGTCCATGTTGCTATTTTTTCCTCCAAGCCGACACGCAGTTTAGTTGTCGTGATCCGCCGTGATTCCGTTTCTAGCACCATCAGAGCCGAAACCGAGAGTTGATTGGCGTCCGCTGTCTTGGCCTCAAGATTGGCAATAGCTATGCGCACGTTCGCGACTTTTCCCTTTGCTTCCTCTTGAAGTCGGCTGATTTCCTCGTTGTTTGTTTGCTCATTCGTGTGCGTTTCTTGAATCATCCGGATTCGTTGGGTCAACTCCGCGTAGCGGCGCACGCTCGCTTCGAGCTGACTTAATTCACGCTGGCGATTGCGCAACGACGCAGTGAAAGCTTCTGCGGCCGTTCGCAATGCTGCCAATCTTTGCACTGGCTCCTTCGGAGTGGCCTTCGTAAGATTTGCGGGGACGACAAGTTCCAACTCCTGCAGGATCTCCTGCAGATCATCGGGTGAAATCGCCGCTGCGGCCGTAGCCATATTCGTCCAGCGCTCCTGCTCTGCCAACAGCTTTATCCAATCCTCGATCCGCTGGGTCGCTTCCGCCTTCGATTTTTCCAAGTCGGCAATACGGCGATCGAATGCATTCCGGGCCTTGCCGTCGTCGAGCATCTTCCTCAGCCTCTCCAAACGCTCTACGCCGGCCGGGCCTTGGAGCAGGCTCCATTGCGACTTGCCATCGCGCTCCAAGAATCGCTCCCTGGCTGCCTGCGGCAGAAAATGGGTTAGGCGGAGATAAACCGCGAGATCGTGAATCTGGGGACCCCAGTCCGGATCCTTGAGTAGGTCGGTCAGTTGCTCCGGGGTTGGTGTCACTTGTCCCCCCCGGACCACCTTGTGGTCACTGCCCCATGACAACTCGACACGATGAGAGCCCGCGATGGCACCTTCGCGGGTCAGCGGATTGCCTTCTGGCTTTCGCAGACGATCACTGGACAGGCGTTGAATTTCGCCCAAGAGCGCCCATTCAATGGCATCAAAGAATGCGGTCTTGCCGAGGCCGTTCATACCGCAAATCACGGTCAATCCTGGCTCCTCTGGGAGGTCGAGGGAGAAATCCTCGCCATAGGTGCGGAAGTTGGAAATACTCACCCGCGAAAGATAAATGGGGTTCATGGCTGTTGCGCGTTGATGAGTTTTTCCACGAGGTCGTCATAATCGACGTCAGCCCGGTTGAGCGGCTGGCGATCCAAGATTTCCTCCCAGCCCTTGAGCGCAATATTCTTTTCCGAAAGAGTGTCCAAAGCAGTCTGCGGTATGCTGTCCGCCCCAAGCCACGGTTTGGAAAGAAAAGTCCTGCGCACAAATTCCTGCAATGAGCCGGTATTGTCGGTCGCCTTTTTCGGCGGAAGCCAGACCAGCTTGCGGCAGACCAAATCGTTGCGCTCAATCTCCATGGCCAAGGCCTGCCAATCCGCATTGTCCTTGCTATCCGCGGGGCCGACGAGGATCAAAACGAGGTCCTCGCCGCTATCTGCTACAACCGAGGTTCGGGCGTTCGCCGCCAGCCGTTGGGCTTCGGCCCAATTTGCTCTCGCCGCGTCCAGTTCATTCCCGAGTTGGACCAAGATAATTGGGTAGAGACCGGCGACAAGCCCGAGCGCTTCCTCACGCTCCGGCTTTCCCGGGGATTCAACGCTCGGCAGCTTGAGCAAGCGGTTTGACCAACCGAGCCTTTGAGCTTCTTCTTGGAGATGTCGATAGAGGATTTCGCACAGTTTCATGGTGGGAGGGACGCGCTGTCGGCGTAGTCTTGCTGACGTTGGGTTTGGGCACTAGACCGGGCCTGTAAAACCTGCCGGATGGCAGCCACCGAAGTGGCGATGGCCGTGCGGATTTCTTCATCCCTGGTGATGATCAGAGCCGAAGGCGCAGGCCGACTTAAGGTTGGTCGCGAGCGTCCGCCACTCACAAGTGTGTCTGTTGCGGCCTGCCACACGGCCGGCAAATCTCGGAGCCATTGGAGAAGCACCATCTGGGTCGGCCATTGATGACCGCGCAATTCAGAATCAAGCGGACGCCGTTTGATCGCTTGTATTCCGCAAGCATGGCCGTTCACCGCCTCGTGCCCTAGATTGCCCGGTTGCGGTCGCTTTGGCGCAATCGCCGCCGGCAGAAATGGGGCGACTGCGAGGCTGAATACCACCGCCGGGAAGAGGCATTCGCGGAATGTCAGCGGACCGGCTCCCGGTGAAGATTCTAAACCGCAATCGTGGGTGCCGTGATGGGTGAGGATAAGCGCCAAGAAATGATGCAAAAGGATCCGATCTGCTCGGAGCTGATCTCGCCAGGCTGTCCAGTTGACCGTCATTTGCTGAAGGATATCGGAGGCAATATGATACCCAGTGTAGTCTTCGGGTCTCTGCGCGGCGAACATTACCCCCAGCCGTTCGTCAAGCAGATCAAGGACATAGGAATCACACATGGCCTGTATAGCCTCGGCCACAGCGCTGACGGAAGCATAGTCGGTGCCGGCATCGTGATTCGCCTGCGCCAGTTCAACCGCCGGAGCGTTGCGTTCCTGTGGGTTGAAAGTTTCCAAGGCAATCCACGTGTCGGCAAAGCACCGGAATCGTTCATTCCAGGCCGCTGCGTTGCGCACGTGCAAACGCAGTAGGCCCGGCTGATGCAAGGCTAAGCGCAAAATCGCCGGAACCAACGTCCTGGCCTCCGCCCACGGAATATCCACGGTGATATCCTTCACGACGTCCTCTTTCCACGTAGCGTTGACCAACTCCCGGTCCAGATTGGAAACAACGCCGGCAGCGGCCAAGCGGACGCTCCCCGCAATGCGTTGCCAGTCGTGCAGCGTCACCCCGGGCAATTCCGGTGCGAATTCAGCCCAAACGTCCTCCAAGGATGTGGCGTAAATCGTCCCGGCGCCTAGAGCTGCAAACGAGCATCGCACCAAGCCGACCACGCGATTGGAACGCTCACCGATGACTACTGCGGAGCCGGAGATTCCGGCCAGGATATGTATCTGTATCCCGTCCGCGTCGACCAATTGTTGCGCCGGAAACTGGTTCAGGCCTTGCACGCAGGTAAGTTGGATTGCGGCGACGTTGGCGACTTTGCGGACAATAGCCGTGCGCATAAGTGCGACGCTACCTTGCAAGCCGAAAACCCCAACCAATGCTGCACCTGCGGCTGGAAATCCCATGCCGGACCAGTTGGGCTGGCTGTTAGGTGCACCCTTTCTCGTAACGGGCAAGCACGGAATATCGGGTCGGGCAACAACTAGGCGAATGAGCGCCGCGTCCAACGGAACATTTAGTCGCACGACTTCCCCGGCGTTAACGGGATCGAAACTATTGGTCGCAGGATTCCAAAACTGGATATCAACCGCTGAGCCCACCGCACCGACACAGTGCGCCGCCGTCACAACGTGCCGTTCATGGATCAGCCATGCGGTACCGAATCGGTTTCCTTGGAAAATTGTCTTGGCAACGCTCATGCGTAAGGGGTCTGCGGGGCACCGCGCGGATTCGTTTTGGTAAAGGCCTGTAGGGCGTAAGCCACGATGCGTTCGTTTTCCAATTCGACTTCTGCGTAGCCCAAGCTCCTGAATAGGTAGGGTGTGATATTTTTCGCGGCGATATCCGTGAAGAATGCTATCAATGCTTGGCGAGCGTCTGCCCCCCCCTTCGCCACGGCGGGTGGTAATTTCATCGTATCAGCCCACGTTCCAGTGTTGATGTAGCAACCTGCGGCCACATCGCGCGGCACTTGGACGTGTTTTTGTAGGTGAGTATGGCCAAAGACTATTACGTCGAACTTGCCGGTCTTCAGCATTGCCGTGGCAGCGTTCAAATAGTTGGATGCCTCCTTATTCAACTGCGCTGAGTGGTCGGCTAGCACCCGCTTGAAGGCACTTTCCAAGAGTCGCCACCGCGCTTCTTCGCGCGCGTCTTGGAGCCATCCAACAAAATCTAGTCGACCTCGTATAGTTGCGGCGATTTGCGCGCTCCGAGCTTTGATCCAGGCTAGCGGTTCCATTGCGCCTCCTGGCGCTGCAAGTGGATGCTCGGCCGGTGCGAGGAATAAATCGGTCTCCTGCCCCAACAAGGGGCGTAGTGCTTTTTCCAGACTATCTATTGCTCCCCCCGGAGCGGCGGAAAGATTATCACGGTTGGCGGGGACGGCAGCCTCCTGTAGCCGAGCTCCATAGCGTCGTGGAATTACGGGGGCCAAGCTTAGAAGGTTGTTCAGCACACCACCCAGATTCGGCTCGATGGCTATCAGCAGTGGCAAGGCTGCTTCAGTTTCCGGCTTGAGAAGATTGATGAACGGAACCTCGGCCAGGACCGTATTGATCCCATAGATCACCATCAGGGTGCCGGCCGGCGGCTTGAAAAAGCGGGATTCCCGGTCGCTTTCGCTTACTTCGAAACCGCGGGTGAGATGCGAGCACTCTTCTCGGAGTCCATTGTAATTGAGGGCATTCCAAGCATCATAGCGGTTGCCGTGCTCGATCAAAAGCCGTCCCCGCACGATCGCTTCTCCGTCGCAACACATCCGGAAGCGCGGATTGTTGCCAAACAATCGAGCGAGCCTTTGGCGAACCAAAGGAAGCGAAAGCTCCACATCATGATTCCCCAAGGAGATTGTCAGCTCAGTCGACGGTCTGCATAAGAAATCCTGGATCGCTTCGAAAGGTCCCCGTCCAGTCGTTCTACTGGAACCTTGGACAATGCGGTCAAGCCGGCGGATCGCCGCAGATTGGTCGGCGATCCACTCGGTTGCCGGCTCGACCGAATCGGGAGCAAGGAAATCGACCATGTCGCCATTGATCACGATTTCTGTGGTGCCGGAGAACGTCGACGCCTCGGCGCCCACCCAGTCAATGAAGCCAGTGATTTGATCGGCCGAGCGGCAAATTTGCGCTCCAACACGCCCTTGCGTGAGGTCATCCGGATCTCCACCGAGATGCCAATCCGAAAAGATGAAGACTTTTCGTCGAGTGGGGATGGGTTTTGCTTTAGTCATATGTTCGATTTAAGACTAACCCGGAACCTCAACAACACCGCCTCGGCGCTCGCTCACTAAAACTGAGGTGGAGCAGGTCCATTAATTTGCTGATGTTGTGGCATTCCATTTGTTGCACGTTAAATTTATATCACATTACCTTGGACATAGGCTGTCCAACCTCTTAAATTTTTTCTGGCAGAAATCGCCTTTTTTGCAGCCGTATCCTCGGCGGGCAGACAAATGATACCCTCGGCGTAGGCGGCGGGTTTGGCCACGCGCGAGCCAAGGCGGGAACTGCTGACGGACCTTTCAAATACGCGCTGGGTGAAACGGACTTCGGAAAACCGCAGGAAGATGAAATCAAGGACGGGTGCGGAGTGTTGCTGTGACTTGAGTTCGGAATTGGCGCGCAAATGTCCGGTGGCATCCCGAGTTGCTTTTCCAGAGCCGCATTATTCGTATTTTTTCCCGATGGGGCTATCCAGTGCATAAAGTTCTCGCGTGAATACAACAAAATGGTATGCCAAACAGGTACAAAGGCAAACTGGAAAAACGACGGCGGGGCGTAATGCCCTAATGACCACGGCTGATTCATCTATTTTGGGGAACGAGGCAAGACAGCCGGTGGTGGAGAGGCTTGTACGAGGTGCTGTCAACCGGCGTACCGTTGGGTCGTTGATCGGGCAACGGTGCCCGACATCGTCAGCGAGGCCGTCCGCATTGAGCTCCGCGATCTGCGCGAGCCCAAGACCAAACATCCGCGCCTGCACGGCGCAACAACGCGCCCGGCTGCTGCCGGTGCCATATTTCCTGGTCACTTTCACGGTGCCCGAGCAACTGCTCGAGCCCATTTGCGCCGTCATGCAACCCTGGTATGGCGCGTTGTTGGCCAGCCTGCGGCAAGCCGATGTTTCTGCTGGGCCCACTGCCGCGCGCGCCTACGGCAAGGCGGTGGCGGGTGAAAGCATAGACGGATGAAAAAGTGCGTGGGCCTCGCGCTGGCGGCGGGGTGTTGCCGCGCCCTGGAGCAACGCCGAAACAAGGCAACCGGGGGAAAAAGCAAAAGGCAGGAGACCACTTCAGCAACTTCGACGGGCTGGTTCAACCCCGGATGGAATTGACGCTCCGCTGCGCTCCGGTCAATTCCATCCTTTGGATGTTAGGCAGCCACATCGTCAGAGCTCACCAACCTCGTCATGTATCTTTTGAATCTCGCGTAGCTTCGCCGGCGATGAGCCAGCATTTAGGAGCAAATTCAAAAAGTGATTGGTCATCTCATCCCAACCGGGCGCGCCACCCAACCGCCCCTCCATCGTGTCATGGCACCGACCTTTGTGAACGTGGAAAACCTCCGACTCCTGGCCTTCCGCCAACATCGCTGTCTTGCGAAGAACAGCAGCCAAGCCTGCGTTGGTAATACGCTCGCCACAAACGTCGCAACGAATAATGGGGCCGTAAACCCCTTTGATATATAGCACCTTAATCATAATATAAATGTTCGATAATCTCGCTGCCGTCTAACGTTTAACCGCCAAGATTTAGGGTTTTATCCCGCTCCATGCGGGTCATGGCCCGACACGGCGCAATGCCTCATCCGGTCGGTTCCGGGGCGGCCAAACGGCGCGAACTGGGACAAATCCAGAAAACAACCAACGGCGTTGAACGATCCAGGGAATGGTCAATTCATA
>Ga0302140_10011668_pt1 | contig 10798 bp, 10 predicted proteins | sample I_Bog_E1_1_FD_202095 | JGI IMG/M metagenome (GOLD analysis project Ga0302140, IMG submission 202095) | Peat permafrost microbial communities from Stordalen Mire near Abisko, Sweden - I_Bog_E1_1 | ecosystem: Environmental > Terrestrial > Soil > Wetlands > Peat | place: Sweden: Abisko, Stordalen...
ATTTCCCACAACGCAAAAACAGACGACTGAAACCATACTACCTAGCCATTCAGTCGCCTTATAAAAAACCTATAATATAGTAAATTTTGTTTATTCCAACGGATTTCACCTATTTGCCAAACATCTGCCATTTCGCCACTTCTTTTCGTATTGATTGCCGTGCATTTTCTTACAAAAATCGAACATTTCCATACTTCAAGCGTTACAAGAATTCTTGATGTCAACATAAAATCAACAAAACTTACATTTTTAAATTTATTCAAAAGAATTAATTTTCATACAATTATAAACCTTTTGTCCTATTATTTCAAGTGGCACAAAAAAGCGTATTTCCGCCACCTTTAATTTGCTGTAGTATTAATCGTTTGACCGTAATTTCAAATATTCATCTTTTAAAATACTCATCGATATAGTATCCCAATATTGACCGTTCGTAAAAAAATGTTTTCGCAGCCGGCCTTCCTCAATGAAACCACATTTTTTATAGCAATTATATGCTCGCAGATTATACTCGTGCAAATTTAACTGAAGCCGATTTAAGTTTAACTTTCTAAAAACATAATCTTGTAAAAGATGAATAGCTTCTGACCCAATTCCCTTATTTTGATTTGCTTCGGCAGGAATTACGATTCCAAACTCAGCGAATCGATTTTTCCAATCAATGTGCATAATATCAATTTGACCTAAATATTTATCTGCTTCTTTTTCAGAAATTACAAAATGGATTTGATCAGAGTATTCATGATTCAAAATAGAATTCAAATAACGCTCCGTATCTTTTTGAGAATGTGGTAGTAAAAATAGATCGGACAAATTATCCGTTATCTTTGCATCATTTACCCATGCTCGCATAAAAGATAAATCTTCCGCTTGGTACTCACGCAGCATAATGTTCTTTCCTAATAATCTTGGCATAAAAAGGCCTCCTTTGATAAAAAATGAATAGTATCAAACACTATTCGCAAAAATAGACGACTGAAATCATACTATCTAGCCGTTCAGCCGCCTTATAATAACCCTACAATATAGTAAATTTTATTTATTCCAACGGATTTCATCTATTTGCCAACCATCTGCCATTTCGCCACTTCTTTTCGTATCGATTGCCGTGCATTTCCTTACAAAAACCGAACAGTTCCATACTTCAAGCGTTACAATAATTCTTGATATCGACATAAAAATCAACAAAACCTACATTTTTAAATTTATTCAAAAGAATTAATTTTTATACAATTATAAACCCTTTTGTCCTATGATTTCAAGTGTGCACAAGGAAAAAGCTTACTATAGCTCTTGCATCGCCCTATTAAATAGGGTATACTTAAAATAGAATCTAGAAAAGAAGATTATCATATGGAGCTTATACGTAAGTTTATCAGTGGCAAATTATTCGAGCGGCAGTGGGCAAGTTTGGACCTCAGTGACGATGAACTAAAAGAGCTACAATCGATTTTATTGGATGATCCTAAAAAAGGGAATGTTATTCAAGGCACAGGTCGCTTACGAAAAATGCGATTTAGCTATGGTAATAGAGGCACATCTCATTGTGCCCGCGTTTGTTACGTTGATTTTGAAAAAGAAGATACTATTTTTTTGATAATGATTTTCGCGAAAAAAGAAATGGAAAATCTGACAGCATCAGATAAAAACGCTTTAAAGAAAAAAATTGATATGATTGAAAAAAAATTGTAAAATAATTTAAATATAAAAGCAAGGAGAATACAATAATGAGCAAGACATTCGATTTACTAATGGGTTCTCTTGATGAAATTGATAAAGGTTTAGAAAATGGTGGGAAAGGTTTAAATATAACTACTTTAAAGGTCAACATTACCCCTATTAAAGAGTTTAGCGGTCTCCACATTAAAGAAATACGGACAAAAAACAATTTAACTCAAGTGCTTTTAGCTAAATATCTTGGTGTTAGCAAAAAAACAATCGAAGCGTGGGAGTCAAATAAAAACAAACCCAATGGACCATCGAGCAGATTATTAGAACTGATTGATAATCAAATGGTCTCGATTATACGATAAAATAATCAACCAAAAGCACTGGATAGAATTACTATATCCAGTGCTTTTAGTTTAACAAGCACAGCGCGTTAGTTCTTTTACAATAGTGAATAATGATGCCGTTTACTTAGCAGAATGCAATTAATTTTTATAAATCTCTGTATTAATACAATAGAGTCGTTTGTTTTTTGTCATCTTTTTCTAAATATTTACATTCCTCACAACACAAAATAGACGACTGAAACCACACTATCTAGCCGTTCAGTCGCCTTATAAAAGCCCTACGATATAGTAAATTTTGTTTATTCCAACGGATTTCACCCATTTGCTAAGCATCTATCATTTCGTCACTTCTTTTCGTATCGATTGCCGTGCATTTTCTTACAAAAATCGAACAGTTCCATACTTCAAGCGTTACAAGAATTCTTGATGTCGACATAAAAATCAACAAAATTATAAATTTTTTGTCCTATGATTTCAAGTGACAAAAAAAAAGCGTATTTCCACCACCTTTTGCAACCGTCCCGCTTCGATGAAACCACATTTTTTATAGCAATTATATACTCACAGATTATTGTGCAAGCACCTCTTGCACAGTAAGGATTTTTCCACCTGTCTTTATTGTGGCGAGCCACTCTCTGGATATGATCATCGCATTCGGTTTGTTCGTTTTGAAATCTGGTATCCGTGTCCGCATCTGTGCCACGTGCTTACTGCAGTCATTGCCACCCATACTGCGCTTCCAAGTTTCGTTCAGCCTTACAAACATTATGAGGCTTCTGTTATTCAGAATGTCATAAACAAGAAATCTTTGGAACCTGCCCTGCCGAAGATTCTACCATCCACCGATGGACAGCTGCGTTCCAGCTTGCAGCGCCGTACATTGAGACGATGCTTCTCACAATTCAGCAAAAATTGACAAAAACATCGTCTCTGTTATACGGTCAATCCTTACTTTTACTTCTGCAGCAATGGAAGCGTCGCTGGTTGGGCTTTGTCACGCAGTTGCTCATTTCTTCTGGGTTTTCCCACCCAGTTTGCCTGTTTGCCACCATGTTGATGCCAAACTCAGCCTGCATCAACAAGCTCGAATATATTCAACAGGCCAGACACCAAAACGTCATCACGATCGTCGATAAAGCTCACCTTTTAAAGCGTGAGACTTTGGAAGAAATTCGGTTTATGCAAAAGGAGCAATCGATATTTTTACCGATAAAGCAATTGATGAAATCTATACCTATTCAACCGGAGCAGCCAGAGCAATCAACAAGGTTTGCATGCATACTTTGCTGAGCGCGGCGCAGCACAATAAAAATCTCACTTTCGATAAAGGACTAAAGTCAAACACACTCAAATTTTGACCCATACGTTCCTTATGATCCGTTAAAAGGAATATATCACTTTTGGGTTTTAATTCTAATTCAGTTGTCCCTTTTTGAAGCAAACTCTTAGAATAATTAAGGTTACTTCTATGCATGGTCCCGTAAGTAAAACACCAATTAAAGTTCCAATTCCAAGCTTAGCCCCCAACAATAATCCAATAACAACAAATGCAGCATCAATTGAGATTCGAATAACTTTTATCGAAAGACTGAACTTATTTGCCCAGTAGAGCATAATGACTTCTACAGGCCCAGCACCTAAATTGCCTGATAAATAGATTCCGAGTCCCATACCAAATATAACAACGCCTAATAGAGTCACGCCGATGCTTGTGATTTCTATATTTTGCCCAATTCCCATTATCGTGAATATATTGATAAAATATCCACAACCCAAAGCATAGAATACACTTCCCACACCTATGTTTTTTTTGTCAAAAAAAAGCATAATCACAAGCAGAATGCTGCTAAATATCTGATTAATAGTCCCAAAATTCATATCTACATGACACTGTACACCAAGAATTAACGTGCTGATGGGATCTACCCCAATGTTTCCGTTTAAGAAAATTGTAACTCCAAAAGCAGCCACCATAGTACCAACTACAACAATAATGATTTTTAACAGTTTATCAATCATAATAAATTCCCCATTTTTTTGAATATGCCACTATAAATGATACTCCTTAAGATTGCCAACCTCTCAATTTGGAGATCGCTTAACCCTTTTCAATAAGTTTAGTTTTAGCATCTGCTATATTAATGTAGTACTTCGTGTTCATAACGATAATCATCATAAACTTCATCTTTAATTTTGGGAAGGTCAAAAATCACTAAAAGATCTTCTTTATTAACGTGTTGTCTTTCTTTAAACTGCGGGACGAAAATATTTTTCGTTCAGCTTCATGGAATCCAATCCTAACGGAATCAATCTTTTAGCATTCTTATCCGATGCGATTCTATCGGCATGACTGGTGAAAAATAAGCTTCACCAATCCGCTGACTGGAGACACCAACCTCGAGATACAACCCAAAAAAATTAGTTGTTTTATTTGATGAGTTGCATTGGTATATATGACAAGACCAGCGTAAATTATTATTTAAAATATTAATTTGCACACAAGGTCTAATGTAATGACTTTAGCCTTGTTGAAGCAACAGTTTATTTACAGATATTTTTCACAGCTTCAACAATAACACTCAATGACTCTTTCAATAAATTCATTATAGTCATTGCATTTAATCAATTGCATAACATTATCTCTTTCCAAAAGCAATACAATCAAATTATCATATACCTCATGAAAAACTACCTTCTCATTTTTATTAATTGCAAACATTAGCACTATATTAACTAATTGATTATTCCATGATATCGGTTTTTTCACATTTAGCAAAACAAACATCCCCGTTTTTTTCGCATTCATTTTCATTGAATGTGGTACTGCAATATGACCAAAAGCCGTAGAAGCTTGATTTTCTCTATAAAAAATTTCATCGTAAAAAGAAGGCTTCACATAGCCTTCTTGCACCATCTTATTGGTCATAAACTTAATTACTTCTCTTTTGTTGTTTAAATCAATATTTTTATAGAAAAATTTAGGATTTGAAATTTGCATTAGCTGCTCCTTCAGCTTCATTTTCTTTTTTCGCAAGCAAATTTTTCGAATTTTTTCTTCGATATTTGCAAAGTCATTGTCATTAACGAACGGAGTTATGAGAACCCATTCAGAAATTTTTGTTGCATTGATTGGTATAGTTGATATCAACAAATCGACATTCCCCTGTTCTCTATCAAGAGAAGTAATAACCGTTTTTATATCCAGTCTTTCTCCAAATCGTTCGTTCATTTTCTTCATTATAATATTAGAAAAATCGTAATATTGTGGAAATAATATTATACAACTAACATTTTTTCTTTGCAATTTTTGATTTTCCAAATTCGCCCCAATATGAAGTGCTATATACGCAATTTCTCCCTCCTTTATGTTAAAATTTGTAATTTCTCTAATTTTATTAGCCACTTCTAAAGCACTCTCGAAAATAAGTGGGCACGTTCTTTTTATATGCTCAACTAATGGATTTTTAGTTATATATCCATTTTTCAACCTAACCAATAAATTTTTAATATGCAACGTAAATTTAACAATAAAATCCGGATTATCGACATTAATAAAATAAGAATTTTTTAATAAAATTTTCACCTCATCAACAATTCTTAGGCAATCATTTCCTACAATTTTTCTAATATTTTCATTATTTAAAGCCACTAAATCTATTTTCATTAAATGACTTAATAGAATAATAGTCAATTCTTCCTGCTCAAAAGAACTATAATGCACATGAAATCTTTCTTCTATTTTAAGTGCAATAGCCCGCGCTAACTCCTGTTCTCTTATTCCAATTTTATTTTTTTCTGTTCTTGCCTGGCTAAAAGTCCGTTCTTTTTTTATCCGATCAATTCCGATAACAATATCTAATATGAGATTCAACAAGGCATACTCGTTAATAAAATAATGATATTGATTACATTGTTCAATAATAATAGTCTTCAAAATATTAAGATCATATCCAAGAAATACTTTTTGCAGAATCTCAAAGCTCATAATGTTTTTATTAAATTCCTCATATAAAATATTAGCTAATATTTTTCTTTTGTCTAATTCCTTCCCTTCAACTTTCACATAATAATCGATAGATACAATAAACAAGTCAAACTCTCGCATTTTTCTTTTTACTTTCACCATATCTTTTCGAATCGTTTCAATGCTTACGAAAATTTCTTCCGCCAATTGGTATAAATCTGTTCTTGCATCTCCACAATCATCATTTGTCAAAATCTTGGTGATAATATAATTTATCCTTTCTTTTGCTATCTGTGGCACCTTTTTTTCTGACTCCGCAAATAACTCTTCCCCTTTATTCGTGTCAATTAAATAACCTTTTCTTGACGAAGCAATCAAACCATTTTTTTTACTTTTAATTTGGGCTATATACGTTTTCACGCTTCTTTTCTGTGAATGATATTATAAAAGTGTACCACTTCAACTCATTTTGATATTCAATTAGTTTACCACCAATCATAAATATCCTGTAAAATAGTATCAAATATTTTGCAGGGAGGAATGAAAGGTGTGATTATTGAGGTGGATATTTATTCAGCGATACGTACCCGTTATTCAGATGGTGAATCCATACGTTCAATTGCAAAAGACCTTAGTATCTCAAGACAGACTGTTAAAAAATACTGTGAAGGCGCTACTCATCCTGAAGTACGAAAGGATTACCAGAGAAAGCCTGATATCATTACTAATAATATTAAATCTTTCATTCTTGGCTGTTTTAAAGAAGATGAGGATGAAAACCTTAAAAAGCAAAAGCACACAGCAAAGAAGATCTATGACCGATTAGTAGAAGAGAAAAATTTCATAGGTGCATATTCCACAATACGTGCAGCAGTTAGTAATCTCAGAGCTGAAAGATCGGTTCCACCTCAGAGCAACGTTCCGCTTTCGTATGCCCCTGGCGAAGCTGTTCAAATTGACTGGGGTGAAGCGACCGTATACATAGATGGTCAAAAAACCAAGTTATATACCTTCTGTGGTCGCTTATGCTATAGCTGCGACATTTTTGTCCAAGTGTACAAAGCCGCCAATCAAGAAGCCTTCTTAGAAGCTCAGCAAATTATGTTTGATTTCTTTGGGGGCACGCCAAGGCGTATAATCTTTGACAACGCAAAGGTTGCTGTCAAAGAAGGATTTGGCATTCACGCAAAGCCACAGGATAAATATCTTTCCTTTAGTGCACATTATGCATTTTCCCTGGACTTTTGTAATCCAGCTAGTGGTAATGAGAAAAGCCTTGTTGAAAATCTGGTTGGTTATTCCAGAAGGAACTTCCTTGTACCAGTTCCCAGAGTCAGTGACATCGACGAACTCAATCGTAAACTTTGGAATGATTGCATCAGTTATCGCGAGAAGCATAAAATCGATCATCGACAACTCTCTGTTAGTGTCATGTATCAAGAAGAAACCAGATTTTTAAACACTATTCCGATGTACCGTTTTGATACAAGTAAAACCGCTATGGCCAAGGTAGACGATTTTTCTACTGTTCGTTATGAGAAAAACAATTATTCAGTCCCCACAAAATATCTCCGGAAAGATGTTACTGTAAAAGGCTACGCAAATAACATTTGTATACTACATGAAGGATCAGTGGTTGCCACTTACTTCCGTCAATATGGATCTGGAAACACTCAATATCGTCTAGAACATTACATTGACCTGCTTGAAAGAAAGCCACGCTCCGTTTCTAATGCCAGGCCAGTCAAAGAGACGCTCACCAAAGACCTGCTGGATTGGGGGAATCAATTACCTGGTGGGAATAAGGAAATGGTTAAGCTTCTTCGTTTATGTGTCGATTATGGAGAAGAAAAAATCCTTGCGATTAAGCGCCTTATACCAGGTTATGTTGTTCCTACAGTTGACATGGTTAGAACCTATTTGAATAAACCCGTTGAATCTTCTGTCATATATCTTAAAAATGAAATTGGAATTACCAAAACTAATTTAAAGAAATATGATGAAAAATACGGGGTGGCAAACCAATGAACAGTATTAATAGCCAAACAATTGAACTCTATGCAAAGCAATTGCGGTTACCTGTCTTTAATCATTACAATGATATTGTACGTCAGCTGGGAAGCGATAAAAGCTATGAAGAATTTCTTATCGCTCTGATGAAGATGGAGCTCGATTCCCGTATGGAAAGCAGCCAAAAACGCAAGATTAGAGCCGCAAACTTTCCATTTGTTAAAACCATTGATGAACTAAATTGCAGTCGCTTCGAACACCTTACGGAAGCTTTTATCCATGAGCTAGGAAGTTGTGATTTCGTCAGTAAACGGCAAAATATTGTGATGATTGGTAACCCAGGTACGGGTAAATCGCATCTGAGCATTGCCATTGGTATCAAAGCCTGCATGCAGGGTATGAATGTAAAGTTCTATACTGCAGCTAATCTTTCCAATGAACTCATTGAAGCTCAAGAATACAAAAAACTTATTAAGATAGAGAAACAACTTTCAAAAACTGACCTACTGATTATTGATGAGCTCAGTTATCTTACCTTTAACCGCCATCAGTCGGAATTATTATTCAAAGTCATTGCTGACAGAGCCGAGCGACGCAGCGTTATTGTATCCACAAATTTAAAGTTTTCAGATTGGATTACAATGTTTGAAAATACAACAATGGTGACAGCCTTAATTGACCGATTGACATTTAGATCCCATGTATTAAACATGAACTCTGATCATCCTTACAGAGCAGAACATTCCAACCTAGGAGTCAAAAATTAACTATAGGGGAAATGCTGCTATATCAGTATTTCCCTATAATTAGGAACTAAGTGGTAAACTATTTCATAGTCAAAACTACATAAATGGTAAACTTTTTAAATATCACTACTGGTAAACTAATTCAGAATCAAGTGGTAAAGAAATTCATTGCCATTTACATCTTTTCGACACATCCAGTTTAGCTGCCAAAGAATTTGCCGTCATCCATTCATCATTATCCAACAAAATTTTAATTAATCTTTCATAGATACTCTTCATTTCTTCCACCTTACTTGTATCATGATTTTTTATTTAATACTCAAGTGGTAAATAATACAGATATAATTCCAATAATTTCATTTGCAGAAAGTATTTTTCGAAAAATAAAAATGCCCAACAAAATAGCTATTATTGATGTAATAAAAACCGTAATTGGCACTCTAATCACTTCAATATATCTTAAAGTATTCGTAGCCCCATATTACATTACAAATCAAAGATGCTACGGCTACAGCAACCAATGTTATCGACTTATTTAAAACCATTTCTATTATTCCTATGATATCCAATAAACCGTTTATAACTGCTCCTTAATTTTCTTAATTTTCCCTTTTCTATTAATTACTCAAATGCATAAAGGCATATTTCTCTTCGATAATACATATAACCATAGAGATATCCTGTAGCTAGTTTTCAATTCTAGCAGAATATCTCTAAAGAACATTTTTATATTATACTACTAAAGGTTTTCCCCATTTGACTTTATAACTTCTTTATACCAATAGTAACTATCTTTTAAGCTACGTTTACGGGAACCGTCCCCATAATTATCCATATCAACATAGATAAAACCATATCGTTTTGACATCTCCGAAGAAGAACAACTTATAATATCGATTGGTCCCCATGGATAATAACCAAATACATCAACTCCATCATGTATAGCTTCCTTCATCTGTTCAATATGAGCACGCAAATATTCTATACGATAAGCATCGTGAATTTCCCCATTTTTCCCCACTTTATCAAAACATCCCAGACCATTTTCAGCTATGACAATTGGTTTTTGATACCTATCCCAGTACATATTCAACTTAGTGCGAAGTCCAACAGGATCTATTCCCCAGCCCCAATCACTATGCTGAATATGAGGATTATCATAAGAAGTTTTTTTCTTTTTCATACTTTCTACATCCGCAATTTTGGTATAATAATACGAAATTGCCATAAAGTCTGCCGTATTTTTCAAAACTTCTTCATCACCCAGTCCAAATTCAATGTGTATGTCGTGATCTTTATAATAGCGATAAGCATAGCCAGGATATTTCCCACGCAAAAGTACATCACCATATAAAAATTCCATTTGATTTCTCTTATAGTTTGCCAAAACATCTTCTGGTTTACAGGTTGCAGCGTAACTAATTCCATCACAAAACATCATTCCAATATGAATATTTTTGTCGATTGCTCTAGCATACTGAGTAATTTTAGCACAGGCAACCATTTCATTATGAACTCCCTGATATTTTGCTTCCAATAGATTATCAACTTTATCTTCCGGAATGCCTAAATGATTAAAAGACTCATGTCCAATTAAATTAATTTGATTAACAATGATCCAATAGTTAACTTTATCTTTATAGCGGTCCAGCAACACTTTACCATATCTGACAAAAAAACCAATAACCTCACGGGAATACCATCCATTATATTTAATCGCTAAATGAAGAGGCATTTCATAATGTGACATAGTAATCATCGGTTCTATTTCATTGGCTAACAATTCGTCAATTAACATATCATAAAATTTCAAGCCATCTTCATTTGGTTCTTCATCATCTCCATTTGGGAAAATTCTTGCCCAATTAATAGACGTTCTTAAAGTATTAATTCCAAGCCCTTTCAATAATTTTATGTCTTCTTTAAACGTGTGATAAAAATGTCGGGTAAAAGACTGGCGCGGTATTTGTTAGAATCCGTTTCCAGTCTCTCCCCATAAGAACTGCTCGTGAAGTTTTCCCTCAAGCAGCTCACCCCATAAACTTCATCAAAAGGGTTATGTG
>Ga0302140_10011670_pt1 | contig 10798 bp, 6 predicted proteins | sample I_Bog_E1_1_FD_202095 | JGI IMG/M metagenome (GOLD analysis project Ga0302140, IMG submission 202095) | Peat permafrost microbial communities from Stordalen Mire near Abisko, Sweden - I_Bog_E1_1 | ecosystem: Environmental > Terrestrial > Soil > Wetlands > Peat | place: Sweden: Abisko, Stordalen...
CCGGGAGCTGAAGACTTTTCGATCTCTGTCATGACTGTAACAGCCTCGTTATTTTCTGCGAAAATGCGATCAGGACGAACTTCTGACGTTAGGCTAGCGAGGTCAAAATTAGGATCGTCTCCAATGACCAATGTCTTGGGTTTTTTGGACGCCATTAAAGATAGAAAGAACTTGCAGGCTGCTTATTCTTAGTCGTAGTAATGGATGATGAGAAAGTTGACAGGGAAAAGATTTATAGTTGAAAGAAGTTATATGTAAAGCTTGGGAAATCCAGCACTGTCAGGTGATCACTATTTATAATTGTCAGCAGATACACACATATATTTTCACGCATTTGTTGAAAGTGTGACACGTGTAGAAGAATGGTTGGAGACTATTTATTGCTCCGGATTTAGTGGTGGCCCAAGGGGCACCACAGGGCTCCCTCATACCCCGCATTCGATCAGCCCAATAGCTCAGCCCGCACTGCGGCTACTTTGCCATTAGTAGGGGCAACGTCCGCGGGCCCACTCCTCCCGAGTCTCTAGGTACAGAAAAGCCGAATTCGTAATAGGACAAGGCATCTTCTCGTGATTCGTAGCATACATGTAGTATGGGTGGTATGGAAGACTAGGGGAGCATACATGTGTCCAAGTTGGTGACTGAGGACTATATTGGGCTATGCAGCTTTTGACGTGTGTTGCGGGAGAATGAATTCAACAATCTGCAAGTCCATTGCGAGTCTCCCTATTTCGCGATGTATCACAAACGGAAAGCGATTGAAATACTCGAATTTCGGGAATGCTCGATTTCAGAAGGCGTAGTGAACTCTAAGGGGCAACTGATACCTGTAGTTCGTCGTACTATAGCCTTGGCAAAGCCACGGTAGGCAGCCTGGTAACACGCAAAGGATAGCAGCGCATTATCATTCATGGATATCGGGCGCGGGTCTGTTGGTGATGACGATGCAGCTTTACGGAGGAAAGAATTTGGGAGGCGAGTTCACCAGGCTCATTCGGTGCTGCTTAGTCAAGATTCATCACATGTGCGCGGTGGAAGGGTCTTAGCAGGCCTGAGGATCTGCCGGGGGTGGGTGACTTGCTGGTTTTTTCTAGAGAATCGATGCACTCTGTATCAATCAAGAGAATCTAGACGAAAGATCGAGGCAGGTGGTCCTCATGGGCGACATATACAAGCGCGCAAGCAAAGTGCATGTTTGGCTTGGCGAAACCCCAATTTCAGATGGAGCGATGAGAATCAATCATGATTTCATACCTGCCATAATGAAAGACTGGGCGCTTCGAGGAGAGCACGGAACGCAGTTCTATTCGGAAAGAGATATACTCTGCAAGGACAATGATCTCCTACAGTCTATCGGACTCGATGCTTGTGAGATCTGGAGGTCTTATTGGCGAGACTTTATCCGGATATTCGAGCGTCGATGGTTTTCTCGAGGCTGGATCGTTCAAGAAGTATGCATCAGAAATCTGATAGGCTGTACGTTCTTAGCTAGGCAGCAAGAGATCGACTACAAGCAGCTGGATGATTTCGATCGCTTCCTCGTGCTCACCGGTTGGACGCAGCAACTGTATCGAAAGACAGTAGACCTAAATTTTGCCAATGCCCGCGGCGGGGTGGGCAGTTTCTCGAATCTCCACGACATCTTGTCTGCATTGGCCTACAAGAACGAACACAACTTACAAGCTTTGCGCATCATCTACGGTGCGCAGGCGGACGATGATCAACAGCAATGGTACGCAGCATACACCGAAGTCATCAATCGTGTGCGATGGAGAGGATTGAAGGACCCGAAGGATGTGATATATGCGTGCTTGGGATTGATGACCACTGTGGCCCCAAGAAATATGCCCATTACTATCCATCCAGACTATCACTTGATGGCCGAGAAGGTCTATACACGATTTGCAGCATTCCTAGTCCAGGTACATCCATTCATTAACGTCCTCTCTACTCGAGAAGACTTATCCGACCGCCAGCATCATAATCTTCCTTCCTGGGTCCCAGACTTCTCGCTGAGAATAAGCCACAACGCTCTGATCCGAGTCAGCGACTTCTACCGCGATCAGCTTGGACACAACTATATTTTTGGACGGTAGCAACGCCTCGAAGTCAAATATAGACAATTTGGGTCTTGGAGAAATTCAGGAAGGGACACTTGTACTCCAGGGAGCCTTGCTGTCGACCGTGGACTAGTGCGGCCCTGATGATAAGTTGCTCACAGCTCTTCATGCTGCAAAACTGGCTGCGCAAGAGGAAACCCACCCTAGTACGCAAGACTCCATGTACAACGCAGTCTGGAAAACCTTGATAGTAGATGACCCACCACCACCGTTGAATAGACTGGATTGTCCTGAGTACTTCCCGAACTGGCTACAAGAGCAACTTGCTCAGATATGGGGTAGCGAACAACAAAGTTCACATGACCAGCTCTTGCAGCGTCAAGAGATCGAATCTCTACAATTACCATTTACCCATTTTCCTGTACACTAATTGAAGGTCTCGAAGACTCCAACTAGCATGACATCCAACCTAATCCACCATGACCCGATCATATTCCCAGACTCATATACCTATAACCTCCAACGATTTCTCGATAATCCTCGCTTAGACAAGTATCTCGTCTCGTTCATCAAAGGGACCCGTCGATGTGTCGGGATCAACCTCGCTTACGCGGAGCTGTATACTTGTCTAGCCAGTATCTTCAGGCGCTATGGTGGGGAGGATGGAGATACGGGACTAGACGGAAGGCTGGCGTTGTTTGAGACTAGCAAGGAAGACGTGGTGATGGTGGCGGACATGTTTATTCCATTCGTGAAGAATGGGAGTAAGGGGATTAAAGTGCTTGTTCAGAATTGAGAGAGGAGGAATTGTGCTCACGCCTAGTAGTTGGGCTCCAGCACAGGGAGAGTTGACAAGTGCCCCTCTTTGTCTCGCTTACCCTTGGTGATAGTCTAGGTAGTGATGTTGGATGGAGCATCTCAGATTGAAGACTGCATATCATTGCAATTGAATTCTATGTCATATGCTGTAGTGCAGAGTAATATCGTGTCAGAACACTAATCAATGCTGCACGGACAACATTGGGGCTGGGCGGCTGGGTAAAAGATAATCCCCTTTGCAGCTCATTATACCCACTCATATTCCAAGGAGTGCAACCCTATTGGAAAACTTCGACCCGTCGAAATGAGGTTGCGCAATTTTCTTTGCCCTTTCATCTCTACCAAACCAGGGGGCTCACACTTTGTTTGATCGACAAGGCGTAGACGCCTAGAGATGCGCTTAAGTAGAGTAGATAACCCACTACGTAGACAACAAATGCTCTAATGCAGCAGTATGTCTACTTTCGAAAATATCTCATACAGTAAATAGCTTTAATTTGTATATAGATTAATGCTCTTATAAGTTTTGCTTGACAATAATCAAATGGCCAAGAATATTAAGATAAAAGTACAATAATAATTCCCATAACATCCATGGTAAGTAAAAGCGTAACCCCTGTTATAAATCTTGGACTGAAAAGTCGATATAGCATTAAATGTTTCCTGAAATAAGCAGCCCAGATCATACTTCCCAGGCCCACTACCGTATAACATATTAAAAACGAAGCTATTGCGCGACCGGTTCTTTCCAAAGTTTTATTCTTTTCCGGTGCACACCCGCTCCAAAGATGAAGCAAAGGGACTGATAAAGCAGCCAGTACTTGAGCGCCAAAAGTATTGAGGATAACAAGAATGGGGGACCATGGATAGTGAATAGACGAGAAAGGTATGAAGGCGGATTCCCACTGTATTGAAGAGAGGGTTGCTTGGTGGCCCGTTTTGAAGAAGTAGAACATCCCAAGGATTGAGAGCATACAAGGACCAATAGGAGAGTCAGTCAAATTGTGAAGATATATGACTTCCACGAGGCAAAGTATCTGCCATGACATTAAGCAGATAGTTCCCACACCAATTGGCTTTTGTAATTGGACAACTACGAGCAAGACACTGCCCACGAAGAGAGAGTAGCGTATGCTCTGATTTCTGCTATTGCCCGAAATAGCTTCTCGAGCGAATTTGCAGTCATTGGCCTGTGATATGAGACTCATTGCTTTAGTGCCTTTGCTGATTGAGGTAAAGATGAGAGGCGGCCATCGAAGAGACAAACCGACCCCTAGAAGGGCCGTCCCGAGGACAGTTCGAGAGATAGCAAGGCGCATGGTTTTCAATGCGCCCTTCGAAAATTCAGGAAACCAGTCATCATCATCAGCGGTATCGAGAGTCCAGAATATTGCGATGAGCATTAACAGTGTCCGAAAAGTCCAGCCAATCCAGATCTTTGTGAATCCCGTGTATGACAGACTAGGAAGTAAGTGGGATCTGACCACAGAGGGCAACAATACAGCAGATAATAATGGAATCAGGACTTGCAAGGCCGATGCTGGAGCTGATGAAGACGAAGAAGTGTGATATGTAGATTGACAGATCGGCAACTGTTCTTCCCTACACAGTTTTGCCAACGAAGACACCCAGGAAATTGCAACAAATATTGCCGAGTAGTAAATGCCCGACACCTTTTTGTCCGTCTCACTTTGTCGTGCGGAGAGTATGGCCATGCTTAATCCAAAACCGGATAGTATCCATAGCAGTATCGATTCTTCTCTGAGTGTATACTCCACGGAGGCGAGTCCTATCGCCTGTACAAGTATCAAAACGGTAGCAATACGAGCCGAAGATGTAGTGGCAAAGCGGTCGTTTGAAACAACTTCTGTTTTCTGGAATGCGTAGGCAATACCGAGGAAGCTGCCTGCTGCGGCCTGCAAGAGAAGCAAGTCTACTAATGGGCCGGCATCCAAGAATTTCCACCAAGTCAGCACAGTGGATCCTGCCGGCGCTCCTTTGGAGATTGTCATAATAGGTAAAACGAAAAAACCCAAGAATGCGCCTATCAGGACTTTGGTATGGATGAAACAGCTGGATCTCTCGAAGCTCTTGTGTTTTTGCGAAAAGGCTTTTGCTTCGACGATTCTTTTGGGATCAAGCACCATGGACGTTTCTCTGATATTGCTGTTCATAAATAGCACTAGTGCCACTACACTAGTAGCCATAATAATGACTCCCTGGGTCATACTAACAACGTCATAGCGCACCCACAGCCGTTCACAGATGTGTAAAGTGTTTGCCTGGTAGTCAGAGAATAGCTGATAAGCGAGTTGCCATGTTTGGTCCGTTGTGGATTCGGAATTGAATATTTGCTCTGCTTTCTGCCATGAATTTTCAAGATCCTCCAGTGTTGTTTCGGGGATTCCTTGCAATCCGTAGTATGCTTCTTGGTATCTTTTGATTCCAGCGGCAGCTAGGCGTGCGACATTTCCCAGGTCCTCCCAGGCAGTTCCTGCTTGCCCAATAAATGCCTCTTCAATTGGGCTGCCTAGATTATTAAAGGGAATAGGCAGTCCTAGAAGAAGTGCAAATGTTGGTACAAGATCCATCTGGCGGACAGAGGCAATCTTCGCTGTGAGTGGAGGTGGTCCTTTTGTTTTGCTTCCAAAGATTCCCTTCCTTGAATACATCCATAGTGCAGTCTCCATTTCGTCGTCGCTCTCGCCACCATGATCTCCTTTCTCATCCATGCCATGATCTCCCATGACGATAAGTAGGGTATCATTGTCCAATGCCGTGACTATTTCCTTTAGAACATTGTTCATTTGTCGCAACTTTGCTGCCATGGCAGGATGGTCGGGACCGTATCTATGCCCAGCATGATCTACCCCAAGATAGTGTGCAATAACCACATCCCAAGTCGTCTTCGTATCCTCAGCAAGTAATGGCATAACATGTTCTGTTACACCATCATCTACTGTATGCAAATCCCAAACATTTAAGCTCTCGAAAGGTCTGCTCAGCTCATCCTCAAAATATCCAGGGAATAAACTCTCCCACAAATCGTCTCCAAGATGGACAATTCGCTGTTTGGAATCTTTCAATTGAAAAAGTAAGTTATCCTCTTCAATAGCTGCGCCTGCAAAATTTGATCCTGCGTCTATATAAGTTGGAAGCGTTCCTGTTGTAAGGCCTTTGAGACGTTGAAATGTCGTCGTTGGGGGGTCTGCAATAAATGGAAGAAGAAAGGCATTTTGCGGTTGCGTCAACGCAGTTTCGTAGAGGAAGGGTAAGGCATTATGATATGCCTTGGACTTGTTTTCCGAGTCGACGTGAGAGAGATTGTGAGTTGGAACAGTGAAATCGTAGCGCAAGGCATCGATGAGGACGATAACTGCTCGGTCAAATGCCTTTGGATGCCAGCAACCTCCTTCCGCAGTGCCAGATCCCTCAAAAGAAGTCCCAAGGGAAATTGGTGGTACGGTACAGGAGTACTTTTCTTCAAGCACGTGTCTTGTAAGAAAAAAGCCTTTCATGAAGAAGTAGACACCAGTGACGTGGATATATCTACCAGAAATGTCAGTCAATCATTTAAATCGGCGCTAATTTATGTACTCAAGTGCAGACTTACAGTAACCAAACGAAGAAATACCTTCTCCAGATTGACCTTTCCGTTAGGTTCCCTACTTCTGTAGCAAGAAATGCCTCCGCGGAACTCTTCTCTCCACCAAATTCCCTTTTCCCTATGAGTACCAGCAGGTTTGTCAAATTGTCCACTGCCGCATTTCCATCACTGGATTCTTGGCTCAGTGATATTGCTTTCTCTGTAGGCATCCTGCTACCATGTGCCTTGGCTGTCCTTTCCCAATTGTTTAGTTTCACATTTGACAGTACATGTCCATTCAATTTTCGCGATTTCAGAGCACTTTCAACACCACGAGAAGTATCCTCCAGTTGTTTGAAACCCTTCATCTTTCCACCTGGATCCTTCTCTACTAACACTTGAATATATATAATGAAGCAGCCCCGTTATCCGCAGACTAGCAGAAGATTAAAGTCGAAGAGGGGCTTGAAACGTGGTGTTTCTGAAGCAATATTTGATGAGGCAGCAAGCTAAAATGGGGCAATGCAGCTGAAGAAGGCCTTCTTATCGGCTGACCTGGCAGTGACTAATAATAGCAAGTATTTAACGCCCAACTGATTCTCGGCGCTTATGTACTATGTACTATAATTGTAAAGAATAAACCAAAATGGGTAATGAGAGACAAAAAGATCCATTAGAATATATTATACGTAATCTAATGCGTTGTCAACAATATATTAATTGCTAAGCAATCGTCCCTGAGCCTAATTATTGTTTTATAAAGTGACAATGGAACGGAGACTGCTAGTTTTCCAAGCGTAGTTGTGCCCTAGAACCATCGCATCCAAGCAAAGAAGGTGATTTTCTAGAACAATGACGTAAGTAAATGGAGAAGAAGATGTTACAGTTCAGAGGACCATACAGAGAAGGGATTCGCAGATTGATGTGCCTGCAGGTGCATTTCGGATGGCCTAACTGGGAAGCGAGCTTGTTGGTTTTCCGGTAGAAGTACGTGGAGAATGCAGTGAAGCGCTAGGCATGGCATAATGTGGATAAACGTACTCGTGACCTCATTAATAAAGTGGAAGACTCATAACGATATCCGAATGACGGCTATTTCAAAGATGTTGGTCCCAAAGGTGAGGCCGAAGCGTTGATAGGGAGGAGCGTAGATTGTGGAAAGAGCTAGGTATCACATAAACAAAGAGGTTGATAATATCACACATGCTGACTGGGAGGAAGTCGCCGCCATGACGGTAGTAGGTGTAAAGTTGAATGAAAAAGAAGCAGGATAGTTGCGAAGTGTACTAGGGGGAAATAGCTTAAATATACATTAATAAGGAAGCCAATGATGAGAATGTTCAGAACTCCGCAAATGAAGTGTGTTTTCTCTAACATTAATAGAATTCTAAGCTCGTGTGCTAGTAATGTCTATTTTCCTTCTCCACTAAGTTACTGAATGTCATGGAACAATGTAAGTTTGGGAAGGCTAGCAAATTGAACTGAGTGGGTAGGCATTTCAGGTTGGGGACTATGAACTTTGTGACCAATTTTTCCTCTAAGAATACAGATCGTTCGTCATTACGTTCTAATTTGCATACTAGACACTGAAACGGATTCGCATCAGAACACTTGTAAATGCTGCACGAAGGACATTTCAGGCTTGCTAAAACACAGCAAACAAAACAGCACATTTTACATTATTCATCAACCCTTTCCTTCTGCTCAGGTTCATCACTCGCCCTTCGCCTCCTCATCCTCGCTGCCCTGTCCACCCTTCTTCTTCCCCATATCAGTGGGGGCATAACTGCTCATCTTCCTCAACCTCTCGCCATAAATGTAAAACAAAAACGGAATCGGCCAAAAGGCCACGGCCAAGAAACCGAGTAAACTCCCGGCCCAATCCACACCCAAATTATTGAACATCTGCGTCGCGAACAGCGGAAATCCTGCTCCGAAGAACGATCTCAAAAATGTGTTTGCCGCAATGGCAGAGGCGGCAACCATGAGATAAGCATCGATGAGGTAGTTCAGTGCTTGCAGGAAGATCGTCATGATTCCTGCTCCAGTCAAGAGGCCGGAGAGCGTGGGCACAATCCAGTGGATTGAGGGGTAGTTTCCTGTCCATGCGAACCAGAAGAGGCCGATTGGGAAGAGGGTGGCGCCGACCATCATAGGGAGTAGACGCTGTTCTGGGACAGGAAGGTTGTTGTTCGCTTTGAGTTTTCGATTGTATCGGGGCTCGAAGGCGATGACGATCCCGCAGCCGATGATGACGCCGACGATGAGCCCTATGTATGGAAGGGTTGCCAGTGTAGAGGGGATGCCGCGGTATTCAGTGAACACTATAGGGTAGGCTTCGAGGAAGAGGTACAAGATGCCGTAGATGAATGCTGTGTAGATGGTGATGAGGAACACAATTGGTTCCTTGAACAGCAATTGAAGCGGGAGAAGGAAGTGCTTGTGCACAAGGTCGTTGAAATCGACAACCTCTTCCTCGCTAACATGGTGGATTGCAAAATTGCCGGTCTCCTTTCGGATCTGCGCTGCTCGTTTCTGCAAGATTGTCTTCAAGTATGTCTCTTCCATGAGCACAAGGTCTAGGACGAAAGCTAGAGCGCCCATGATACCCGTTATATATTCAGTCCATCGCCAGCCTAGGTAGCTTTCTGTGATGAAGGCTCCCACGATTGGGGAGATGAATGGACCAAGAAAGACGAGAGCCGAAAAGGCAGCAATGGCAATCCCTCTCGTCTCATTGCCAAACATATCACTGAAAGCTCCTCCGACCACAGCCAGTGGACAACTCGCAAACACACCAGCAAAGAATCTCGCAAGCATCAGCGTTTGGAAGTCCTTAGCTGTAGCAGCTGCGAACATGAAGCAAGTAAAAATAAAACATGCTCCTGTGATAGGCCACTTCCTCCCATAAAGTTCACTCAACGGCGCGAAAGCCAGCGGTCCCGTTGCAAATCCGCAGATGTATAAAGTCAACCCGAGAATGGCAACAACGCTCGAGACCCCGAATTCTTCCGAGATGGGTGTGACTGCAGATGAATAGACCGAAGAGCCCCAAGATGCGACGAGAGTGTCGAAGCCGAGCACAAAAGCATTCCGCAGTTTTCGTGGGACGGTCCATGATTTGGCGTTCGCAGGGTCATCGTCTCCGGTGAGCTCGACCAAGTAGATATCGTGGTCGTCTTCAAGGGGAGGTGGAAGCCATCGGTTAGGTGCGAGTTTGTAGTTCTCGGAGGTCTTCGTTCGTTTGATTGGAGCTGAGGGATGGGGTGCGAGGTCGAACATGGTTGATTAATTGCCTTTGCGGTGCCGGCCGTTTAAGTGTTGATAAGATGGCCAAGGACGTCAGGATTGGCAGCACGACGAGCGGGGACTTCTTCGAACGTGAACAATCCTCTGGATGACAAGATAGGCGTGGAACATGTTGGGCAATTATTCTTTTTCAGACCGGATATGCCGGCTTTTTTTGCTATGATGTAATGGAGGTGCCCAAGCCCCTAGAGCCTAAAGAGGAAATAGTGAGTTTGTTCACGAGCATCGCGGGTTCTAGACTTTTTCTAGCTTCATCGGACGGCAGCTTGGCATGCAAAAATTGACTTCTGGAAAACTTTCCGAGTCAAAGAATGTTGAAGAAGTATTGAACATGATTAATTGCAAGATGTGGCTTGAGACGGGTTGATAAACTAGTTTTCCAACGCTTGTTGTATGTCTTGTAAGTACGAATCCAGAAGCTCAAAACATAGAGAAGGCCTTTGCAACTAAAAGTTAATTCAGCAACGAAGAGACTTCGTACCAATCTTGTACACTTTCAAGACTCGATTCCCAACTTCTTGCCTCATTTCACTTTCAAGGTGTAAGCCGTCGTTTTTCCATTCTAACAGCGTACCTTACAAGGGCGTCACATCCTTCTTCATGAGCTCTATGTCTTCCCCTTCCACACTGTTGAAGCCCTCCTTCAGAACTCTATCCACTGCAGCTCCCGTGTCTTCCTCTCCACCAAGTAGATCAAACCAACCTCTCGCGCCCTCCTTCTCCAGCAATCTCACAGCAACTTCCGCCACATCCCCTCTCGTGACCTGGCCTGCCCCCCTCGTCTTCCCAAAGCTGATCTTTCCAACCTCTTTATCATCCGTCAAGGAACCCGGTCTAAGGATGATATATCCAAAGCCCTTCTTCTGCTCCCCAAGCACTGTCAAAGCCTCATCTGCCGCAAGCTTAGCTTTGTAGTATGTGGGCGCGATCTCTTCATTGAACTTCTTCGCAATGGCCCAGGACTCGTCATCCCACCATGCGGCACGGTCTCTGCGAGACCCTATGTGGGAGACGAGTAGGAATT
>Ga0302140_10011671_pt1 | contig 10797 bp, 9 predicted proteins | sample I_Bog_E1_1_FD_202095 | JGI IMG/M metagenome (GOLD analysis project Ga0302140, IMG submission 202095) | Peat permafrost microbial communities from Stordalen Mire near Abisko, Sweden - I_Bog_E1_1 | ecosystem: Environmental > Terrestrial > Soil > Wetlands > Peat | place: Sweden: Abisko, Stordalen...
AAAAGACGCGGCCTCCCGCCAAAGCCAGGTTTGGCTCCATTTGCGAGCGGCTCTTCGGCACCACAAACACTCAATTCATTCATAATCTGCGCGGAAACACTCAGATCACGCGCAACGTCCGACAGGTCACGAAGAGTAACAAACCCGCGGGACAGGCGGTCTGGACTCTCAGCGCGCTCCACACATACCTGTCATCATTCCTGTTCGAGATCTACGACACTTTCGAGCACCCGGCGCTGGGTCAGAAGCCGCGAGATGCGTACATAATCGGCCTGAAAGCAACAGGCGCTCGTGCGAATCGGATGATCTCATACGATCAGACGTTCTTAATGGCGACGTTTCCATCGACTCAGCGAGGCACCGCGAGAGTAATGCCAGGTCGCGGGGTCAAAATCAATGGGATGCAGTATTGGGCGGAGGCATTCCGCGACCCTTCTCTGGAGAATCACGATTTCTCAATCCGGTATGACCCATTTGACATGGGTACGGCTTACGCTTTTGTGAATGGCCGCTGGACGGAATGTCACTCCGAGTACTATGCCGTGTTGCATGGGCGATCGCAGAAAGAGATCATGTTCGCGTCAAAGGAGGTGCGGCGCCGAAGCCAGTTGCACTCGCGCGGGCGGTTCACCTTGACAGCGCGGAAGCTGGCGGAGTTCCTGGCATCCGCAGAGAACGAAGAGGAACACCTTGTTCAACAATTGTGCGACAGTGAAGGCAAAAGCATCCGGCAGAATGACTTGTTCGCTATCCCCGATGCGGTCGCCGGTGATGTCGTTCATCGAGGGCTACAGGCCGAGACTGCAACACAGATCACAAAGGTCGATCAGCCCGAGGCGACTGCTCTTTACGGAGACTTCTGATGGCGGAAGGGACGAATCGAAACCACGGCGAGCATCAATCGCGACTGGACTTGTTTCGTGCATATACCGTGGCGCATCCCCGGCTTGTGAAAGCCAAAGACACTTTGATGAATGCGATACGGGGCGCGGAACCAAATTCCCTGATTTTTGTATTTGGGCCGGCCGGGGTCGGCAAAACAACGCTCCGGCTGAAAACCGAGCAACTGATCACAACAGAGCTTCTGAACGAACTTCAGGCAGACCGCATGAGAATGCCGGTCGCCAGTGTGGAAGCGGTGGCTCCCGAGTCAGGGAGTTTTAACTGGCGCGACCACTACAGACGCCTCCTCTTCCAGCTTGACGAACCGCTGATCGACTATAAGGTGAATCGATGCCCGGATGGTCGATACGCGCAGGAAGGTGAAAGGTTCATGCCTCCCTCAAGGGCAGTTGGAACCGACTATCGCTATGCGGTGGAGCAGGCCATCCGCCATCGGCGGCCAGTCGCCGTTATGATCGACGAGGCTCAGCATCTTGGAAAGATTGGCTCAGGCCGCCGCCTTCTTGATCAGTTGGATGTAATTAAGTCGATCGCCAACCAGACCAAAACTGTCCACGTATTGTTTGGAACCTACGACCTACTCGCACTCCGGAACTTAAACGGGCAGTTGAGCAGGCGAAGCATCGATGTTCACCTCACTCGCTATCACGCGGAGCTCCCGGAAGATCGGCAGGTCTTCATTAATACTGTGCAGACCTTCGAAAAAGAACTCCCGTTTCCCGATGCATCGGACCTCGTAAGCAATTGGGAGTATCTGTACGAGCGTAGTCTTGGTTGCATTGGCATCTTGAAGCAATGGCTCGTGCGTGCGGCCACGGTGGCGCTGGACAAAGGAAGCCGGAAGCTGACAACTTGCAATCTTGAATCTCAAGCCTTGTGCATGGCTCAATGCGAACAACTGTACACGGAAATCGCGGACGGCGAACTCAAACTGGAAGAGCGTAGTGACGCTGTGGCGAGATTTCGCGACAGGCTGGGCCTGAGCGCGAACGGACCCGTGAAGGTGTCGTCGCCGCCGACTCCTCGCTTCCATTTCCGCCGACCGGGTCAACGGCTTCCTGCGCGCGACACTGTCGGACGAGTGGGCGTTAATGCAGCAGCTATTTGAATCGTGGTCAGTATCCAGCCCTCGGATTCCGCCAAGGACTCCGGTGTACGCGCTGGAACCGATCGGCATCGGAACGGCGATGTCCGAAAGTCTCAGCAGCTACCTCATTCGCCTTGCGGAAGCACACTCCGTAGGTGTGGGTGATTTCGTAGGTCGGCTACTCTTGGAAATCCCAAATCCCAAGGGGGCGATTGTCACACCGGCTGCACAGGCATCCAGAGAGGATAGCCACGGATTTCGCGCTTGTGGATATGCCATCAATGGCACTACCGATCGAACTGCAGCGTGGGTGTATGCGCTTGAAGCGGCAACTGGACGTTGTGATCTCCGCTATCTTACCCTTCTTTCGCTCGGCTCCGCATTGCCACAGCAAGTATTTCGACGCCATAGGGCATGGTGCCCAGCTTGTTTTGAACACTGGCGGGCGACCGGAGAGGCCCTTTATGAACCCCTTCGTTGGACATTTGAGCTGTCGACCTTCTGTACCATACATAAGCGTTCCCTCTGCAATACTTGTACTCATTGCGACTGGCGACTTAACCCAATCGGTGTTTTCTCGCGGATCGGATTCTGCCAGCACTGCGGTGAGTGGCTCGGTCGCTTTATTGGTGATGCAGAGCCAGCACAAGCTCGTACAGCTAGTGAGCGGAAACTCTGGGCCAGCGAGCAGATCGGTAAGTTGGTGGAGATGTTGCCGCAAATGGACCCGGAGATCTCCCGCAAATACCTTCGTGGAAGTCTGACTGTCTATCTTGAGGAAGTTCTTCACGGGAATGTTGGTGCTTTGGCTGAATATATTCACTGCCCGCGTAGCATCCTACAGAGCTGGCTTGATGGCAGGAGAATGCCCAGACTCGACAGCTTGCTTCGGATTTCGCAGGCCTTGAATGTTTCCGTCGCGAGTTTGTTCATCCGCGAAAGGCCAACTTCGATCGATGTCGCCGCTGCAAAACAGGCAGTTACAATTGCGGGACAGCGCAGCGTCTCACCGTCCCGAACTGGGGACGCGATTCGCAAGGCAATGCGGAGGGCGTTCAGCGAGGATACCCCGATCAGTCTTTCAGATGTCGCCCGCAGGTTGGGTTACACAACCACAGAACGGCTCTATCAAGCTGACCGGAAACTCTGCCACAGAATTTCCGCCCGGTATCGACAGTCCGGCAAAAGCCATTGGTGGCGAAAGCCTGGAGCAACGAGAATCTGCGATGTTCCTCGGCTGCAAAAGATTCTCGATGAATCTTTGGAATCTCACGAACCGGTCTCGGTTCACCACATCGCGGCTCGCCTGGGTTATTCAAACGACGGTCACCTTCAGCAAAAGTTCCCCGATCTGTGTGCAGCCATCAGCAAAAAGGTCGCGGAGGGGAAACAGGCCCACCTTGAGGAATTGCACCGAACATTGGAAAATGCCCTTGGCGAAAATCCACCACCCACTTTGGCTGAACTTAGTCGCCGCTTGAACTGTACGACCTCTTCCACCTTGAGAATGCATGAACCCGATCTGTGCGATCGACTCGTTGTCCGCTACCGCAAGTGCATTGAGGAAAGCAGATGCGCACTAAGAAGAGCAGCGGAGTCGGCTCTTGAGGAAACGCCTGTTCCGTCTCTACGCAGCGTTTGTGAGCGGCTCGGGATTACAAGATGGTTTGTAAACCAGTACTTCCCGGAAGTACGGCGCAGAATTACTGAGCAACATAAGCGTTGTAGCTTGGCTCAAACCGCACGTCGTCGCGAAATGCTGTTCGAAGCCGTGCGTCAGATCGCCACAGAAATCCACAGCCAAGGAATCCATCCTTCAGCGGCCAGAATAGCTGGACGCATTCCCAGGGGACTTCGCTGCGAGTGGATGACTCTTAATTCAGCTGTTCGCTGTGCACAGAAGGCACTGGGCATTTCGATCAGCAATCAGTAGACCTTCCAACGGGCCAAATGAGCCTCATTTAAAGCATAACGTTGCCAAACGGCAAAGTTATGCTTTAAAGCACAAGTCACAATTTCAGCGGAAAGGAGGCTCGATGGCCAGGAGTGTCGCGAAACTCAAGATGGGCTTTTACCCGCTCCCAGTGAGTGAAGGCGCCAAACTTCGTCAGCTTCTCAGCTTCACAGGTCCGGCATCGGTGGTCGATCCCTGCGTGGGCCAAGGCGTGGCTCTCAACCTCATTGCCCAAGGTGCGGATGTGCGTCGATACGGGGTTGAACTTGATGCAGAGCGAGCATTGGCCGCAAGCGCAAAGGGCATCGAAACGATCCAGGGCAACACCTTTGACACACTAGCCAAGCCCGAGTCCTTCTCGCTGCTATATCTCAATCCGCCCTACGATTCCGAGATCGGCTCGATTGGAAACAGCCGCATGGAGCGCCTATTTCTGGAGCACACCTTCCGCTGGCTGGCGGTGGAGGGGGTGCTGGTGCTGGTCATACCGTTCGAGCGCCTGCATGAGTGCGCCGGAATCTTGAGTTCGCACTTCACCAGACTGAACATCTTTCGCATGACGGATGAAGAGTCGGTGCTCTTCGGTCAGATTGCAGTGCTCGGAGTTCGACGCAATGTACGAGGAGCGGCGGTCGAAGAGGCGAAGAAGCGACTTCAACGTATCAGTCCGTATGGCAGCATTCTTGCATTGCCGGAGTTGGCGCCGGATGTGTGCGAACCATACTCCGTACCACCGACGGCGGAGACTACCCTGAGTTACCGAGGGCTGCCGTACGACCTGCTTGAGGACTTGCTGCCGCTGTCGGGCGCATGGAGGCAGACGATGCCGTTTCTGATGCCGCGCGAGGATGTTGCCGCAGGCCGTCCAATCACGCCTCTGCATGGTGGCCATGTTGGGCTGCTATGCACGGCGGGTTTGTTGAATGGAGTCTTCGGCCAGGGCGATGACCGGCATATCGCGCGATGGAAGTCGGTCAAGCATGTGACCACCTTCGTCGAGGAGGACGGCGATGAACAGGTCATTCACCACCGGGAACGCTGGGCGAACGCGTTGCGATTGGTCTATGCCGATGGCAGAACCCTGAAACTGACCGAGACGCCGGCGAAACCGGAAGGAGAGGACGATGCAGAATGCGCACCTGAGACTCGGGTTGCTTGAGTATCACCGCATGACCGAGAAGACCTCGACGCGGATTCGGCTGCGGGTTGACCGCTATATTGGGGAAGACGAACAGGCGCACCTCATCAGCGTCTTCGGCAACGATTCCGACGTGGGCGCGATCACGGCGGCGGTTCACGAGAAGGCCTCCTTCAGCCTGACCTTTCCCGACGGCACGACAAAGGACGTGACGCTCGGCGAACATGCGTCCTGCTACAAAGGGGCCGTGACGCTTCCAGGCCGGAAACATCCTGTGCGCCATCTGCTGGCTGTGTCTCAGGAACTCCACACCAATGGGAGCGCGGGGCGCACGATCCTGTTGCGATACCGGCGCGAGGAGGCGTGGGCCACGCTGGTGAGCTTTCTGGGGCTGCCCGCCGATCCGACGTGGGCAGAGCATATCCTTGGAATTGTCGAGGAAAGGAAGAGGATCGAGGAGATCGACGGCATCGGCTGCCAGCCGGTTGTGATCTCAGCCACGACCGAAGAGATGCTTGAGTGGATTGGTCATGGTCTGCGCATGCAGACACTTGCCTTTCCGGATTCGAATAGTCCCATTCGCTGGCCGCGGTATTCAATCGATGCGCTGTGCGTTCAAGAATGAGACCGTACTCCGGAGGCCGGTCAAATCCCTTCTGGTTGAACCGCCGGGCTACAAGACTCCTTTGCGCAGAATGGATTTGTCCTGGGAGTTGACTCGATCGAAATTACCATCTAATATTTAGATTGCAATGGAGGGAATATGCTGCAGCGAGCGCTGAAATTGAAGCAAGCGAGCGCGGTTCTGAAGGTTGAGCCGAAAGAATTGCAAAACCTCGTGCAATTTGGCGTGGTGAAGCCGAAGAGGGTGGATGGCACCTATTTTTTTGACAGGGAGACCCTCCTCACTGCGAAGGTGGCGTTCCGCTTAAAGGAATCCCTGGGGACGCGCGCAAACGTTCTCTTGAAGCTTATCGACGTCTTCCGTGCCTCCGAGAAGAGACTCCGCATCAAGAATCCGGAGTACGTTGTGTTTACATGCCGCTTCTCCGCCGCGGAGGAGCCCATCAAGCTGGGGGTTCCTTTTCGATCGCTCGGCGACGAGATTGAACAGGGCATGAGCAGAGCGGACCTCTATCGCGACATGCCGCGCGGGCGGAAGCGGGCGGGGTGGAAGAAGGAATTCCTGGACGCGCTTTCGGAGGCGGCTAAGGACATAGGGGAGATCTCCGAAGAGGAGATCCAACGCACCATTCGCAGTTACCGTGAGGAAAGGCGAATGCCGGAGATCACCGTTGCAGCCGAAGTCTAAGAAGCGAAAACAGCGTGCAGTGGTCGACACGAATGTTGTGGTGGCGGGCATCTCCGGTTTCCGTGACCAATATATTGCGGGCCGGATTCCGAGCGCCGATCTACTCCATCGCTGGGCGGACGAGGAACATTTCGTGTGGCTCTACTCGGAGGATATTCTCGCCGAGTACAAGGAAGTTCTGAAGCGATTGCACGTCCGTTCCGCAGCGATCGGCGCGCTGATCAATTTCATTCGAGAGCGGGGAGAGTCGGTCGAGGTTCGCTCCTCGGCCGAAATTTCGCCCGACCCCAAGGACGATGCATTCTGTATTTGTGCCGAGGCAGGAAGCGCAGATTTCATTTTCACTCTCAACCCGAAGGACTTCCCGCAGAGCCGCCTGAAGGCAAAAGTAATCCAGCCCGATCCCGCACACGGCCGTCGAGTCCGCTGAGGATTGCTGCAGACCGGCGAATGATCTGACGCCCACCGTCCCTCACTCTCATTTCCACCCAAATCTCATCGATTGCAACTTCCACGAGGTTCCTCCATGGAGACGACCTTCGATTATTTGCGCACCTACGCGAGTTTGCTAGGCTCGCGCATTCTCGAAACTTTTCCCCCGCTCCAGAGCACGAAAGACCCCGTTGCGCCGTCGATTGCATTGCTGCTGCGGAAAGCTCTCCCTGCCCAGGCGCTCGCCATTACCGGCACCGCGACGTACCTCCGCAAAGCCAAGTCGGCGCGGATCGTGGCCGAATGCGGAGCTGGCAAGACCTACATGGCGTTGGGCACAATTCATGTGCTGGCGGATGGGCGACCCAGTACCACGCTGGTGATGTGCCCATCGCATATCACCCACAAATGGGCGCGCGAGGTTTTGCTGACCATCCCGCGCGCCCGCGCCTTCCTCATCGAGGACATGCGCAATGGCGGCGCCCCTGGCAAGCTGCACGGCGTCTGCGAGGTAAAGCTGAACAAAGGCAAGACCGTTTACGAGGGCAAGCGCCTCAGCCTGGCCGAAATGCGGCGCATGGGCCGCAAGGAATGGCGGAAGCGCTTTCCTGCGCCGACTTTCTTCATCACCGGCAAAGACAAAGGCAAGCTGGGCTACTTCTGGGAGCACGTCTATGTCAAGGCAAAGTCCGGTCCGAATCTGGGCGGCGTCGTCAATCCGGATTCCGGCGTTGCCATCCTCGACTCCGAGATGCAGAAACTCACCGCGCTCGACTTCACCGACAAACTCAAGGTCTCGGAAGTTCTGACCGCGGCCCGCTGCGGCACCACACGCTACTCCGCGCTGTGGCAGGCCGACCGGTCGCGAATTCAGCGCATGGCGCCAATCGAATACGTCGGGCGCTACATGCGCGGGTGGTTTGATTTCGCCATCGCCGATGAACTGCACCAGTTGGCCGGCGACACGGCGCAAGGCAACGGACTCGGCGTGCTCGGACGCGCGGCGCAGAGACTGATCGCGCTCACCGGAACGCTGATGGGCGGGTACGCCGACGACCTGTTCAACATCTTCTACCGCATGGAACCGCACGCTATGGTACGCGAGGGCTTCGCCTACGGAGGCCAGGGCCGGCGGGACTTCCAGGAGCAGTACGGCGTTCTCGAAACCGTCGAGAAGGTGGAAGAGGCAGACAACGCCTGTTCGAGGGCAACCAAGAAGACGGTCCGGGTTCTGCGGAAGCCCGGAGCATCGCCGATGCTCTTCGGCAAGTTCCTGATGACCACGACGGCGTTTCTGTCGCTTGAGGACATTTCAGATAATCTGCCGCGATACGACGAAAGCGTCATTTCGGTTGATATGGACGATGTCCTGCAGCAGGCTTACGAGAAGCTGGAGGAGGATATTCGCTCCGCGATGAAAGCGCATCGCGGAAACAAGAGCCTGATGAGCATCCTGCTCAATACGCTCCTGCTCTATCCCGATCATCCCTACGACTTCGATCAGATTTGGGCGCGGGCCTTCGATCCGCAAACGAAGGAATATGTAAAGTTCCTGGTGACTGAACCGGAGAACCTCACGCGGGAGGCTCTCTACGCGAAGCAGCGTGCCCTCATCTCCGACGTCAAAGAGGAGCTGCGGCAGGGAAGGCGCTGCCAGGTGTATGCCACCTATACGGGCGAGAAAGACGTCACGTTGCGATTGGAGGCTGTGCTGCGTCAGGAGGGCATTCGCGTCGCCATCCTCCGCTCATCCGTTGCCACCGACAAACGAGAGGATTGGTATGAGCGGCAGTTGAAGGCCGACGTCCAGGTAGTGATCTGCCATCCGAAACTGGTCGAGACGGGATTAGACTTGCTTGCCTTTCCGACGCTCTACTTCTACGAGACCGGGTACTCGCTGCATACCTTGCGCCAGGCGAGCCGCAGATCGTGGCGCATTGGGCAGAGATTCCCGGTGCGGGTGAAGTTCGTGACGTACTCCGGGACGATGCAAGAGACCTGCCTCCGTTTGATGGGCAAGAAGATGCTGGTCGCGCTGATGATGGAAGGCAAGTTCTCGGGCGAAGGTCTGCAAGCGCTCGACACCGACGAAGACCTGATGAGCGCAATGGCGCGGGAACTGGTCGAAAAGGCCGGTGTCGGAGAATCCGCAGACGCCGTGTGGCGGGACCTCGGCCACGAACGCGAGAAAGTGCTGCCGCGCCCGACTGCTGTGGAACCTGAATCCGAAGAGGAGCCCGGGCTGGCGCCCGACCTGCCAGGTTTGATCGCAGCAGAATCGGCTCCGACGCCATTCGACATTCACCTGATCGAACCAAACCTGCTTCCAAAGAAACGGAAGAAGACCGCTCTTTGGCCAACCGCCGCAGAAACCAACGTGCAACTCAGCTTGTTCGATTGAGCGGGCACGCTGTCAGCTTGAGAGGTGAAATCATGAGCGAGGAACGGGAGAAGATTCGTTGCCGCAGTTGCGAACTGGTCCAATGGAGTGATCGAGCCAATTGCCGGCGATGTGGCAACGCTCTGCCTGAGCCGATAGTGAGGATTGTTGAGCGAGTCGTGGAGAAGATCGTGATTCGACAGGACCCGCAATGCCTTCAGAAGCTCGAACAGGCCTCCAGATTGATCTCCACGGCAACGGAGCGGTTGACGCAGCAGTGCGCGGCGTCAGTAGCTCCAATCGTCTTAGCGCAGGTTCCAGAGACCGGAGTCTTTCCAACTATGGCGGAGGTGGAGCGAGCGATGATCGTGGCAGCCTTCGAGAGATCGAATCGTAGACCTCTTGAAGTTGCACGGTTGCTCGGAATCGGCAAGACCACTGTGTACCGCAAGCTCAGGGCGATGGGCGAAGCGGCAGCATGACGGCGACAGAGCCATCAATCTCCCTGGAACCGCTGGTCTTCAGCATGTGCGGGTGATAGCGTATCCATTGGGAGAATGTTCCAGCGAGGCCGTTATGGTCTCAACCAAGGCAAGGAAGAGGGTCGGCTGCGGCTGGCCCTTTTCATTTGTGTGGAGGTCACCATGCCCAAGGGGCCATTTCTCCCGTCGGACTTTACGTCCACGAAGTTCTCAACGGCTGAGGACAAGGCCGAGTTTGGAAATACTCTGCTGCGCTTTATCGAATCGGAGTGGGCGTCGGCGCTCTTCACCAAGCGCTTCTACAACCGCCTCTCCATGTGCTACGGGCACATAGCGCACTACAATCGCACTCAATTCTATGAGGAGTGGTTCTCATCTCTGGCCGCTCAGGTGCGGTTCCTGAAACACACACTGAGATTCCCCTGCTTCGGAGATCCGGAACCATCGCATTCGGGATGGGCATCGACAAACCGGATGTTAGAACCGTGATTCACACCGCACTGCCCGGGAGCGTCGAAGGCTATTACCAAGAGATCGGCCGTGCCGGGCGGGACGGAAATCCGAGCCGCGCCATTCTCATGCATTCCTACGGAGACCGGCATACCCACGACTTCTTCTTCAGCCGGGATTACCCGGACGTTCGGTTGATGGACCAAGTGTTTGCGGGTCTCCCGTCAGCGCCTCTAGCCAAGGAAAAGCTCCGCAAGACCCTGGGCATCGAGGAGGAACTGTTCGACAAGATCATCGAGAAACTGTGGACCCATAAGGGCGCGATCCTGGACTTCGCCGAGAATGTGAGTCAAGGCGAACAGACATGGCGAGCCTCCTATATCGCACAGGGGGAGCAAAAACGGGCGCAGATCGATCAGATGATTCGCTTTTCGGAAAGCAATCAATGCCGCATGATGTCGCTGGTTCGTCACTTTGGCGATAGCTCGGACAGCGCCGCCAGTTGTGGCGCGTGCGATTTCTGCGCTCCGGCCAAGTGCGTTGCTCAGAGGTTCCGAACGGCGACGGATGTTGAGCGAGCGGCCCTCTATCGAGTATTGAGCGCAATGAAGTCGATCCGCTCGAGATCGACGGGAAAGCTATACGCCGATCTCTATCCA
>Ga0302140_10011672_pt1 | contig 10796 bp, 7 predicted proteins | sample I_Bog_E1_1_FD_202095 | JGI IMG/M metagenome (GOLD analysis project Ga0302140, IMG submission 202095) | Peat permafrost microbial communities from Stordalen Mire near Abisko, Sweden - I_Bog_E1_1 | ecosystem: Environmental > Terrestrial > Soil > Wetlands > Peat | place: Sweden: Abisko, Stordalen...
TTGCCTGGGGATGGCCCGGAAGTGCCCGCCGGTGAGGGGGAGGCAAGGGGCGGAAGCGGCCTGGCGGGCTCGGGCATAAGGGTTACTTTAGGATGCAGGGAAAGTGACCTCTGTGGGAGGCCGCTGATCCTGCCGCCGATAGGCTACCACGCCGGTTCGTTAGATGAAACTGGCGACACAGCGTAGAGGAACCTGAGGGAGCAGCTCAACCAGCACGAACAAAAGCTTTTCGGGTGAAGGGAGGCGCAAACTAGGGCATTAAACTAGTTGACACACATGTAGACTAGAAATGCCATGAGGGTGACTCCTATGGTGTCGGTTTGAATTTAACTCCCTCCAGCAGCGAGGTCGCAAACGCTATCCGCTGAAACTTTTGATTTTCGACCCTTGCGGGCGTTCCACCTTTGTTCAGATAGATACGCGGATCAAATACTAGATCGCACGCGGTCAGGAAGAGATTGCCGATTTCATCTTGATATGAGAGTCTCAGCGGCAAGCGAAAGTCGCGTGGATTGGATTTTAGCAGCGCGTGTTGCTGCGAGAGAATATCGAAGAGATCTGACTGCACTTCCAATGCATCATCTGGTTTCCTGATCTTAAACGTCAATTCACCTTGGCCCTGGGGTGCGATTCGATACTCAGAACGGGAGCACGTGATTGTCCAGCCGCTCGGTAAGCGAAAGTCGTCCAGCCTGACGATCTTCGCATCGCCGCGCCCTCGATTCACAGGCGTGAACCAAATCCTCTCGGCGGGATTGCGTCCGCCATAATTGGGGTCCTCGGTCAATTCTAGATGGACCTGTGGGTCCCAATCCCTCAGAGAGGTATCTGGAGGAGGGAGAGGGGGAAATTTCTCTTTCCGGTTGTCCGCCTGATCGATTGGCGGTGCATATACCTTTTTTTTGGGCAGCAATCTGCTCAGCAAGGGCGCTGAATTCAGCAGCCCGGCAGCGACGAACAAGACAGCAAAGACGATCAATCCACCAACGGGATGATTCGCCATCGCTTGAGCGGTGGACGAATCGGCAGGGACCGGGCCATGCCAAGCGAACCAGGCTTGTACGGCACCGAACGCCACTGCTAGAAAAAACATGATATCTCGATACCATTCGCGCATAGAGAACGTCCTCTTTGACGGGACGCACTCCTGTGCTAGATTGGAGTCGTCCACTGCTCTACAATTAGGGAAGGCCAGATTCGCCGTCTGACCTTCCCACTGAATGCCGAAAAAGATGAAAACCGAATGTGTTGAAGGGCCGAAGGCGCTAGAGAATTTTGAGAAACTAGCGAGTGCTGTTTTTCAGTCCCCTAGGCCGTCGATCCTGAAAAATCCCAAAAAGAAAACCTCCACGCGCAAGCCTAAGAACTCCGACAGAGACTAGAAGGGAATTTGCTCCGCTTGCCCCGTCCCTGTCGTTTCGTGGCGCGGCGGGTCTGTTTTACCCGTTAGTTGACTGTACGTGAGCCGCTTTCCGAATACTTGACTCATCGCCAACTCAAATCGCTGACCATCGTTCATGTCTTTGCGATTGTTGTAGCGAAAAGTCTGCTCATCGAGATAGCGATGCAGGTGGAATGGTTCAACGCTCACGTATGTTCCGGCGATGCCGCGCTTGAGCAATGACCAGAAATTTTCCAGCCCATTTGTGTGCACGCGGCCATCTACGTATCGCACCGCATGATCCACGACTTTGTGTGCGTATTCACTGGCGAGTCCATTGTAAGAGAGCAACGCATCGGAGAGGAGCGCAGAACCAGCAGTGACATGCTTTCGCACTTCATTCTGCAATGCTTTTCGGCGGCGATTCGGCACAACGGTTGTGCGAACCTTCCCGCCGCGCTCTAAGATGCCCATGACAGCAGTCTTGTCTTTCACGCCCGTTCCTGTAATGCGGCGTTTGCGTTCGCTTAGGTGCATGTTCCGCGCCTTGCCGCCGATAAAGGTTTCGTCTACTTCAATCTCAGCGCCTTCATCGCCGCCGAGCTTTGAGCCGAAAAAACTGTCTTGCATGACCAGCCGAATGCGTTGAAGCATGAACCACGCGGAATTTTGATGGATGCCCAGAGCGCGGCCAAGTTCGTAGCTACTAATTCCATTTTTGCAGTTGGCGAGAAGCCAGAACGCCGTCATCCACTTATCGAGTCCGAGCGGCGAATCTTCAAAGATGGTTCCGACTTTGAGGCTGAATTGTTTTTTGCAGTCGTAGCAGAACCAGATGCGGCGAGTCTTAATGAAAGAGTGCTTTGCTTTGCCGCAACGCGGACAGGTAACATTGCCGTCAGGAAAGCGCAGTTTCAGCGCGTAGTCGAAACAGCGTTGCGGATCGCTGAAGTATGTAATGGCCTCTTGAAGTGTCTTGGGCTTATCCATGCCCAAATACTACACTAGGCGCACATGTGTGTCAACCAGTTTATTGCCCAAGCTAGCGTGGTAGAGGCTGCGCAGACTGTTCTTGCTTGGCATCGGAAGCGGACTGGGCAAGTTTCTGCTCCCAAACGGCACCCGCCTCTTTCCAAGATTCGGTCATGGTGCGCCAAACTTCTTTCAGCGAAGGTAAGGGGGGACTCGTTCGAGCACGCAGAGCGTGTAACCGCGCCTCAAATGCCGGAGACTTCTCTGGAACCCGGTACTTCTCGGGATGCCGAAGATGATGATAGCTTTCCTTAAGAAGCTCAGAGGAGTTTTCATCGATTGCGGGCATATCTCAAACCTTCTCTATCATACTCTTTCCAAGCTGCCGGCGCAATGCTGAATCAATAGAGCGTCGAGACAATGGCCGCAGCCAAGCTCACGATCTCGAAATCCTCTGGACGAAAAGCATTGTGTTTCTTGCTCGATACGCTGATGACTGCGACCGGGTCGCGGGTGGCGCTCACCAACACTGGAACAGAAAGGATGGAACGCAGCCGCTCGTCGTTCGGCCCTTTCTTATAAGTGACGCCAACGGACTTCTCGTGCTCCAGGTCGATTCCAATGCGATGCCGAACCGACGGAATGTAGATCGACACTTTCTTGCGGTAAGCCCGGCCTGCACCGCCCGCGTCGAATTCGAGCCGCAGGGTACGATCCAAGGGCGAGTCTTTCGGTAAGAAGGTAATCTTCAGAAATCCCGTTTTCACCTTGCCTTGGGGATTCTTCGGGTCGGGTGCTTCTTCCGCCTCCATGATCGAAAAAGCAACGTCACGCCGGGTATTCTTGTCTAAAACCTCTTTCATTTTCTTTAGCAGAATTTCAAAAAAAATCTCTTTGGCGGCGACCGGATTTTGTTTCCGGAATTTATCGAATTCCAGGAATAGTTCCTCCAGAGCCGGCGGGATGGCTTCCCGGCGGCGGCTCGCCTTAAATTCATGCCAATGATGTCGTAGGGTTAGCAAAGCGATCAGGAATAGCACTGCCTCTATCCTGAAGGGGAGCTCAGGCACCTGCGGCATCCTGGTATTCGCTAACCAGTCATGCAGTTGCGGTATGCGTAAGCTAAGAGCGACGAGGCTCTGATAGAACCGCGGCAGATCGGAGCGCAGGCCGCTGGTTACGGCGAAGGCCAACTCGGCGCAAAGATAGAAGCCTCCGAGTGCCAGAAAACCCAGCGCAGTGCTGACAAAAATGTAGCGGACGGCATACTGAACTCTCCATCGAAAAGCGAAGAGTAGACCCCAGATGGTCCACAGAATGGAGAAGAGTTGAAAGAAAAACTTCCCGATGTCTCCCAATAATTTCGCGAGCAATACTCCGATACTGCCGAACTCCGCCCCCAGTTGTGTGAGGACGTCTTGAAAGTAGTGGTAAATGAGAAAGCATAAGACGAGTAAAAAGAAAACTGCGTATGTCCACCAGGACAGGTGCGGGAAAGCGAGGCCGGTACCGTTGGCCATAACTGACGGCAAGTATCGCACAGAATTTCGCGCCAAGTCGCTTCAAAAAAATGAGGTTACGAATCCAGAACGCAGCGGGAAGATCGCATGGGCGGGAGGCGGCATCTTTACTATTTTCTTTCGCGGTTGCATAACGTTCCAACAAATGTTTGAATGAAATGGACTTCAACGGGCGCTTAACTCAGCGGTAGAGTGTCACCTTCACACGGTGGAAGTCGCAGGTTCGAATCCTGCAGCGCCCACCAAACCCTCCACTTCGCCTCGCTCCCTCCGGCGGTGAGGCCAGGGCTATTTCGAGTAGCTTACCCTCCAAATTGAGTTCGAGCCATCGTCGCTTACCAGCAGCGATCCGTCTTGAGCCACAGTGATGCCGACGGGGCGTCCCCAGGCGTTGCCGTCGGGGAGGACAAATCCGGTGAGGAAGTCTTCATACTCGCCGCTGGCGTCGCCTTTCTGGTGAAGAGGCACGCGGATCACTTCATATCCCACGCGAACTGCTTTGTTCCAGGAGCCGTGCTCGGAGGCGAAAATATCGCCTTTGTACTCGGCAGGGAATTGCTGGCCTTCATAGAAAGTAAATTCCAGCGATGCGTTATGAGGCTGCAAGAGAACATCCGGGACGATGGCTTTATCTTTCAGTTCGGGATGCTTGCCCTGGTGCCGCGGGTCTTGATGACTGCCGATGTACCACCAAGGCCAGCCGTAAAATCCGTTCTCCTGCACGTGCGTAATGTAGTCGGGGACGAGGTTGTCGCCGAGGGCATCGCGCTCGTTGACGGAGCACCACAACTCGCCGGTGTCGGGATCGACCGCGATTCCGCCGCCGGCGTTGCGAATGCCGTAGGCGTAGACGCTCAGATTGCAATTCGCGGGATCACACACCAGAATGTCGGCGCGATTTTTCTCGTGCGGGTGCGTGTCGGGATCGTCGACGTTTGATCCTGAGCCGACGGCTACGAATAGTTTCTTGCCGTCTTGCGAGAAGGCGACGGCGCGCGTCCAGTGTCCGCCGGAAGCAGGCAGGTCGGCGACGTGTTCGGGAGAGCCGGTCGCTTTCAAATCGCCGTTGTGATAGGCGAAGCGAACGACCTCGTTGGTGTTGCCGACGTAGAGATATTGCGGGTCGGGGCCGGGAGGATAGAAAGCCAGTCCGTACGGGCTTTTCAGGCCGCTGGCGAAAACGGCGGATTGTTCGGGCTTGCCGTCACTGGTGACTCCGCGAAAAATGCGAATGCGGCCCGCGTCGCTTTCCGTGAGAAAAATGTCTCCGTTAGGAGCGGTGCGAAGAGTGCGGGGATTTTCGAGGCCGGTGGCGTAGAGCTCAACTTTGAATCCGGCAGGCGCGATCGGCCAAACATTATTTGGACGAGCGACAAGATTGGGAGCGTTTTGGGCGGATTGGGTCGCGTAGGGCTGGGGAAGATCGGCGATTGTGATCTTGTGAATGGTTCCGGGCTTTTCGTAGCGGAAGTCGGTGAAGGGCGGGGTCGGAGGAGGCGCTTTGAATTTTGAGGTATCGGTATCGGGCGGCGGCGCTGCCGAGGCCGTATGGTCATTGACCGCGGGCAACACCGACGTTACATAGGTGACGATCTTCCAGCGCTGGCTTGCGGGCAACTGTGCCCATGAGGGCATGCCGTTGTCTTTATCTCCGTGGGTAACGAACCAGAAAATTTCTCCGGGCGGCACGGACTCTAGTTTGCCATCGACCAGCGAGGGAATGTTTCCCGTGCCTTTGCCAAGTTTGCCGTGGCAGGCGAGGCAGTTCTTGGCGTAGAGAGGTTTGCCGGCCTGCGCTGCCGCATCGTCGCCTGCGTATGGGTTCTTCATGTTTTTCGCGGAGTCGGGCGCGTTGTGAAACTTGGCGTCGACGGCGGCGAAGAGTGAAGTTGTGGCGAGAAAAACTGCGGCAAACAAAATCGAGGAAGACTTCGCAAATGAGCGCATGGATCCTCTCAAGTCTGTGAATTCAGCTTTTGGATGCAGATGGGCCCGACAGGGACGCGAACGAAATAACGTCCGTCATTGAGCGAACGTAAGTCGGGCGGACCTTATCGATCCAGACTCCGGTCGTCCCGACTGCGATCTCCGGTCACTTGTTCGTACCAGAGCCGGTGGTGAGTCTTGGCCCAGAGGGCGGTAACTTCGCCGCGAATAATTGAGGCGAAGCCGCCACGTACCATCGCTGTGCCCATATAGACGTGAATAATGAAACCGCCGATGGTCGCTAGTGCCGCAATCACGTGCACGGTCACTGACAGATAGCGCAACCAGCGCAGGCTCCATGGAATATCTTCGACGAACCAGAGGCCGAGGCCGGAGATCAGTAGAAAGAAGACGCCGAAGAACATGAGCCAGAAAAATAATTTCTGCCCGTAATTGAAGCGGCCGACCGGGGGCAGCTTCTCGTCTTCGTTCTTGATGTAGTACTCCATCGCCTTCGACCAGCGACGGTCGGCTTCGGTGATCTGCATGTCGCGTTTCCACATTACGTACATCCAGATCATCGAAAAGGTAAAGCCCAGCCCGAACCAGGGATGCCAGAAGCGCGCTGTCGGACCGCCGCCGACCAAAGTGGAGAGCCAGTACATATAGGGGGACCAGAAGGCGAGTCCGGTGATCAGGCAATAAATGTAGAAGATCGCCCCCAGCCAATGATGCAACCGCTCAATGAGCGTGTAGCGGACCAGGATGCCGCCGCGATGCACCGTGCCCGCGGGCTCGCGGGGCGAGATTACGCGCGAAGCGCTCATGGCCGGTCTCCTCTGTCTTGGGCGGGCTTGCCTTCATCCTGCGCAGCCTTGCCTTCCAGATCTTCATCGGGATCAATCTGCTTGGGACCAAAGCGCAGGTAGTGCATGGTCACGCCAACAATTCCGCCGAGCATGGCCAAGTTGCCGATCCACTTTGCCGGACCTTTCCAAATGCGAACCAGCCACGGAATATGCGGATTGCTCGGCAGTCCACCATAGGCCTCGGGATTGGTGACGTCGTGCAGCACATAGATGACTCCGGTTCCGTTCACGCCGGCGGGATCATAGACGCCGGCTTTCTCAATGCCGTAGTTGTCGCGCAATTGCTTGGCACGAGTTTCGGCAAGGTCCTTCATGTCCTCTTTAGTGCCGAAGTGCAGGCATCCTGTGGGACAGGATTTAATACAGGCGGGCTCCAATCCCTCAGCCACGCGATCCACGCACAACGTGCACTTGAACATCTTCTTGGTTGTGGGATTGAACTTGGGAATATCGAAGGGACATCCGCTAACGCAGTAGCCGCAGCCAATGCAATTCTGCTGCTGAAAGTCGACGATACCGTTGGTGTATTGCACGATGGCGCCGTCGGCGGGACACGCCATCAGGCATCCGGGGTCGGCGCAGTGCATGCACTGATCTTTGCGCATAAGCAGCGTGATGCTGCCGTCTGCGCGCTCGTGCTCGTTAAACTTGATCAGGTTCCAATAGTTCCACGCCGTTTCGGGCATGGTCTGGTAGCTGTTGTCGAAGACGGTCTCGGTGAAGGTGTAGCCATTCCACTCAAGGCACGCCACTTCGCAGGCCTTGCAGCCGATGCAAGTGGTGGTGTCGATGAGCTTGCACACAATCTCATCGCGTTCGACGTCCTCGCCGGGAGCGACCCCAGCATGGCCGGAGATTCTTTTGATTGCTAACGTTGCCTGGCTCATAAGAATTGAGTTATTGAGCGATTGAGTGATTTGGCGATTGAGAATCTAAAGAACCGATAACAGCGGTTCTCTAATGGCTCAATGACCCGATCGCTCAATCAGTCAATCTCCTTCAAGCTTTCTCGACCTTCACCATGAAGCCCTTAAACTCCGGTGTGTAAGCATTCGGATCGGCCACCGTTGGCGTGAGCCGGTTAATGATCGTTCTAGCATCGCGGCCAGCGTCTTCCTGGATGCCGCGATAGCCTTGATGAATCGGAATGCCGATCTGATATACCTTTTTGCCGTCGATGTTCATGGGCTTGATGCGTTTGGTCACGAACGCTTTTGCGATGTAGTAGCTGCGTGCGCTTGTGACCTTAATTGTGTCGTTGCCTTTGATTCCCAGGTCGTTTGCGAGTTCCACCGGAATCTCGATGAAGGGCTCGGGAATCAATTGCACGTTCATCGGATTGTTTTTCGTCCAATAATGGTAGTGCTCGGTGAGCCGGTAGGTGGTGCAGATGACATTAAATTCGTCCCCGATTGTCGAGTATTTATCCATCGCAGTCTTAAATTTTTTGACGACGGGATTAGTCGACTGATTCGGATGCAGCGCATTCTGCACGGGACTCTCGATGGGTTCGTAGTGCTCGGGGAACGGTCCCTCGGCGAAGGCCGCGAGGGGACCAAATATTCTGCCGATGCCGTCGGGATTCATGATGAATGGTCCCATGTGGTCTTTGGGATTCGAATCCGGCTTGAAGTCGGGGACGTCGTTGCCCTGCCAAAGCTGCGCGGTTTCGTTCCACCAAACTTGCTTGCGAGTGGGATCCCAAGGCTTGCCAGAAAGATCGCACGAAGCGCGGTTGTAAAGCACGCGGCGATTCGCCGGCCACGACCACGCCCAGTTCTGGTAGATTCCTTGACCCGTTGGATCTTCGGTACCACGGCGCGCCATATTGTTGCCGTCGGTCCAGCAGCCGGAATAAATCCAGTTGCCGCAGGCGGTCGTGCCGTCGTCCTTCAGCCAGGCGAATCCGGGTAACTGCTGGCCTTTCTTCACGACGACTTGCGTCTTCGGATCGGTCAGATCGTCGAGCGCTTTTCCATTTAATTCTTTCGCCACTTCGCCGAGCGCGGGATGCTGCGGGCTGGTGTAATTCCAGGTGAGATTCAGAATCGGGTCAGGGAATTTGCCGCCATCCTTCTGATACAGCTCGCGGATCTTCAGAAAGATTTGCGCGACGATATCCTGATCGAGGCGACTTTGTCCCGGCGGGGGGACGGCAACATTTTTCCATTGCAGCCAGCGCGCCGAGTTGGTCATGGAGCCGTCTTTTTCGGCGAAACCCGCGCAGGGCAGACGATAAACGGTGGTCTGGATGGTCTTCATTTCGTCGGCAGTGATGCCCGGCGAGCGCCAGAATTCGCTGGTTTCATCCGGATAAATTTCGCCGACCACCAGGAACTCGGCTTTTTTCAGCGCATCGATATTTTTCTGTGAGTCCGGACCGATGGCCACGCCGTTCATGCCGAAGGCGAACATGCCTTTAATCGCGCCGCGGTACATGTTGTCCCAGATTTGCGTCCAGGAATAATTGCGGTCCACCTTGGGCAGCCAGTTAAAACAGAAATCATTCTGCTTGGTGGCCGCGTCGCCGTAGAAAGATTTCAGTTGCGACACCACGAACTTGGGCGTGTTCGACCAGTAGTTGAAGGATTCCCACGGATCGGGCTTGGAGGCGGTTGGCGTGATGCGTTTCAAATAGGCCGCCAGGTCGGTATCGGCGGGGCTTGGCACTTTCAAGTATCCCGGCAAGATATCGAAGATTCCGGCCATGTCGGTTGCGCCCTGAATGTTCGAGTGGCCGCGTAGTGCATTGACGCCGCCTCCGGCGCGTCCGACGTTGCCGAGCATCAACTGCAGCATGGCGGCCGTACGAATGATTTGTGTGCCGAAGCTGTGCTGCGTCCATCCCACCGCGTACATGATGGTGGCGACCTGCTTCATGTCGCCGTCTTTGCGGATGGAGGTGAAGGTGTCGGCGGCCTTCAGGAATTGATCTTTTGGAATTCCCGTGATGCGCTCGACTATCTCCGGCGTGTAGCGCGAATATTGCTTCTTCAATAACTGAAAAACGCAGCGCGGATGCTGCAACGTGAAGTCGTAAGCGACCTTCGCGGGCAGAGTCGGGGCAGGCTTGGCGGGTTCTGCGGCCTTAGCGCCACCCGCGCCCATGCCCGAGAGTCCTTGTCCTTCAAGCCCCGGACCTGATTTGTTGGTCGACTTCGGGGCGTTGGTGTTGGCGGAAGCTGGGTTCGGCTGGGCTGCGGCGGCGCCACCGGTGTGTACGGCTGCGGCAGCGGCGGTCGCGGCTTCCCCGCTCTTATCTCCGCCTTCTTCATAGTTCCACGTGGATTTATCGTAGGTCTGCGTGTTCGCATCGAAGCCGGAATACAATCCATCTTCTGGGAGTTGAAAGCCTTCTTTCACGATGAAGGCAGCGTTGGTGTAGTTGATGAGATATTCTTTTGCGATGCGATTGTTCTCGATGGCGTAGCGAATTACTCCGCCCAGGAAAGCGATATCGGATCCGGCGCGAATCTGGCAGAAAAGATCGGAAGTGGCCGCGGTCCGCGTGAATCGCGGATCGACTACGATCATCTTTGCATTGCGCGTGCGCTTGGCCTCAATGGCCCACTTGAAGCCACAGGGATGGTTTTCGGCGGGATTGCCGCCCATGATCAACATCATGTCGGTATTCTTGATGTCGACCCAGCCATTCGTCATGGCCCCGCGTCCAAATGTTGGTCCCAAACTTGAGACCGTAGGGCCGTGTCAAACCCTGGCCTGGTTTTCCATATACGTCAAGCCCAGGGCGCGCATGCTCTTGACGACGAGATAATTAAATTCGTTGGTGTCGGTACAGCCGCCGATCCAGGCCAGCGTTTCGCAGCGATTGACGGTGCGGCCTTGCGCGTCTTGCGTGATAAACGTGTCGTCGCGGGTCTTCTTCACGCGCTGCGCGATTTCATCAATGGCTTGTGTCCACGCGATATCTTCCCAATGATCCGAGCCAGGACGGCGCACTTGCGGTTTCAGCAAGCGGCGGTCGTTCAGAATATCCTGCGCAAGCGACGCTCCCTTGGGACAGAGCGTGCCGCGATTGATGGGGTGATCGGGATCGCCCTCGACGTGAATGACTTGGGGCGTGACGTTCTTGGCCTTATCGCCAATCGTATAGATCAGGACGCCGCA
>Ga0302140_10011676_pt1 | contig 10796 bp, 11 predicted proteins | sample I_Bog_E1_1_FD_202095 | JGI IMG/M metagenome (GOLD analysis project Ga0302140, IMG submission 202095) | Peat permafrost microbial communities from Stordalen Mire near Abisko, Sweden - I_Bog_E1_1 | ecosystem: Environmental > Terrestrial > Soil > Wetlands > Peat | place: Sweden: Abisko, Stordalen...
ACATCTAACATCTAATTTATTACATAAAACAGCTGTTTCTTCATTATATTCTTGTTGAGGCTCTTCTTTCTTTTCCTCCTCAATTTCCATAATATTAGCACTCCCTTCTGGCATTATCAATTCATAGGCATACTCTCTGTCGAAATTCCTCACATCATAAGAATAGCCCGGCAATTTCATCACCGAACCATACAAAGACGAAGACAAATGCAAGTCTTTTTCTCTAAAATATCAAATCACCTTGAAAAATCAAATTTTTATTTTTTACATTTTCTCCACAGACCGAATCTTCATCACATCCCCCAACTTAAATTCATTCGTCTTGCCTACGAATTGCATATAGAATGTCTGATTTTTGGCATCTGTTAACTCCAACATGACCATATTCTCTTTATTTGTGTTCTTCATGCTTTTCAACCTCAAAATCATGTCGAAATCTCTTTGCGCAGCCAAAGGACTGCCCACATTCAATTTGAGATTCCCCCACCAATTCATTTTCGTTAGGCTGTTGTCTCGGAAAAATCCCCTGCTCCATTGTCTCAAAAGCTTAATTCTCTCGGACAATTCCTCCTTGACCTCATATTCTTCAGGATCATCAGTGGACTTTATAGAGAAATCAGCTGGATCTGATGGATTGCCTTTGAAGATATAGAATTTTGAGAAGGGCCCCCTTTTTCGTGCTTTGATCTCATTAGTCTGAGAGTAAAGTTCCAACTTGAAAAGATAATTAAGTAATTAATATGAAAAATTAAAAGAACATCAAAAATCTTCAAATAAATGATATCCCCTATCTCAGTGACATATGGATCCAAGGTCTTGCTATAAAGGAAGATATGGATATATTTCTTCGGGTTGTTGAGATTCAAAGTATTGCAATTCAGCGTCTCATCAATGATTTTGATCTTGATGATGAAATCTGGAGCCGTTTCGGTCTTATAAGGACGAGTTGCATCGATAATAACACCTAATAATTTCTGTTTTTTCTTAGGAGCGATGAAATGAGCGTGAAGCGGTTGGATTGACATTAGCGAAATTTCGGCGGATTTTATTTGGTTTCTTATCAGAAATTTGCAATTTGAGAGAAAATTTGAATTTGAAGTTTTTTTTTTTGGAATTAAATTAAGCTCATTTTAAAAAAAAACTTGCTCCGAAGAAAAATGATATCTTTGAAGACTGAATGGGACCGTTTAGGAAAAATCAAAGTTTCCAACCCTATCGAATACGAGAAAAGTCTCCAGCATCTTCTGACTGCAGGTCTTCTAACTTCATTTTCTCTAGAACTAAAGCTAAAGATTCTTAAGAGTGCGAATTGAATGAGGAAAACCTCGCAATTATCGAAGAAGCGATTTTAACCTTGGGTGATCTTTACAGCAAAAACAAGTAAAATCTCTTTTATTCAAGAGATTCACCTTTTTATAGCAAAGCAGATGCTATCAAAGAACTCATCGAAGGGAACACTTTGATTTTCAAGGCATTGCCCAAGGCCAAAATTGCGAAAATCGTTAAAAACCTCATTGATTTTGTGGCCAAGATCCCAAATACCTTAGAACTACAGATTTCCTTATGTTTTCATTTGATTGCCTGGTGCACAACAGAAAAACGCAATTATTTGAAACATCGAATCGAGATTCGTTTGGCTGGTCTTTATTACCAAGCCGAAAAATACACAGATGGCCTCAAAATCATCGAGCCTTTGTTGAAAGAAATAAGAAAAGCAGATGATAAGCATTTGCTAGTGGAAATCCAATTGATTGAAAGCAAAATCCAACATTCTTTACAAAACCTAGCCAAAGCCAAAGCCTCTCTCACAGCAGCCAGAGCCTGTGCGAATTCGATATATTGTCCCCCGCAATTACAGGCGGATATCGATTTGATGTCAGGAATTTTGAACTCACAAGATAAGGATTATAAAACTGCGTATTCATATTTCTATGAATCATTTGAAGCGTTCAATTCAATGGAGGATAGTCGTGCGATTTTACCTTTGAAATATATGATTTTGAGTAAAATCATGACTGATATGTCAGATGATGTCTATTCGATTTTGAATGGAAAATTTGGGTTGAAATATATGGGCAGTGCATTACAAACCATGAAGGATATCACGGATGCACATTCGGAGAAATCATTGAAGAAATTCCAATTGGCGTTGAATAAACATGAAACTGGTAAAATCAATATAGGTTGTTAATGGTTTTTTTATGTATTTCTATAGAAATCAACAATGATGCCATTTTGAAACATCATATCAAGTCATTGTATGAACATTTATTAGAACAGAATCTGTTCAGAGTCATTGAACCTTATTCCAGAGTGCAGATAGAATATATAGCACAACAAGTCAATTTGAAAACAGACTTTGTGCAGGAAAAATTGTCGGAGATGATCTTGGATAAAAAGTTCGATGGAACTCTAGATCAAGGCAATGGATCTTTGATAATTTTCGATGATTTGAAATGCGATGTAAAGGATTGGGAGGGAACTTAATTTAAAATTGGGTTTTAGAAATTGTACGCGAATGCCAGTGACACCATCGGGAATATGAATGTGGTTGTGGATAAGTTGTTTGATAAGATAAAAAAATTGAAACAGCAAAATTGAGAAGCTGGGAAGAGGAAGTTATAATAAATTATGAAAAAAAAAATGAGGAAAATTGAAAGAAAGAGAAAAAAAAAAGTTTTTTTTTTTTACAACAAATCAACTTTACAAAATCAAATTTTTTTTTATAAAAACATTTAGTCATATTTTAATTAAATTTGTTTTAGGAATAAAAACAAATTTCAAAAAATTAAAAAATTTCTTCACTTTAAAGCAAATTTCCATAATTTTTTTTCCATTTGTCCAATAATATATTTTTTAACTGTTTTCTTTTAATATAATTTGGCTTCCAATTTCTGCAATTACAAACGTTCCAGCATTTGTATTCCCCGACGTGATGTTTGGCATAATTGAAGAATCGATTACTCTAAGTCCCTCAATTCCAATCACCTTCAAATGAGCATCTACCACAGAGTTTTTCTGATATTTTCTCCCCATTTTGCAGCTTCCAACAAGATGATATCCTCCTCTTCCTAATTGTTTCACAGCTTCCATCAAATCTTCATCTTTTTCGAATTTCTTTCCTGGTCTTGTCTCTTCAATTTCAAATTTTTTAAAAGCATTGCTTTGCATAATTTTTCTGGTAAGTTTAAATGACTCCAAAGCGATGGTTTTATCATCTTCTGATTGCAAGTAATTTAATACAATTTCAGGATTATTCAAACTATTTTCTGTAATTCTGACACTTCCTCTACTACTTGGTCTTAATAAATAAACAGAAGTCGTTATTCCGTTATAATTATCCAAAGGATCTCCGAATTTTGTCAATGATAGAGGCTGAATGCACCATCCTATATTAGGTCTTTCAACTCTAGGGTTCGAATAACCAAATGCACCCATGACAGAAGGAGCCATTGAAAAAGGTCCACTGCGATATATCAAATATTCAAGAACCATTTTGAAGCATTCAACATAATTCACAGAGGAAGTGTTTAACGTTTTCAAGCCTGATAATTTGTAAGTCGGTCGAATTTGAAAGTGGTCATGTAGATTCTCGCCTACTGGGAGGTTTTCAATGACCTTTATCCCATGTTTTTCTAATAAATTCTGGGGACCTATGCCAGATAATTGCAGGAGAAGAGGTGAATGTATCACTCCTGCCGATAGAACCACCTCTTTATCTGAAATTATGTTAATTCTTTCTTGATTCTTTGCGAGAATCTCAACCCCTTGAGCCCTTTTAGTCTTCTCATCTATAATAACTCGAGAAACCAAATGATTCACTAAAATATCCAAGTTTTTTCTATTGGCAATCGGATATAAGAACGCATCAGCTGCTGAAAACCTCCTTCCGTTTTTCTGAGTGACATCGAAATACCCACTTCCGAAGTTATCCCCGTTATTGAAAGCAGAAACTTGTGGAATTCCTAAGGTTTCTTCGGCTGCTTTTCTCCAAATGTTCAGAACTTCCCAATTAGCTCGAGAATTCTCGACTCTCACCGGTCCATTTCTCCCATAAGTTAAATAATCTTGTCTTTCTTCTTTCCACTTAACATAATCTTCGATCTTTTTATAATTCTCCAACACATTCTCCCATTTCCATATATCAGACCCTGATTCTTTAGCCCAGTCGTCATAATCTTGCTTTTGTCCTCTAATGTATATCATTCCATTGATTGATGAAGAACCACCTAAGACTTTTCCTCTTGGACAAGCTAATGATCTATTCGCTAAATATGGCTCGTTTGCAGTGGTGAAACATCAATCAGTATTTGGGTTGCCAATAGTTTTCAAATATCCCAATGGAACATTAATAAAGAGATTGCTATCCGGGGGACCTGCTTCAATGAGAAGAGTTCTTTTAGTGGGATCTGCAGTGAGACGATTTGCTAATAAACAACCAGCTGTTCCGGCACCAACTATAATATAATCGTAGAATGGAGATAGGGAACGGAGAGATTTCCGTTTTAAGAAATATTTTTTCAAGAAAGAAGACATTAAAAAACTCAAAGTTGAGAATTTTTAATAAAATTGAATATTAAAGAAAAAATTTATTAGAGTGAAACAAAAAAAATTGAAAATTTTCATTAAAAAAGCTTTTTAAAAAGATTTCATATGATTTTTATATAAAATTGGTTCATCATTTTTTTTTTCAAAAACTAAATTATTTTTTTTTATAATTTGACCTATTTTTTTCGAAATTTTTATTGAACATTTTTTTTAATGATTTATCGTTTTTCACAAAAGGAGAAAGAAATTTGATTATAACTTATTAATGAAAATTCATAAAAATCATTCGAAATTTAAAATAAATTAAAAAACAAAAATTTTCATAATTTTTGTAAAACACATTTAAAAAATAACATTCGAACAAAAATGGATTCCAACAAAGACTTCTTCTCGACCTCCGTAAACAAAGACAAAAAGAAGTTTCTTTCCAAGCTCACCGAGGAGAAAAAAACCAAGGAAAAGCTCAAAGACCTTTCAAAACAAGCTATTTTCATCCAAAAGCATTATCGTGCTTATCGATCGCAACGTCTTTTCAGATTATCTCTAATAAAATCCCTCCAATCCAAGCTCAAAGACATCGCCTCTTTGAAGATTATGCTCAAGAAACCGGATTTCAAGCCTCCCATTCCAATCATTCTGGATTTCATTCGTGATTTAGCCTTCATTAGTGGGAAGAAGCCTTTGATAATTGAACAAATCACCATTTTTGATGAAATCCTAGGATATTTGAAATTAAGCTTCGAGTCAGAAAACCCTAAGGAAAATCCTTTGAGAGCCTTGATCGAGGCAGTTAATAGCAATAATACCATAGAAAGTTATAAGGGATTTTATCCGAAAAGATCAGAACTAATAACCCTGAAGCTCAATGATGCGAAATATGCGAAAATTCGATTAATTATATGTTTGAATAGGCTTCTAAGACTTCTATTGAAGCTGATAACAATGAATTTCCCGCGATTTTCTATAGCTTTTTCGATTTTAACCACGATTTTCAGCATTCCGCAATATAAACCCTTGAAATTCTTTGATTTCTTCATGAAATTCTATCAGAACTTCCTCAAAGAAACCAATTTCTATGGAACTATGCGTAAAATCCTCACCCAATCCCTCAATTCTATTAAAAAGCTCACAAAACCTGATACCCAATCACTAGTCAAACTAACGAATCTCGCTTATTTCCCCTTGGATTTCTTTCAGGAATTCGGCCAGGTTTCTTCTTTTCTCAATAAACCTTTACATACTTTGAGTTATGATGCTTTTATTTCGAATACCAATGATTTCATGCTTCAAATCGTCACAATTCCCAGAATCAGTTTCCTTATAAAACTCATGGAAAAACCCACCAAAAGCATCAAATCCCTATTTCAAGGCTTTCTCTTCCAACATTTCATTGATCCTTTAGCTGAAGATCTCGATCAAGTCTTTATGAAATCTTTTGCCAAATCGAATAACGAATTCCTTTATCTTCTGGGAAATTCAATCGAAATCCTGGATTCTTTACTCCGAAGTCCTGGATTCGAGATTTCTGATCATTTTTCCCTATTGAAAATCATCAGTTTGGCTTTGAATTTCGTGACTTCAGGGTTCCTCAAGGGATTATTAGGTTTTCAATGGAGTGATGATAAGGAATTATGGTATCTCAGAGGCCAAATTCTCAATATATTAAGCCAGGATTTCGCAGAACGAGCCTTTGTTCAGGCATTAGAATTGAGTTCTTCTCAGGGTTTTTCTGATAAATTCAACCCTTATGCAGCTATATGTTTATGTGAGATTTATGCGAGTTTGATCATGGTATGTTATAGAAATGAAGAAACTCAGCCTTCAATCTCAAGAATCACTTCAGTATTGGCTTTGCAACCAGATTTATTGAGAAAAGTCTTTCATTTCATGGATTCTTTCTTCGGATTTCAAAATTATCTCAATGGGAAACTAATGAAACCTGATGTGAGGAAATTCTTGAATCTCTTGATAATTTATACTATGGGATTAAGCAATGCCTTATTTGTGAGCGATAGAGAGGATTTCATGGAGTTTCTAGCCAAAGATGTTAATAAAACCATGCATAAATTCATTAAAGGCTTGATTCAGCTGCTGGCTAGACGATTATGGCTATTAGATACTGAAATCTCTAAAGAAAACATCGATGAAAATCTGCAATATGAGTTTCTCTGCGTCCATGGCTCAAAACTACTTCAATTATTATATGAATTTAATCAGAAACTCAGCTTTTTAGACCTCAAGGATTGGTCTTTGCCAGAAAACCAGATCAAAGCCTTATTAAATGAAGTCTTTCAATTGAAATTCCATCATATCAATCTCCTTAGAAGATTGCCTTTTTCCTTTCCTTTTGAATATAGACTCCAGATTCTAATGACTTTACTTGAAACTGACAGAAATCATCATCCTGAGGGTTTTCAACTCACGATTCGTAGGGAAAATCTCTTCGAAGATGGCTTTCAGGCGTTTCAAGCGGTTTCCAGAACAAGCTTGAAGTCGAAATTACGAGTTTTTTATATAGATGAATTCGGGATGGAGGAAAAAGGAGTGGATGGAGGGGGTATTTTTAAGGAATTCCTTAATGATATTTGTAAGATTGTGTTCGATCCAGCTTATGGCCTTTTTAATGTCACGGAACAAAATCAACAACTTTATCCAAATCCAGCAGCGAGACAATTATTAGGAGAAGATTATTTGGAGATCTATTCATTTGTAGGCAGTTTAATTGGAAGAGCCTTATATGATAATATATTGATCGGGATGATGTTATCACCGTTTTTCCTGAGAAAATGGCTGGGAAAACATAATTTCCTCAATGAACTACAAAGCTTCGATGTGGAATTATATAATAACCTGAAATTCCTGAAGACTTATAAGGGAGATACAGCAGATTTGGGTTTGAATTTCATTATAATAGATTCGAATGATAATAACAAGGAAGTTGAATTGATTCCCCATGGGAAATCGATTCCTGTAGATAATAGCAATAAATTCAGATATATTTATCTGATGGCGAATTATAAACTGAATGAAACCACTAAATTACAAACCCAAGCCTTTCTCAACGGATTACAAAAGGTGGTTCCAATGAATTATCTCCAATTTTTCGATGAATATGAATTACAAATGGTGTTATCAGGTGCTTTGAATGCCTTGGATATCGAAGATTTGAAGAGAAATGTGGATTTGAAAGGATATTCAATGAATGAAACCTATATGAAAGATTTCTGGAAAATCTTGCAAGATTTTAATGAAAATGATAGGAATCTCTTTGTGAAATTTGTCACGGCATGTGAAAGACCACCGTTACTTGGATTTGCGAAGTTGAACCCATTGTTTACTATACAAATGGTGAATAGTGAAGGGGATAAGAAATTACCTACCAGCGCTACTTGTTTCAATAAATTGAATTTGCCGAAATATTCGAAAAAGGAAATTTTAAAAGATAAATTGGTTCTGGCCATTAGATCCGCGAAAGGGTTCTATTTAACTTAAATTATATTCGGGTCTTGAGAGAAAACTTTTTTTTTAAAATCAATGAAGAAAATGTAAAATCCATAAAGATTTTTTAAAGACATAATTAAAAATAATAATAAAATATATATAATTCCATGTTTTTTAAAAATTTTTGTAAAATTGTAAAATCAATTTTTTCTTATAAATTCTTTCCATTTTATTAATTGGACTTGTTAAATAAAATCTTACTATTGAAAAAAGAAACTTATTAATAAAGACTTATATAATATAAGTGCCTTAAAAAAAAAAAAAATAAATGTCAAGAATTTTTCAAAAATTGCAGATATTTTTTTTTTTAATTATTTTTTCCTTTATGGAGTTAAAGGGTTACTGTTTTGAACATTATAGAACGCAGCCACAACTCCAACTAGTCCTCCACCCAATGCACAGAGTATAGAACAAAACCAGAACATGCTCCTAAATGGTTGAATTGCGAAAGCATAGCAAATGGTGTACAAATATCTAAAGAACACATACAAAATGATCAAAATTAACAAAGCGAGTCTTGCGTCTCCATTTCCTGATGAATGTGCCACAAATACACTAATCAGAAACAGCAGAAACACAAACGGGATCGTTTCCTTATGATTTAAAACGATTCTTCTCCATCGATCATCAGCTTGTTTATCATTTTCTGTGGGATTAGGCAATGGACGGCCTCGAATCTGATCTTCCTTTGGTCTTGTCCCCGCTTTGCCTGATATGCGAGCTTGAATTACCAACACCAAGAGATATTCGATCAACATTAAAATCATTAGAATCGCAATGATCACGTTCAGAGAAAATTTATAATCCAGTTGAGAAGACATTTTTTATTGTTTTGAGATTTCTTTCCTTTTTTAATTATTAATATTTTGAGAAAATTGCAGTGAAATACTTACTTACTGCGATTTTTTTTTTTTAATTTTTAATTTTAAAATTTTTTTCGTAAGTTCAGCCTAATTTAAGGATTACGTATGGAAAAATTTGAGGTGGTTTTTCTAAGATTTAAAAAAATTTATGGGTTATCAGGTCCAGCGTTAATCCCGTATAAATTCCGAAAACAATCAATGACTCCAGCAATTCCTGCCACAAAAACGCATAAATTCCCTATCCCCCAGAAAAGAGTCCTCCATGGTTGCAAAGCCCATGCATAACAAATCACATAAATCCATCTAGCGAAAACATATACCACGATCACCACAATCAAGGCCATCCTGGTTTTCGGGTCTTGCGCCGTCATTGTAGCGATGTAGAAGACTATGAACGCAAAAGGAACCGTTTCTAGTTGATTGCGCACCAATCTTTTCCATCTCAAGTCATTTTCTATGTCAGCATTGGTTGCGACATGATCTCTGTTGAATATTTTATCTTCCCGGGTACGGGCATTGGCCCGTCCGGATTTGTAGCCTTGGATGTGAAGAAATAGGTAGTAGCTCAGAAACATTATAAAGGCCATGAACATGAGCACGGCGTTAAGAGTAAAGAAATGACTGGGATCATCTATCATTTTTTTTAATCGAAACAAAAATTTTAATTTTTTTTTAGAAAAATCATTTAAATTTATGATTCTTCTATTTTTTATGTAGCACTGAACATAATTATCCATTCTATTCTTCTATGCAGTATCGACATCATTAGCCAAAACATGGAAAGTTTTAAAGGTATCAACCACCATTATGATAGCAGCGACTAAAATGCATAAGATAGATGTAGTCCATGCAATAGCTCGCCATGGTTGTAATTTGTTCGCGAAAAATATCACATATAACATCCTCATGAACACAAAGACATTAATCACCACTATCAACCCAATTCGACTTTCACTATAACTACTCACAGTGGTGGCGATCGCAAACACCACAAAACCCAAAGGAACTGTTTCTAAAGTGTTCGAAACGATTTTTTTCCATCGAAGCTCAATTTCTTTATCGATTTCAGTCACTTTATCGCTGTTTCTCTTCATAAAATCATCTTCTTTTGTTCTTGTGCCTGCTTTTGTCGATTTCCCTCCTTGAATAAAAAGCGTTATGATATGCACTAAAAACATAACCAAAACGTTTATCATAAGAACCGCGTTCAAAGTGTCGTAGTAATTTTGGTTAAGACCCATTGTAAAAACAGATTTTCTCAAGAATAATTATTAATTTATTTTCTTGGAATTATATAATAACCTGAAATTTTTCAAGACTTATAAGGGAGAAAAGCAGATTTGGGTTTGAATTTCACTATCATAAATTCGAATGATAATAATAAGGATGGGAAATCGATTCCTGTGGATAATACCAATAAATTCAGATATATTTATCTGAGGGCGAATAATAAACTCAATGAAACCATTAAATTACGAACCCAAGCCTTTTGCGAAGTTGAAAGCATTGTTTACTATATATATGGTGAATAATGAAGGGGATACGAAATTACCTACCAGCAGTACTTGTTTTTTTTTCCCAAAATTTTTGAAAAAGGAAATTTTAAAGGATAAATTGGTTTTGGCTATTAGATCCGCGAAAGTGTCCTATTTGGGTAAGGTCAAATTTTTGCCAAATTTTGCCAAATTTTGCAAAATTTACAAAATTCAAAATTTAGCTTTAAATAAACTTCTAATTAAAAAAATAATTTAATAAAGGAATAATAAATTTACTTTAAAAGCAATTCATAAAAAAAAAAATATAAAAATAGATAAATCTATAAGAAAAAAACTTATTATAAATATAAATTAATTTTTTTTTTATAGAGTTTAGACTTTTTTTTAA
>Ga0302140_10011681_pt1 | contig 10790 bp, 11 predicted proteins | sample I_Bog_E1_1_FD_202095 | JGI IMG/M metagenome (GOLD analysis project Ga0302140, IMG submission 202095) | Peat permafrost microbial communities from Stordalen Mire near Abisko, Sweden - I_Bog_E1_1 | ecosystem: Environmental > Terrestrial > Soil > Wetlands > Peat | place: Sweden: Abisko, Stordalen...
TAACGCACCTACCACTCTGGATGCAGAACCTGTTGAAAAACAAGTAAATCCCAGCGTGCAAGTATCGGCTTCCACGAGTGAGCCCAGGCCCGAAGCGACGTTCGAGGCTCCTAAGTTCGAGGGCAATGGCAGGGCAGACGTCAGCAACAAATCCGACGGCGTAAAAATGTTCGAAGTACGAAAAACAGAAGCTCGAAAGAACGTCATTCCGATCAATCTTGAGGATGAAATCCGGCGCCGCGCCTATGAACTCTTCCAGCAGCGGGGGCACTCTTTCGGCAACGAGGCCGACGACTGGCTCGCCGCGGAACGCGAAGTGATGCAGCGCTATCACCACCAGCAGAGCGCCTAGCTGCGCGCAGAATTCTCGAGCGGCGGCCGGGAACCGGTCGCCGCTTCCTTGTTCCTGCCAACTCCGGCTTGTTGCCCACCTTGGATTCTTGGCAGTAAACTTTGGCGACGTAATTACCATGAAAATCCGTGCATGCTGGAAGAAAAGCATCTGCGCCCCGAGCCGGGGCCACCGCTTCAACGTATAATCAGCGGCAGCTACCTTGTGCAGCCTAGCAAACGCGGCGATCGCCGCAGGTTGCCTAGCACGAGCGTTTCTGAAAAAATAGGGCGGGTTGCCGCACATGGCGGAAATAGGTAGTTTCGCGCTTCTCCTCGCTTTGGCCTTGAGCGCCTACTCGTTCATCGCCGGCATTGTCGCGCTAGCCTTCCAGAGCCGGGCCTCCTCGTCTTTGTCTTTGGCGCTTCAGGGTTCTGGCGGCGTCGTTTCCAGCGAAAGCTCGTTCATCACGACGCTTCGCCGAGGCTCGGAGCGCATGGGCGAGACCGCTCGCCGGGCGGGCATCGCTACCTTTGCCGCTGTCCTGCTTGCGTCGGTGGTTCTCGTGATTTGCGCCTTTCGCGACGACTTCTCCATCGCCTACATTCTGCATCACAGCAATCGCGATCTGCCAGGGCCTTATAAGTTTGCGGTGCTGTGGTCTGGCCAGGAAGGTTCGCTGCTGTTCTGGTCTCTGCTGCTGGCGGCCTATGGATTCGTCCTGCGCCTGCGCTACAAGACTGACGCCCGTCTCTTCGCTTACGCGTCGGTGGTTTTATCCGGTGTACAGATTTTCTTTCTGCTGCTGCTGAACTTTGCCGCGCATCCCTTCGCCATCGTCGAGGGCACCATCCCCGCCGACGGCAATGGATTGAATCCCCTGCTGCAGTATCCCGAGATGGTGATTCATCCGCCCATGCTTTATCTCGGCTACGTGGGATTCACCATTCCCTTCGCCTTCGCCTTGGGCGCGCTGATCATGAAATATCCCGGCGAGAAGTGGATCCACATCACGCGCCGCTGGACCATGGTCACCTGGGCATTCCTCACCTGCGGAGTTTTTCTGGGCGCCCACTGGGCGTACTCCGTTCTCGGATGGGGCGGATACTGGGGATGGGATCCGGTGGAGAACGCCTCGCTGATGCCGTGGCTCACCGGGACCGCTTTTCTGCATTCGGTCATGATGCAGGAAAAACGCGGCATGCTGAAGATGTGGAACATGTGGCTGGTTTTCGCCACGTTCTGGCTGGCGATTCTCGGAACTTTTCTCACCCGCAGCGGCATCATCAGTTCGGTTCACGCATTCGCGCAGTCTTCTATCGGCGACTGGTTTGCCTGGTTCCTTTGCATCACTTTGGTTGTGTTTGTTTTTTTCTTCTTCAAAAACAAGTCACACTTGCGCACCGAACACAAACTGGAATCGTTGGTCTCGCGCGAATCCAGCTTTTTATTTAACAATTTACTTTTCGTTTTGCTTTGTTTCACCGTCCTGTGGGGAACATGGTTCCCGAAAATCTCCGAATTGGTGCAGGGTAATAAAGTCACGGTGGGCGCGCCGTTCTACAATCGCGTCGCCATTCCGGTGGCTTTACTGCTCCTTATCCTTACTGCGGTCGGTCCGCTGCTGGCGTGGCGCAAGACTTCGCTCGAAAGTCTGAAGCGCAACTTCATGTGGCCCACTATCGGCGCCATCGCGGTTGCAATCTTTTTGATGATCACGCCGCAAAGTTGGGGATCGGCCTTCGGCCTTAAGCCCTGGCAGGACATTTCTTACTTTTATTCGCTGATGGCGATATCGCTCTCCGTCCTCGTGACCCTCACCGTCGCCAGCGAGTTCTACCGCGGCGGCCGCGTGATCTCGAAACACACGGGTCAGGGAATGTTCGCGTCGATGGTGCAACTCACCCATCGCAACACCCGCCGCTATGGGGGATACATCGTCCACTTCGGCGTGGTAGTGGTCATCATCGGATTCGCGGGCGCGGCGTTCAATCAGGATAAAGAAATGGAGATGGGCTACGGCGACAAGATGACCATCGGGCCTTATACGCTGATCTGCCGCTCTTACACCGACGATGATGCCCCGAATTACGCCAGCGAGTGGGCCGTGCTCGATGTTTACAAAGGCGGCAAACAGATCGATACCATGACGCCGGTGCGCCGTTTCTACAAAGCCAGCCAGCAGACCTCGACCATGCCCGATATCCGCTCGAGCTTGAACGAGGATCTCTACATCGTCTTCGAGGGACTGAATCAGGACAATGGTCATCCGATTTTGAAAGCTCACCTGAACGCGCTGGTGATGTGGATCTGGATGGGCGTCTGGATCATGCTGATCGGCACCGGTCTTGCGCTCATTCCAAATGCGCCCGCGCCGGTTCGCGTGGCCGCGCCCGCTCGGTTAAAGCCTACTCAGGCGGAATCCGTGGTCACAGGAGATTGATGTCCCGTCTTTTTCATTCGATCTCGACCCGAAGTGCCGGCAAACTCTTGGGAACGTTTCTGCTCTGCGTCGCAGTTTTCGCCCTGCTCGGCGCCTCCGACCCCGCGACCCGCTTCACCGAGATCGGCCACCAGATGATGTGCATCTGCGGCTGCAATCAGATTCTTCTGGAATGCAATCACGTCGGCTGTCCCGCGTCTGACGGCATGCGCAACGAACTGATGGCGGCGGTCGGACGGGGAGATAGCGACAGTCTGGTCGAGCAGAGCTTCGTTCAGAAATACGGGCCCACGGTTCTCGCAGCTCCCACCACAAGAGGCTTCGATCGCGCAGCTTACATCATTCCTTTTGTTGCCCTGATTTTGGGCTTTGGCCTCATCGTGCTGGTGATTCGCGCCTGGAAGAATCGTCCCACGCCCGCGCTGGCGGATGGACTGAGTCCCGTGCGTGGCGCGGCGCTCGAACAGTTTCGCGATCAGGCCCGCAAGGAGACCGATCTATGACCTGGATTCCCTTGTGCGTGATGCTCGCGGCGGGTTGTCTTTACTATGTTTTCTATCTCCCCGGAAGGCTTTTCCTCGGCCCGGAAAAAACTCGCGCGGGATACCTGCGTGAACGCAAAGATGCGGTCTACGAAAATCTGCGCGATCTTAATTTCGAATACAAGGCGGGCAAGGTGCCGGACGCGGATTTCGCATCGATAAAGACTTCCTTGCAGGATGAAGCCGCAACCCTGCTGGCTGAGATTGACCGACTGGAAAATTCCGCGCCGCAAAAAGGAACCCGATCTTGAAACTCACTTCCAGCCAAACTGTCATCCTGAGCGAAGAGGAAACTTCGCGAAGCGAAGTTGCCTCGCAGTCGAAGGACCCCTCGTCCGTCGATGCCCACATGAGTCCCCGCAGGGAGTTCTCTCCGCAATGTGCCCGCTGGTCCGTTCAAGCCGCAGCCCTCGCCGCCATATGTCTACTAACGACCCTTGCCTCCGCCCAAACTCTCACTGGCACGGTAAAGAATTCCACCACGGGCAAGCCCGCCGCAGGCGACCAGGTCGTCCTGCTCAAGCTGGGCCAGGGCATGGAGGAAGCTGGCCGCACCACCACCGACGCCAGCGGCAAGTTCAGTTTCAAACTCGATGACGCTCAGTCTCCGCACCTGGTTCGCGCCATCCATCAGGATGTTACCTATCACCGCATGGCGCCTCCCGGCACCACGTCCGTGGAACTGCAAGTGTATGACGTGGGCAAGAAGATCGACGGCATCGCAATCGTTGCCGATGTGATGCGCATGCAGGTGGAGAAGGGACAACTCGAGGTGATGCGCGCCTTTGCGGTGAAGAATTCATCGCAGCCGCCGCGCACCCAGATGAACGAACGCAATCTTGAGTTCTATGTTCCCGACGGCGCCAAGGTGGTCGACGGCTCGGCGATGACCGAGGGAGGTCAGCCCATAACCTCCGCTCCGATTCCCGTGGGCGAAAAAAATCGCTACTCGTTCATCTTCCCGCTGCGCCCCGGCATTACTCAGTTTCAGGTGGCCTATCAGCTTCCCTACTCGGGCAGCGCCAATCTCGATCCTAAATCGCCGTACCCGATGCAACATTTTGTGGCGATTCTGCCAAAGACCATGAAGTTCGCGGCTTCCGCCTCCAGCGGATTCCAGCCCATGGACGATCCCAACCAGCCGGACTCCATCGTTCAGGTGGCATCCAATACGACGGCCGGACAGAATCTTTCCTTCAAGATTTCTGGCGAAGGGACACTTGAAAGCCGCCAGGAATCTGGGAGCGCACAAGGTTCCAGCGCAGGTGAACAAACTTCTCCGCCCGGTCCTGGCGCCTCACAATCCACCGCTCGCCCGGGAGGCGGATTGGGGCCTCCCATCGATGCTCCCGATCCTCTGCAAAAATATCGTTGGTGGATTCTCGGCGGCTTCGCGGCGGTGCTGCTGATTGGCGGAATCTATGTTGCCTCGCGGCAACAATCAACTGCCCGAGCCGCACGCCAGAATGCTTCCGGACTTCATGCCGTACAGGGGCAGATGCAGGAAGAAGATGACTACGAACCAGCCGCCATCACCGGCGCGGCACGCTCTCCCGCGGCACGCCCCAGTTCCATGCTGCTGGAAGGAATCAAGGAAGAACTCTTTCAGCTTGAAATCGAGCGCAGGCAGGGCCAGATTTCCCAAGCCGAGTATGAGCAGGCGAAATCCGCGCTTGATCACACCCTGGACCGCGCGCTCAAACGCGAGGCGCAGAAGGCTTAGGCACCTGTCTGGAGTACCGAGTGGCGAGTCCCAAGTACCCAGTAAAGCGCCTTCGACTCCCACGCTCTGTTCGTTTCTCGCAACTCGGTACTCGGTACTCGCACCATCTCTATGGCATATACCTGGTTCTTACTCCTGCTGGTGATCGCGGGATCGGCGTTTTTCTTTCTGCTGTTGCAGGGCACGCCGCTCGGCAAGATCGTCCACGAACGCATCCCGGATAAGCCGCGGCGCCGGCTCTTTGTAGCTTCGGTCAGTTTTTTCCTGACGTTTGCCGGAGTAAGGGCGGTGGTCTATGCCGTCCTGCATCAGATTCCGCCTTTTCATTTCATCATTCAGCCCGGCGGCCGGCACATCCATCACCTCGTCTTCGGGATCATCCTTCTCCTGCTGGTGGGCTACGGATGGCTCGCGGACATTGGGACTGGAGAAGATGATTCCTCCATTCTGATGAGCCGCCTGATGTCGATTCTTTATGGTGTGGGCGCGGCCTTGACGCTGGACGAATTCGCTCTCTGGCTGAACCTGCGCGCCGACGCTTACTGGTCCGCCGAGGGACGCTCCAGCATCGACGCCATCCTCCTGTTCGGATCGCTGCTCGCGGCCAGCGCGTGGGGAGCTCCGCTATTTCAGGGCAGAAGCAAAGCCACTTCAAAGTAATCCGGCTGCAAACATCCAGCTTTTATCCCCTCTTGCCTAGTTGCTCGGCAGGCTTTTCCCAGCCGCTTCCTGTGGCGCCATTATGAGCCTCGATCAAGCCTGGGTTTAAATACGAGCGAATCAAGCCACCTGCGGCAATCCACGAATAAACCCGTGAAGGATGAGCCCGCGAAACGCCATTGGTAAGCGGAATGCATGAGGTAGCCCCGGCGTCGGTCATTGAAGTTCGACAGAGAAGCTGCCGATCAAAACCGAAGAGCTTTCGGAGCAACTTGCTCCCCGAAGGAGAGTCATGTCAGTTTCGGGAATTTCCACCAGCAGCCTTTACAACGCACAAAGCATCGAGAGTAATGCTCAGAAAATCCAACAAGAATTTCAGCAGCTCGGAAAAGACTTGCAGGCGGGAAATCTGTCCGCCGCGCAATCGGATTTTTCCACGCTGCAAGCCTTGGTGCCGCAATCCACTTCCGCTTCCACAGCCGCTGCCTCATCGCAGAGCAGCAATCCCATCGCGCAGGCCTTCAGCCAGCTCGGCAAAGACCTCCAATCCGGCAATCTGTCCGCTGCCCAGCAGGATTTTTCTACGATCCAGCAGGACTTCGAGAGTCAGGCCGCGCAAAGTCAAAGTCAAGCGACAACGCAAGGCCACCATCATCATCACGGTGGCGGCTCAGACGGGATTAGTGAACTGCTCAGTCAACTGGGCACGGCGCTCCAGTCGGGCGATCTCTCGGGGGCGCAACAGGCCTACAGTTCGCTCACCCAGCAATTGCAGGGGGCCTCGTCCACGACTTCCGCTTCTTCGACTGCCGATAGCAGTGGCGTGCAGGGGGACACCATCAACCTGTCGATCACCATCTGAACCACCCGGGGCATCTCGCGTCCTTCTCCAGTGACGCGGGACCGATGAGCGCGCTCCGCTTAACGCAACGTCCTCTTATTGACTTATTGCATTTTTGCGGTAGGCTTGGGGGCGTTCCATTGAGGAGGCGTTCCATGGCTTACAACAGTAATGCACAAAACACCGGTTTAGTTGCGGGGATTCGCCAGGGATCCACACGAGCGATGATCTGGGGAGTGCTGCTGGTCATCTTTGGGATGCTGGCGATCGCTGCGCCTTTTCTTGCGGCGGTGGCGGTAAGCGTCGTGATTGCGTGGCTCATCGTTTTGGCGGGAGTGGTTCATATCGCGCTCGCTTTCCATGCCCATGGCGCGGGCACCACAATCTGGAGATTGCTGGTCGGCATCGCCTACCTGTGTTTTGGCGGATATCTCATCGTGCATCCGGTGCTGGGCGTCGCCTCGCTCACCCTGCTGCTGGCATCGCTGTTTCTGATCGAAGGCGTCCTGAATATCGTTTCTTTTTTCAAAATGCGTGGCACACAGGGATCAAGCTGGGTGCTGCTCGATGGCATTGTCACGCTCTTGCTCGGCGGCATGATTTACATGCAATGGCCGTCCAGTTCGGCGTGGGCAATCGGCACCCTGGTGGGCGTGAGCCTGATTTTCAGCGGAGTTACGCGGATCGCACTTTCGCTGGCCGTGCGCCGGGTTGCTACCGAGGTATCGACCACACGATTAGCGGCCTAGTCACTGGTTAAGAGCCCCATGCCGGAGATGCCCGTAGGTCGCGCGATGTGGGAGACTTGTGTCTCGATGTTCGCCCAGATAAAGTAAAAAAAACGCACTCCGATAGCTGCCTGACAGTCCTGACGACGAACCTTGGCAAAGTGAGTCTTGGCCAAGTGACGAAGAGGAGGAAGAACAAATGGGAGGACTGATCCCATTAAGCGACGCATCGCGGCGACCCACGCGAATGCCCGTGATTACTGGACTTCTTGTCCTCGCGAATGTGGCCGTCTTCCTGATGGAACTCGCGAACGGCGACGCCTTCGTCATGCAGTGGTCGGCCATCCCGGCGGACATTCTTTCCGGGCATCACTTCATCACTCTGCTGACGGCGATGTTTATGCACGCGAGCTGGTCCCACATCATCGGCAACATGATCTTTCTCTGGGCATTCGGACCGGAGATTGAAGACGCGATGGGTCCGGGAAGGTATCTAGTTTTCTATCTGGTGGGCGGATTGGTGGCCATGCTGGCGCAAGTGGCAGCGAGTCCCCATTCCACCGTGCCCAACCTGGGCGCCAGCGGAGCGATCGCGGCGGTGATGGGCGCATTCCTCGTGACCTATCCTCGCGATCGAATCAAAGCGGTTCTGTTTCTGTTTGTATTTTTCCGCGTAACGTTGATTCCCGCAGCGTTATTGATCGGATTCTGGTTCCTCACCCAGCTGTTCAATGCGGGCCAGGTGGCCCAGTCCCAGAACGGCGGAGTCGCGTATCTGGCGCACATCGGCGGCTTCATCTTCGGCGCGGTGACGGCGCGTTTATTCGAGAAAGCCGATCAAGGAGCCGGTTCAGACCGATTAGCGGCTTAAGAAAACTGGATTCCGAGCGCTTCGGCGGTGCGATCGGCATCCTATCTCCAGCACCGGCTCACCCGGGGATACGTGCATCCCCTTAAGGCGGGCAACATCTAATAACCTGAGTGCGAAAAGCTATGGGAAATACATTTAAGACCGCGTTTTTGCTAACAGCGTTAACCCTGCTGCTGATGTTCTTCGGACGTTATTTCGGCGGCCAGAATGGAATGCTGCTGGCGTTGGCCGTTGCCGTGGTCATGAACTTTGTGTCGTATTTTTACTCGGACAAGATCGCTCTCTCGATGTACCGGGCGCAGCCCGTGACCCGCGAGCAGTTGCCCCGGGCCTACGCCGCGGTCGAGCGCCTGACCCAGAAGATCGGCTTGCCCATGCCGAAGATATATGTGATCCCGACGGAGTCGCCGAATGCGTTCGCGACCGGTCGAAATCCGAAGCATGCGTCGGTAGCGGTAACTCATGGAATTTTGGGTCTGCTCAATGACGAAGAGCTGGAAGGTGTGCTGGCGCACGAACTCGGACATGTGGGCAACCGCGACATTCTCATCAGTTCGGTGGCCGCGACCATTGCCGGAGCCATCACCATGCTCGCCAGCATGGGCCGCTTCGCCATGATCTTTGGCGGCATGGGCGGCGGACGCGACGAACGGCGCGGCGGCGGACTCTCCGCTTTGTTCATGCTGATCGTGGCGCCGATTGCGGCCAGCCTCATCCAGTTAGCCGTATCCCGATCGCGCGAGTATCAGGCGGATGCGACCGGAGCCCATTACACCGGGAACCCCTACGCGCTCGCCAGCGCCCTGCAGAAGCTGGACGATTATTCGCGGCGCGTTCCAATGGCGGCCACGCCTTCGACAGCACATCTTTTCATCATTCAACCGTTGCTGGGGATGAATGTTGGCAGCTTGTTTTCGACGCACCCTCCCATCGCCAAGCGCATCGAGCGCCTCACCGGAAGGCCTGCGCAGTTTATGCAGTAGGAAGCCGTTAGCTTTTAGCCGTTAGCTTTTAGCTTGAACCTACATGCAAGATCCATACGCACATGCGTTCCAATTCTTAAGACTTCGTTAGGAGGTCTGGCTCCAGCTAATAGCTAACTGCCAAGAGCTAAAAGCTGAGGTACTGTGACATCCGTAACTCTGCCGCATCCGTGCCGAATAGTAGAATCCATTCAATGTCGCCCGAAACCGCGATCGCTGTCTCTCACAAGGCTATTGAACTCGAAAAGACGCTGCGCCGCGTAATTCGCGGCAAGGACGACGTTGTCCGCCTGGCGCTGGTGAGCGTCTTCGCGCGCGGCCACTTGTTAATTGAGGGCGTCCCTGGCGTCGGCAAGACTACGCTCGGCCAGGCCTTGGCACGGGCCATCGATTGCACTTTTCAGCGAGTCCAGTTCACCAATGACATGCTGCCCTCGGACGTGCTCGGCATCTCCGTTTATTCGGCGCTGGAGCAGGAATTCGAGTTCAAGCGCGGCCCCGTTTTCACCAATGTTCTGCTGGCGGACGAAATTAACCGCACCACGCCCAAGACGCAATCCGCGCTGCTCGAAGCCATGAACGAAGGCCAGGTCACAGTGGACGCGCATTCCTACGCGCTGCCCATGCCCTTTCTGGTCATCGCCACGCAGAATCCGGTGGAACATCACGGCACCTATCCGCTGCCCGAGTCGCAGATGGATCGCTTCCTGATGCGCGTACGCATGGGCTATCCGGACGCAGCCGCCGAGCGCGTGATCCTCCGCTCGGAAGCCGGCGCGGCATATCTGCAGGAGATGCGCCCCGTGCTTACCGGCGCCGATGTGCTCGAAATGCAGGAAGCCGTCAAGCTGATTCGCGTGGATGAATCGCTGGTCACCTACGCGCTGGAGATTGTTCGGCGCACGCGCCAGTCGGAATATCTGTCCCTGGGAGTATCCCCCCGCGGCGCGCAGGCTCTCTACCGCGCAGCCCAGGCGATGGCGTTCCTAGATGGCCGCAGTTTCTGCACTCCCGAAGATTTCAAACCTTTGGCCGTACCAGTATTCGCGCACCGTGTGGTGGTCAATGCGCAATACGCCTCAACCTTGAAGAAGTCAGAGCAAGCCGACCAGGTAGTGAAAGAGATTGTGGAGAGCGTCGCTGTGCCGGTTTAAACGGGAACCAGGGTTATCTCATTCCGTTGACCAAAATCTCAGGGGAGACTCGGGGTTCGCTCAGCCTCACGCCTGCTGCAATGGAGCGAAGCGCCTGGTAAAGCAGCTAGCGGATGTTGAAGGCGAAAGGTGTTATGGCGGCGCTGGGGCGGCGCTCTACAACGGAATGTGGTGGTCTTTGCTCGCCACTTGCAAAATCAAAGTCAAAATCAACCTCAAAGGCAGCGGAACGGCGTGTCCGCTCCACACGAGCGTCTCACCCTTTTTATTTCACCAAGTTTATTTGACCAGGGGCTGACCGGGCGAGGCGATCGCGAGTTTGTGCAATTTGGAAGTGACACGAGCGCGGTCGGCATCGGTTTGGGCAGAGGCGAGGCGCTTGCGGAGAGTGGTGATTTTATGTTGACGAGCGCGGCGCCGGCGAATTTCCGGGCGGCGGCTGGGTGCGGACATAGTTGTGTGCTCCTTGATTTTGAGAGATCATCCTACTGTAGTCATTGAATCGGAAGCGGGT
>Ga0302140_10011686_pt1 | contig 10788 bp, 8 predicted proteins | sample I_Bog_E1_1_FD_202095 | JGI IMG/M metagenome (GOLD analysis project Ga0302140, IMG submission 202095) | Peat permafrost microbial communities from Stordalen Mire near Abisko, Sweden - I_Bog_E1_1 | ecosystem: Environmental > Terrestrial > Soil > Wetlands > Peat | place: Sweden: Abisko, Stordalen...
CCCCGGCGTCAACAGGGCCGACAGATCACCGGTTCGAAATGCCGCCGGGATAACACTTGAAGTTGTTCCGCCGGCGGAGTGGTAGCGCATGGCTTCATAGTCGACAAAAAAGAAGAGTTTGTTCCGCAGCATCGGACCGCCGAGTGTGCCGCCATATTGTGCGGTCGTATAGTCGTTTTTTGGAATCATGTTCTGATCGTTGCTCCAGCTATTAGCATCAAGCCGATCATTTTTGAGATAGCCAAAGGCGCTTCCGTGTAAGTGGTTGCCGCCGCTTTTCATGTTTGCCAGCACGGTGCCGCCGTTCACATTACCAAATTCCGCATTGGCGTTTGATTCAATGACGCGAATCTCAGCAAGCGCATCCGGACTGGGGCTATAGGCGATCGTGTTGTTGATATTCTCGTTGATCTCCTGGCCATCCAACAGATAGTTGTTCGATTGCTGGCGATTACCGTCCACTGAAACCTGGTTCCCGGCGTCAATGTTGCGCTCCGTCGAATCGCTTCCGCCGAACGAACTGAATCCCGGCGCAACCGCGCCCGGCGTATACACAGTAAGCTGCGAAAAATCCCGTCCATTCAACGGAACGCTGTTGATCGTGTTCTCGGTAAACGTTTCGCCCAGTGTCGCGTTTTCGGTGTCGAGGATCGGCTCCATTCTGCCGGACACATCGACGGTGGCGCTCGTTGCGCCCACACGAAGCGGAACATCAACCTTCGCAGTCTGATCGATCTCAAGCGCAAAGGGTCCGTATGTGGCGGCTTCGAACCCCGGTGCAAGAACCGTGATTTTGTACTGCCCGATGGGAAGGAAGCGGATAGAGTATTCCCCCGCATCGTTGGTCTTAGTTGCCGATGCGACGGCGGACGCGGTATTCGTCGCTGTAACAGCTGCACCAGATATTTTGGCGCCGCTCGGATCGGTAATTGTTCCGCGGATGGTACCGGTCACCGTCTGCGCCATTCCTTGCAAAGGAGGCAGGCAGAGAGAGAGCAGGAGGATGGGCACTCGAAGTCGTTTCATAAAGAAGGCCTCTCTTTCTTACTTAGGTTTGTAAAGAAAGTACACGGAGTCTTGAGAAATCTTGCTGTGGACTGCTTTCTTTAGACCGGCGATGGCTGAAGGCTATACAAAGGATCGCAAGAATGCAAGATCAATTTTGCGTCAAATGATCACAAATTCTGGACGAGGCTGCTGGACTGCTACGAGAAGACAATGACATAGCGGCTGCGCATTGGGGTAATGGAATACAGTTATCTAGTTTATTTTTCTATAGTTTATGAAGAACATAGCGATCTACGAAGACGCTTGGGCCTCACGGAAGTTCCCTTCGGACCCCCTCTCGAAAGCAACCCCGCAAAAAACGACTAATTTGCCGAAACGGGCAAATTCATGTTCAACTGACGCATTAAGGCACGAGTTTGTTGCACTCATTGGATTGGCACATGCGTCCAATCGACATACTCATAGAGTAGTCCCTGCTTGTTACGAACAATGAGAAAGATTCCATGGAGGATACTGGTGAGGACCGTAACCCATTCCAAAGCAACGGTAGGAACCGCTGTCCTCGCACTCCTCATATCGGCTTATACCTGCCTGAATTGTCAGGAGCCCCGCGATGGAACTGCAGGGCACAAGCGGCTGCTGGCTTACTACCTTTACCAGGATCAAAGTCATACGCCTGCATACACAGCACGACAAATCCCATACAAAAAGCTCACGCATCTCATCCACGTGGCCTTAGTCGTGGATCCGTCCGGGGATGGTTCAATTCAGATTTCTCCCCATGCGGTTGAGGCTACACTCATTCCGAGCGCCCATAAGGTGGGGGTAATGGTACTGGTCTGCGTTCAAGGACCGGCGAACGCATTCAGCAAAGTGGCCTCGAGTGCCGAGGCGCGCGCGCGCTTTGCACTGAACATCAAGACATTCATTCTCAAGTATTCCTACGACGGCGTTGACATCGATTGGGAGGTTCCAGAGACCCCGGCCGAGGTGGCTAACAACGTGCTCCTTATGCAGGCGCTGCGGGATGTACTTCCTTCCCCGCGCTACCAGGTTTCCATGGCGACGCCATCGGAACCTGGTCACTGGGGCGAGTACGACTTTGCGCATCTGACGCCAATTGTTGATTTCTTCAACGTGATGACTTATGACTTTCACGGGCCATGGACGCGGCATGCGGGCCACAATTCGCCGCTGTTTCCCAACGACAGCGATCCGGGGCACGATGGCAGCATCGATGAGAGCATAAACCTCTACCTCAATAAACTCGCTGTTCCTCCAGAGAAGATCAACCTGGGGACGGCGTTTTATGGATACGAGTTCCCGGTCGGACAACTGCACGGTCCGTGCGACTGCGAAAAATCAACCGCGAGTCGCGACTACGGCACGTTCATCAAACCGCGGGTCGGGAAGGAAGGTTGGGTACAGACCGTGGACTCAAAGGCGATGGCGCCGTATTTGACACATGCGGAACCGAGTCCGGCCTTCATTACATACGACGATGCTGACTCCACTGCAAGGAAGGTCGTATACGCGCTTGATATGCGGAATCTAGGCGGAGTATTTATGTGGGAGTTATCTGGCGACTACGATGGGAAAAGGCAGGACCTTCTCGATAGCATGCACAAGACCTTCAAACGCATCGAGGCAGGGCGGCATTAAGGATTACCGGCCACCGTCCTGTCCATGAGGGAGGGGCTTTCGAACTGCGGTCAAATCGACAACCGTCGATGGATCACCATCACTTTCATTTGCGACATAAAGGCGGTTCGATCCTGGAACAACTGCCAACGCAAACGGGTTCTTTCCGGCAGGTAGCGTCGCAACAATTCCGCTCGTCGCTGCATCGATCACGGAAACGGTCCCGTCACCCGTGTTTGCCACGTAAACCAAACTGCGGATCGGATCGAAGGCAATTGCCTTGGGGTGTCTACCCACGGGGACAACGGCCATTTTGCGGTCAGCGCTGGCGTCGATCACCGTTACAGTATCGTCTCCGTAATTGGCGACATAGAGCCGGTCGCCCGCGGCGTTCACCGCAATCGCGCAAGGGATTTCGCCGGCCGAAATGGTGATTGCGGACGGAGAGCCAGGCTCGATAGCGGCAAGGTCCGCATCTTCGATTCTCGTCACGTATACAGATCCAGTAGCGTCGTTGAAAGTTAGCCCCCATCCATGTCGGCCCACAGGAATCTCAACAAATTTGCTGCTCGACTCATCAAGCACCTTCACAGCGCCGCCATACCCCAGGAGATAAACTGTGCCCTTGCGCGGATTGATGGCGATGAGATCGGACGAACCCGTCTTTACCTCTGCCACGGCATTCGTCAGCCCATCAATCACGCTGAGTTGATCGCCAAACGTATGCGTCACGTAGACTTTTCCGCTGCTGGAGCTGGCGGCGACAGAGTAAGGGTGACTGCCCACTGAAATTGTGGCCACAACCGCGTCGGAGCTTCCATCAAGCACGGTCACCGTTCCATCACCTCCGTTGGCGACGTATGCCCTGCCGTTTTTCGGATTTACAGCGATTGAGATGGGATCCTCCCCGACCGTTACGTGGCGCACCTGACCGCCAGCGCCTGAGTAGATAAGCACCGCAGCACGGCTTGTATCCACGGCATAAACCTTGCCCGTTGCCGGATTGTAGGCAATTGCACGCGGATTGATGAGTCCACTGCCTGGCGGAGCCGATTCGGCGCGCATAACCATCGGAGACGTTGCCACAAGCATTGTCCCGGATAGAGCGATCGTCACAGGGATAATCGAAGAAAGGCGAGGAGCAGATGGGCAGAATCGAAATTTCATGCGATACTTCACCTTGATTACTAAGTATCTCATTGAGGTTGCGCAGCGCAAGGATTGATTGTTCTCCCACTCGAATCCCGGCGCGTGCAGCCCATTCCGAGGGCCATTGAGAAAGCAGGTTTCGTCCAAATCGAGCAGCAGATTCGTCCGGCGAAGTGCTTTCCTTTCGATTGCGCTGGTGGTAATAGCCGTTGCTTTTGGAAGCCGCCCGACCTTCGGAAATGCGCAGCAGCCTGCACCCAAATTCAGAGTGCTCGCAATCGCGGAGAAGGGTGGCATCCACAAGCCATTCGTCGATGCGGCAAAGATTTGGCTGGCACATGAAGCCCTCGTCGACGGATTTACCGTGGACTACATAGACGACACGGACAAGATTGACGATGCATTTCTGTCGCATTACCAGCTGTTCATTGAAGTTAATTTCCCTCCCTATGCCTGGACCCCAACGGCAATGGCAGCCTTCCAGCGATACATCGAAGAGGGCCGGGGCGGATGGATTGGCTTTCATCACGCCACACTTTTGGGAGAATTTGACGGTTACCCTATGTGGCCATGGTTCTCCAACTTCATGGGCGGAATCCGATTCACAAAGTATATTCCCACCTTTGTTACGGGCACGGTAACGGTTGAGGCGCCAACGCACCCAATCATGAAAGGCCTGCCTGCGCGCTTCGTCATTGAGAACGAAGAGTGGTACACGTACGACAAGTCGCCGCGTCCGAACGTGCACGTGCTAGCCAGCGTCGATGAGAAATCCTATTCACCCGCCAGCGATATCAAAATGGGAGACCATCCCGTGGTCTGGACCAACGAACACGTCAAAGCACGTAATGTGTATATTTTCATGGGGCATCATGGCGAACTGTTTCAGAACAACGCCTTCACTACGCTATTTCACAATTCCATTCTGTGGGCGACTTACCGATGATCAGAAATTTGTTGCTCGTCTTTTCAATTCTTGTCTTCACAACGATGCCGCCAATCGTCCGGTCCCAGCAACCTCCAATTCATATTCTCGCTTTCTACTCAACGGACGTCGAACGGGATCATGTCGACTTCGCGCAGCAAGCGCTGACTTTTTTCGCAGAAGCAGCCAAACGGGACAACTTTCAATTCGAATCCACCACCGACTGGAATGACTTGAATCCGCAGCGTCTCAAGGGAGTTCAGGTCGTGATGTGGTTCAATGATTCGGCACATACGGCGACCCAGCAGGCAGCGTTTGAGCAATATATGGAGCATGGCGGCCGCTGGTTTGGATTCCATTTTGCTGCCTATAACGACAGCGGCACGCACTGGCCCTGGTTTGTCCAGTTTCTCGGCGGAGCTATCTTCTATGGAAACAGTTGGCCTCCACTGCCTGCCATGCTCGATGTTGACGATAAGGCGAGCCCATTTACAAAACACCTTCCGGCGCATTATCTTTCGCCGGCAAATGAGTGGTATAGCTGGCGTCCGAATCCGCGCGACAATAAAGATGTAAAAGTGTTCCTGACTCTCGCGCCTTCTAACTTCCCATTGGGCTTCAAGGACACGCTCACCAGGGGCGATATTCCCGTTGTCTGGACGAATACGCGCTACAAGATGATCTACATGAACATGGGACACGGCGACAGAATTTTCGCGGATCCGCTGCAGAACCAAATGTTCGAGGATGCACTGCTATGGCTGACAAGCAAGCCCTGACACCGCGACCAGCTACTGTTCCATCACGCCATACTCAAAGCGGGGTGGCAGCCGGCAGCCGCTTCTCTCGGCCATCGCCAGCGTCAATGTCTGCGGAACGAGCAAGGCAGTAATTCCTTCCCAGGGTTCTGCCACTGCACCCACGCGGATTGTAAACAGCTTCTCTGTCGGCACACGATCTTCCTCCGAGACCAGGACCACCTTCCCACCGCGCCGGTTGCATTCCGCGGCAAGTTTCACCCCAAGCTCAGCGACGCGTCCAAGAGCAAAGATGATTGCAACATGTGATGCATCCACATCAAGGTTAGGGCCATGACGAAAACCCGCGCCCGTATGGGCAGCGGCGCGATGGCCTGTAATCTCCCGAATGCAGAGCGCGCTCATCACTGCACCACCGTATGCAGCACCGCGGCCAATGATTTCAATATTGGACGCACCGTGGCAGAACGCTTCAAGCTCAGCACGCACGGAAAAGACGCGATCGAGACAGGTGGAGAAGACCTCCGCCGCCGCTTCCGCATCGTTACGCCACGGAAGCCCAAGGATCTCGGATGCTGCAATAATGGCGGCGGCCGTGGCATTGGTATAGGTTTTGGTTGCGTTTCCATATTCCGGCCCGGCGAGAATTGGCAACCTGTTCTCAGCCAGGCTCCAGCACGTACTTGCAGCATTGTTGCAGATCAAGGCCATTTCGGATCCGCGTCCGTTTCGCAATAATTCGACCAGTTCCGCGCTTTCCCCCGACGTCGTCACCAAGACGGACAGGGCCGGATCGTCCCATACGGGCGTGCCATAGTGCAGCCACTCGCCCGCATCCACTGCAAACGAGGCGCGACCATGGGTCTGCAGCATCACAGATCCGCTGATCGACGAACAGAATGAAGCTCCCATTCCAATGAACAGCACCGGGCCCCGCCCCGAGCCGCTATGCTGAAGCCGACGCATCGCGGCACCGATATCTAGATCCGCAGCATAGGCGCAAAGCAGCTCCTGTAGCCTTGTGGGCTGCTCGCGGCACTCAATCTCGAGGATCTCGGTTCCCGTGGCAGATAGCAGTTTCGGCGGCGGCTCCACGCCGGAGATCCAACGTCTTTCTCGATTGCCGCGTACTTCCATCGCGTCTTCCATCCTTGGAAATTAGTTTGCGCTTATTTTGTAATGATTGCTTAAAAAGTGGTTTAATTGTAGCAGAGACCGACGAGAGCGCAGCTGTTTGAGGGAGGGGCCTTGACCGACGTGATTGCGACCGCGCGACCCAACGTAGACAGGGCGTTCATTTGGAAAGTGTCTTCGATTGCTGGTCTGGGCGGCGTCCTTTACGGCTTCGACATGGGAATCATCGCCGCCGCGTTGATCTTTGTCCGCTCCGCTTTTTCTCTTTCGACGCAGATGGAAGAGGTGGTTGTCAGTGTGGTGCTGGTGGGTTCAATGGTGGGCGCAGTCGGCGGGGGCGTGCTCGCGGACCGCGCCGGCCGGCGCACTGTATTGGCATGGGGCGGTGCTCTATTCATTGCCGGATCGATCCTCGCGCCAATTTCACCCAACGTAGCCACGTTGATTGTCTCTCGCATCTTGCTCGGGATTGCCATCGGCTTTACGTCCGTTACTGCCCCGGTCTACGTTTCTGAACTCGCACCCCGGCAGTCGCGCGGCATGCTCATCGGACTTTATCAATTCGCTTTGACGGTAGGCATTGCTCTGGCGGACCTTGCCGGTTACTGGCTGGCGGGTGGACACGCGTGGCGATGGATGTTTGGGCTGGGAGCGATTCCCGCAGTTTTCTTTCTCGTCCTGGTTCTCACAGTTCCAGAAAGCCCACGTTGGCTGGTTGCCCACGGCAAATTAGTTCAGGCCCAGGCCGTGCTCCGGTCTTACGCCGACGAAGCCACGGCGCATTCAATGCTTGAAGAGATTCGCGCCAGCCTGATGGTCGCCACGGAGAAACGCTGGCGTGCGTTGTGGACGCCAACCGTGCGCAAAGCGCTCCTTATTGCCGTCGGATTCACCGTGCTGCAGCAGGTGACGGGCATCAACACCATCATCTATTACGGTCCGCAGATCTTCGCCCTTGCTGGGATCGGCTCCGATAAAAATGCTATTTTCGCTACGCTACTGGTCGCTGTTGTAAACGTGCTGGCCACTGTCATTGCCCTCGTGCTGGTGGATCGCGTCGGAAGGAAGCCTCTTCTATACTGGGGAGTCTCCGGCATGACCATCGCCTTATTGGTGCTTGCCTTTGCCTTCCATAACGAGAGTGCTCTGAGTTCGTCGCTTGGCATAATCGCAACCGCATGTTTGATGGTCTACATTGCCTGCTTCGCTTTCAGCATGGGCCCCATAGCCTGGATCATCGTGGCTGAAGTGTTTCCATTGCGCTTGCGCGGCCGCGGCGTAGCCGCAGCAACACTTGGTTCCGGCGCTTCAAACACTCTTGTCTCGCTCACCTTTCTGTCGCTTATCAAGACTGCGGGAAACACTGCCACCTTCTGCATCTATGCCGCTTTCTGCATCCTGACGTTGTTGTTCGTGCGTTTCGTAATGCCAGAGACCAAGGGGTGCGAATTGGAAAGCATCAGCATAGAGGTGCCCGCAGATGCAAGATAAGCCGCACGTGTTGAATGACACACAAGAACTGATAGTTGACGAGGCACAACCAGCAATGTCACAAGAAAAATCGGCATCATTGGTTTCGCCACCCGACGTAATAGTGCACGATACATCGCGGTACGTCATTGGTGCGGATATTGGGGGTACCAGCCTGCGCCTCGCTCTTGCTGATCGCGAGGGCCATATTCTTGGTCGCTGGTCGGCATCAACCGCAGGAACGGGAGACGCAGTCACGGTGTTGCGTTTGATGCGTCATGGAGTGGATGCGCTCTTGCTTGAAGCTTCGTTGCCTTCACACTCTCTGAGCGCAATCGCTGCCGGCGCACCGGGTGTCACTAATGCAGACGAAGGAATTGTGATTGCGACGTCTTACCTGATGGGCTGGCGTGACGTTCCCTTTCGTCATATGCTCGAAACGGAATTTGGAATACCCGCATTCGTCGATAACGATGTAAACGTTGCCGCGATTGGCGAACTCAAGGCTGGCTTGGCCCAGGGCACAAACGACTTCGTCTTCCTGGCCATCGGAACTGGAATCGGCGCGGGCATCGTGCTCAACAACGAGGTCCACCGTGGTGGCATTTGGACAGCCGGAGAGATCGGCTACATGCTGGTACCGGGCACGTCAGATGCGCCCGTGGAACGCGGACAACCGGGTGCACTCGAATCACTTGTCGGCGGGGAAGGAATTCGGCAGCAGTGGCGAAATTGTTGGGGCGAGGAGTCCACCACGCTCCCGAGAGACGCAACTGCTACACAAATATTCGATCAGGCACTGCAAGGTGACCTACTAGCAAAGGGTGTACTTGAACGGACGGCGCGGGCTCTCTCCTATGCCATCCACAACATCGCGCTGGTTCTCAATTCTCCCTTGTTCGTACTCGGCGGCAGCGTAGGTATCCATCCCGCCCTGGGTAACGCGACACGGGTGGTCCTGCTCGAACGCGGCACGCGGGCGCAGCCCAGGCTTGTCTCGAGCGCACTTGGCGCCGACGCACAACTGATAGGCGCAGTCTTCCTCGCTATCGATACTGCGGATCGAGATTTAGCAAACAAGGGGATAGCTGCGGCGCAGTCGACACTCGCCTGAAATCAGGATTTCAGCTACTCAACTCGTCTGAAGGAATCGAAGCAGCGCTCTATTTGATCAAGGATCGAATCTGGCGAATTGGGAGACTTATCTTCAGTTCCCCTTCCAGTATTCGTTGAATCCCACGTACTCTGAGGCCACGTTCGCCAATATTGTTCGACGAAGTTCCAGAATATCGACAGATCCCATTTGCTTATAAAGAACCTTCCCGTCGGCTGAGAGCAGCACTGTATACGGGACCGCCGAGTCCCAGGACGGGTCAAACGCCCGTTGCATCTCAGCGGTGTCTGTCGACGAGAACAAAAGGTTGCGGCTTGTTGCGTGCTTCTTCTGTAAAAAACGCAGAACGCCCGCCTGCTCATCCGGCATGTTCACCGAAATCGTCACCAGCGAGAGATCGCGATCGCTGTACATGCGCAGCGTGTCCTCGATATCCGCAAACTCCGCGACACAGGACCCGCACCACGTTGCCCAGAAATCGACCAGCATCATCTGATGGGACGGGTTCGTACGCAGCTTGGCAAGATCCATCTTCGAAACCAGGTCCACGGTGACTGGTTGTTCTTCAATCTTCTTCATTGCCGCAAGTCGATCCGCCGACTTCTCACTCCATTTGGTCGAGCAACCCATGGCTCCTGTATGTTTGACCGGGACCTCGTGGTGGGCCAGCAACGCGTCGATGGCATTGCGTGCGTCCTGCGTTTTCACCAGTTCAATGCGATAGCTATTATCGATTCGACCCTCATAGCGCAGTTTCCGCTGCTCATCAAAGATAAAAATGTGCGGTGTCGCCTGCGGCCCGTAAGCGCGGGTCACCTGCTGCGTGTCGCCGTCGTAAAGATAGGTGTAGGTCAAGTGTTTGTAGGCGACCCTAATCTTCATTTCATCGAGCGTATCGCTCGTATCCGATGAGTCGAGTTCGTCGATCCGAAGTGCGTTAGGATCGTTTGGCTCAATCGCGACCAGGGCCACGCCTCGGTGCTTGTAGTCGGATGCCAGCTTCTCAATTCGCTGCTCATACATCTGTGCAATGGGACAATGGTTGCACGTAAAGACAACGGCAAGAATCGGGCTTGCAGCGTAATCGCTCAGGCGATGAACTTTTCCGTCTGTTCCCGTCAATGCGAAGTCCGGAGCCCCGGAACCGATAGGGAGAATTGGATGGGTCTCTGCGGCAATTGAAACGGCGGCGATAAATACGAGCCCGACGGCCTTGATGATATGTCTCATTCTCTTCGCCCTCCATCTCAGTGAGTTCGAAAACTCTGCCAAAGTGTTAACCGATTTGTGACGCGATACTTCCTAAATAATATTAATAATGAACCCCATGTGATGATTTCGCAACCCGAAAAAATAGCGCCACCGAAAAGGGATGTCGCGATCCCTTTAACTATTAGAATCCCCCCTTTTATTATGAGAGTGTGCCAAGTTGTGGGGTCGTCATGCTGAGTGGAACCGTGGGGTTTGATCGGCGACAGGCCTGAAACCCTTGTGCCAACCTCGGAATGCGTCTTCCGAAGTCCCGGTGAGCACATGGACGCGAACGTCCAGAAACTTTTGGACGGTGTACCGGTTCCACCGCATCTGTT